>Ga0213861_10000144_pt1 | contig 54572 bp, 49 predicted proteins | sample PICome_4_FD_160110 | JGI IMG/M metagenome (GOLD analysis project Ga0213861, IMG submission 160110) | Coastal seawater microbial communities near Pivers Island, North Carolina, United States - PICO131 | ecosystem: Environmental > Aquatic > Marine > Coastal | place: USA: North Carolina... | reverse complement strand
GAGTTTTTTTTAGCCACTAAGGCGCTAAGGACGCTAAGTTTTTTTTATGGCCACGGAGGCTCGGAGGTTCGGAGTTTTTTAGCCACTAAAACACTAAGGGCACTAAATTTTCACAAACATTTACACATGCAAAACATTTACACACATACACATACAAAACATTTACACATGCAAAACATTCCCAACATTCCAATCAGGTAACAACAAATACCACCAAGGCAAAAAAACAAGCTCTGTACCTTCTACGATAAGCGTCTGATGTAGAGATAGGTTGATGACAATAACTTTGGCAGGTTGGTATTTATTGATAAAACTGTGAATGGATGCCGTTAATTGTGGTGATTTTAGCGATTTGAATTTTACTTCAATGGGTACAATATCATTAATTCTGTTGATAACAAAATCAACTTCTGCATGATCTCTGGAGCGCCAAAAATTTAAAATCCAACCCTCTTTTTTGCATAACAATTCTAACTGCTGAAAAACATAATGCTGAAAGATAAAACCATAAGCCGGGTGATGACTATGCAGCAAATCAAATTGTGCCGCACTGTAATTGCGAAGCCCAATGTCATTAAAATAATATTGAGGAGACTTGGTCAACTCCTTTCCTATATTGTTAAAAAAAGGATTCAGCCGTTTGACAATATACGTTTCTTCTGCATAATGCAAATACTTCACCAAGGTAGCAACCGATAAATTCACTTCATTGGCTAGTCCTGAAAAGTTGACGGGTTTTCCCGCACGATCAGCAATCAGACGGAATAACAATACAAAAGCAGCATCATGCTGAATATTTAGTAAGCCCCTGATATCTTTATCAAGGTAAGCGGTAAATAATTCTGCAATGGTCAGTTTTTTTTCTTCAATTGTTTCAGCCAATATAACATTTGGATAACCGCCAAAAGACAAATACTCCTGTAGCAAGCCAAATCCTGCTCCTGTTCCCTCTAGCTCAAAATAAGCTTTTTCTTTTTGCTCGTAGCGATAATTTGTCCTGTAATGAAAATATTCTATAAATGATACGGGATGTATTTCAAAAACTCTTTTCCGGCCTGCAAGCGATTCTGAGACATTGGCTCGAAGTTCTAAGCTTCCTGAACCGGTCACAACAAATTTTATTGGAAGCGCTTGGTCAAAAAGCCCTTTTAGGAAGAGGCCTGCGTTTTTCTTCCGTTGCAGTTCATCAATAAATACGGTTACGTGTTCACTTCCTGCCTCTAGCCTTATCTTCTGAAGCAGTACTTCCTGGCTTGTAAAATAACGCTGATCGTCCTCAATATCCAGGTTGAAAAATAAGGTAGGCCGCCCTTGGTCTTTTAAAAAGGCCTGCAATTTTTTCGCTAAAGTAGTTTTACCTACCTGCCGAGGGCCAATGATTACCGTAATGGCCTTTGAGCTCAGATGATCTTCTAATGTTTGGTATATTGCTCTTTTTATCAAAATTTGACTTTTATTAGCCAAAGTTAAGTATTTACCCGACAATTTACAAAATCAACTTGCATTTTTAACCGACAATTTGATAAATAGACTTAGTAATTTGTCTAATAATTTAAAAAAATGGGGTAAAGGGCACTAAGTTTAAACAAACATTTACACACATACACCTACCCAACATTTACACATTTATGCCATAGGCATGCCTTCGGCACACATGCAAAACATTTATACACCCCCCCCTCCAAACCCGCCATGTGCTACAATAGCTTTCCTAATAGACTCCTTGATGGCTTCCCAGGAAACAGCATTGAACATAGCAGGCATAGGCTGCCGGTCGGCATCGTCAAAATAAGGGATGCTGCGCAAGGCCATCCATTCGTTGCCGTCGGTAATTTTTTGCTTGTAAAACGCGAGGATTTCTGTCAGGGAAAACTGCTGTAGCAAAAAGTACAGGTCGATAAAATCCTTCTTGGAACCGCGTTGGGTGATGGCTGCTATCTTCATGGCCGCAATGTCGCGCACAGAAGCCATGCGGATATTTTCTATTTCGAGTACGGGATCTAGCCAGGGGTATGGATAATTAACAATATCAACCTTGACGTTATTGATGTAATGAATTTTAATAGATTTACTACTGCTTATTACCTCTACCTCCTTGAACTGCGTCAGCTGTGCTTTAAGTTGCTCGTCATCAAGTTGATGAAAACCAAAAAGATCAATATCTATAGAATTACGATGCCCTAATTGAAGGGCAAGTGCTGTTCCTCCAACCAAGCGTAGATCAATAAAAGCATCAATCGACATTAACGCCTCTAACAATCCCAAAAGCTCTGGCGAGACTGTTTTTCTATATAGCATCTGAAATTTTCTTTTTTCAAGTCCAAAACCAAGCTTAAGAAAGCTATACTGATATCATCCAAGTCCCGTAATTCCACTACCACTTCTCTCATAATATCAGGCCCATACCATTGCTTGATGGTCTCCCAATCTGTCATTTGCCCATAACGCATTACACGCTCGATAATGAAATGGCGATGCTCAAACCAATGAATATTTTCTAGCGGAGTATCCCAAAACATTCGGCTAGATAAGGCAGACACCTGAAAAGCTTGTACGGTAGTATTTGTCATGTATCCTTCTATTTTGAGATGGTCGTGTTGTTCAAATATAAGGTTTTTTTTTAGACACTAAGGCGTAGAGGGCGCTAGGTTTTTTTTTCCACTCACATAGTGATGCCTATGGCAAAAGGCACTAAGGGCACTAAATTTTCACAAACATTTACACATTTACACCTACCCAACATTTACACATGCAAAATACCGCTCCAACAAAGCCCCATGAATCACCCGGCGATCAAACTGCTGTTCCACTTTTTGGCGCAACTGCAATGCCATCGCCTGCGCCTCGGCGGGATGCTCCAGTACACGGCCTAGCGTAGCAGTGAGCGCAGCAGTATCACCTACTGGATAGGTAAATCCCGTGACTTCATGCGATACAATATCCACATTGCCTGGTATAGCCGAACATACAATGGGGCAACCTATCGCACCCGCTTGCAGCGGCACATTGGGGAAGCCTTCGCGGTGGGAAGCATGCACCAGCACATTGGCTAAGCACAGACAAGCGGCTACATCTTCTATCCACGGCAGGTGCTGAATGGCAGGATTGTCGCGAATATGCGCCAAGGTGTCTAAGGGCAACATCTCTTCCGCGCGCTCCTCCTCGATGGGGCCCGCCAAAAGCAGGCGCAACTGTGGATACGCAGGCTGCAAAGCCTCAAAAGCCGCTACCAATTCGGTGATGCCTTTGTCTTTTACCACTCGCCCGATGGCTACCACCCAGGTTGCAGCAGCATCATAAGCAAAGGATTGACGCAGGCTTGCTAACCGTTCCTCACTCACCTGCTCACGCGAGAACACCGACAGGTCTATCCCATTGGTGGAACCACCTGCTATCATCCCCAGCTTGCGCTCGGGACATAGCCGCTCTTCCCGCATATAGGCCATCATGCTCTGGCTGTTGGGCCAAACGTGTTGTGCACCCCAGTAGGTGAGCTTTTCCATGGCGATTAGCAGTTGCTTGCGTTGACCTGTTGTGGTCATGAAAGGAAGGCCTCCTACGGTATGAATACGGATAGGTACACGCGTGAAGCGGGCAGCCAACATACCTAGCAAACCCGCTTTAGGGGTGTGCGTATGCACTATATCAGGGCGCAATTTCAGCATAAGCCGTATCAACATCAACAAACAGGCAATATCCCTCCACAAAGCAATTCTCCGAACCATGGGGATAGGATAATGCCTTATTTGGCTATCGTATTCCAGCTCAATTTGTGGATGGGTAGCACTTGCGGTGGAAACTAAAAACCCATGATGGTGCATATATTCCATCTGCCCAGACAGTAAAATCTTCAGCGATAGCGGGATAGTAGTAATACGAAGAAGATGTGGCTTCAATGGCTTAGTAGTGGGACAAAAATAGATTCAGAATTTCCTGAGTCAAAGAAATTGGATAAAACACTTAAAATGAACCGTTTATTCATCAAATTATCTTTGACAAATTCTGAATCTATTTTTTTGTGTCCCTTAAGAAATGACTGCTTCTAACTGATTCAAGTATTTTTCTGCCAGTACTTGGCGGTCAAAATGCGCCTTAGCATACTGATAGCCTGCCAAACCTTGTTCTTTTCTAATGCTCGCAGGTTTTCCTAAATAAGCGATGATTTTATCGGCAAAATCACGCGGATTTTCTGGTTCTATGTATACCCCACACGCTGCTGTTTCTACCAATGTTCTAGACACACCATCAATAACCATAAGCACAGGAATCTGGCAGGCCATGTAATCAAAAGTCTTATTGGAATAAATGGTCTTAAAGGTATCCACCTTTTTCAGGATCGATGCCCCAAAATCTGAGGCCAATATATATTTAAACACTTCTTGTTTAGGTACCGCATCCACAAATCGGATATTGTTCAATCCTCGCCGCTTGGTCTCTTCTTGCAGCTTGGCTTTTTCCATACCGCCGCCAATGAGTTGAAACAAAACGGCGGGGTATTCGTCTTTCAGCAATTCCGCCGTTTCTATTACTTGAATCAAATGATTGGCTACGCCATGTGCGCCCACGTAGGTAATGACAACCCGCTCTTCGAGGCCATGTGTTTTTCGGAAAGCCTGGACATCGAAATGGTTTAGCAACTCATCCGATAAAGAAAAATCAGCCGCATTGGGTATGAAAATAACTTTATCGTCCGGCACTTTTTTTTCTGTAATCAGTTTTTGCTGAAAAGCGGGCGTTAACACATTTATCAAGCTAGCTTTCCGATACATAAAAGATTCGAATGTATAGGCCCATTTGATAATGGTTGCATTCTTTAATACCCCCGTGTCAATAGCTGATTCTGGCCATAAATCTCTTACTTCGAAGACAAATGGAATACGTTTTATGAGGGATAAAAAATAGGCTGTAATTCCTACAAACAATGGCGGCGAAGTGACTAAGATAACATCAAATTTGCCACTCGTAGCAAACAGCCCAGCATAAATGCTAGAAAAAACAAAAGAAAAATACCCCCACAAACGCCCCAAGAAATTGGTGTTATATGACTCCGAAACATGAGATCTGATAACAGTAATTCCTGTATCAAAATGGTCTTTATAAATAAACTTCCCCCTGTAATGTGACCGTTTTTTTCCCGTTTGATAATGAACCATGCCTGCCAATACCGTAATTTCATGGCCTTTGTCTGCCCAAACTTTGGTCATCTCATTGAAACGCGATCCTCCGGCATCATCTTTTTCCAGAAAGTATTGATGGATCAGTAATATTCTCATACTATACTTATTTGTGTCGTTATCATTTTCCCTGCTGTTTGAAAGACTATCAATGGCGCAGGTTCTTTATACCCATAATAGGGCGAATACCACCCTTCTTGGACTTCAGGAGCTAAAATTTGGCCTGCTTCATCGGTTGCTGAAAATTGAATTTTATCTGCCCATGCCCGCGCAGGATGCCAGTATTGCAAGAGGGGTAAATCTAGCGAATGATCGATGCTGTCCTGAACCTCCCAAACCAGCTGGTGCTTAAACTTCTTGACGGAGCGCGTATGCGTAATGGATTTGCCTAAATGCCGATAGCAAGCAATGGTTCCTTTAAAAAACCAATAATCATCCGTCTCTTCCGTGGCGACCGCCGTAGCTTTAGACCAAAAAAACCAAATAAATCGTCCTCCTTTAAACATTTGATCATGGCCGCCCAAACTAGCCGTATTGTGGCCTTTGGTTCCCCAAAAATATTGTAACAAAGCAGCATCGCTGTTGTAGAGATACGTGCCTGCGTCTTGCAAAATATTTTGACCCGCTACCCAAATGTCTACATGCAAGTTGTCCGCCTGGGCAGGCCGATCGCGATAGCTGGCACATCTTACAAACGTAAACGATTGATTATCTCGCCAAGTAAAATAGCCCCCTTCCGTAAATTGCTCGGCCTTACCAGACGAAATAACGTCCGTGTGATTAGCTGTTAATTCACCAGCGGCTATACCATACCAAAATGCTTCTTCCCTGCAACCGGGCGTATCATACCGCATACCTTCGTCTAAAATACAACTCAAGGCATTGAGTTGAGGGCGGTAATCGCGATAATCACTCGTGCTGAAGGGGAAAAATAATGCGCCGTCATTACTGCCATAATTCGGCAGTTGACCCGTCTGTTCATCCAGACAATTCGTCAAAAAGTGAAGGGATGCCTTTGCTCGCTCGTACACTTGTGGAGACAGTGGATCATGGTGCAATTCCCCTAAGACAATACCCCAGCTGAGCAGCTGAACCACCACCCGATGGTAGTTCATCGCATGCTGCAAGTAGGTGCCATCGCTATAAATTTGATAGCCAATTTCTTGTTCTAACCATGCTTTACCACGCTTTTTCCACCGTTTAGCATGAGGAAAAAAGGGAAATTGCAGCCCCGCCACAAAAAGCAGCAGGGTTTCGGTAATGGCGTGGTTGTTGCGGACGGCGATGCGCGAAAAATGAATATTTTGGTAAACATGTTCAACCTGCCAATACAATACGTGCATAATTTGCTCAAAACGTGCCGGCGTTAGCGCGGGATGCTCGCGGTAGTAATGCAAAGCAAACAACCAATTGAACGAGCGCAAACTAATCTCCTGGCTGCACCGCCAATTAGGTCCTTGATTGACGGGGTTCTGAGCGATCCAATCCATGATGCCAGCCAGCACCCATTCCCCATGGTCGGTACCCGTATGGTAATCGTGGCGAATAATTTTCAGCAAATGCGAAAACCGTGATGGTTCCCAGATGTACTTGATGTCGCCGCGCACTGGGTCTAAATCGGGAATGCTGGTCCAATGTTCCTCCGGGCTGTACCGATACCCCGTAATAGGGTGCGTTAGCCAATCATATTGTTTTCCTAAAGGGTAATAGGTAGCACTGAAAAATTTAAAATCGCCTGCTTTCAGTTTTGCAATTTCCTCCTCCAGCGCTGGGTCTGCTGCTTGGGCAAAATTTAACGCCGCCCTGGATGACCCTAAAAACGGTAAATCCAGCGCGCGCCAGGTGGCCAGGCCTATATACGACACCTGCGCTACCCGCGTAGGAAAAGCCCTGCGCAATAAGCCCGAACGTCGTTTGATCTCAAACCAAAAACGAAAGGCTACGTAGCGTAGCCCCATGTTGTGTAAAAAGTCCCAGAGGAGTAATAGAGTTGATGCGGCGGGAGTTAACATTGCGCAAATCGCGCCTTTTCTTCCCACGCTGTGCCTTTTTTCGGTCGCGTACCTAGGGGTATGCTCCCTCAAAAAGTCTGCGCGTGGTCGAAAATGCATCAATTTTCCCACTATTAACCGCCGCCGCATCAACTCTAATAATCGGTTCAGCAAAATTTGGACGTTATTAGCTTGGCTAAAGCCAAGATTATTCAACGGCAACCCAGGCATTCGTTTTCAAAGACTCAATAGCCGCGAGCGAAGCGAGTGCCGTGTTTTCCAGTTCGTTAAAAGGAATAAGCGAAAAGTTGCCTTCCCTGGCTGCTGCGGTGAGCAAGGCAAATTGCTTTTGGTGGCCCTTGTCCAGGCGGGTCTTGAGCCGGGTAAAGCCTTTGAAACCATACCCGGTTAGCTCGCGAAAATTATCCATGATCAGCGTTTTTCCTTGGCTGTACACCTCTAGCCGTTCTTTAGCATAGGCTTTGTTGCCATTGGAAAAATAGTTAATCACGCCCTGATCGCCATTAGCAAAGCGTAAGGTAATAATCGCATTGTCGGTGTTTTCGGATGGGGTGGTACCCAAGGCCGACATACAGACAGACACGATTGTGCTACCAGTAAGGTAGACCATTAAGTCCATAAAGTGACAAGCCTCGCCTACGATGCGCCCACCACCTACTTCCATGTCGTGTACCCATACCGCAGGAGGAATAAATCCGGCATTCATGGTGGCGATGATGTTCTTGGGGGCTGCGGTATCGAGCAGCGACTTCATCTTTTCGGCGTGTGGCGAAAAACGCCGATTGAAACCAACCATTAGCGATGCCGATGATGCCTCGTAAGCTGCCTTGATTTGCGCCAGCTCCTCCGTATTCAGGGCCAATGGCTTTTTACAAATACATTTTTATTCGCTTCCAAACAAGCAATAACCATCGGAGCATGCAAGTGATGTCGGGTAGTAATCAATACCCCGCCCAACTGTGTATCCGCTAGCATTTCCCGATAGTCGGTGGTGCTGTAGGTGATGCCATGTTTTTTGGCCAATGCCGTAGCGTTCACCCCTCCTGCACCTGCTATGTACCGAATATCCGCGCCCACTTTTTGCAAAGCTGGCAGCATGGTCATCTTCGTGAAATTTCCTGCGCCGATAATGCCAAGTGCTCCTGGAGAGTTAGCTTTAGCAGTAGAACCTACCGCCACAGTACGTTGGATGCTACCGCCTTCAGGATATACCAGAATGGAAGCGATGGAAGTAGACCCCGCCATGTTGCCATAAATTTGCTGATAATCGGCTAGCGGAATTCTTTCGGTAATGAGTGCTTCCAACTGAAGACGCTGGGTAGCCATTGCCTGCAGGATGGCTTGAAAATTGCGTTGTTCGGTCCAGCGCACAAAGCCTATTGGGTAGTCAATACCCTTTTGTTCATAATCTTCGTCATAGCGCCCAGGCCCATAAGAGCAAGAAACCTGAAAGCTCAACTCTTTTTCATAAAATTCGCTGCGATTCAAATGCAAGCCTATTACGCCTACCAAAATGATACGCCCCCGCTTGCGACTCATGCAAGCAGCCTGCGACACAATAGCATCGGTCTTGGCCGAAGCGGTAATAATGACCCCATCTACCCCTACGCCACCAGTCATGCTGAGGGCAAAATCTACCGGGTCGGTATGGCCGGTATTGATGGCGTGAATGCCTTTGCTTTGCGCCAGTTTTACCTTTGCTTCATCGAGGTCGACACCGATCACCCGGCAACCATTGGCCACTAGCAGTTCGGCAGTTAATAGGCCTATCAAGCCCAAGCCAATGACTACCACCGTTTCGCCCAATTTGGGGTCGAGCAGGCGAATACCTTGCAAACCAATAGCACCAATAACCGTAAAACTGGCTACTTCGTCACTCACCTCATCGGGAATACGCGCTACCAGGTTTTGTGGAACGGCTACGTATTCTGCGTGCGGCCCATTAGACACCACGCGGTCGCCCACCTGAAAGTCGCGCACACCAGCACCTACTTCCACTACCTGCCCCGCATTGCAATAGCCCAAAGGCAAAGGCTGTTCCAACTTGTTGAATACGGTTTCCAGGGTAGGCATCAAGCCCTCGGCGCGAATTTTGTCCAGCACCATCTTCACCTTGTCGGGCTGCTGGCGTGCCTTGGCAATGAGCCCAGCTTTGCCAAACTCCACCAACATACGCTCGGTCCCCAAAGAAACCAAGCTCCTGCTGGTCTTGATCAGCACTTGGCCGCGACCCGCACGTGGTACAGGTACTTCTTCTAATATGGTGTCCCCCGTTTTGAGGTTTTGTATGATTTGTTTCACTTACAATGTTGAATTTGATGTGCTATAAAGCAAAGCCAACTTATTAGCAATGCGCTCGGCAGCCCGCCCATCCCAAAAAGGAGGAATAAGACCTTGTTTGGCATGCCCAGACAAGATGCTTTCCATCTGAATTTTTACGGTTTCGGGGTTGAGGTCGGCCATGAGAAAATTGGTACCCAGTTCTACGGTGACTGGTCGCTCGGTGGTATCGCGGAAGGTCATACAAGGCACTTGCAAGTAGGTAGTTTCTTCTTGTATACCGCCAGAATCGGTAATGATAAGCGCGGCATTGTCCATAAGTTTCAGGAATTGCAGGTAACCTTGTGGCTCTAGCAAGAGCAGGCCTGGTATTGCTTGCAAATCTTCGAGTAAGCCGAAGCGCTGAAAATTATTAGCAGTACGCGGGTGAATTGGAAAAACCACCTGCTGGTGTACCGCAGCATAGCGAATGACTTGTAGGATGTCGCGTAGCCCCGCTTCCTGGTCCACATTGTGTGGGCGGTGCATAGTCATCAGAATATAGGACTTGGGGCGCACTCCTGTTTGCTCCAGTATGGGGTCAGCGGCGGCCTGCTCGCGAAAATGTACGAGCGAATCGATCATGACATTGCCCACAAAGCTGACCTTATCGTCGGGTACGCCTTCTTTGGCCAGGTTGATTAAACCGCTGTGCTCGGTAACAAACAGGTGATTGCAAATAGCATCGGTGACAATGCGATTGACTTCCTCGGGCATGCTGCGGTCGCCAGACCGCAGGCCTGCTTCCACATGCACCGTAGGGATACCCATCTTCACGGATACCAAACTACAAGCTACCGTCGCATTGACATCGCCTACCACCAGCACCACATCGGGACGACTCTCACTGAGGATTTCCTCAAATTTGAGCATCACATTGGCCTTCTGGTAGGTATGACTACCACCACCTATACCCAAATGGTAATGCGGCTGTGGCATTCCCAATTGGTTGAAGAAGATGTCCGACATCTTGGCATCGTAATGCTGCCCCGTGTGCAGTATTTTCGATTGCAATTGTGGATGCGCCTCAAATGCTCGGTGTAGCGGGGCTACTTTCATAAAGTTCGGGCGCGCGCCTACTATGGATAAAATATTCATGAAAACATTTCTAATTAGAGAATATAATTGCCTCGCATATTAGCTATCTAAAGCACGTAAAAATCATCTATACTTGCTTTTTTCTAATACATATTGAGAAATTTCATAGAAATTCTGAATCATTGATTTGATAGAAAATTTAGTGTTTACGTATTGAAATCCATTTTGCTGTTTTTGATGCCTTAAGACATCATTTGTTATGCAACTTTCAAAACCTACAACTAATGAGTTAATATCTTCACTACTACAAGCAAAGCCATTGTTCCCATTATCCATAACTTCTCTAACACCACCTACGTCAGTGTATACAACAGGAACAGCCATTAGAAGTGCCTCCATATTTGCGACACCCAGCGCTTCAGATTTAGACGGTGTACAAAAAATATCAACTTGTTTTAGCAACACTAATACATCCTCATGTGATGACTTCCCTTGAGGTGAAAACTTGACATTATGGATCCCAGAAATTGAGGCTAAGTAAGGTGTTATTATATTTATTGCAGGACCTACAATAGTTAATTCAAACTGATAATCAAGTTGCGATAAAGCTTTTATCAAATAATATATTCCGCCAGTCTCATAATCTGATTTCACAAATAAGACTCGAATAGCATGATCTTTTAGTATGAGACTATTTGTAATTATCCTCAATTTTTCATGTGCATACAATTGATGTTTTTTTGTCTCCGCTGCTTTATAAAGCACTTTAACAAAACGTGGATCAAAATCATACTTTTCTTGTAATTTCACTTTTAGAAAACTAGAGTTAGTGACAATTAAGTCATAATACTCTACAGATATCCTTTCAAAAAAAGAAAACAAATATTGTCTAAACCAACGTTTAGTTAATTGAAAATTCAACCACGATGTTTCTGCTGAAATATAATCATTAATCATTCCTATTGCAGGCACACTAATTCTACGGGTACTGAGTAATCCTGTGATTGCATTATTATGCCATATAAGATCAAATTGATTCTCTGCTTGTAATAACTCTATTCTTTTCGCATAAGGAAAATTTCTATAGAGCATACCGACAGGACTAAAAATTAATCGCTCAAATTTACTTAGTTCAAGCTTATGCTTGAAGGCAGTCTCTACTTTAATATCTTCTGATAGAATATGAAGTTCTATTTCTTCAGACAGTATAAGTTCCTCTTCAAGAATTCTAACAAAATTACTTGGCCCATTACTACCCGTTTCAAATGTATTTGTGCAAAATAGAATTTTCATTGCTCTTTTGTCATAAAGAAATATGGTTTACTAATTATCAGCAGAGAAAAAAACAAAAATAATATGGAAAATATATTGCCTATATTAAAATACAAATAGCTTTCTCCATAAGCTCGGAAAAATCCAAAAATCAGAAAATACAACCAAACATTATTGTATCCTGAAATTAGAAGCTTCAACGTTTTAGTAAGTGTTAGTAAAACAAATATAAAAACCACAAATCCGATAAAAAAGCCTGTCTCCAATAGCGTTTCCAGATATCCATTATGAACACCTGTATAGACATCTTCAACTATAGAAAGCCTTCCTTCGAAGTAGTTAGTTTTGAGACCAAATCCTAAAAATGGTCTTTCTTGATATAATTTCCACCCCTCTATTAACAAATTGAATCTTTCTTCTTGTGCAGCTGAAATAGCATCATTCAAATTAGTCGCATAATATTCTTTGTTTAACATTTTTTCTTCTACATAATGATATAATTCACTTTGATAAAATGCTCCAACGAGTATTAAGAGTAAATAAAGCATTATATAACGTATTTTAAAATGCCCTATATGGTATAAAGCAATAATTATAAGTGTAAAAAAAAGTGAACTCCTTGAATCCGAAGCATTTAGTATCCAAAGTCCGATCAACAATACACCTATTTTTTTGTTGGGTTTAGCAATACTTAAGCTTGAAATAACAACAGCACTAGCAAGTATACCCAATGAATTTTTTGTAGGTAAGCTTGTCGACAAATAAGGAAATAATATAAAATATAATGGAACAGTTGCCGACAGAAAAATGTACGGTAAATGCTGGACTAATGCTCGAAATTGTTCTATATATAAATTATCACTAATTTTGAATAAGGAGATAAGGAAGATGAGCCAAAAAAACCAATAAATACTCGTATTGAAAATATCAATTGAAACGATACAATTACTTATAACTAATGGCAAAAAGAAGATAAAATACATTGCCTTTTTTTTATCCAAAGTAAACCTTAATGTTTTTATAAAAACAAAAGAAACTGTCAAAGAAAAAACACTTAAATACACACGTGGAGGAATACCAATATATTTCCCACCTAAATTTAAAACCGTAAAAACAAAAGCTATAAAGTAAAAAAAAGTTATCAAAAAATTGATGTTATCTTTTTGCTGTGGCAGAGTTTGAATATATGGTACTTTGCGCAGTTTATTTTTCATCTAAATCTTTATAAGAGTTTCCGTTTGTATTTCCAATAATTTTGAATGGATTACCTGCAACAATACTATTTGGTAAAATTGATTTATTTACGACCGAGTTAGCTCCAATAATAACATTATCTCCTATTGTGATTTCCCCAAAAACAACTGACCCAGCTCCTATATATACTTTATTTCCTATTATTGGCACCTGCTTATCTCCAAAATTCCTCCCTATTGTTACATTTTGAGCAATAGTGCAGTCATCTCCAATTACAGTATTAGAATGTATAACAACACCAATACCCCAATATCCTAGGTTGAATTTTTTTCCAATTTTGCAAGAAGCTGGAAGCCATACTCCGAAAATACCTCTATTAAGCCAGGAAAATATTTTTGCTAGTCTCTTTAATCCAATTAGGTGTAGAAAATGATTAAAACGATAAAATATAACTGGCAAATTCATACCGATAATACTTTTAATGAAGATTCAAACGTAGGTTCTTCCGACCCTTTTATTTTAGCTTCCAATAACTGATGTACTTTTTTTGCTAACGATTCAGGGTAATAATCTATAATCAGTTTGGAGCTCTTGTTTTTAAAAACGTACAGCATTTCTCTATTTGCTACTAATAGATGCATTTTATGAGCAAGCGCCTCTATTTTTCCAACGGGGAAATGAAATCCATTTTCTCCTTCTTGCACAATTTGACGTGCGCGAACACCATCTGATACAATAACAGCTAAACCATTTTGCATTGCTTCATTAACTACGGCTCCCCAACCATCATATTCACTAGGTAAAACCAAACAATCATAGTTTCCAAGCTTACTGTTGAGTTCCTTTGAAGGAACGAAGCCCCAGAAAGCTACCTTGTTATTAATTTTCAGTTTACTCACTAATTCTTTTGCCGCTTCTTCTTGTTTTCCCGCACCATAGATTGACAAACTCACTTTATCATTTCTATTTGCACATCTTTCGAAGGCTTCAATCAAATCTAATATACGCTTTCTCTCAATAAGCTGACCAATGTAGATAAACTTAACTTCCTCACTTATTCGTGCTTGATAATGTCTATCCCTTTCTGGAGGAAATACGGTAAAACCAAATCGGTAAGCCTTCCATTTGGTCATACCTAATTTTTTGTAATCATCATAAGCATTAGCACCAACAGCAAATAAACTAACTCTTTTCCTATTGAAAGGCAAAAGTGCTAGCTTTCGACTAAAATTACTGAATCCACTTTTTTGTTTCCAACCTTCCGAAAACACGAGTACCTGTGCGTTAGTGAAATATAAGGCTCTCAAGGCTGTTCGATAAAGTATAGATTCTCCTACTAACCCGAGGAAGCCAATATAATGATATTTCCGGAGGAATTCAGAGGTAAGTAATTTAGGATTTTCATAAATTCTAATGTATGTATCTGATGACAGATACGCATCCCAGTCATACCCTGGCCTAAACTTAGCTAGTGGATTTAACAGTCCTACTTTAATTTCTACGCCCTCTATTTGAGCCAAAGCATCTAAAAAAGGAGTAAAATGAATGTTATAATAAGAAAGTAAAAAAAACAATTTCATTCTTATTGGGCGCAGTTGCGATTTGTCCCCAGCTAGAGATATAAAAAGGTAGCGAGGAATGAGCATCTTTATGGTGCTTAATCAAAAAAAATGACCGACCTCACTACCTCTTCAAAGATAAGTAAGTTTATCAAAGGAACCATCACATCGCAGCTTAAGAATTGGACGGAAATGCTGCTGGATGGTGATTTGCAGACCTACGAGATGGAACTTACTAAGGCGATGACGGCTACTTACGATTTCATCTGCGAGGAGTTGCTGCCTATCACATCCGGCCAAATGTTGGATAAATTAGTAGACAAAGGCAAAGCAACTGGCGGCCGCAAAATTACCCTGCGTCCGTTCTCGTTTAGAATAGCTACTGGTCGCCAAATTGAAGTAGAAAGCCCTTATGTTCGACAGCCTGGTAAAGACTGGGTTGGATCGCGTCACTTGCTGGCAAACCACTGGGGGATTATCGGTGGAGCCACGCCCGCTTTGTATGATAAAGTGGGTTATTGCGCTGCTTTAGGTCCGTCGTATGACATTGCTAATCAAACGCTTAGTAAGTTTGGAGTCACCTTGTGTACCAGTTCGGTACGAGGCCTGACTAATCGTTTGGCGAATCATTGTTTTGATTATGGCGAAGAAAATTTGATGCTGGAGCCGCAAGAAACTTTGGCCGGTAAAAGGGTGGTCATTTCCATCGACGGTGGACGTACCCGAACGCGAACCTATAGTGGAACGGTCAACGAAGCTGGCCAGCTCACTTATAAGACAGCCTGGAATGAACCGAAGCTGTTTGTCATCGATGTGCTCAACGAAGACGGGCAGCCAGACCGGCATGAATTGCCGATCTATGGTTGTCGTTTCGCAGAAGCAGATGTACTGGAACTGCTGGAGCGTTATCTCAAGCGGTTGGAAATAGATAAAGCCGAGCAGGTGCAAATTTTGGCCGACGGCGCTCCTTGGATCTGGAATAATATGAAGGCAATGTTGTTAGGGTTAAAAGTGGCTCCGGATCGTATAATCGAATCATTGGATTACTATCACGCCTCGCAGTATGTTTACGATCTGATTGATCATATGCCCAAACGAATTAGTTCCAAACAGCGAAATGCCTATATAAAGCAGTTCAAGGACTGGCTTTGGGAGGGGTCAGTCGATCGGATTATCCAGGAATGTAACAGCATTTATAAACGTCCGAGCCAGCTGATAAAACGATGGATAAACTACCTGGACAAGCATCGAGACAAGACACAATACGCTGTTTATGAAGAAAATAAACTCATGTGCGGCAGTGGGATCATCGAATCCGCAATCCGCAGGATTATTAATTTGCGATTCAAAAATGCGTCCACATTTTGGGAAAAGGAAACAGTCGAAAAACTATATTTTTTACGGGCAGCGTTGTTGTCGAAACGCTGGGATCTGGTGATGAAAAATATCTCGAAATCAACTTAATGCGAGGGGACAAATCGCAACTGCGCCCCCGAAAACACATCCAAGTACTCATTTTTAACATGTAAATGTCCCTTGGAATGTAAAAAAACTACTTGAAACGCGGCAAAAAGCCTAATCAAATCAAAATTATTTTCTCTTGGAATTTTTTGCATTGGGGAAATATGTTTTGATTTATAATTTATATTAATTCAAATTTTACGTGAATAAATATAAACAAAGAGCCTACTAAAACCTTAAGAGCTTGTATAAATGTGAATAAGTATAGATTTTCCATGCTTTTCCCTATATTACTCGTTGGCATTATGACAGTAATAAATTCAATATACATAATTCTAATAAATTACTTACTGTTTTTTTGCTGTACTATATTTTGAACTATTCGTTTTACAGCCTTCCCATCTCCATAAGGGTTATGTGCAGCTGTCATTTTCGTATACAATTCTGACGATTCCATTAATGCTGAAACGCCGTCTACTATATTCTGTTTATTAGCCCCCACCAACTGTACCGTCCCTGCTTCCACTGCTTCGGGGCGTTCCGTCGTATCGCGCATAACCAGTACCGGTTTCCCAAGCCCAGGTGCTTCTTCCTGTACGCCGCCAGAATCTGTCAGGATCGCCCAACTACCTTTCATAGCATAAACAAAGTCGGGGTAATTCAGCGGTTCAGTGAGGTGTATATTGGAAATGTGGCCCAGTAGCTCATAAACAGGTTCTTGCACATTGGGATTCAAATGTACAGGATAAACTAAATAAAGCTCCGGATAACGAGTAGCTACCTCGGCTAGTGCATCGCAAATTTGAATAAAACCATCCCCGAAATTTTCTCTTCGGTGCCCTGTGATGAGTAGTATTTTCTGGCCACTTTCGTAGATGGAACGAAGCTTAGTATCGCTTACCTTATCCGAAAATGCAGCAACTTTATCACTTGCAAACCGAAGAGAATCAATAACCGTATTGCCTGTCAGTACTATGTTTTCTGGAAGCACACCTTCGTTTAAAAGGTTATCGACATTTCTTTGCGTAGGCGCGAAATGCAGGGAGGCCAACCTTCCTACCAATACCCTATTGGCTTCTTCGGGAAAAGGACTTTTCAAGTTGCCCGTTCTTAAACCCGCCTCCACATGTCCTATAGGAATACCCGCATAAAAGGCACTAAGTGCTCCAGTAAAACACGTCGTGGTATCTCCATGTACCAATACCAGATCAGGTTGAACGTCTTGATAGATCCCTCGCAATCCCGTTAATGCCCTACACGTAATATCGGTAAGGTCTTGCCCTGGTTTCATCAGATCAAGATCATAATCGGGTGTAATCTCGAAAAACGCCAACACTTGATCGAGCATCTCACGGTGTTAGGCAGTTACACACAATTTGTGATTGATTTCGGCACTCTCATTAAGCTGCTTTACCAGCATTGCCATTTTGATGGCTTCCGGACGGGTGCCGAATATGGTTAGTACTTTCATTTAGTTGAAATATGAGGCAAAATCTTCCCATTTGAATTGTTTCAATGCTTGAAAATTTTTATCCCCTATGGATTCGATCTCTTGATCCGTTAATAAAATAGCCTTATCCAGTATGGATGCGGGTATAGATTGGTCTTTATACAGTAATTCAGGCTGTTGAAACAAGCGTTTTGTCAATACTCCCCTAGCAGGTGCAATTATAGGCTTGGCAAACCCCATGGCGAGGATAGCCGAACCTGAATTTTCTATTCGCTCAAATGGCAAAACCATCACATCTGCTGCATTAAAGAACACCTGCAATTCGTCATCGGCTACAAACCGATTATACAGGTAGATACTTTCCGTTTGAATGGCCTCCTGCACTTGACGCAGATAGGCCGCGTTCATCGCTTTTCCAGCTATGAGTAGTATGGCTTGGTGTTTTTCAGGACAAGCTTCGTAGCTTTTCACCAATTCCAACACCCCTTTGTAGGGCTTGATGAGGCCGAGGTAGAGCAGTATTCGCTTGCTGTCGGGTAGCCCCAGTTGGCGTTTAGCATCTTCTTTGCTGATAGTGTTGGGATAATAGCCGATGTAAGACCCCTCTGGCACTATCCTGAATTTTTCGGGCATTATACCCAATGCTTCACTTGCTCGTTGCACAGTACCGCTATCAAATACCCGAATCCAGTCGCACTGTCGAGCAAAAAACTGCCTAGCCCATAGGTAAGGCCCAAACACAGGGCGGTCGTGTGGGAAAATATTATGTAATGTCCACACAAATTTAACGCCCAAAATATACTTGGCGATGAGAACATCCAACACGAAAAGCGGATATAATAACCAGGTCATCCAGTGTCTTCGCCGCAGATAATAACTGTGCAGCCAGTCGATATGAATGTAGGCGGGGCGATAGCGGATGGCACTACGTACAAAAACCAGCAACTTCCCCGGAACACCATGACTAACTTGCATGCCCGCCGCGGCCAAGCCTTCCATCATTAGCTTTTGGTAGGGGTTTCCTGTGCCGGCTATGGGGAGGCAGACGATTGGAATCATTTGATTTTTTACTCTTTTCGAATATTTAGATAGGAGGGAAGCTTAGAACTTTATCATCATCAATCAGCTGACTTTTCCTTATTTTATAAATGTTCCTTGGCTTAGTTGCTTACTTGATTCGATAATAGGAAAGCACCAAAAATTATTGATGTAATCTTGGGTTTTTATCTTCTCGTAATCTTGGTCTGTTTCTACGGAAAAGGAATCGAGCCCCAAGAAATCATTTTTTTCTAGATTAAAATATTTAATCTCATAACCCATTTTTTTTATAAATTCGAAAATCTGATTTATTGAAAAGGCATGATGTCTTTGCTCAATTTCAACCAAAAGGATAGGTTTGAACATTGAAAATACACCTTCCCCTCCCCGCAACACGCTAAACTCATGGCCTTCGACGTCTATTTTCACAAAGTGCACCGCCGCTATTTTATTTTTCCTGACAAAGTTATCAAGCGTTTCCGTTGCGATGGATACATCCTCACTTCCTGTTTCGTCAGGTTCTTCTAGTACTCTATCTAACTTAGCTCTTGTGTAGTATTTTTGCCCATTTATTATCGGTATTTTCAATAATACAGTTTCTTCTTTATCTGATAATGCGCAGTTGTAGCAGTGTACTTTTTTGAAAATTTGACTCAAATTAGAATATAGGCTAGGGATAGGTTCAAACGAAAAAACGTTCTCCGGACCCACAAGTTTTTCAAACTGATAGGTATAACTGCCTACATTCGCTCCTATGTCGAAACAAACTTGGTCTTTCTTTATATACCTATTTAGTAGCAAGATGTCAGGCTCAATTTTTCTATTCAACAGTAGCGACTCTAATTTAGTGTTGTCTATATCCCGATATATAATCCGCTTGTAAATACTAGGCAACATCTTTCTGATTAAAGACATTACTGTTTTCCTGATGTGCAACAAAGTGCTTTTCATTTGTTTTGACTTAAGGGGTTTGATTATCGTAAAACTGTTGCTTTTTACCTAAAATAATACCGCTTACCAAATGCTTATGGTATAGGCGTTTCATCTTGGCAAAAGTCTGTAAAAAACAGGCAAAAATTTAGCTTTAAAACTTCGAAAAAAAAGCGTGAAAGCCAATAGTAAAACTAAAAAACCGAATAACGACAAATGGACTAGTAGTCCGACCCATTGGAGTTCGTAATCGAACAAGAACAATTTCCTTACTGCGATAGGCATCAAAATGATAGCTAAAAGGAGTGCGAACCACTTCATAACAAATACGTGAAATCCGCTCGTCATTTGCGAAATACTGATCTTTTGGGCGGCGACGAAATAAGAAACCCCAGCCATAAGCAACTGGTTTAGTACAGGGATGCTCGCAAGTCCCCACACCCCAAAATATTTTATCGCCCAAAAACTGTAAGCAGCGGAGAGAAGCTGGGTAAAAGTCCAGTAGATATACAGGCTTTTGGCCCCCCCCAAAGCTACCGTCGCCTTGCGGAATATCTGCCCCGTTGCACTAAACACAATCCCTACCATGTTAGCGATCAACATGTAATAAGCTATCTGGTATTCGGATGCAGTCAATGCTTTTTCTGACCATAACAAGGCCAGTATGTCGTCTCCTACCAAGATGATTGCCCCCAGTTGCAATACAGCGAAGAGACTCAACCCTAACAAGGGCAGCCGCAAAAAATGCGCTATGTTAGCCGCTTTTTCTGCAACTTTAATGGAGAACTTGGAAAAAAAAAGGGTCGAAATCGGACTCAAAATGATGCCTTGGGTTTTATTCGCCAATTGTAGCACATAATTAAAAATGGAATAACTCCCTACAGGCAAGAAACTGGACGCTGCTGTCAGGATAACATTGTACGTCTGGGTAGCCAAGGCATAAGAGGACGTTGTAAACAGTATGCTGAAATAGTATTTCATATCAAATCCCTCAGCCTTCCACTTCATCCTATAAGAGAAATCAGTTTGCTTCAAAAAAAATAAACCGGTAAAAAATTCGATGATTTTACCTGCAAGCAAGGCGATTAAAAGTACCCATATCCCCATACTGTCGTGAAATAAGAAGAGAACTAGTATGGACAATAAACTATTGATAACGCCCGTCCATTCAACACGCCCGTATATCTGCTCTGCATTCAACGCTATGTTTACGAATGCAGAGACGATATTGAATAATATAAGGACAAGAGATGCTCTGAAGATAGCAATACTGAAAGTCTGGTGAATTGTATCTAACCCTGGGCCCATCAGGCCTATAAGAAATGGAGCTACGAAGTACAAGCAAGACAATATGACAACCAAATACAATACAATCCTATTGATTACAGCAGACAAAACAAGCGAAGCTTGGGTAGCACCGAAGTCTTGCTTTTGCTTGATATACGCTGGCAAAAACACTTCTGCCAATTGCCCTCCTTGTAAAAGAGAGGTAATCAAATAGACGGCAGACATGGCAATGAAATACGCATCTACGAGAGAAGTGGCACCAAAGTACCGTACCTGCAAGACAGAATAGGCCAAGCCCAATAGCGATGCTACAATCTTGAGTAGCGTCAGGTAGCTAATCGTTTTAAGGTTCTTATTAATCAAAACATAGTAAGTTACCTGAAAATAAAGTCAGTGACTGGGGTGCCTGCCGTTATGCGGTTAACGATTTGCTGAATCGGTGCATCTTCGTCTTCGAGCAGTTGTTGGAAATCCGGATAGCTATACCCTTTGAATACGCCCCGCTCATCGAAAGCCATCGGCATCAGATGTTGGTACTCAAACATCATAATATAAAAATACTTTTTGGCAAGCTCCACCTGCCTAGGTTTTGACGACGGAGACAACAGTAAGTTTTCCAACAAATCGAAATACTCCCTGCTTGAATTTACGTCGTAGGTAAACCCTTTATCACGATAATGCGTCTCGGAAATGAGTATAGAAGGTTTGTCATCAATAGCCAACTCCAACCCAACGGTGGAGGTATGGGTGACACCAATGGTTGTAATGTCGATAACCGAAAAGGAGTTAATACTATCTTCGGGTTCTATAATGGTCACGTTGCGCGGCAATTCGTTGTTGAAGTGGTCTTTAATAAGTGCGCTGTATCGCTCTTTAGTGCCTAATACTTTCTCCGCAGGATGTGTCCTAATTAGAATATGGACATCGGCTCTGTCGGTATATTTTTGGATAGTCTGTAATATACAATCCAAAGGGCTACTAAACGCAATATCCCTAGACACATTGGCAGCATCCCATATTAGGTTCGTAAACAGTGTTATCACCTTTGCATGAGGGGCAATACCAAGCCGTTGCTTTAGTACTGAAATATCTTTTTCTTTCTCCGAAAAATTATAAGCATATACGTCGTTGCGCTGTAGTATTCTATCTTCTAGGTAGTCATTTACCCGACGTAGCTCCGCTTGGGTGAGAGACTTGTCTTTCAACCTGCTCCAAGCTGCACTAAAGTCCCAAACTGGAGATGGCTGATTCAAATTGAAATTACAATGCCCTTTTGTCTTGGCACGATCGTAAGAAATAAAATTCAAATTCGAAGACTGACAGTACTGCACGACTGGCTCCCAAGTACAATATATACCGTGCGAAAATAGTACATACTCGTACCGCTTGGTAGCAGCTAAGTACTTAATTTGATAGTAATTGGTAAGCGCGGTAGTTAAAAATTTGTGTGCTACCTCCGGTGCATCCTTACCAAAATTCTTCGACTTGTAGTACCTATACATAACCCCTTCAACGATATTTCCAAAATCGACACCTTCGTGTTTGAAGGCAAGTATTTGCTCCAAGCTGGAAAAGTCGCCATTACTCAATATGTCTTCTACCTCCGGACGCTTGGTGATAAAAGAGTAACTAACCCCCGCCGCCGATAGAACCTTCCTAGCACGATGGACGGATTTGTTCCAAAATTTATCTTTCCCTTGTTTTTCTATTACCTCGGCTGTAATCAGTTCGTTTATCTCTACACTTTCATCATAAATTAAGTAGTCAACTTCATATCCTTTTTTTGATAACAAATGGTAGAGCAGTATTTCAATTGGGGCCAAATACATATACCCAATTCCCGCATAGATCAATATGTTTCCCTTATCACCACCTTTTCTTGGTGTTGTTTTATAGAATTTGGCATAAAGACGAACCTCAAGGTAGGAATCCCAAATACGGCGGTATGCTTTTTGGGCTATTTTTTTTATTGCACCATTCATATAAATAAAGTTGATTTGTTTGCCCGAAAAGGGACTTGACATTAATTACGCATTAGAGCATACAAGTGGTAGCGAAATCAAAGCCAAGCATCAGCGCCTGCGAGGCTATTTCGCTGTTAGTATCAATCACACTAACACACCTTTCTCCAGCAGCACGTCCACTACTTGCATCAGGAAAGATAGGGGAATATTACTTTCTAGAGATATATCAATGAGGTCATGTTCCCCATCAGAAAGGTTCAGCACCCACATCATAGCTTCGACAAAAGCAGCCGTTTGTTTCTGTGATCCAAGGGTAGGGTACAATCCGCGCTTACCCAACTGTGGCTCACAAAACGGGTACAGATTGGTATAGCAGCGATTTTTTTCTAATACATCAATAATTGTTAAAAATTTGTCCACCGCAACTTCCATTGCTCCAAAGGAAACAAATTCCTTATTATCTGCCGAAGTATGGTACTCAGGGTATTTGCCATACATCGTACGCATTAAAGAACCCATAGGAAGATTAAAACCAGGGGAGCAATATTGCCGTTCATCACTTCCGCGTGGAGAAAATTCTACCAGATTATAATCCTCTTCGGTCTGTTCCAAAACGGCTTGGCATACTTTATCTACCAACGCGTTACCAATCCTTGATTTTTTGTAGGTAAAAGCGCCATCATCTCCGATACACGTAACGATAAAACCAGCATCGAGTTTTTCTTTTAAATGAGTGCCCTTCTCTGATAAATAATAGATAGCACCAATGGTTTCTCGCTGAAAGGCAAATCGGTAGGTATACCTCAAATCTGTTCTTTTACTTAATGCTTCATATACAAAAGCAGTAACCAATGGCCCCGACAACTCGTTACTTGCAAGTGATGGGTGACAAAAATAGGTAGAAAAGAGTATTTCTCTATCCGAAGCACCTTTAATGACCGCTTCCGCAACGGTCATACTTCCTGATTCGTCAAGCGTTGCATCTATAAATACTTCGTAGGTCTCCGCTTTATCTAGACTAAGGTATTGCTGATGCGATAAGCAAAAACCCCACCTGCGTTTATAGTACGAAGTCAAATAAGGTATCAATTCTGGTTGCTCGGGAAGCGTATATAAATGCCCATCCAAGTCTTGGAAAGTAAGTTTCCCCTGAAAGGGTTCAGAATAGCCCAGTAAATGAAGGTTGTTGATGGAGAAATCAACCAGTTTTTCACCTTTGCTATTCTTTATCCAAGCCTCGCGAGCATTCCATTCTGGCGGCACATTCCAATCGAAACAGGTAGTGCCAGATGGAATTTCCTTAATTTCAAAGGGAACGATCTCCGATAGAATACGTAGTGTTTCTCTATTTCCATCACCAGTTAAGCTTCTATTAATTGGCCAAAGGCGGTCGAAATATTGCTCAATTCTATGCTGCATCAGGAAAAAGTATTTGGGCTTCACCTACCAGTACCAATTCATCAAGATCATTGGTACATACCGTTTTGAAAAGTCCCCTGTTTCTATTGGTGTCAAATTCAAGTAAAGTAACCGTAGCGGTAATTACTTGATCTATGTAGACTGGCTTCATAAATTTCAGAGACAGGGACAGGTATATCCCCCCTTCCCCTGGCAAAATGGTGCCAAATATTTTCGAGAACATACTGGCTACTAAAACACCATGCACTACTCTTTTTCTAAAAATGGATTGAGCGGCATATTCTTCATCCAAGTGAATAGGATTATTATCCGCCGAAATATCAGCAAATATAGCAACCTCTTTATCTCCAAACGATTTCTTATACGAGGCAGACATACCGATTTTTACATCCATAATTTTTAAGCTAGTGCCTTCGGCACTAAATAAGCGTATTTTATTTATCTTTATGTTTCGGCATAAAGATAAATGAAATATGGCAAAGGCACTCCCCCTTTTAGAAGCAAGCCCAAGACAGCGTTCGTTGATTCGTCAGCGCCTAAGTCAGGGGCATATTAGTCACCGTCACTATCAACGCTACCAAATCATACATAACATGCTGGAGGGCAAAAGTGCATATAGCGCAGCCAAGGAGTTGGGCTTACGTGCGGATGTAGGCATACGTTGGTATACTCGTTGGGCAGATAATCACAGTAGACTCAAAAGTCTTGAATTGGACAGCAATGGCAACCAGATAAGTGATCATGAACTGGGTAAGCAAATAGATTTAGTACTCTCGGATCGTATGCGTAGCGGTGTGACATCACGCATCACCCATGCGCAGAAGGAACAAATCGTCGCCTTAGCTTGCAAGAACCCATCCGATTACGGACTCCCTGAGGGGAGTTGGACCAGAGACACGCTAGCCCAGGTGGCCATTCAAGAAGATATAGTAGACAAGATTTCCCCCAGCCATGTAAGGAACATTTTAAAAAAATCGGGAGGTACGACCCCATAAAAACCGTTATTGGCTCTTCCCACGCATTGACGATTGGGAGGTCTTCGCCGAACGGGTACGCACGATTTGTAAACTGATTATGCTGGCTATTTATGGACTGAGAGCAGATATAAGAGTGTTCAGCGTCGACGAAAAAACGGGCATCCAGGCATTAGAGCGTAGAATTGAGTCTCCTTCACCTGGCAAGGATCGACGCATTGAGTATGAATACAAGCGTCACGGTACAACCACACTTATGGCTGCTCAAGATGTGGCTACCGGACAACTCATCAGCCATCGTATCCATCCCACTCGTACCGAACCTGACTTCCTGGCCTTTATTCAACAAGCTACCCCATTACTCAAAAAGGGGCAAAGCATCGTTTTTCTGGCTGACCAACTTAATACGCATATGTCGGCATCTCTGGTTGAGTGGATAGCTACTCAGATCGCTTACCCTGAAGACCTAGGAGTCAAAGGCAAAAGCGGGGTGCTCAAGTCTAAGCATACTCGTAAAGCCTTCCTCGAATCCGACGATCACGCCATTCGATTTCTCTTTACACCAAAGCATTGCTCGTGGCTTAATCCTATCGAAAATTGGTTTGGATTTCTTCAGCGCAGGGTTCTTAATCATCAGAGCTTCGATTCGATTGAGCACTTAACCACTACGATCGAAAAATTTATCGAATACCATAACGCCCACTTGGCAAAGCCCCTTAAATGGAAATTCAAAGGCTTCGATCGGCATGAAAAATAATACGCTTATTTAGTGCCGAAGGCACTAGTTGTATTGAATAAAGATAATTGATTGCTTCACCTGCTTGAATTGTCTTTTCTACTTCCGCATAAAACGCATTGAAATCAATAGTCCTCATACCATATCCTTCATCGTGTCGTTCACCTTTGAACAATCCTTTCCGCCAAAGGTGTTCCATCATTCGATTTACATCAGTAGTCACTCCTCTTTCAATGTCTCTCACAAAAAGGCTGTAGGTTTTCTCTTCTGTTTCTCCATCCCAATTGGTATAAAGTCCTTGAAACGCTTTAAAATAGCGATAATCTACCTTGTTTTGTTCTTCAACAAAGTGATAGCTGGTCATACTATCCTGATCGGACAGTCCAATTACCGCAATTTTACCATTCAATTGTTTTATTAGTGCAAAAGGAGAATCATCACCGTATCCGCTCTGGTTATTTATATTGGCAAATTGTGGTGCAAATTTCCCTCTAACCGAAAAGGAATAAATCGGGTGACCTGTTCTCACACTCGCAGGATTAGTCCTACTGATTTCTGTCAGTGCGCCCATTTGAGAAGGGGTATTCCGAATGTCAAAAACCTTAGCCTTTGGAAAATCAAAGTTAAATAAAGGTAAAATTAGCGTGCCTTCTTTTTCTCCTACTGCATTTACCAATGATTCATAAACTATCTCAGGAGTAGCTTTTATGTCATATTTATCAAACAATACCCGCAATAACCTTCGTAAGGAAGAGTGTACTAAAAGGGTGTCTCCTATCTCAACACCGCAGCTTTTCCAATGGGAAGCGAGATGTTCAATTAATTGTGAAGTAGTTATTATTTGGTGCATATTAAAAGCTTAAGTTGAGTTCGCACAAAGCTTTAATAATAGAAAATGGTAAAATTGTGTTGCAGCAATTTTATCGTCGTCTTAATTTACGATTATGAGAGCGGAGGTACGAACCAAGGTAATCTAAAAATTCTTACCAAGCAGTCCATCCACCATCTACATTCAGGTTAGCCCCAGTCATATATCGGGACGCATCAGACATTAGAAAAAGTATGCCCCCCTGATAATCGTCTTCATCCGCCATACGCCCTAGTGGTGTTAGCTTTGTATAGTTTCGAATAAATTCTTCCGACTGGTTATTGAATACGCCACCTGGGCTCAAGCAATTCGCTCGTATATTATCGTCCGCCAAATGAGTAGCCAAGTAGCGTGTAAAATTAATCAGGGCAGCTTTAGACGTTCCGTAGGCAACTGGGGAATTGATGCCAGAATCGCCATAAATATGCTTATTGGCGCTTACATTACCGTAAGTGGAGGATATATTGACAATCACACCGCTACCGTTTTCTCTAAAATGAGGGATAGCAGCCTGACTCATCAGGAAGGAGCCTTTTAAGTTTACATCATGCACCATATCCCACGCCTCTTCTGGATAATCCTCAAAAGGGGCAAAAAAATTTGAATTCGTATCTAGCTTGCGCGTATTCCCTTTAAAGTGGAAGCAATTGATCAAGCCATAAATACTTCCATGATCTTCCCTAACCGTTTTAAAGAATTGCGTTACAGCCGTTTTGTCAGTTACATCAAGCTTGTAAATGTGAATGCGTTGTTTAACAGTGTTGTCTTCAAGCTGGGCTATTTTATTTTGACCCATTTCTTTATCAATATCAGCAATAATTATAGTTGCTCCAGCATCAGCTAATATTTGGCAAAAGGAGAACCCAATTTGCCCGGCACCTCCGCCTACTACAATTAGGCGATTATTCAATCCAAATAATTCTTTAACTCGTTGCATGTTGGTAGTTAAGTTTTTTTCCTTCTTTTGCAGATTGATGCATTAAAAGAGTTAGTGCTGTATTTCTTACTGCGTGATTAAAATCGAGTGAATGGTCATTTTGTTTCCCCTCTACTAATTTGATAAAATCTTTCACTTCATCAATATAAAGCTGATTGACATCGAAGGTGGTATCTAAAATAATTCTGTAAGATTCCTCATTGTGTTTTTGGACAAGAACGTAGTTGTCATGCCAATTCCAAACGATTTTCCCATTTTCACAAAGAATCTTGATATTTCGGTCATAGTCCTTTTGTAGGTAATCCAAATGTAAAGTCACCACTTTATCCTGATAGGAAAATATAGCTTCACAATGTTCTTCCACTTCAATACCGAGCATATCAAAATTAGAAACTTCACAGTACAGCTTTTGTGGTTCCCCAAAAAAATATTGAATAAGATCTAATTCATGCGTAATGGTATTTATTACGCCACCACCGAGTTCTTTGCGGGAGGCATAACTGATTTTATAATCTTCCCACGGATGCCAATAAGGTAAAAAACTGCCGAAGGAAAAACGGGCATTATATACCGCCCCTAGTGTTTGTGCATCAACTATTTCTTTAACTTTTCTCACCAATGGGTGATACCTAAGCATAAAGCCGATAAAAAACACCTCCTCCGAATTTTGTTGAATAGCACATGCTTCTGATAGCCCCTCAGTGGAATGGATGAGCGGTTTTTCCATGAAAACGTCTAAGCCTTTCCGCTTGGCAAAAGCCAAGCTTTCATTGTGTAGGGCAGTTGGACTACAAACGAATATACAATCAAAATCTATTAGGTTCGCTTGCTTAAAAGAAGTAATCACTTTTACATTATGTTCCGATTCAAAGCTTTTGTCTTCGGTTCTTTTCAGTACCCAAATATTGGAATAGCCTAATGTTTGTAAGTTTTTAAGATGTCGTTTTCCAATTGATCCACCTCCAACAATTAAACTATTTAACATGGGTTATTATTTGATAATATAAGACGGAGCCTTTGCAAATGGAAAGCGACGTATTTTATATGTCTTGTCTGCAAAATATTCATCAACTGCACGTGTTTCCCCTCCCATATCGCATAATCGTCAAAGATGATAATTCCTCCTTTGGATAATAAAGGAAATAGAAACTCTAAAATTGTGGCGCTTGGTTTGTAAATATCTACGTCAAGATGTATTAAAGAAAAACGGACACCTGGGTTGTTTTTTACAAAGTCAGGCACTGTCTTGTTAATATCTCCAGCTATAAGTTCCACATTTTTATCTACTCCTTTGTTTTGAAGCACTTTTTTTAATTGCTCCACCGAAATGCTTTGATTCCCTGCATTGAGCAAGTAGTTGTCAAGCATTTTTATGTCACTTTCAAGGTTGCATCAGGGAAGCCCCCAAAAGTGTCAAATCCATAAAATTTCCTGGAAATTTCACTCTCAAGCATTTGCCGGTAGGCAAGGAACCTCACGAAAGAAGTTCCTTTAAAAATTCCAAATTCGGCAAAGGCTCCAGGAACTTCAAGGGTCTTTTTATAAAGTTCATAATGTATTATCGGTTTATGAAGACGGCTAATATCTGAAGACAAGTAAAAATTGTTCTCATAGTCAAAAGCCAGATCAAAATCGGGGAGAGTAATCATGTTATTGGTGCTTGAATTTTTCTAAAGACTTTTCAATAATATAATCCAATCGTTCTAGTTCAATCAAGTACTTTTCGACAAAAGCTCGAAACGCACCATCACCGCCCTTCACTGGTAGCTTCCAATCAGCGTGTTTTGCTACATAATCTGGTGCATTGGCAGGACTCGCACTTAAGCCTACTTTTTGGAGTAGTAATATATCATTTATGTCGTCGCCGATATAGGCAACTTCACTGAGTTTAATATTTAATTTTTCGCACAAGGCTTCTGCCACGCTCACTTTGTTTTTCACGCCCATAAACAGGTTTTCAATACCAAGTTTGGCCGCTCTGCGTCGTACAATTTCCGTATCCTCCCCTGTAATTATGGCCGTGGGAATTCCCAACAAGTGCAAGAATAAAACGCCTGCACTATCGGCCGTATTGAATTTTTTCCATTCATTCCCGCTTTGGTCATAATACATTCCACCATCTGTCCAGACCCCATCAATATCAGTGATGAATAGTTTAATGCTTGGTTTATTCAACATTTTCAGATAAAATTGTTACGTCTGAGGCTATATCATGCTTCGCTTTTTTTCCTAGAATAAGGGAACGCTCTTTCCATTTCAGTCCTGTTCCTGGGCTTTTAAGACATAGCATATCTTCTGTTATTATCGTTCCTGCTAGGATATCTACAGCACTAGTTACACTACGCGCTAGTTTATCTTTGGCTGCTTTGGTCGCTGGGTTGACCACTTTAACACCATCCCCTTTCGCACGTTCTGCCAATCGAATATACTCGATCATTTTTTTCAGCCCTGGTTCTTCTAAAGAGCCTGCTTGATCACTACCTTTCATGGCTCGGGAAATCGTGATATGCTTTTCAATAACCGCAGCTCCCATTACAGAAGCTGCTACAGAAGCAATAATACCAGGTGTATGATCGGAGAACCCCGTTATTTTCTGATACTTCTCTCTCAGCGTATGCATTACCCTCAAGTTCACATTGTCCATGTCAGCTGGATATTGTGAAATACATTGAAGAATAACAATATCTTTTCGTTCTTTTCCCAATACTTCAAGCGCATCATCAATATCTTCCAGGCTTGCCATTCCTGTAGAAATAATCACGGGTTTCCCCGTCTTTGCCATAGCTTCTAAAGCAGGTAGGTTGGTTAAATCTCGCGATGCTACTTTAAAAAAAGGTACCCCTATACGTTCCATCATTTCTACCGAAGGCACATCACACGGGGTGCAAAAATACGGGATTCCCTGGGCGCTGGCATATTCTTTCAGTTCTAAATGCTGTGCTTCGTCTAATTCGAGTGCGATACGATGTTCACCGTATGTGTGCCCAAAAGAATGAGGACTATCGTATATCTTATCATAAGCTTCACGAGTTAATTCTGAGGGAATATCCCGCTTTTGAAACTTAACAGCACTTGCCCCACAGCGTACCGCCATATCAATGAGTTTTTTCGCCATTACAATGCTACCATTGTGGTTTTGGCCAATCTCTGCAATGATATAAGTAGGCTGCCCGTCTCCAATAAGCGTGTTGCCTAACTTGACATGAATTCCTTCTTCTTCGTGTTTCGATTTAGTCTGTACTTCAGTCCACTCATAAATTACCTCAAAGTTAGGAGGAGTAGCGTCCAAGGTTTCCAGCATTGCTTCAAAACGGTTCAGATCTTCAGGTGTATCTACCGTCAAATAGCGGTCTAAATCGTCGCGTAATCCACCAAAATCACTCGCTAAAGTTTGTACCTTAAAAATATCTTTTTGCTTTCGTAAATAGGGCGTAACATGCTCTTTGTCAAAATCGGATTGAACTAAAGAATTGGCCTCTTTCAACGCCCGTACTTTAATAAATTCTGGCACAATATGGGAGAGACCATCTATATGAGTATAGTCAAAATCGCCACTAACGTGAAGGTCAAATAACTCTTGAGCGATAGCGATGTTGTAAATCGGGTTATCGGCAGTAAATCGAACAATAGTATCTTCCTCTTCTAGGTCAGCGGCAGCATCGTTAAACCGCTTTAATACATTTAAGGAATCTCCCCGAAAAATATCAACCCCAAGATTATTAGCCGCTGCGGCAATTGGGTCATCTGCCTGTGCACGCGTCGTGGCTATCAAAATTTCATCAATAAAGGGAAAAGCTTTAACCGCATTTACCACTCTATAGAGCAAAGGTATTCCAGCTACCGACATGAGTGATTTTCCCCGCAATCGACTGCTTAACATCCGTGCTTGAATAATGGCTCTTACTTTCATCTTTTAATTTTTACCTGCTTCTTAAAATCACTTCCAAAATTCCCACCAGCGCTTCCTCGATTTATCCTCATCATAGTAACCATAGCCGTAACCATAGCCGTAACCATAGCCACTGCCATACCCATAGTTATAGCCATAACCATCTTTGCTAGAGACTCCATTTAGCACGCACGCCAAATTATTCAATTTTCCTTGCTGATAAATATCATCAATGGTAGCTACGACAGATTTAGGTGTTTTTCCTGCACGCACCACATAAAGGCTGTTCGTAACATAATTATTAATCAGGAAGGCGTCGGCTACCAGTCCTACTGGGGGGGTATCAACAATGACTATATCATAGTTGCTTTGTGCATATTCCATCAGTTCCCGCATACGATCGGTGAGAATCAATTCCGCCGGATTGGGAGGAATAGGGCCACTGGTGATAAAATCCAATTTGGGGTGCAAGCTGCTCTGTCGGATAACATCCGTTGCTTGCAAGGTTTCATCAACAATGTAGTTGGATATTCCTCTGCTGGTATCGTCTTCTTTCAGGTAGCTTCCCATTTTGGGTTTACGCAAATCAAAACCCATCACTAGAGTACGTTTATCGGCAATGGCCATGGTCATACCCAGGTTAACCGAAACAAAGGTTTTTCCTTCGCCGCTCATGGTGGAAGTCACCAAAAAAGTAGGCGTTTTGCCTTCTGGGGTCATAAATCGAAGGTTGGTACGTATGAGGCGAAACATTTCGGCTACCCCACTTCGGCTACTTTGCGTAACCACAATTTGATGCTCTGCTTTACTTTCCGCAATCGCCCCTACTATCGGTACCGAGGAAAAGTCTTTAACATCTTTTTCGCCTCGCACTTTGTCATCCAGTATTTGTTTAGTCAAAATGCCCCCAATGGGTATTGCCAAACCCAAGAATACGGCCAGCGCCATAATATTAAAAGGCACCGGCGAAATAGGCTTGGAAGTACTTTCTGCAGGATCTACAAGCCTTGAATTAGGTACGGTTACGGCCAGCGACAAGGCTGTTTCTTCTCGTTTTTGCAAGAGATACAGAAAGAGGTTTTCCTTAATGATCTGTTGCCGCTTTTTTTCCAATAATTCCCGCTCTGCTTTCGGAATACTGCGCAAAGTTGTGCGCAAATCGGCATATTTACTTTCTATCTTTGCTTTTGACAATTGAATAGATCGCAAGTAAGTAGCTAAATTATTGCTGATATTTTGGCGCAAATCATTCAATTGACTTTCCAGGTTCAGTAAGAGTGGATTGCGGCCGGCCGCACTTTTCGCCAACTGTTCTCGTTGTAGAATGAGTTGATTGTATTCATTAATACTAATATTAAGCTCTCCATTACCATTGTTTAATGATGCAGGAAGTAAATCGTAGGGGCGTTCTGGATTTCTAATGGCGTTTAACAGGGCATTGGCCAATTCTATCTGAACTTCTACTTCGGCAATCTCTTGATCGTAGTTATTCACCCTCGTGAGCACATCCTCTGCTCTTGACTCCAACTCTAATCCAATATTATTCCCACTCTTGTAACGCTCTACGTCCCCTTCAACATCGGCCAATTCTAAAGTCAAGAAGTCAATTCTTTCTTCAATAAATTGGAGGGTATTTTTTCCTACTCTATTTTTATCATTGATATTGGCCTGGTTGTATACTTTCACCAATTCATCGAGTATAGCTACGGCTTTATCTCCATTGTAATCAACCAATGCTAAGCGCAATACACTGGCTCGATCGCGAACCTGGCTAATGTCCAGCTTGTTTGAATAACTTCGCGCGGTAGCTAGGGCATTGGTGAACTGAATAGCAAAAGGATTATTGTATTTTTCTGCTTTGTATTCATCACTTGCTAGCAATTTGAATTTGCTCTTACCTACCGTAATCCATTCCCCAAAAGTATATTCTCCCAAGTTTTTTTCTCCTTGTGTAATAGAAAAAGTGCTATCAGCCAAAAGTGCAATTTCAAATCTTTGTCCTGCGAGAGCATCTACATCTAGCTCTGTGGTATCTACCAAGAAGGGCTGAGCGCCAAACAATTCCGTCTCTTTGAAAGTCCCCACTGCGTAATAGCGCGTATATATGCCTAGATTGTTCACAACTTGCAGCATCATGCTACGCGATTTCAGCAGCTCCATTTCATTGACCAAATTACTGGAAGACCCAAGCAATCCTAAGTCTTGCAGCACGCTTTCTTCCGAAAGCATTTGATCTGATTTGCCATCCTTGATGAGGAGTTTGTTGTAAGCTTCGTATTCAGGAACGGTATAGCGAAGATACAACCAAGCCAACAAGCCACAAACCGCCATGGAAATAACAAACCAATACCAATAACGCAGATATCCGAAGAGAAAAGCCTTTACATCAAAAGCCTGTTCTTGGGTATCCGTAAAATTAAATTCTTGAGGAGTTTGCATAGTATAACTGGCGCTGCACGGAGTTTAGCGCATTAGAGTCAAAGTGAGGGTAACAAGGGTAGTAGCCAATCCTACCCAAGGGAGAATACGCTGAGATTGATCGCGTACAGAAGCGGTAACCTCTGGTAAGGGTTCCACATAGATATAATCATTCTGCCGCAAGTAAAAATAGGGCGACTGAAAAATGGCCTTGTCATGAATATTTACATAGCCGTATTCCCGCTGTCCGTTTTGTTCCCGCACGATTAAAATATTCGCTCTATTGGCATAAGACGTGAGGTCACCTGCCAAGCCTATGGCATCTAGTATAGTCACCCTTTCATTGGGCATAACATAGCTGCCAGGTGATCTTACTTCACCAACTAATGTAATCCGAAAATTAATAAAGCGGATATTGATAACAGGGTCTATCAGGTAGGTTTTCAGCGCTTCATTTAGCTGTGCTTTGAGTTGATTTACCGTAAGGCCAGCTACTGGTATACGGCCAATCACGGGAAAATCCAAATAGCCTTCATTGTCAACGAGGTAGCCGATAATAGGGCGGCCTGCCCCCATTTCTGCCATATTTAAATTGCCGGACTCTAGGTTAAAAGGCGCGGAAGCTTGTTCGTCAAGCGTTCGGACACTAATCGAAAGCAAGTCGTCTACCTGTATAATCATCGCAGGAGCCGGAGGAATGGGGGTCGTTACAAATTCCCCTTCGTTAAAATTAAGTAACTCGCTATGACTCACACAACCTGTGAATAATAGGCAAGTGCAGGCCAGGAGTAAGAAAGGATATTGTCGAATCAAAGCGTATGATTTTAAAAAACAAGTTCGCAAAGATATTCTTTTGCGATGGTATAATGATATAGACGGTGCTGCTATTTGTTCCCATAATACCCCAAATACCACCCCACCGTCTGCGCAATCCCCTCCGCCAGCTGGGTCTGCGGCTTATAGCCGAAGTCGCGTTCCAGGGCGGTGGTATCGGCAAAGGTGGTCACCACGTCGCCGGGCTGCATGGGGAGGAAGATCTTTTCGGCCGTTTGGCCCAGGGCTTGTTCGATATTCAGGATGAAGTCGAGCAGGCCGACGGGCTGGCCGGCGCCGATGTTGTAGATGCGGTAGGGCGCTGGCGAGGATGCCGGGTCGGGGTGTTGGGCATTCCAATCGTGTTGTCGGGTCGGCGCTTGCGTAAGCACCTGATAAATTCCTTCCACGATGTCATCCACGTAGGTGAAATCGCGCTGCATCAGCCCGTCGTTGAACACCTTGATGGGTTCGCCCGCCAGGATGGCTTTGATGAACAGGAAGTAGGCCATATCCGGCCGGCCCCAGGGGCCGTAGACGGTGAAGAAGCGGAGGCCGGTAGTCGGTAAATCGTACAGGTGGCTGTAGGCGTGGGCCATCAGCTCGTTGCTCTTCTTGGTGGCGGCGTAGAGCGATACGGGGTGGTCCACATTGTCGCTGGTCGAGAAGGGCACCTGCTCGTTCAGTCCGTAGACGCTGCTGGAGCTGGCGTACACCAGGTGCTCGATCTGCTGGTGGCGGCAGCATTCCAGGATATTGCTGAACCCGACGATGTTGCTCTGCACGTAGGCGCCGGGGTTCTTGATGCTGTAGCGCACGCCGGCCTGCGCAGCCAGGTGCACGACGTGGGTAAACTGGTGGGCCCGGAACAGGTTCTGCAACGCCGCCAGGTCTGCGACTTCTTCCTGGATGAAGTGGTAGTTGGGGTTTTTCGTGCTCTGGATCAACTCCCCGTAGGCCACCGCGTTGCGCGGGATGCCCGCTTCTTCCAGGCGCGCAATCTTCAGACTGACGTCGTAGTAGTTGTTGATGCTGTCCAACCCCACGACTTCGTAGCCCGCCGCTACCAGCCGGTTGGCGAGGTGGAAGCCGATGAAGCCGGCGGTGCCGGTGAGGAGGATTTTCATTTTGGTTGTTTTTTAACCACAGAAGGCACGATTTTTTTTAGGCACAAAAGCACGAAAGGCACAAAACTTACACAAAATAATTTTAGTGGGATTTAGTGTTCTTTTTAACCACAGAAGTACGGAAGGCACGATTTTTTTTAGGCACAAAAGCACGAAAGGCACAAAACTTACACAAAACTATTTTAGTGGGATTTAGTGTTCTTTTTAACCACAGAAGTACGGAAGGCACGATTTTTTTTAGGCACAAAAGCACGAAAGGCACAAAACTTACACAAAACTATTTTAGTGGGATTTAGTGTTCTTTTTAACCACAGAAGTACGGAAGGCACGATTTTTTTTAGGCACAGAAGCACGAAAGGCACAAAACTTACACAAAACTATTTTAGTGGGATTTAGTGCTTTTTGTGCTTTTGTGCCTATAATCCCCCTTTAGTGCTTTTGTGCCTATAATCCCCCTTTTCTGTGGGATTATGTGTTTTTAGTGTTTTTGTGGCTATAATCCCCCTTTTGTGGGATTTAGTGTTTTCCGTGCTTTTGTGCCTATAATCCCCTTTTTGTGGGATTTAGTGTTTTCCGTGCTTTTGTGCCTATAATCCCCTTTTTCTGTGGCTATCCCCCCTTTTCTGTAGCTAAGCCTAAAGTCAATTCACAATTCGATTTATGCCATCACGAATGTTAATGACATTAAAATTGATCAAATACCCTAAACGATTATTGGTCAATTTGAGATGACTGACAATTTGGGCTTTCCACAAAGGATTGATTTCTTCCACTGCTTTCAACTCGCAAATAACCTCATCATCAACCAGCACATCCAGCCGAAGACCTTCCTGGAAGGTCATATTATCATACACAATGGGTAAATCTATCTGCCGCTCTGCCTTAAGTCCTCGCTTTTCCAATTCATAACAAAAGCAAACCTCGTAAACTTTTTCCAAGAGCCCGGGGCCGAGGTTTTTATGAACAGTATAGGCCGCGTCTACAATCTTTTTACCTATTTCATTTAGGTGCTCGGGAATTGGCGCGTAATTCATTTTTGATGGTTTTTTTAGCCACAGAAGTACGGGATTTTTATAGGCACAAAAGCACAAAAGGCACAAAACTTACACAAAACAGTTTTAGTGGGATTTCGTGTTTTTTTTTTAGCCACAGAAGCACAAAAGGCACAAAACTTACACAAAATAATTTTAGTGGGATTTCGTGTTTTTTTTTAGGCACAAAAGCACGAAAGACACAAAAATTTCACAAAACAAAATTTAGTGGAGTTTAGTGTTTTTGTGCCTATTCCCCTTTTGTGGGATTTAGTGCCTTTTGTGTTTTTGTGCCTATAATCCCCTTTAGTGTTTTTGTGCCTATTCCCCTTTTGTGGGATTTAGTGCCTTTTGTGTTTTTGTGCCTATAATCCCCTTTAGTGTTTTTGTGGCTATCCTCCCTTTTCTGTGGGATTTAGTGCTTTTTGTGTTTTTGTGCCTATAATCCCCTTTAGTGTTTTTGTGGCTATCCTCCCTTTTCTGTGGGATTTTGTGTTTTTTGTGTTTTTGTGCCTATTCTCCTTTTGTGGGATTTAGTGTTCGTAGTGCTTTTGTGCCTATAATCCCCCTTTAGTGGTTTTGTGCCTATTCCCCCCATTAGTGGTTATTACCCGCCCCAAACGGGTGCCCCGCCAGCGGCAACGCCGCCAGCGGATGATAATCCCCGGTCAGCCCGACGGTTACCTGGTGGCGGATCTGGTGGGCCAGCTCGATGGCGGGGCGGGCGGCAGCCAGGGGGAAGCCCTCGCCGGCCAGTACCGCTTCGTAGCTGCGGGTATGGAGGTCGTTGAAGCCACCGCTGAACTCGAATTCCTCGCCGGCGATGGTGAGGGAGCGGAAGGTGGTGGCCCCCGTGGCGCGCACGGCGGCGGGCAGCGTATCCGGGTTGATGCTCAGGAACCAGCGCACGCGGGCGCGCTCCAGCTCCAGGAAGCCGGCGGCGCGGTCGTGGGTGTGCAGGTGCACGGTATTTTGCTGCACGGCGCCGAAGATCCACTGCAGCATATCAAAAAAGTGGATGCCGATGTTGGTGGCGATGCCGCCCGATTTCTCGACATTGCCCTTCCAGCTGGTGTAGTACCAGTGGCCGCGGGCGGTGAGGTAGGTGAGGTCTACGTCGAACTTGGTGTCGGGTGGCGCGGCGGCCACCCGCTCGCGCAGGGCGATCACGCTGGGGTGCAGGCGCAGCTGCAGGATGTTGTAAGCCTGGCGGCCCGTCTCCTGGGCGATCTCCTCCAGGGCGTCCACGTTCCAGGGGGTCAGCACCAGGGGCTTCTCGCAGATGACGTCGGCACCGTGGCGGAGGCCGAAGCGGATGTGGGCGTCGTGCAGGTAGTTGGGCGAGCAGACGCTCAGGTAGTCGATGCCCTGGCCGCGGCGCTTGATCTTCTCGAGGTGGCGGTCGAAGCGCTCGAACTCCACGAAGAAGTCGGCCTCGGGAAAGTAGCTGTCCAGTACGCCCACCGAATCGTTGGGGTCCAGGGCGGTCAGCAGCAGGTTGCCGGTGTCCCGGATGGCTTGCAGGTGGCGCGGGGCTACGTAGCCACCGGTGCCGGTGAGGGCGAAGGTTTTTATGACCTTTGGGTTTGAGTTGTTGGGGTCAGCAGAAAATATAAAGCATGGTTACTGGATATTGTCATAAATTCAGTAAAGCATTATTTATCCCTTTTTTCACAATTTCCCAACTGACATTGCTATGCATTATGGGCATTACTTCCTGCTCTGCATCACCGAAATAGGCCAAGCTTTTTACTACCAGAAAAGTTGAGCCATCATGGTATTTTTTGGAATAAAAAGACAGCATTTCTTTTAAGGAAAATTGTTTGAGTAAGAAGAACAAATCAATAAAATCTTTTTTGCTTCCGCGACCAGCAATGGCATTGAGTTTCATGGCTGCAATATCTTCAAAGCTGGCTATTCGAATATTATCAATGACTGATCCTGCCGCTATCCACGGGTATTGATAATTGACAAAATCTACTTTTACACCATCGAGCGTGAAGACCAAAATATTTTTACTCTTTTTTAATATTTGGGCACTACCTAATGTGTTTAGCACAGTAGAAAACGCCATTTCGTTTATTTCTACGGCGCCAAACAAATCAATATCTACAGAATTTCGATGCCCTAACTGTAACGCTAATGCGGTACCGCCTACGAGGTAAAAATGCTCAAATTCAGGAACCCCCATCAGGGCAGTTAATAATTCCAGAAGTTGTGCCCCAACTGTTTGAGTTTGTAGCATCGGAAATCTGCTGGTTGGAGGTCAAAAATCAGGCATAAAAAAGCCAGGGTGACGTCATCTATTGTCCGTAATTCAACTACCTTTTCTTTGATGAAAGCAAGGCCGTATTGTTTTTGGATCATCTCCCAGTCGGCCATCAGGCCGTATTCCAGTACCCTGCCGATCAGGAAGGGCGCATTTTTTTCCCATTCAACGGCCGTCTTATCCACATCCCAGAAGAGGTGCGCGGATAAGGTGTGTGCGGGGGTGTTGTGTGGGTTTTTATCCATTTCCGCGGGGTCTTCGGCCATTTTTTTAAGCATGCCACCCCAATTTATTGCTATAAGTCTCCACGGGGAAAGTAGGTATATAATCATACGCCCGGCCCGTTTTTCTTTCTATTCCCTCGTGGCAGGTGACCATGCTTAGTTTGGAAATCTTCCATATGCTGGTTTTCTATTTTCTCTGCAGCTTTTCTACCTGAAATATTTGAAACCAAAATACGGGCAATATACCTAAGCCATCCGGCAGCTAAATTGAATATGGAAAGCTGCCTACGTATTCTTCTGCTTAAACCATCGGCTTCAATAGGGTCAGCACTAATTCCGTACTTGAAAACCTCATTCTCTTTTTGGTCAAAGAATTCATACAAATGATGAGGATCATTATTCTTGTGTGAATTTCTATGAACTTTCCTTTTGCTCATCCCCAACCCGCCTGATTCGCATAAGTCTCATAATCAACTGGAGCGACGTAATCAAACGCGCGCCCCGTCTTTTGCTCATACGCCTGGGCGGCTAGCGAGAGCAGGGGTTCAAAGTCCTCCTCCATATCCAATAAGGCTGGATTTTCCAATACGTCCTGGTAATGGGCCTGCCCGCGGGCCACTACGGCGGCGCGGACGTACAGAAAACCGTCTACCGAAAGGTGTTCCCCTTCCGGAAAAGCAACTTGTGCGTGGGCGGCGGTGTCCAGGGCGAATAGTTTTTCTGCCAACATATCTTCAAATTGGTAGATCTGTTTGATCGGTAAATTGGCCAGGTAATCGACCGCTGCGGCTATCCGTGCTTCCCACAATTCCGCATCGGGGTGGAGCAGGGTCATCACGTGCCAGAAAGCTGCTGCGGAAAGGGAAGGCGTCTCGTCCATTTCAACTACCTGAATATCCAGCCGAGCATGTTCGCCGTACTGCGTTCTCAGCTTCTGGAGGAAGTCTTCATTGATGGCAGACAGGGGCAGACTAATTCTATCGGTCATATTATTGGAGGCCTTTTATAGCCAACTAAGATACATTTTTTTTAGCACTCAAACAAGCGCCCCATTCCGCATTTCCCCCGCAAATTTCCGAATCAGCCGACTCAGTTTGCGGTCTAGCAGCAGCTGTTCCAGGTAGTCGGCGTGGCGTTCGTGGTGCAGGTCGGTGGCCAGGTAGTCGATCATCCCCGTTTTGAGGAGCTTGACGGCATTGTCGCGGGTCGGCAGGCCGTAGTAGCCGGTCAGCGAGAGGAGGTTCATCTGCAGTTCCACACCCCGTTCCTTGAGGGCGGCGTACCGCTCGAAGTTATCCCGCATAAAGAGGTAGCGCTCCGGGTGCGCCAGCAGCACCTGGTACCCTTTGGTTTGCAGCTGGAAAATCGTCTGGTCCAGGTTCGGGGGTGCCGACACGAACGACATCTCCACCAACACCTTGTTACCGGGCAACGTCAGGAGGGTGCCGGCGTTGAGCTGGTCACCAAAACCTTCGTCCAGCAGGTACTCGGCGGCGGCGTCTATCTTTATGGTCATTCCCGCCGCGGCTACGGCTGCGCGCACTTCGGCCAGCTTGGCGCGGATGAGGTCCGGCGTGTTGGGGTACAGGTCGGCCATCACGTGGGGCGTGGTGTACAGTTGTGTAAAGCCCATGTCGGCCAGCCGGCGAATCAGCGCCAGGCTGTGGTCCAGGTCCCGCGCCCCATCATCGATCCCCGGCAGCAAATGCGAGTGCAGATCGACCTGCAGGAAGCCGAAGGAGTGGAGGGGTGGGGTGGGACGGAGGAAGTTGAACAAAGAGGGGTAAAAGTTAAGAGGTGTAAAAGTGTAAAGGTTAGGAGGTGTAAATGCCGGGACAATAATAAATTTACATTCTCAAATTATTAGCGAAGGAATAAGCGATTGATAATGAGCGGTTTCGAGCTAATCATTTGAGTCAAAAAATGTAAATTTATTATTGTCCAAATACTTAAAGGTGTAAAGGTGTAAGGGTTTAAAAGTGTAAGTGAGGGGGTGGGTATTTTTTTGATTATCAGGTGGTTGTGGTTTTTGTTGAAAAATAGTCTTCAAAATGCTGTGGAATTTCGGGGGTACTGGCGTCTTTATTGAGAAGCAAACACCAAAATTAAACCCTTAAGCCATGGCAAAAATTGAACGTTTTGAAGACCTGCATTGCTGGCAAAACGCTAGAATACTGACGGCCGCTATTTATCGCGCGGAAGTACCTGATTCCGAAAGAGATTGGGCCACGCGTAACCAGTTGCGGCGAGCGAGCCTTTCCATTATGAATAATCTTGCGGAAGGATTTTCAAGGTTTTCCGTAAAAGAGCAGATTCGGTTTTTTGAAATCGCCCAAAGTTCAGCGGCCGAGGTGAAGAGTATGCTCTTCCTTTTTGAAGATTTAAACTATCTCCCGACGGAAGTGCTACAGCAATTTCACCAGCAGGTGGAAGTCACACGAAGTCAAACCCTGGGTTTTATTCGGTACTTAAACCAGAAACAGTAAAGCGGATCAACTTACTTAAAAGCCACTTTATTTACGCGCCCGCTACATCCTGTCCGGCACGCTAACTGTCCGGGCAGGATTTTTCATTCCACCCAAGTTTACCCCACCCCCCTTTACACTTTTAAACTTTTACACGTTTCCACCCCCTTTACACCTTTCCCACCTTTACACCCTTCCAACCTCTCCAAACGGCTTCGCCCCCCATAAGTCGCAAAGAACTTGTGGTCCGAGATACCGGTAGCAGCTAAAAGCGCACATTCTACGAGGTCCGTCCTGGCCGGGGGCTCCTGGCGGAGCCAACGGGGTGGGACGGGCGTTTTACTTCAATTTGCGTATATGACTGGGATTGACCTGCATGAGCAGGTCGTAACCCAGGGTTTTCAGGGCAATAACCAGGGTATGTTGCCCCCTTTTTTCAATCAGTGTTCCTTGCAGGCCCGTCAGCTGGCCGACGATCACCTCCACGGGGTCACCTTCGTGGAGGGTTGTTACATCCACTTCGATGTCCGTCAATTCCCCTACGATGCGTTTGAGTAAGTCGATCTCTGCGGCGGGAATAGCCAGCAGGTTGCGGTTAATTTTCAGGAAGCGCAGCACGTACTCCGTTTCCAGTACGGGCACGTACTGGGCTTTGGTGATGAATACAAAAACGTAACAATTGATGAGCGGAACTTCAACCTGCCGGGTTTTGCGGGTATAGTGGCGGGTAAGTCGCTGGAGGGGAACGTAAGCGGTGATGCCTTTTTTGTCGAGCATACTCACCACGCGTTTTTCGCGTTTATAACCGGTATACACCGCAAACCACCGCGCTTCCGTAGGGTGCAAATGATCTTCGTAGTCCGGTTGTGAAGGTCGGCTGTCCGTGTTAAAGTTTGCGTTCATGAGGTCAATGGAGTTATTCCGATTAACAGCACAAAGTTATCATTTATTTCCATTTAACAGCATAAAGGTGCCGTTTATATTTCCATCTTGACCTATTCTGGATGCCTAAAATTCCGTGGCCCTTTACAGGCGCCAGTAGGTCATGTCCAGCTCGGCGGGCGGGTAAGTGTAGAGTGCTTTGAGGTCGAAGAGGATGGGGTTGCTGCGCATCATACCGGCGAATTCGGGCATGCTCAGGTCGCGGTACTGCTGGTGGGCCACGGCCACCAGCACGGCGTCGTAGTCGCCGGAGGCCTGATCGACGAGCGCCATTTTGTATTCGTGGGCCACTTCGTTGGGCGACGCGTAGGGGTCGACGAGGTGTACGTGTACCGAGAACTCCATCAGCTCGCGCGCCAGGTCGAAGACCTTGGAATTGCGGATATCGGCGACGTTTTCCTTGAAGGTGACGCCCATGACGAGGACCCTGGTATTCTTGGGGTTCTTGCCTTTCTGGATGAGGGTCTGTACCAGGCGCTTGGCGATGAAGCCGGGCATGGCGTCGTTGACGCGGCGCCCGCTGAGGATAACCTCGGGGTCGTAGCCCAGCTGCTTGCTTTTGTGGAGGAGGTAGTAGGGGTCGACGCTGATGCAGTGTCCGCCTACCAGGCCGGGCGAGAACTTGAGGAAGTTCCACTTGGTGCCAGCGGCGGCCAGCACTTCCTGGGTGTCGATGCCCATGCGGTCGAAGATGATGGCCAGCTCGTTCATGAAGCTGATGTTGAGGTCGCGCTGGGTGTTCTCGATCACCTTGGCGGCTTCGGCCACCTTGATGGAAGGCGCCTCGTAGATGCCCGCCGTGATGACGGCGCCGTAGACCTGGGCAATTTCCGCCAGGGCTTCGGCGTCGGAGCCGCTCACGATCTTCAGGATCTTGTCGATGGTGCGTTCCTTCTCGCCGGGGTTGATGCGCTCGGGCGAGTAGCCGATCTTGAAATCGCCGTTGGCCAGGCTCAGCCCGCTGCAGGACTCCAGGATGGGCAGGCAGTCTTCTTCCGTCGCACCGGGATACACCGTGGATTCGTAAATGACGTAGTCGCCTTTCTTGAGGGCATGGCCTACGGTGGTAGACGACTTCTCCAACGACCTCAGGTCGGGCACGCGGTGCTCGTCTACTGGCGTCGGTACGGCTACAATGTGGAAGTGAGCCCGCTGCAGGTCGGCGGGGTTGGCGGTGAAGGTGATGTCCTTGCCGGCAAAGGCCGCCGCTTCCATTTCCTCGGAAGGGTCGATGCTTTGCTTCATCTGCTCCACGCGGTCTTCGCTGATGTCAAAGCCGATGACGCGGAATTTCTTGGCCAACTCCAGCGCCAGCGGCAGGCCGACGTAACCCAGGCCAATAACGGAAATACTCTTCTCTTTGCGGACTAATGCTGCGTACATTTTTTCTAAGGTTTGGGGAAACACAAAGATAGCATTTCTGGAGAGTTGTAAAAGTGGGAAAGTGTAAAAGTTGGAAAAGTGTAAACGTGTAAACGGAAAGCTGGCATACAGCCGTCCAAAAGTCCTCCTCTGGAGGAGGTCCCACGCCCGGGCGTGGGGGAGGAGGAAAAACGGAGCGCAATAGCTCAGCCCCCCCCTTTATACTTTTACACTTTTACACCCTTACACTTCCCCCCTCTACCCTAATACGCCCGAATATCCCCCGCCAAATTACTCTTCGTATACTTCTCAGCCGGATCGCCGATATAGCGGATGCGGCCACCTGTATTAGCAGTTGCGTCGAGGGCGGCGTTGGCCACCACGGTCGCTTCTCCGCCGGTATTGGCTTTCACTTCGGTGCGTTCACATGCCAGGCGAGAGCCATCGTATTTACCGCCGGTGGCGGCGGCGGCGTACTGGCTGTTGGCCGTACCGCGGAGGTCGAGCTGAGCGCCTTCCACGGCACCTGCTTCCAGGGTGTTCACTTCCAGGCTCAGGTTAACCTGGGCGCCGCTGCCGGCTTTCACCTCCAGGCGGTCGGCGACGATGGTTTCCCGGCTTTCGAGGGTCGCACCGGCCAGCACCCGAATTTCGCGCAGGTTGTGGTAGCGTACCGTTACCCGCAGGCCGCGGTCGTCTTTCAGCCAGCCGTCGACGAGGCTCAGCTTGAGGGTGCCGCCCTGCAGGCTGATGTTGAGGTCGCCTTCGGATACGTTGCTGTCTTCGATAATAATTTTGTCGGTGTCGCCTTGTTCCAGCATCACCTCCAGTTTTCCTTTTATTACCAGTTCATTGAAAGGACCCACCTGGCGGGTTTCCTGGGCCTGCACATTGAAAAAGGCTACCAGCGCGAGGAGGAGCAATAAATTTTTCATAAAATCAGCTATTTTTTTTGTTGTTGCAATAATGTGAAAAGCCACCAACCAGGAACGGTACAACGGCGGTTTAAACCGCCCGGCAACCGGGGTTTTGGCTTTCTTTAACAAACAGAGGATGGGTCGGAAAGGGTGCTACCCCTACGAAGGGTGCTCGTTTAGCTGAAAATTATTGTCCAAATACTAAAGTTGAAAGCCGGGTAGCTGCTACTCCGAATGGATAATGGCCGACACCCGCCGTGCCCGTCGCGCGGGCAAAACCGCCGCCAGGGCGCCAATGCTGAAGACGGTAACAGCTACGATGGGGAAATCGTACCAGCGCAGGCTCACGGGGTACGCATCGATGAGCATCCCCCCGGGCAGGGTGATGATGCCCACCGTTACTTGCAGGATGTAGATGCCGGTAGCCAGCACAAAGCCGATCAGCACCCCACTGCCGCACATGAGCATCCCCTCGTAGAGGAACAGGCGGTAGATGCCGCCGTCGGTCATGCCCATCGATTTGAGGATGGCGATGTCGGGTTGTTTTTCCAGCACAATCATCCACAGGGCACCGATCAGGTTGAAGCTCACCAGCAGCATCATGAGGCCAACGATGGCAAAGCTCAGCCATTTTTCTACCCGCATCAGGCGCAGGAAGGACGCTTCCTGTTCGTAGCGGTTTTTGACCACGTAGTCCTTGCCCACGGCCGCCTGGATGGCCGCGTAGGTTGCCGTAGCTTCGTAGCCGGGCTGGAGGTCAATCTCCAGTGCCGTACAGGCGCCGGGCTGGTCCAGCAGGCTGCGGGCCAACGCCAGGGAGGTCAGCACGTACTGGTTTTCAAAGTCTTGCTGTACCAGGAAAGTACCCACCGGCTGCACCTGCACCGACTTGAAGGGCCGCGTATCGAACGGGCCACCCTTCTTGCGCTTGGGGGTGTAAATGGTCAGCGGGCTGAAGGGATCGTCAATGTCGATGCCCAATAAATTGCGGATGCCCTGGCCAATCACCGCCAGGTCGACATCGTCCCTGGTCAAGGCGTAGGCTCCCTCCCGTACCGTAGAGTCGATGCCCGTCACGGAAGGATAAAACTGGTCGACCCCCTTGAGGAGGCCAATGGAGCGGTTGTCCTTGTAGTCGAACAAGGCCTTTTCTTCCAGCGTCTGGCTGATGGCGGCTACGCCCTGGATCCGGTACACCTCGTCGAGTAGCAGCGAATCCGCGGTGAAGGTCTTGCCCTTGAGGGGCGTTACGGTCACGTCGGGGTTGAAGCTGTTGTAGAGGGTCAGGAACAGGTCCTCGAAGCCGTTGAACACCGACAGGATGAGGATCAACGCCGCCGTACCCACCGCCACGCCAAAAACCGCAATACCGGTAATGATATTGATGGCGTTGGTCGATCGCCGGGCCAACAGGTAGCGCCGCGCTATTTTTAGTGGTAAATTCATCAGGGGGCAAAGGTAAGCAATGCCTCCCTATAACAAACCAGTTAAAATCAATCTTCTTTGCTGCCCAGTGGCAACCCGGCAAACAAACTTCTTTTCCTCCGGAGAAATTTAGAACTTTACCCATAACATAAGTAGTTAGACGTACCCACTATGAAATACCCACTGGTCCTGTTATGCGGTATCCTGGCCTTCCAACTCTCCGCCCAGGAGGCCTACTTCCAACAGGAAACGAATTTTGCCATCGCCGTTGAGCTCGACGAGGTCAGGCACCAACTGCACGGGCACTGGGCGATGGATTACCACAACAACTCGCCCGACACCCTCCGGTTGCTCTACCTCCACCTGTGGCCCAATGCCTACGCCAACCGCAGTACCGCTTTCGCGCAGCAGCTGCTGGCCTACGGGAATACGGATTTCTACTTTGCGCCCGACGCCGACCTGGGCTTCATCGATAGCCTCAACTTCACCTCCGGCGGGCAACCCCTGCGGGTAGAAGCCACCGCCTGGGGCCCCGACGTCGTGCAGGTCGTTCTGGCCGGGCCCCTGCTGCCCGGCAGCAGCTGCCGCCTGGAATCGCCTTTTCGCGTACAGGTGCCGGCGTCCTTCTCCCGCATGGGACACGTCGGCCGCTCGTACCAGCTCACCCAGTGGTACCCCAAGCCCGCCGTCTACGACCGCGCCGGCTGGCACCCGCTGCCTTACTTGGAGAATGGCGAATACTACAGCGAATTCAGCGCGTCCTTCGAAGTCGACCTCACCCTGCCGGCCAACTACCTGGTGGGCGCTACCGGCGAGCTGCAGACCCCGGCCGAGCGCGCCTGGCTCCTCACCCGCGCCGCGGCCGATGCCCAACGCCGGTGGACCAGCAGCGACCCCACCGTTTACCAGGCGGCACCCTTTCCGGCCCGCACCACAGCCCGCAAGACCCTCCACTTCTCGGCCAGCCAGGTCCATGATTTTGCCTGGTTTGCGGATCCCCGCTTCTACGTCCTCCACGACACCATCCAGCTGGCCAACCGGGCACCCATCGATGCCTGGGCCTTTTTTACCGACCAGCAGGCTCACTTTTGGCAAGATGCCATCCCCTACATCAAGCGGGCTACCCACTTTTACGCCGACCACGTTGGCCCCTACGTTTACCCCCAGGTGACGGCCCTGCAGGGCGCCCTGCAGGCGGGTGGGGGCATGGAGTACCCCATGGTCACGGTCATCGGCCTGGTTGCCGATGCCCGGGCGCTCGACGCCGTCATCACCCACGAGGTGGGCCACAACTGGTTTTACGGCATGTTGGCCACCAACGAGCGCGATCATCCCTGGCTCGACGAGGGGTTCAATTCCTACTACGACCACCGGTACGACCGCGCCTGCTACAGCCCCGAAAGCAGCCTGCTGCCGGCATTCCTCCAGGGCGATTCGCCCACCAGCCAGGATGAACTGACGTACCGCTACTACGGCAGCCAGTACCTGAACCAGCCGCCGGACACGCCGTCGGGGCAGCTCAGGGAATACAACTACTGGACCGGCGCCTACAGCGTGCCCGCCCTGGGGCTGCGGCAGTTGGAGGGGTTCTGGGGACAAGATTCGCTCGACGGCGCCATGCAGGCCTACTACCGCGACTGGCTGTTTCGGCATCCGCAGCCAGCGGATGTGCAGGCGGTGCTCGAAAAAGCCGGAGGTACCCAACTGGGCTGGCTGTTTCAGGGTTTCCTGCAGTCGACCGAACAGCAAGACTACGCCATCCAGCGCGTAGCGCCCGACGGCCGTACCCTGACGGTGCGCAACCGCGGAACCATCGCCGCCCCCTTCCCGGTGCAGGCCATCACCGCCCAACACGATACCCTCACGCGCTGGCTGCCGGGCTTTACCGGCGAGCAGACCATTGAATTGCCGGCCCCTGGCTACCAGCAGATCAGCCTCGACCTCAACCACCAAACCCTGGACATGTACCGGGCCAACAACCACTGGCACCGGGGCGCCCTGGGGCGGTGGGAGCCCCCCCAACTGCGCTGGCTGACGGGCATCAGGGACGATACCCGCCAGACGGTTTTCGCCATTCCCGCCGTCGGTTACAACGAAACCAACGGCGCCCTGCTGGGGCTCGCCGTCCACAACCGCGGCCTGCTGCCGCAACACTTCGAATGGTTGGCGCTGCCCCTGTACGGCACCAGCAGCCAAACGCTGAACGGGCTGGCAGCCACTCGCTTTCGGTGGTGGTGGCCAGCCACGGCGCAACGCCTGCGCGAGGTGTCGGTATTCGCCAGCTTCCGCCGCTTCGGCTACCGCCACTTCGCCGCGGAAGGCGTAGACCTCAACTACGAACGCTGGTCGTCGGGCGCCACCTTCGAGTTCCACCAACGCCCCCACAGCAAGTGGGTGCCGCGCCTGGCTTACCGCTTTCTGGGCATCCGCACCGAAAACCTGTCCTTCAGCAACGAAGGGCAGTACCTGGGCACGCGCAGCAGCCCGCAACGCATCTACGAACTCAGCTACCAACGCCAAAGCAAGTGGGCGCTGGCACCAACAACCCTCACGGCAACTCTGGAATACGCCACCTACCACGACGACTTTAGCCGCTACCAGACCCACACCAAGCTCCGCCTCGAAGGCCGCGGCAAACTGCTCTACCAACCCGAAAAAGCCTTCCACTGGCGCCTGTTCGCTGGCTTTTTTCTGCACAACGACATCGGCAATACCACCTACACCCCGGCCCAGGCGTTCAGCCTCTTCGACCGCGGACCCGAAGATTATCGCTACGACAACCTCTACCTGGGGCGCGAAGCCAGCAGTGGCTCGCCCTCCCGCCAGCTGGGCCTGCGCGAGGGTGGCTTTCGGGCTCCCGTGCCCAGCAGTTTCAACACCGGCCGCAGCAACAAAAGCATGGTCAGCCTCAACGTGTCGGCCGATCTGCCCTTTACCCCCTCCTGGCTGCCCCTCCAGCCTTACCTCGATGCCGCCACTTTTGTGGCACCCACCTTTGCGGGCGACCAACGTACCTTCCACTGGAATGCCGGGCTGGCCCTCCAGTGGCTCGACGGCCAGTTGAGCTGCTTTGTCCCCCTGCTGGGCTCCGATGCGATCATGAACCCCCTGCGCGAACAGGGCGGGCTCAGGCAACGCCTCGGCGTCCGGATTCTGCTCACCGAACTGGCACCCTGGAATTGGATGGACGACGTGGGCCGCCACTAGGGGTCGGCGTGGGTCGGCAACTGCGCCAGTTTTCCCTGACGACAGATTGGGTGGGCTGGTTTTTGGGCGCCCCCCGTTGGCCGCTCCTCCAACGTCGGTGTCCGTGAGCCGGGGCGGGTCGTCCGCAGCTCCCGTTGGTCGGCCACCTCCTGCGTCGGCGTTTCCTCCTGCGTCGGCCTGCTCCCACCCCTGGCGCGGAAGGGCCCTGCCATCTGGCGTGCTGGCTGTATTCCACCGCTCCCTGGCGCCGCGCCCTCCGGTTCTTCGTGCTTCAGCGCGAAGAAACAACCAAGATTGCCACCGCTCTTCGTAGACTTTGTCTACGAAGAGCGGTAGTCTACGAATAGCGGGGTAACCTTTCGTCCTTACAGGACTCCCCGTTGCGGCATCCATTCATCCAGGGCCTGACGACCCTGGCTACAGCCTTTCGCCCCGCTGGGGCTATCTGGGCCGCGCGCATTGGGGTTTGGTGCAGTTAAAATATCGGCGGCGAATCTGGCAACAGGCTGGGCATCTCCCCCGGACCCCACTCTTCGTAGAGACTACGTCTACGAATAAATACCTAAATCGTCGTAGGCTGGAGCCTATACTAAATCGTCGTAGGCTCCAGCCTACGATGAAGTATTAAGCGGTCTCCCGGCCGCAGTATAACGATGCCCCCCATTGGCATCTCTGGCAAAGTATCAGAATGGTGGGCCTTATGACTTATCTTGCCAACACGGCAACGGATTAATTCAGGTCCGGCCAGGAGGCCGAATAATATGGTATCGTAGGCTGGAGCCTACGACAATTAGAGATAAATACCAACAGCAGTCTGTGACTGCGGTGGCTGCCAACTACTCCAGCCACCCCGAAAGAACTTGGGGTTAGCTGACAAAATGGCTTTCCTAGCGGCTTACTCGCCGGGGGCAGCGCCGGGAAGGATGCTGCCCTTGCCCCCTCAGCAGACCCAGAATGGGTCATATATTTATAGAGAAGATGATACAGCAGGGCAACGACCCCGAGGGGGTCGCATAAAATACCAATATTGGCGTCAGCCGGAGCCGACGACAATAGGAAACCAAAAATCCTTCGCGCTGAAGCACGAAGAACCCGTGCCACCCAGCCCTATTCCATCTCCTCCAGCAAATAGATAACCTTGGTCAGCCACTTGTTCGGATCGGACTTCGTGTCCGGGCCGGGATCGGGAAAATACTGCTCGATGGCGGGCAGCTTAGCCGTCAGGCCATTGGCTTTCAGGTAGGCGTCTATGGCTTCGTGGGCCGTGCCCGTACCTTCGTAAGGGCCAATGTAGTCGATGGCTACTGCTTTTCCGGCGGGGATGTCCAGCACCGTCAGGCCTTTGACCAGGGCGTTGCTGGCGGCGGGAATACCGATCGCCACGTCGGAGGTTTGATTGGCTTCGTCCCAGGAGAAAAACAAGCCCGTTGGTACACCGGCCATCTTGATCTGGTTGTCGAGGAAGGCCGTCGCTACGGCTGGCATCACTTTTTGGAAGTGGGCCCCCATTTGGTCCATCGCCACCACTTCCCGTTGCACCAGGTAATGGGTAGCGGGAAAATCAATCGTTTGTAGGGTATAGGCAGGTGGCGTAGGCTGGTTGTTTTCGACGTAAGTCTTCAACAAAGCCAATCCCTCATCGTAATCCTTGTTCATCATTTCGGGGAAATTCATGACCAGCAGCATGGCGTTGAACGGATAGGGGAAATCAGATTCGAGCGTCCAGGTGGCTTCCGTTCCTCCTTCCACGGGGCGGAAGTACCAGTTGGAGGTAGCGTCGCCCTGGCCGTCGAATTCCAGGAAGAGGTGGAGGCTGTCGGGTGGGTAGCTGTCGGTGATGGTCAGCTTGCCCGCGCCGCTTTTTTTGCTGGTCCAGGTGAAGTAGGCCCCGGCGCCTTCTTTTTGTGGGCTGAAGACATTGCGGGTGGTGGTGTCCCGGCGTTGCCAGGGCGACCATTCGTTCCAGGTCGGCAGGTGGTTGACGGCCGCAAAAACGGCTTGCGGCGGCGCATTGATTACCAGCGAACGGCTGGTGGAGACGTGTTTGGGAGCCAGGGCACCCAGGATTAGAACAAGACCGAGCAGGGTCAGGACGACCAGGCCCACAGTTTTTAGGGTTTTCATAAACAGGTGGTTTTGATGAGACAATAAGTAGTGGTGTAAAAAGGTCGTACCAAACAAACTCTAAGCGCTTGTCGGAGATTTGCTGCTGCGTGCCGACTACGCCGTACGCCCCGCCAAACGGTTGAATTGCAAGTACAATGGGAGAAATTGGTAGCAGATTACTGCTATAAAAATAAGCGTTTTTACGGAAAGTTGCAAGTGTTTTGTAAAGCGCTATTTTGTTTTAAAAACCCCTGTTGTTTCGGTGTATTCCTTTACGACGTACATGTCCAGGTCGGTATTGTTTTCGGTGTAGCGCCCGTTGGGGGTAAAGCGAAAGTCGGCCTTGACCAGTTCGTAGGTAAAACCCGAGACGTTGACTTTGCCCACCACGCCGTGGGTTTCCATGCGGGAGGCAATGTTAACGGTGTCTCCCCAGATGTCGTAAGCGAACTTTTTGATACCCACAATACCCGCCACCAGCGGTCCGGTGTGTATGCCAATGCGCGCTTCGAAGAAATGTTGCTGGTGGAGGCGCCGTTCCACGGCAATGGCGGCCATGAATTCCTGGATTTCGAGGGCAGCCAAGACCACTTTCTTGGCCTGGTTTTCGGCGGCTTCGGTGATGCCCCCGACGAGGAGGTAGGCGTCGCCGATGGTTTTTATTTTTTCGAGGCCGTGGCGTTCGGTAATTTCGTCAAAAGCGCGGAAGCAGAGGTCGATTTCGGCTACCAGTTCCTCGGGCTCCAGCTGTTCGGAGATGAGGCTGAAGCCTTTGAAGTCGCTGAACATGACCGTCACCATCTCGTGGCGTTTGGCTTTGGCAAAGCCGTTTTCTTTCAGTTCTTCTGCCAGTCCGGCTGGTAAAATATTGAGCAATAGTTCTTCGCTTTTCTGTTTTTCGGCAGCCAGTTCGCGGGTGCGGCTGTCGACTTCCCGCTCCAGTTCGCTGCGCCGGACATTGAGGGTGTACACCCGAAACTGCATGAGGCCACCAACCAGCCCCAGCCCGAGCAAGGCCACCAGGGGCCAAAACCAGGGGTGTTGGTAGTAGGCCGGCGCAATCTCGATGGGCACCAGCAATTCCTGTTCATTCCAGTCTTCGCGGTCTACCCGCCCGCGCACGTGGAGGGTGTATTGGCCCGGTTTCAGGTCGGTGTAGCGCACGAAGGGTACGTTGCTCGCGGCCGACCAGCCGGGCTCGTAGCCTTCGAGGTAGTGCTGGAAACTGTTCTGCTCGGGGTGGCGGAAATCCATCATTGCAAACTGGACGGTGAACATCCGGTCGTGGTAAGTCAGTTGGAACGGCGTCTGTGCGGGGTCGGCGCCCGCCGTATGGTGAACGACACTGTCCAGGCGGCCATCGAGGTAGCTGAAGGAGGTGAGCACCAGGGTTGCCGACTGGCGTGCCTTTTTGCGCTTGCGGTAGCGTTCGTCGGGCGCGAAGCCGTTCACCCCGTTGAGGCCACCAAAGTAGAGGGAGCCGCTGCGGGTTCGCAGGAAGGAGATGCGGTTGAATTCGTTAGAGGAAAGGCCATCGGTGGTGAAAAAATTCAACACCTCTCCGTTGGCAATGCTCAGGCGACTGAGGCCATTGTCGGTACTGATCCACAGGCAGCTATCGCCTTCCGGCAGGATGCCGTTGATGAAATCGTTGGTCAGGCCATTGGCCTGGGTGAAGGTGTGCACGGTCTGGCTGGCCTCATCAATCCGCACCAGGCCGCGGGCCGTCCCCATCCACAACCAGCCGGGAGCAGTTTCCAGGATCGCGTTCACCTGCTGGTGGGGGAGCCGCAGCAGGCTCGTAGCACCGGTCGTATAATGGCGGGTGCGCTCGAGGCCTTGCCGGAGGCAGAAAGCGCCATTATCGGCGGTACCCACCCAAATGTCACCGGCGGTACTTTCGTAGAGGTAGGAAATATTGCCGGCGAGGCTATCCCACTGGCCCTGGCTATCGGTAAAGACCTGCAACTGCTTTTGCCGGGGATCGTACTGCAGCAGGCGGTTTTGGTAGCCGAGCCAGATCTGCCCCTTCCGGTCGACGATAACGGCCCCCAGGTCTTCGTGGTCAGAAGTAAAAAGGGTGTCCTGGCGCAGGGTTTTGAGATCAATGCGAATCCCGTTTCCGGTGTAGAGGGCATCCTGGTAATAGGCCAGCCCAAAAGGGTAGTTGAAGTAGTTGTTTTTGGGAAACAGGGGCCGGACCTGGTGGGTTGTTCCGTCAATGACGTGAATGGCATTGTAATAGGAGACGTAAATATTGCCCTGGTCATCTTCGGCCATGCCCCGGGTGCTGCAGTAGATATTGCTGCAGTATTCGCTGCCGCCGCTGAGGTAATGGGCAAACAGGCGATCCGACTGGGTAATTTTTAGGGCGCCAAAGTCGGTCGCGATCCAGATGCTGCCCGTGCGGTCCTGGAAGATTTGCCGGTAGTTGCAGGTGTTTTTTAGTTGCTGGCGGATGGTCTCATCAAAGTTTTGCCATTCTTGTTGCCAGGCCCGGTAGTGCCAGAGGGTGCCCAGGCCGCCTACCCAGAGGTTGCCGTCGGTTTCTACCCACAAGCTGTTGAGGGTGGTGGTCTCGGGGCCCAAAGGTACGCGGCCCCAGCGTTGGGCAGGGGTCTGCAGGTTTTTCTGCACAAAGACCTGGCCGTCATCGAGGAGGAGCCACAATTCGTTGCGGCAAACTTGCAGGTCAACGATGTGGGCGGGATCGCGGGTGGTGCGGGCAGCCCCAATGGTGACCGA
>Ga0213861_10000143_pt1 | contig 54621 bp, 48 predicted proteins | sample PICome_4_FD_160110 | JGI IMG/M metagenome (GOLD analysis project Ga0213861, IMG submission 160110) | Coastal seawater microbial communities near Pivers Island, North Carolina, United States - PICO131 | ecosystem: Environmental > Aquatic > Marine > Coastal | place: USA: North Carolina... | reverse complement strand
TAATTATCAAATTTGCTAAAAAGCTCACTCTTTACAATATTTAAATTTGTTGCATTATTTTCTCTTACAAGATCACCTGTAAGGATTATATTTTTATAATTCCCATCGAAATATTCTAGAAGCTTGTTTGAAAGACCTTGGTTATTACCTTCTCCACTTCCATAAGCATGTCCAACAATATAATATTCCTTCTCTACTTTTTTCATATCTGAAGAGAATGTATTTATGCACTTTGTTGCGTCTTCATATTCCATAGATAGAAAATTTTTACTATTAAGGTTTTCATAAATCTCTTGCTGAGTTTTATTTTCAAAATTCGATATTATTTCATTACTAACCTCGTTACCCAAAAAATTATTTCCTTGATATTCAATCTGATTCTGAAAATCAAGTTTTTTTAAGATTTCAAAATTAACCGGTTGAAAGTAGATAACTAGAATTATTAAAGACTTCAACAGACACAAAATATACAAGGTTTTTTTAGCAAGAAATATCTCAATATAATTTGTCAATAGAAAGAGTAATAAAATAATTCTAGATAGAGTATTAATACCAATAAAGTAAAAAACAGTTATCGTTATAGAAAGAAAAAATAGCAGAAATATTTTTTCTTCAAAGATTTTAATGTGTAAAAAGTTAATTATAAATACTAAAGATAAAATTATAAAAGATGTTATTAGGTTCAAACTTATAAAGTTATATACGTTAAAGATATTGACTATATTATTTAAAAAAGATTGATTTGAAATAATTATGGGATCTCTTAAGTAGTTGATTAAAAAAAGAAGATTGAAGTTTATAAAAAGATTAACAAAAAATAAATAGTTAAATTGAAGATAAATTTTTTTTAATTTAAATTTCATGTAAACTAGTTTAAGTTACATTAATGATAATTAACAACCTATGATATATAAATTTTTTGGCTTTGATGCTACCTTTGATTTATTTTTTTTAAAACAGTATTTGTATGTAGTTCTTTTAGGCCTATTTCTTAATTTTTTATTCTCTTATTTTCTAAATCAGTTCTGGCTTGCTAATTTTAATAGTTACATTATTTCATCATTGATTATCTTATCTGTATTTATCATTACAAAAGTTATTTCAAACAATATAGCTTTATCTTTAGGTCTTGTTGGGGCGCTCTCAATAGTACGATTTCGAACTCCTATTAAAAACCCATTAGAGCTAGCTTATTATTTTCTATTAATTACTTTTGGAATTACAGCCAATGTAGATTTAAACTTGTCTTTAAATTTATTAATTTTTATCTCTGTTAGCTTTATTATTTTCAAAATGGGCACATCACTCTTAAACAGATTAAATTTGTTAGATCAAATTTTAAATATTGATAAAAAGTTTTATTTAATCTTAACCCTAAAACAAAAAGACAAAAACGTGGAAGATGATGAGAGTCTTGTTAATTTTAGTAAAAATGAAAATAATGAATACACTTATCATTTATCATCTGATTCTAAGAACTCATTATTAAATTTAGTAGATGGTTACAAAGAGGCTGAAATTAAAAACTTTGAATTAAGGAAAGCAACAAATTTTGAAGGATACTTATAAAAAAAAGGTAATTGTTTCAATATATGTCCTTGGAATAATTTCTATACTTTCACTTGTACTAAATTTTTTTGAAACAACTTCTCTAAAAGAGTCTCTTGTCGAAAATTCAGATATTAATTTAGGTTACTGCAATCAGCTAAGTTATAAAAATTCTCAATATCACAATTTATCTAATCTAACCTCGATAGAAATTGAAATATCAGATAACAAAGAGTGGAATGTAAATTTATTTAAAGCATTTATCTCATTAAAAGATAACAACTATGTAATCAGTGAAAAATATAAAAAAGAATTCAATTCGGAAGTAACATTTCATTACAATAACCAAGATTCATGTAAATTTGACGCAACTACAAGAATCCATGGAGATTTAGGTGATCATCTGCAAGCAAACAATGGAGTAGTAGAAGCTTCTCTAAATGTTAAATTATTGAATGGAAATGTTGATAATATAACAAAATTTATACTTTTTATACCCAGAACTAGAAATAGTGAAAATGAAATTTTTACAACAAGCTTCCTTAGGTCCTTAAATTTTAAATCACCTGAAACTCGCTTTATAAGTACAAAAGTAAACAATGAGGAAGTACAGTATCTTTTTCAGGAAAAAATATCTAAAGAATTTTTAGAAAAAAATAATTTGAGGGAAGCCCCAATTGTTGAATTTTATGAAAATAATATGTGGAAAAAAGTTTTGGAAAACCAGGGAAATGTTTACGAGAATTTATTCTTCTTTGCAAAAGTGAATAATACAAATTTTATGTTAAAAAATATAAACAATTTTTCAACTGGACTGAATGCTTTATATTTATTAAATAGTAATTTACTAAAATTTGAATGGGATAATAGTGGTGTAAAAAAAGTTTTCTATGAAGTCGACTATAACAAAATTTCTAATAGCGAAGAACTGGGGATGTTCGACGCATCACTTATAGGTCTTAATGCAGCGCACGGTCTGTATCTTAACAATCGCAAGTTCTATTTTGAACCATTAGAGGAGAAATTAATTCCGATTTACTATGATGGTAATTCTCAATTTTTAAGTAATGGAGAGTATGATGTTACTTCTACACTTAAAGAAGCAAAGAATCTTCAGACAATCATTGAAAGTGCCAATGTATTAGTAAATTATTTAGAAAAAAACAATCTTGACATTGATGATTTACATGCAGAACTTAATAATTATGGTTATGAAATAAGCAAGATGGAAATTAAAATATTAATTCAACAATTTGTAAAAAACATTAAATTAATAAAAAATTACGATATAAAAGAGTCATTTCCCAAAAAAAGTATTGTTATGAAACCTGCTTTACCCACAAAATATTTTGAAATCACAAAAGATGAACTGTTAATTTGCGAAAGTAGTACCTGTAAAGATATAACAATTTTAGAGACTAAAAAAATTATTAGAAATGATTTCAATTCAAACGGATTAGATTTTAAGTTAATACAAAATAATTCTATTGCTAAAGGTAAATTTGAATATACAAAAATTCCTACTGCAAAAATAATTAAAATAAACGATCCAGAAATCGTGATAAATCAAGAAAATAAAATTATCTCTATTAATTTAAATAGCCCAGATCAGAGAGTAGTTTTCATTGATGGTGAGATGAATAATTGGGAAGTTAATATTGACCATAAACCAAATTTACCAACTTCTCAAATACGAAATGATAAAAATCTTCTTACTGGATGTGTTACTTTTAAAGATATGGAATTTATAGATTTAAAGGTCACTATAAAGAATGCATTTTGTGAAGATGGATTAAATTTCATATCTTCAACAGGAACTATTGATAATCTCTTCTCTGAAGAATCAAGTTTTGATGGAATAGACTTAGATTTTTCAAATCTAAAAATTAAATATCTTAAAGTAAAAAATTCTAAAAATGACTGTATCGATATGTCCTATGGTAAATATGAGCTAGGAAAATTAGATTTAGAAGACTGTGGTGATAAAGGAGTCTCTATTGGCGAAAAATCTAATGTAACCATTGATGAAGCTCTAATAAATAGAAGTTACACCGGAGTAGCAGTAAAAGACGGATCTTATAGCAAAATTCAATCACTTAACTCAACAAATGCTATGGAATGTATAAACATTTTTCAAAAAAAACAAGAATTCGGACCTGCCAAACTTTCAGTTAACAATTTAAACTGCAATGAAAATAAAATAATTATTCAAGAAGGGTCTCAATTAGAAAATGATTGAAAAAAGAATGGAGCAAAAATATTTGATGAATCGAGCAAAATGTTCAAAATTTCTTTTGGATAACAAAAAGCAGTTAATGCAAATATACGAAGAGAGAGAGGTCAAGAGTCTTTATTTTGACACTGATGACTTCAATCTTTATTTTGATTCACTAAATAAGGATTACGACAAATTCAAGATTAGGTTCAGAACATATAACAATTCAGATGTGATTTCAAAAGAAATAAAGTTTTCCGCAAACACTGGAAAATATAAAATCACAAAACCAACTTCTTATAAAAGTTTAAGTAGCATACCTAATTTTTATTATAGAAATATACGTTTACAGCCTAGTTTAGAGGTCAAGTATAAGAGAAATTACTACGAGTTTAGAGGAAACAGGCTTACAGTTGACTCAAACATTCTTTTTAGCAAACCTAAGAATGATAATTTACAGTACGAACTTCAAGATTTGTATGTATTTGAGCTTAAGAATTTAGATGAATCTAAAAACCAGTTTTTTTCGACTAACCCTATATTTCACAGTGTGAAATTTTCTAAATATGAAGAAGGTATTAAGAAAATATATAAATTCTAAAAACATATTAAATATAGCCTCTTTATATGGAAATATATATAGTACCTTCAAAGATAAATATTTAATTTTTATTGTTAAAATTCTAGATCATGGATAAAAATAGTAAAAAGACAGTCTTCTATGGTCGACCTGATGGACTAGGAAATAGATATGAAGAACTACTATTGCTCTCAAACTATGCTGTAGAAAATAATCTTTACTTTAAATATTACTGGAATAATACAGGGAATTGGAAATACTCAAATAAATTTACAGCTAGAAATATTGAGATTATTGATATTGATTATGTTAAAAAGTGGCCAACTAATAATTTTGAAAGTACAAAACATTGGAGAGAGTTTATTTCAACAAAAGATATCCAATATAGTAAAAATGTAACTTTAAATCTAAATATTCCAGCAGTCCAAAAAAAATATATTGGAGTTTTAGTAAGAGGTAGTGATAGGATTGTTGATAATATTGAACTACTTCCTCCAGGATTTCAATCTTCAGAAGATGTCGAAAGAAGTATTAAGTTAACAGAAGAATATTTGACCACCAGCAAAAAAAAGCTTCCACTTGTATTATTTTCAGAAGACTCAGAATTAAAACAATATGTCTCAAATAAGCTTATGAAATTTGACCAAATCTTGTTACCACAAATTTCATCTCTGGAACAAGCCTATCAGGACTTTATTAACCTTATCGCTGCTGAGGAGATAATTCTATGTAGTAAATTTTCATCGTTTGCACTATCGGCAGGATTGATTAGCAATAAAAAAGTAGTAAAATTCCACCCTTATTCACATCCTCTTCTTAAAAGATGGAAAAATGAGTTTATAAACTTTCCAATTGAAGGACAACCAAACATAATTGATAAATTAAATTTACCAGTATATAGAAATGAAGTAAAGACTGTCTCTGTTGGGAACAAATTTATAAAAAGCTACCTCCTACCATCAGAAGTACTAGAAAAAATTTCCATACTTTCCAGCTATAACAAGTCTGAATATATAGGATTTGAAGAACATCTTAAACTTCTAAAAAAATCAGTAAATATAAAAATGATTAACTTATCAATATTTTTACAAGATTTTAAAAAAGTACTAGATGTATTGAAACGAGGAAAAAATAGAAAAACGCTTATATACGAACAACTAAGGCTGGCTAAAAAGTCACTCAAATTGATGGGTTACAAAAGTTATTTTTTAAAGTTCAGACCTTTAAAATCTTACAAAAATTTTTATTTTATATTCATTAATATTGATGATTTAGTGAGTGATCTAAGTTTCTTTTTGCGAGATACTTATTTCATTGGTGCTGTTGTAGCATTTTCTAACTTTGAAAATCAAAAAATACTTATTAATGACATTCTTCATTCCTCCGATGATTTTAAATTTCACATTAATCTTTATGAAGATAACAACAACTCAAGTGGTTATATATCTTTTTCTAAAAAAGGTATATAAACCTTATCAAACTCTTCTAGATTATTATATAAAATTTAAAATCTAATTTTTCTCCCATCTTTTCACATTGCTATGATAAATTTCATTCATTATTTCTTCAATTCCATAGGTGAGATTCCAATTAGGGTAATCTTTCTTAAATTTAGATAGATCACTCACATACCAGATATGGTCTCCTATCCGCGAGGTATGCGAATATTCATAATGCATGGGCTTATTTACAATTTTTTCTCCAATGTCTATAGCTTCAAGCATTGAGCAATTTGAGTTTGCTCCACCACCTATATTGTATACTTCTCCACTTTTGGGATTTTGAAAAAATTCATAAAAGCCTTTCACAAGATCAGAAGAATGTATATTATCTCTAACTTGCTTACCCTTGTAACCATAAATTGTATACTTATCACCCGTAACAATACACCTCATGAGATATGAAAGAAACCCATGTAATGATGTACCCGAATGACTTGGCCCTGTCAGACAGCCACCTCTGAAAGATACAGTTTTCAAGCCAAAATATTTTCCATATTCTTGAACTAAGATATCTGCAGATGTTTTTGATGCTCCAAAAAGTGAATGTAATGTATTGTCTATGGACATATTCTCATCAATTCCATATTCATACTTGGAGCCTTTTTTGACTTTATACCTTCGCTTATCTTCGATTAAGTCAAGTTTGTTTGGGTTATCTCCGTAGACCTTATTTGTGGATGTGAAAATAAAAGAAGCTTTTGGAGAATTTTTTCTGTAGCTTTCTAGTAAATTTAATGTTCCCAATGAATTAACCTCATAATCAAGTTTCGGATTGGAAGATGCCCAATCGTGAGAGGGCTGTGCAGCTGTATGTATGATAAGGACAATATCATTTTTATAGTCTTGAAAAACCTTATCTACTTTTTTACTATTACGAATATCGTAATTGAAGTGAATATAGTTAGGAATATTTTTCTTCAAATGATTTCTATTCCAGAGCACAGAAGCTTCTTTTCCAAAAAATTTCATTCGTGAATTGTTATCGATCCCTAGTATGTGATAACCTTTATTTGAAAAAAACTTTACTGATTCAGATCCTATTAATCCATCAGACCCTGTTATTAAAACATATTTTTTCTTTCCCATTACCAATTATCATACTTGGAAAATAAGGGATATAATTTCGAAATCATTTATATTTTTCGACTACTTGTTTAGTGATACTTATTTTTTTATCTTTAATCATCCAGTAGTAGTAAAAAATTCTTCCATCGATAATTTCAGGAATTTGTCGATATTTGTAACAATCAATCTGGAACAGTAAATTAATAATTCCTTGTTCGTTAGTTAGAGATAGAGGGTACTTAATTGCAAGATCAATAATCTCTTGAACCATATTTTTGTGTATTATTGAAGTATCGTAATACAAAAGCCCAGTTTGAAAATAATTTACATCCTCTAAATCGTAATTGTTTTCTAAAGATTCATAAAGATAATGTGAGTTATCAAATTGAGATGCTAGTTTTTTATTATATTCCGGATAGGCGTCTGCTTTAGCTAATAAACAATTTGAGGGTTCTAAATTAAAGATCCCATTTATGTCGTGGTGGATTGTCAAATTTATATCTAGGTAAAGAATAGTCTTCCATTGCTTCATTGACTCATTAAACAAATGTACCTTAAACCACTGAAAATTTTTATATTTGAATCTATTTGGCTGCCCACTGGTGTTTAGCAAAAGAAAACTTCTTCTTGTTGCTTTGGGAAACCTTATTTTTGGTAATTTAATTATTGTAATTTTGGGATAGCTAACTATTTTTTTTATAAACCAGGATGGAGAAAATTTATTAGTCAAGATGACAACATCCCCTTTGTAATTACCATTCTTTTCTAAGTTGATTAAAAAAGAATTAAGGTGTTTTAATAAAAATTTAAAATTACCAACTACTGCAATAGCTTTACTTTTTTTTTCAATAAGTTCATTTTTCACTATCTAATTCTAAAGAATAAAAATTATCAAGATTGTTTTATAAAGAAATTTTAAAAAAATTTTCATAGGATTTGTAATTAATATCATCATTTTTATTTTAAATACGTACACTAAAATATAAGATTGATTTATACAAACAAATAAATAAATAAATAAATATGAAAGTAAACAAAATAATACCAAAAATTTATATCTTTTCATTAGTATATTTTTTATTTATTGACTACAAATACTTTACAACTTTTGCTTTAATTATTTTATTTGTTAACTTCATTTCTAAAAAAAATTTAATCATAACAAATTTTGAAAAGATTATTTTATTAATTTCTCCTTTTATTTTTTACATTCAAAAAATTATTATTGGTTTGTTTTATGAATCCACAATGTGGGAGAGAACATTTTTTAACTTAAAATATTCATTTGGAGATGCAAAAATAACACTCAGTCAATTGATTTGCCAGAATGGTTTGTCCAAATTAGTCGAAGATAGTTTTCAATCAATGACAGAAGAATGTTCTTTTGGGTCTGTCAGGTACGGCCCATTGTTTCATTTACTAAAAATTAATATTGACTATGAAGTAAGCACATTTATAGTCTCAGTGTTTTTATATTCTTTCTTTCTTTTTTTCCTTTACGAATTTATGAAAAAAAAACATATTTCTGAATTAGAATTTAATATTATTTCTCTGAGCTCAGTTGTTAATTTATTGCTCAGTCAATTAAATTTAGATTTACTTTTATTTTTAATAGTTTTTATTTGTATTAGATTTTTAAAAAAGTATATTAAGTTAAATTTATTTGTCTTCTTCATCCTCGCCCTATTAAAACAACATCCGATTGGAATATTTTTTGGATTGTTATTTACAGAAAAAAAACCAAGTAATATATTTTTAATTTTTGTATATTTATCTTTATTTTTTGGAATAAATTCTTATTTTTTATTTATAGATTTTAATTATTTAAGTGGTCAACAGAGACCAAGTGATCCTTACAGTTCTTCAGGTCTATTGACCATTTCACAATTTATATGGACTCAGTTTTTAGATTCAGGTATTGGATTTAGAGTTGTTGTGATTATATTGATATTTTTTGTACTTTTTATTTTTACTATAATTTTTAAAAATAATGTAAATATGTATGATTCGAAATTAGTTGATATAAACAGTAGTGAAAAATATTTCTCAGCGATACTTTCTTGGTTTCTCTTTATCTCGATATATGCAAATTATGATTATCGAAATGTCGTTTTAATACTTTTATTATTTTGTTACAATTTCAAATTTAAAGATAAATATTTACTAATGGCTCTTTTGCTTCTCTCGCCAATACCTTTAACAAATATTACTTTACTTTCTTATATCTTAATTTCATTAAAGTTTTCTATTTATATTTATATTGTATTCTTGACTTTGTCTATTCTTCTTGAAGTAGAAAGCAGATATTTTTACTTTATAAAAAAATTATTTAAAAAAATAAACCAATGAAATCTTAATTCTTAATAAATGAGTTAAAGTTATCTTATTAATAAAAAATAATAAAATTGGAGTTATAAAGGTTGAATAAAAAAATTATAGTTGTTCCCACTTATAATGAATCAGAAAATATTATTGAACTTACAAATTCTTTAAAAAAAATAGAGGCAGATATTGTTTTTGTAGATGATAATTCCCCTGATAAAACTCAAGAGATTATAAAGAGTCACAACCAATATAATGAATCAATTTTTCTAATTAGTAGAGATAGAAAAGATGGTTATGCTTCCGCCTGTATTGAGGGTATCAAATACTCTATTGAAAAAGGATATAAATATGTTATTCAAATGGATGCTGACCTATCACATTCAGCTAAAGACTTGTCAAAGCTTATTGAAGCCTCAGAATCAAATGATCTTGTTATTGGTAGCAGATACGTAAAAGAAGGAAAAACTTCTGGATGGGGATTAAATCGGATTATACTTTCAAAAGGAGCTAACGCTTTTGCTAAAATATACTTGAATCAAAATATTAACGACTTAACCAGTGGATTCCGGATTTATAAATCTGAAATATTAAACCATATCGAACTTGAACAAATAAAAAGTGAGGGATATGGTTTTCTTGTAGAGATTTTATATAAAATCACTCTGATTTCCAATCAGATAAAAGAAGTTCCAATACATTTTAACGATAGAAAGTTTGGAAAATCAAAAATGGATTCAAAAATAATTCTTGAAGCTATGAAGCTCGTAATTACACTACCATTTAGAACTAGATTTTTTAGCTGAGGAAGAAAATGTTGGATTACTTTAGATTAGACATATGAGTGTTAGTGTTGATAATTCTAAAAAAAGCTAGAACTAAATTTCTCAAGACGGAATATATATATAAAAGGAAATCAAAAATATTAAAAAATAATTTCCACTTATCACATAAAATAATCAGAAATTACTCACAATTACTTCAGGACATTTTTGTCCTTACTGTTTTAAACGGAAAAAAAAATGGGACATATGTTGAGATAGGCTCATCAGATCCAATACGAATAAACAATACATTTTTGTTAGAAGAAGAGTACGAATGGAAGGGTATTGGTTATGATATAGATGCTAAAATTGTTGAAAAATATAACAAATTGAGAAAAAATGTTTGCAAACTACAGGATGCAACTAATTCAAACTTTATTAAAGATTTTGAATCAATCGAAATGCCAACAAAAATAGATTTTTTACAGATAGATATCGAACCTGCGAAATATTCCTTGGATTGTCTCTATGCAATACCTTTTGAGAAATATATATTTAATACTATTGTTTTTGAAACAGAATATTACTTAGAGGGTGATAAATATGAAAAATCCTCACGCAATTTCTTAGAAAGTAAGGGATATAAATTGATATTTGGGAGGGTAGGAAGACTTGGAAAATTTCAAGAAGATTGGTACGTTCATGAATCAATTTTTAATAATTTCTATAAAATTTATAAGGTACAAAATTTCAATGAAGTAGATCCAAGAATTATTTTTTTTAAAAACTATAAATTAAATAAATTAAAAATACTTTTCGGGATAACTAAAAATATATTATTTAAAAATCGGGATATATATTCCTAGATTTAAAAATGTCAATGAAGATATTTCTCTCAAAAATGAAACTATAATCCTCTCATGATTCTAAATTATATTAAAAGATTTCCTTTTCGGGTCCAATACATTTTAAGAGAATTTATTAGGAGAAATTTCACAATGAAAATAACCTATAGGTTTCCTCAATATTCTCCACATGTAGGTGGTAAAGGTCGAAAATTTGATGAGGCTACAGAGTACAACATTAATAATTTAACAAAACTATTATCAGAAATTTCAATAATAAACAATAATGTAGAGATTCTAGAACTTAAAGATTTAAGTTTTACAAAAGAAACAGAGAGCAAAATAGTAAATTTATTTAACAGCAACAAGTCAGACAAGGTGTGGCAAGGAAAATTTGAAAAAATATATGCATATATTTTTGACTCACTTACTCCAAATCCTAAAAATATCTTAGAGATTGGAATTGGCTCTAAAAATAATAAATACCTATCTTATATGGGTGAAAATGAAAAAACAGGTGCATCTATTAGAGCATTTAAAGAACTTTTTCCAAAAACTAATGTAGTTGCAGCTGATATAGATATCGATTTAAAAGAAAAATTGAAAAAGGAATCCATTGAACTTCTTTATGTAGACCAAATGAACGAGCAAACAGTTATTGATTTATTTAATGCATTCGATTATGAATTAGATTTAATTATTGATGATGGACTTCATTTAGAATCTTCAAATTTGTTGATACTTAAACATGGGCTAAGAAAACTTTCTAAAGGAGGGTGTATGGTGATAGAAGATATTGGTCATTCAGCACTAAAAACTTGGTTGATTGTTTCCTCCTTACTAGGCCCAGAATATAAACCAACAATTATAAATCGTGATAATTTAGGGTATTGTTTTCTTATATATAAAAATTAAAAATTTAAGACTTTTGCTATGAAATACTTAATGGCAGTGACAGAATCTTCAGACTCTTTAAAAGAGACACTGTCATTACGTTTTCTATGATGATGAAAGAAATCATAAAAAAGTTTTATTTTCATTCCACTTTCTATCCACAAGTAACTAAAAACTATTGCATCTACAGATAGATATTTTCTTTCAAAATTTAAACCCTGATTAGCAACTTTAATCATAAGGTTCTTATTAACAATAAAATTGCCACAATTTAGTATCCAGAAAACCCATTTATCTATCAACTTCTTTTTGGCTACTGGCAAAGGTCGCTGTTGATATTTAAAATTATTTAAATCATAAGTTCCTGAGTTGTCTAGCAGTAAACTTTTCACATCCCCTTTATCAAGAGTAGAGTCCTCAGTAAAGAATTTAACAATATATTTCTTATCAAATAAACTCATTAATTTTGCAAAACGTGGATATCTCCAAAATTGATACATGATATTCGGCTGATACAGAAGTTCAGGATTTTTTTCTTTAAAAACTTTATAAATTATTTTATCTATATTTTTCGATGCTAAATTATCTGAATCTAATACATAAATATAATCATTTTTAGAGGCTTCAATCAATTTAAGTTTATTTTTATAAGCACCTACATTTGAAGTATTTTCAAAAAAATTAATATTTAATGAATATCTCGATTCATATAGTGAGACAATCTGCTTTATTTTTATTAATTCTGTAAGATTTGATCCATCATCTGAAATTAATATTTCATCAATAGCTTTCGAGTCTTTAATGCTGTCTAAGCATTTGCTTAAATACATTGAGGAATTAAAAGTAGGAATACCTACAGTTATAAATTGTTTTTCTCCCATATGTTAACTTTAATCACAAAAATTTTAAAAATTATCTCTTAAGTAAAGCTACCCTGAAATATTTTTAAGAAGAATATTTTTCCAGAATTTTTCTAAATAAATATTCGCATCAGATGTTAGATGTGGTGAAAAATCTGCATAGAGAAGTATTTCATTCTCTATAATGTTACAAAAATTATCCCAACAAAGATAGTCATGAGGGTCTATATATACAACATTCTCTGAGTGTTTGTTAGAAAGATTTAAGTAAAGATTTGTTAAAGGAAATCTGTCCTCCTTAGACAATTGTGACTCAGTAAAGCACAGCTGATTATTACCAAACTGAATTACATCTCTAATCCAATTGATATCTTTACTCAAACAAGGTTTTGGAATGTCATCAACTAGATAAAGTAATGAATTTGATGGAACTATGATTTCTTCTATTGTTTGAATTAAGGCTGCTTCAAGAACTTTAATTTTCTCTATTTCTGCTTCCCTTGGCAGGGTTAATCCAGAAACATATCTATTCCTTGCAACAGAAATTGCAACTATATCATTTTGGTCTAAGTTTTCTTTCAAGAAAGTGTTGATTTTACTGGTACCATCTTCTAGACACGAAAGATTTTCACATGTAGTACTACCAGATGTAAGAAAATTAATATACCCAAAATCTACATATAGTTCAACTACATAATCTTTTGAGGGCAAAATGTTTTTTATAGGCATAAAATGATTTGTTACGTGACTGTCTCCTAATAAATAAATATTTGTATTTGTAGGATTTTTATCTTCACTGAAGCATTCTGACAAAGAGTCAATAAACTGAGGTGTGTGACAAGAAACCTGACGAAATGTTCCTATAAAACTATCATTTTTTAGTGTTGTTGATTCAAATTCATCTTCTTCAAGGGGGTTAAGGATAAATAAAGCAAGTATTACAGAAAAGAAAAAAAGAATTTTTTGTTTTGATATTTGTAATTTGAGTCTATTCGGAATTTCAATATATTTATATGTAAACAAGCTTAAACCTAAGATTAAAGCAATATAGTAAAATATATCTAAATCGATGTCATACCATTTAAACGCAACACTTACTGGAAGATGGATTAGATACAAGCTGTATGACAGTAAGCCTATTTTATTAACTAGAGCATTATTTAAAGGTTTGTCAATAAAACTTTTAGAGTCATAAAGTAATATAAATAAAGATGTTGAAAAAACAATTCCTATATGAAGTAGTTCATTATTTTCAACACTTAAGAAAAGTAATATAAATAGAAAAACAAAATTAAAATTTTGTAAAAAACTAAGCTTGTACTTTGGTAACAAAGCAATAAAAGACCCTGAAGCAATTTCCCAAAACCTGTATTGTGGTAAATAATAAGCAGAGGAAAAATTATTTGCATATTCGTTAATAAAAAAATAAATTGAAATAGCTATAAAAAGAATTAAAAATATTTTAAAAAATTTCTTATTTTTAATAAATAAGAAATAAACAATTGGAAAAATTATATAAAATTGCTCCTCAATTCCAAGAGACCATGTATGAAGAAAGCTATTGTAAGAACTAATATCTGAAAAGTACTGAATTGACTGTGTGTATAAGAAAATATTAGAAAACGCAAAAAGCGAAGTCAGCCCTGTTAAAAAAGTACTGTTTGTACTTGGATCATAAAAATTAATTAAAACTAAAAATAATAAGACTACAAATATTAATACAGGGTAAATCCTACGAAATCTTTTTATAAGAAAAGATTTATAAAAAGATTCAAAACTATCATAATCTTTGCTTAAAAGAGATTTAGTAATTACAAAACCCGAGAGGACAAAAAAAATGTCAACACCGAGGTATCCATTAGGTAGGAAATCTTTATTGAAATGGTTAAGAATAACTACGATTACAGCTATGGCTCTAAAGGAATCAATTTTTCGCATGTACGATTCTTGATTAATAATATTTTTTAGATTTGTATTATCCAGAATCTCAAGAGTAATACAAAAAATAATTATTGGTAAAACCTCATAAGCATACTCTGTTAAAGTAGTATCTTGACTTAACCAAAACTTAATAAATAGAATATTAAGAAAATATAATAATTTGTATATTTTTTTTCGATCTCTAAATAAAGAATAGACAAAAAATAACGTTGCCAATTTAAATAACCAGTATGAGGTTCCTATAGAAGCATTAATATTCTGATTGTCTACTTCAATTGATATTACTTTACCTATACACAAGGCTTGTCTTGGATCTTTACCGAGATTAAGTTCATATGCTGAGTAATGAATAGTTTTAGTTGAGCCTATCCTTTTTTTTTCTTCCTCCAAATCAGACACAGTAGTCTTACAGTTATGTTGATATCTTGTAAATGAAATTTCATTATTGTTAGCTTCACTATCGGTTAATACTGAAAAAATATTTAAAGCAAAATATATTAAATATATGGAGGTTACAAAAATTATCTTTACATAATTCTTATCTATTTTTTTTTGAAATAACATATTTAAATTTTACTAAAGAATTAAGCAGAAAAGTTATTTATTAACCTGATTATTTACCCATTCATATGTTTTTTCCATACCATCTTTAAGGGACATTGAATAATTCCAATTCAGCTTATCCTGCAGCAATGTATTATCAGACGTTCTTCCTCTTACGCCTAGAGGACCATCAATATGTTTAATTTTCATATCTTTTTTTGCAATGTTAAGAACTATTTGCACTAGTTCATTTATACTTACCATTTCTTCTGAGCCGATATTTATAGGACCTGAGAATTTTGAATCCATTAGCCTACGTGTAGCTTCAATGCATTCATCTATATACAAAAAAGATCTTGTCTGCAAGCCATCACCCCATACTTCAATTTCGTCTTTTCCAGTGGCAACTTTTCTACATATCGCTGCGGGAACTTTTTCTTTACCGCCATCATAGGTACCTTCTGGACCAAAAATATTGTGGAATCTTGCAACTTTAACATCAAGATCATAATTTCTTTTATAAGAAAAAAAAAGTCTTTCCGAAAAGAGTTTCTCCCAACCATACTCAGAGTCCGGGTTTGCAGGATAGGCTGTAGATTCTTCACAGTTTGGATTCGAAGGGTCAACTTGATTGTGTTCTGGATATATACAAGCAGAGCTAGAGTAAAAGATTTTTGTAATATTCTTATTCTTCTTCTTGTTTACAAGAATTTGATTTTTTAATAAATTTAAATTAATCAAACATGAATTGGTCATTACATTTGCATCATTTTCACCTGAAAAAATATACCCTGCACCGCCCATATCAGCAGCATATTGGTATATTTCGTTAAAGGGTTCTCCATCAATATATAAAAGGTCTTTGTAGACACTATCGAATGTTAAATCTTTATTAAAAAATTCATCTGCACTAGTTTTAGAAAAAGAGGGTTTTTTTAGGTCGACCCCTCTTACCCAGTAACCTTCTCGTTTAAGTCTTGAGACCATATGGTGGCCAATAAAACCTCCAGCTCCAAGAACAAGTGCGCTTCTCATACAGTTAGTTTAATGAATATAATCAGTAATTAATATACTTAGAATGAAATAATTTAACAATAAATGCTATATTCGGAGATATAGGAAAAATGAAAAAAGCAACAGTATTCATAAAAGGAGGCTTTGGAAACCAGCTTTTTCAGCTTTGTTTAGCCAACTATTTAAAAGAGAGTGGTTTTAAAGTAAAAATAAATACAGACTTATTTAAGGAATTAAAACTTGATACGCCAAGAGAGCTAGTCTTGCCTTTAAATAATTTTAACTTGAAGGAGCAAAATTTACTTTCAAAAGTTAAATTCAACTACTTTTTAAAATTAAATTCAAGCAACACAATCAATAAGTCTGTTTTAAAAGGATTCTTTTCTAGTTACAAATTTACAAAAGATACTGAAGATATTTTGAATCAAAATAAAAATGATATTTTTTTAAATGGGTACTGGAAAGATATGAAATATATAGAGAGTAATAAAAATTGGCTAATTTCATCTATAAAAAAAAATGAAACCATTAGAGATGAATGGAAATCCAATCTTGATAATAATCTTGCAATGATACATGTTAGAAGAGGCGATTTCATTAAAGATAATAGAGAATTACACGTTTCTTATTACGATAAAAGTATAAAATTACTATTGCAAAAAAACAAAAATTTAAAATTTGATATTTTTACAGATGATCAAGAGTGGGTTCAAAATCAATCAGTATTTAATATAGCTAAAAATATTTTTGCTCAACAGGCTGGTAAAAATACAAATAAAGAAGTCCCTGATATTGATGGAAAGGATGATGTGAATGAAACTCTAGTTACATTTTCTAAAATGTTAAATTATAAACATTTTATTGTTGGGAATAGCTCATTTGCATTTTGGCCTGCTTTTATTCGCTCAGATGAATCTTCTCTAGTTACTGTTCCACAGCCTTGGTTTAGGAATAACGATCATCCGACTTTACATAGAACTAGCTGGCATATTATAGAAAATATTTAGGCATGTTAGAACAATATAAAATTTCAAATACTTCATTTTTGAATCCATCTTCAGAGTATTCAGACATCAGCATGAGTAATTGTTTTCAGGAAAAATTAGAAGACTTTAAAGATATGATTAAATTAGATATTAAAAGTCATGAGTCCAAAACTTACTACAAATTTGGCGATGGCGATTATTATTTTTTAAAAAAAGAAAAAAGAGGTAGCGCTAAGCCGGGTATAAGGGCTTTAAAAAAACCGTATTTTATGATTAACCATAGCAAGTTTGTTAAGGGAGCTAAAAAAAATAATGTTTATATGTCTTTATCCACAAATATGCACCGAGCAATGTTTATCGAATTATTTAATAAAGAGCCTGATTTTGCTTCTGAATATGTTTATGGACTTTTGGCAAATAAATGGTTGATTCAAATGTCTCCAAAAAAAATTGGACTTATAGGCGCAGATAGAAAATTAGAATTAATCCATTTATTAATGGAAAAGAAACAGTATCAAGACTATTTAGGAATTGAAAAATTCAATGATTACATCGACATACCTCAAAGATTTGCGTGTGATAATTTAAACAAAACAATAAGACATGTCGAAAAGCAGTTAAAAAACTCAACTTCAGAAATCTTCTTGGTAGGTGTTGGACACGTAAAATCTGGCCTATTGCACGAATTAAAGAATATCAAGAATGCTGTTTATATTGATGTAGGTGTAGGGATAGATGCTTTGGCAGGAATTGTAAATTTAAGCAGACCATATTTCGGTGACTGGAAAAATTTTCAATTTAGGCAATCAAATCTTTACAACAACATTGACTTATTAGTGAACAAAAACAATAATATAAAAAATATAAATTATTTAGATTAAGTTTATAAAAACAAATTAAAGTTGAATAGTGGTAAATAAAACTAAAAAAATATTAATCATAAATACAACATACAGAGAACTTGGTGGTGAAGATATAAATATTCTCGAAGAAATTAATTTTCTTAAAGAATTTTATGAAGTCGATTATTTAGAATTTCAGAACAAAAAAAAACTTAAATTCAGGGACTTATTTTACTTCTTATCTCTTAACAACTTAGAGTCAAATCGTAAATTACAAAAAAAACTAGATAAATTTAAACCAGATTTAGTTTACGTTAACAATACTTGGTTTAAAGGTAACTTAGGATTGTTTCAAATATTAAAACAAAATGAGATTAAAACTATTTTGAAAATTCATAATTTTAGATATGAATGTACTAGATTCCTTACATCTAAAGGCCACTTAAAAGGAGGTGACATTTGCAAGATGTGTGGACGGACTTTTAAACCATATTCTATTTTAAATAAATATTTTGCAGATTCTTATCTAAAGTCTTTTGCTATATTAAGGTACGGTTACAAATACATTAACGTTTTAAAAAACTACCCAATTCATATATTCGTTCTAAATGCTTTTCATAAAAATTATCTTGTTAGTCTCGGAATTAGCGAAGATAAGATATCGGTTTCTTATAACCCAATAAATTTTGATTTAGAAATACGTAACAAGTCTTATAATCAATCAAATTATATTACCTATGCAGGACGAATTTCAGATGAGAAAGGTTTAAGTGAATTATTAAGAACCTGGACTTCTTCAGGTATGGAAAAAATCAAATTAAAAATTGTGGGTGATGGAAGCTTACTAGATTCTCTTAGAGCAGAATATAAAGATACTAATATTGAGTTTTTAGGAGAAAAATCACAAGAAGAAACGCAAATAATTATCAAAAACTCATTAGCAGTAGTTACCGCTACAAAAATGTTTGAGGGACAGCCGAGACTCTTATGTGAAGCTTCTAGCTACGGAGTACCATCAATTTTTCCAAAATTTGGAGGATTACAGGAGTATTTTCCAACCGATTATTCACTATCTTTTCAGCAATTTAATTATGAAGATTTAAAAAACAAAATTAATCTGCTTAGAAATAATAAAGTTGTAAATAAAAATGGTTTAGAAGCATATAGTTTTCTTAAATCCAAAATTCAGAAAGATATATTAAAAAAGAATTTTGATAGGGTTTTAAATATTGAAAAGTGATTTAATTTCAGTTGTTATGTCGGTGTTCAATGCTCAAGATTCACTTGATGATTCAATTTTGAGCATTTTAAACCAAGACTATTCAAATATTGAATTACTGTTATTAGATGATTCTTCAACAGATGAATCTTTTAATATAATACAAAAATACAAAGATCTAGACAGTAGAGTTAAAACTTATAGAAATAGTAAAAATATAGGGCTTACAAAGTCCTTGAATTTATTAATATCTAAATCTTCTGGGAAATTTTTAGCCCGGCAAGATGCAGATGATGTTTCTTTACATCAAAGATTAAGTAAACAGTTAAATGTCATGAAATCTAAAAATCTAAAAATTTGCACTACAAGAGCATATGTTAAAAATTCTAATAAAAAAATACCTGGAATATCAAATTTTCTACCTTCAAAGATTCTAATAAAATATAAAAACCCATTCATACACGGCACCCTCATGATTGAAAAATCACTTATGGAAAAATATCAGTGCTACAACGAAAGTTTTAAATTTGCACAAGATTATGAATTATTCTACAGAATGTTAAATAATGGTGAAAAAATAATTAAACTCAAAGAACCACTATATATTTTAAATATGGAAAATAATATTTCAACAATACAAAAAGACGAACAAATGAAATATGCTAAATTGGCAAGGGATAGTAAATTTTACAGTTGACCTTCAATAGTTTTGTGAATCATATTTTCAAAACTGTTTACACTTTTCCATCCAGTAGTTTCGATTAACTTAATAGGAGAACAACCCACAACTATTGGGTCATTATTTCTCAGTAGATTAGAATCAATATGAATATATTTTTCTAATTTTAAATTAAAATAATCAAATACTACATTTGCCATTTCATTTATTGAATGGGTATTTCCTGAGCCAATCACAAAATCTTCTTTTGTATTAGAGTTGGTAATTTTTATCATGGCATCAACTGTATCTTCTGCATATGTCCAGTCCCTTTGGTAATCTAGGCTGCCAAGAGTAATTTTTTTTTCATTTTTTAGACCTATTTCTCTAGCTGTATTGATAATTTTCATTAATAAATAGTTATTATTTCTAAATTGTGATTCATGATTAAATAAAATCCCTGAAAAAATTTCCCACTCATACTCATTTCTTAAAGATGAAACATTTTTATGGTTTTTTAATTTGGCTTTTGCATAAGGAGATATGGGTTTAAAATCATCTTTTTCCGTTAGGTTACCATGACTTAAGGTACCAAACATTTCTGAAGATGATGCCTGAAATAATCTTGGGAAGTAATTTAACTTGATAAGACTTTTTGTAAGATTTTCGAATATATTTGTGATTTGATGTCTAGAATTTAGCGGATTAATGTAAGATTCATAAACTGAACTTGGACCAGTCAAATTATAAATTTGTTTTGGTTTTATATCTGATAGAAATGTATGTACAGAACTACTATTTAGTAAGTCAATTTGAATAAGACTTATTCTTGAATCATCAAAACTGCAAATACTCGATAGTTTTTTATAAAAGTTTAAATTTTCAACTTGTCTTGTTGATCCATAAATATGTATGTTTTTGTTACTTTGTAAAAGTTTCTTTGTAAGAAAAATTCCATCTTGACCAGTAATCCCAGTTATGAAATAATTAATCATCATTCATTATTCTAAGTTATGTAGTATTAAGTTTCGATTAAAAATTAATAAATTGTTATGAACGTATATCTCAATAAAGTAAATGAATCTTGGATTATTGATAGGGTGAGACAAGATTGGTATAGAAATAAAAAATATATCTCAACAAAAAATATAAGAAAATCTGATTTAGTGTGGATAATTTCTCCCTGGGTGTGGAAAAACCTTTCTAAGAAATCTTTAAAACAAAAGAAGGTAATATGTTCTCACTACCATTTTGATTTTGACAACTTTGATAAGAAAGATTTTTATGATCTTGATAAGTTTGTAGATGAATATCATGTTATTTCAAAAAAAACGCAACAACAGCTACAAACTCTGACAGATAAAAAAATAACTAGCATTCCTTTTTGGGTAGATCAAAATGTATTTAAATTTCTTGATGATAAGGATTCGTTAAGAAAAAAATTTAATCTCCACAAAGATGATTATTTGGTGGGGTCATTTCAAAGAGATACTGAATCAAGTGATTTAATTTCTCCAAAGTTGATTAAAGGTCCAGATATTTTTATAAACTTAGTAAAAAAAATACATAAACAAAATAATAAACTTAAGGTAGTCCTATCAGGAAAAAATAGGCAGTATGTTATCTCAAAGTTGAAAGAAAGCAGTATTCCTTTTAGCTATTTCGAAATGGTCAATATAAAAGAATTAAATGAACTTTATAACGTTCTTGATTTATATTTAGTAACATCAAGAATTGAAGGAGGGCCACAAGCAATAATGGAAGCCGCAATTTCTAAAACTCCGATATTATCTACAGATGTAGGTGTTGCTAGTGAAATCTTGCATAATAAGGCAATCTACAATCCTTATGAAATTGAAAATACAAAAGTAAACACTGAGTTTGCCTATAAAAGAAGTCTTGAATATACAATTCCTAGCGGCATAAACAAATTTGAAGAAATGTTGAGAAATGTTTATGAAAGTTAGTATTGGTTCAAAAATAGTGGTTGGTCCTTGGGGTGGAGGTAATCTTTTCGCTATTAATCTTTCAAACTATCTCATAAATAATGGACATGAAGTTGTTTATGACTTAACATCAAATGATATTGATTTAATATTATTGACTGATCCAAGAAGTCGTAGTGAATCATCTTCAACATTTAATCATAAAGATATTAAGCAGTACAAAAAATTTATCAATCCAAACGTTGTTGTCGTTCAAAGAATTAATGAGTGTGATGAAAGAAAAAATACAAGAAACATAAATCAGTTTTATCTCAATGCGAGCAAAATTGCAGATCACATCATCTTTGTCAGTACATGGTTGAGAAATATATATTTAAATATAGGAATGGACATACAGAAAACATCTGTAATTCTAGCTGGAGCAAATAAAAGTATATTCAACAGTGATGAAAGTTCTATTTGGGATAAAAAGCAAAAAGTAAAATTAGTTACCCATCACTGGAGTTCACACCATAACAAAGGATTTGATGTATATAAACAGATAGACCAACTTCTTGAAGATTCAGTTTGGAAAGATAAGATTGAGTTTACATACATAGGAAACGAATCATCAGATTATAAACTAATAAACACAGAACTAATAGCTCCGTTGGCAGGAATAGAACTTGCTAACAAAATAAAAGAACATCATATTTATGTAACTGGATCCATAAATGAACCATCCGGAAACCATCATATTGAAGCTGCGCAATGCGGTTTACCAGTTCTCTACAGAGATAGTGGAGGAATACCAGAATACTGTAATGGGTTCGGTATAAGTTTTAATGAAAATTTTATTGACAAATTATCGGAGATAATTAATGACTACACATTATATAAAAATAAAATCTCAGAGTATCCCTTTAGCGCTGAAAAAATGTGTGCGGAGTTTGTTGAGTTGTTTGAAGAGCTTGTTAAAAACAATTCTTTAATCAAATCAGGTATAGTTACATCACAGCTGTCTCAATTATTTATTTATAAAAATAAAATAATGCTTGTTCTTAGGAAAATATTTAGTTTTAATATAAGATTCAAAGCACTAACCCTCTTGAGGAGATTTAAAATAAAATGAAAATCGATGAATTAAACGAAATACTTGACTCTACAGAGTTATATTTAGCAAATTTAATGAAGGAAGAAAAATTTAAATATTACCCAGCAAGAGAGGGCTTGACTAATTATGGAAAAAATCTGGAACTTGGTTTTAGTACCTTTGCAATAAAAATTCTTAAAATGATTAACAAGGTCGAAGAATATGAAATAGATTTATGGGTTAATTATATTAATTCATTTCAGTCCCTAGAGTATGAGAATATACAAAACAATTTTTTTGTAGACCCACAGCTAGCTGATAGCTACAATAATGTCACCTCTTCAACAGCCTTAAAAGATAGTGCTAAAAAAGTTATTAATTTGTTTTCTAAAAAATATGATACTAATGAAATAAAATTTAGAAAAGCAGTTAACGCCGAAACAAAACAAGCTGTTTCAACATTGTTCGAGATAGGGCATAGCAATGAAAAAGTAATTCATATAGATAAAGGTGATAATCAAATACTAAAAGACTTGAAGGATTTAAATTGGGAAACTCCATGGAGTGCGGGCGGACAGTTTTCTACATACTGCGTTTATACTGCTACTCAGAATTGGGGGATTGAATCATTATTAAAAAAATTCATTTCAGAACTTGTCAGTAGTGAAACAGGTTCTTACTACACCAATCTACCTAAAACTAGTAGAGAAGTAATTAATGGTGCGATGAAAGTAATTTCCGGTCTTGACTGGATTGAGCAAGAAATTCATTACCCTAACCAATTAATAGACTTCTGTTTAAAAAATAAGCCAATCTTAGAAGGATGCGATATCGTTGATTATGTTTATGTTTTATATAAATGTTCTCAACAGGTTAATTATAAAAAACAAGAAATAAATAGAGTGTTAAATGAAACTTTGCATGATCTTATTCAACTATATAAACAAGATGAGAAAGGATTTTCATATTTTAAAGGAAAATCACAAACTTATTATTATGGTGTTGAAATTACAAAAGGGAACGACTGCGCTGATATCCAGAGTACAACATTATGCGTTTGGGCAATCGTCATGATATTGCACAATAATGAATCTTTAGAATCAAGATATAACTTAATAAAGCCATAGGTTATGCATAAAATCAAACAATTAATTGATAAAAGTAAAATATCTGAAATCCAATTTTTACTTGCACTCTTATTTTCACTATTTGCATTTATATTTTCAAGGTCTTTTGTTGGATTAATTTTCTTCGGTTTTCGCTTAGGTGAAATAGTGATGCTTTTTTCAGCTCTCAGCTATATTTATTTTACTTTTATCAAAACCAATTCAAACTTCCTTGTCACTCGTTTGAAATACATAAATTTTCTGTTACTTAGTATTTTTATTACAAATCTCTATTTATCTGAATCTTCAATATTAAGCACTTACACTTACAAAACAAGCACATATATGTGGTCTATAGGTTTTTTAACAATTGGAATATTTGGTAAAAAATTTAGACTCAATAAAGTTACATTCGCATTGTCTATATTTGTAATACTTATCCTTTACTCAACTTCAATCTATGGATTCCCAACCTGGATACAGGAATTTTTTTTAGAATATTCTGATAAATATGAACCTCATAAGGCAGCAGATATTGTTTTAATACTGATTATATTTTCAACCTATTTCAAAATATATTTAGAAGATAACTTTAAATTTTTTTCAATTCAAAGCATAATCTTTTCTTTATTTTTACCATTATTGCTATATAAAAGTCGTGCTAGCTTTATTGCCTTGTTTCTATATGGAACTTATTTTCTATTTTCACATCTTTCTAAAATAAAATCTAATAGTTCCAAATCTTTATTTCTACTTTTAGCATGTTTAATTGTTACCACATTTTCAACTATTGTTTCTCAAAGACTAATAATTGAAGAATTTTCGGTCGAAGAAATTGGCAATTCTTATATTCAACTTAGTCAATATAAATTCGAAACATATGTGGAAGAAAATAGTTTTTTATATGTAAACAACAATAGATTATTTTCTGCTGATGGAAATCTTAATTGGAGACTCCAAATGTGGCAAGATCAAATAATTTTTACAATTGAAGATGGAAATATGTTTACAGGATTAGGTTATAAAAATGTCTTAAAAGTCTTTACTGTTGAAACTCCAAGTGAAAGTTGTGACCTCAATGATGAAGGTTCTTGTGGTAACAATAGAAGAGGCCTAGATGGTTTAAATGAAAATCTTCATAATTTCTTTATCACTCTGTTTGCAAGAGGGGGGTTGTCAACGCTTTTAGTATTTATTTATTTGTTTTACTTTTTATTAAAAAATGTAAATAAAGTACTTTTCTATGATTTGTTGTTTTTATTATTATCGATTTTATTTGTTTCGTCTTTCGATAGTTCAATGGAAAATGCACATTTCCCCTTAATTTTATATTTATTTATTGGCAACCATTTTTTTAATAACAATTTAAAGTCGTAAGTACATTAAAATATTATCAATATGAAAAAAGCTTTTGTCACTGGTGTTACAGGTCAAGATGGTTACTATTTATCAAAATTGCTGATTGAAAAAGGATATATTGTTCATGGTACAATCAGAAGAAGCTCAACCTTTAATACGGATAGAATTGATGAACTAACTGGAGAATATGGTCCAGATAAAATATTTAATCTTTACTACTCAGACCTTACAGACTCATCTTCCCTTGTTTCGTTGATTAACTCTATTGAGCCAGATGAAATTTACAATCTTGCTGCCCAATCTCATGTAGCGGTTTCTTTTAAGAATCCTCAATTCTCGACTCAAACCAGCACTAATGGTATAGTGACACTATTAGAAGCAGTAAAGAATGCAAATAAAGAAATAAAATTTTACCAAGCCTCATCTTCTGAAATGTACGGAGGCGTAAGCTCAGATGTACTTAGCGAAAATTCTTTATTAATTCCAAAAAGTCCTTACGCTGCAGGAAAAGTATTCGCTCACCACATGACTCAAATTTATAGAGAGTCTTATGATCTGTTTAGTGTAAATGGCATCCTATTTAATCATGAGTCACCTCTTAGAGGAGAAACCTTTGTTACTCGAAAGATAACAAGGGCAATAGGGAGAATTAGTCATGGTATCCAGAACAGACTAACCTTGGGAAATTTAGATGCTCATAGGGATTGGGGTTTTGCTGGTGACTATGTTGAAGGTATGTGGTTAATGATGCAACATGAACATCCAGATGATTGGGTTTTAGCTACTGGTCAGTCACATAGTGTGAGGGAATTTTTAAAATTAGCTTTTAATTCTGTCGACATGAATTGGGAGGAGCATGTTGAAACTTCATCAATGTATGAAAGACCAAACGAAGTAAACCACTTGCTTGGGGATTCAAAAAAGGCTCAAAATCTACTTGGATGGAAACCAAAAACAAGCTTCGAAGATTTAGTTAAAATGATGGTTGAAAGTGATATGAAGATAGCTCAAAGAGAAAAAGTGTTACTTGAAAAAGGCTTAATATCAAAAACTTGGGAAGACTAAATATGTTTTTTGTACCAGTTATAAGCTGATGAAAGTCCTACATCAAGATTAATTTCAGGGGACCAACCATAACTTTTTATTTTACTGCTATCCAACAATTTTCTCGGATTACCATCTGGCATATTTTTATCAAATTCTAATTTACCTTCAAATCCAACAATTTTTTGTATTTTTTCAGCAAGTTCTTTAATAGAAATTTCTACACCGCTTCCTATATTGATTAGGTCATCAGTGATGTTATTATCATTAATAAACATAATTCCTTTTGCTAAATCATCTACATGTAAAAATTCTCGTAAAGGTGTTCCTGTACCCCAGATACTAAAGGTATGATCTTTTCTCTCTTTCGCTAAGTGCATTTTGTGGATTAGACCAGGAATAACATGACTATTCATTTCTGAAAAGTTATCATTTGGGCCGTATAAATTAGTAGGCATCAAATTTACTACAGAGTGACCGTACTCTTTTTTTAAAGTTTTTCCCAACTCAATACCACTTATTTTTGCAAGGGCATATGGAGAGTTTGTTGGTTCTAGTTTACCGGTCATGAAATAATCTTCTTTAATAGGGTTGTCCGCATTAACAGGGTAGATACAGCTACTGCCTAGATTTATTAACTTTATTTCAGAAAAAGGAATTATTGATTCTAAGATATTTATATTTATTTTAAGATTCTCAATCAAGAATGAACTTCCGTATGTATTATTGGCGTGAATACCACCTACTTTTGCTGCTGCATTGATGATTAAATTAGGTTTAAAATCAGTAATTGTTTTTTGAGTTTCCTCAAATGAGAATAAATCTGTGTCATGCCTTGTTGAAAACTTACATTGGAATGCATCATTTTTTGAAAGACTGCGTTTTAGAGATTGTCCAACAAGACCGTTACTTCCAAAAACTAAAACCTTCATAAATACATCTTAATAATTACTAATTCATAATTAATTGTTAAAGGCAATTATTATGAGCATGTGTTAAATTTTCTATATTGCTTTGATGGCAATTACAACATACAGGCAACATTATCTATGTATTCACTTTTAGAAAATGTAGATAAAAAAATTAGAATATTTATAATCCATAAAGATAATAACTTTTTAGATTTCTTGAGTAAAAAAATAATAAACCATAAAAATCTTGAATCTATTAAGGTATACAAATTTGATAAAAAAAATATTAAGTTTCCAAATCTAAATAATAACCATATCTCTGAAGCGACATATTATAGATTATATACCTCATCATACTTGCCAAATGATATAAAGCATATTACCTATCTCGATGCAGATACTGTATGTACTAATAATCCAACCAATCATATTATGAGAATTCAAAGTAAATTAGATGATAATAAATCTATAGCTGTTAAAACAGAAATGAATAGACAGCCTGACACCTCTGCTTTATTTGATAAATTACAAATGTCTAGCAAGAAGTATTTTAATGCGGGAGTTATGGTTATTAATCTAGATTTATGGAAGGAAAATAATATTGAAGATAAAGCAAGAGATAAGATGGTTTTACTTGCTGATAAAATACAGTTTTGGGATCAAGATATACTCAATTCAATTATTGATGGTGATTATGTTGAACTAGATTCCGAACTTAATTATATAGTTTCACTGGATACTAATGCATTAAGAAACATGAAAAAAGAAATAAAGTTAAGTGATGAGAATCTTCCACAATTTATTCATTATGCTGGAAGCAGCAAACCCTGGACACTGGAAGGAATATTTGTTTCTGATTCAAAATATTACCAAAATTACTACAAGAAAGTTTTTAGACAAAAGTATCATATTAAAATTAACTGGAAATCGCATTCGTTAAAAGTTTTAGTAAAAAATTTAAAAAATAAAAATATACTTGATATTGACCACCCCTTTGCTTTAGTGTACATCTTTATAAGAGAGGTTTTAAAAAGATAATTTATGTGTGGGTATATTGGAAAATTCTCCTTCAATGAAATAGATGAAAAATTATTAAAAAAATCAAACCAACATTTAGTATGTAGAGGACCTGATGACCTACAGCTTATAACCGGTAATGTTTCAAATAAATTTTCGTCAAATAACAACAGTTTTTTTGGGTTTATATTTAACAGATTAACAATTTTAGACTTAACTGACCATAGCCGACAGCCAATGTTTTCTGACCAATTTAATACAGCAATCATGTTTAACGGAGAAATATACAATCATAATGAACTCAGAAAAAATTTAGAATCAAAAGGTATAAAATTTCACTCTGACCACTCAGATTCAGAAGTGGTTTTGAATGGGTTTTCTTATTATGGATCATCATTTGCCAATAAACTTGTTGGGCAATTTGCTATTACCTTTTTTGATGGAAACAAAAATGAACTCACATTAATAAGAGATAGGTTAGGTCAAAAGCCTTTATTCTATTTTTATAATCAGACTTCATTAATATTTGGATCTAATCTAAAGTCTTTAATTTCCTTACAAGATAATTATGATTTAGACGAGACATCACTGACTGAATATCTAAATTATGGAGTGGTTACATCCCCAAAAACAATCTTTAAAGATAGTTTCAAAGTTGAACCAGCTGAAATTATTACATTTCAATTAGATAATGGTTATAAAATCAAAAAAAGGGAGAAGTACTGGCTTCCAGAAAATTATCTAGGAAATGAAAAATTTCGTCAAGATAAGTTCATTGATATTTTTTCTAGGGTTGTGGAGTGTAGAGAAAAGGCAGATGTAGAAGTAGCTACATTTCTATCAGGCGGAATTGATTCAACCTCAATACTTAAAAATTTAAGTGATAGGAAACATCAAGTAAATTCATTTTCTGCAATTTATGAAGATAAAAAATATGATGAAAGTAAATGGTCTAAATTAGTAGCAGACAAGTATTCAAATTCCCATTATTCAAATAAAATAAGTGACCAAGATATTGCTGAGTCGGTCTTCAAGTCAATTGAGATATTTGATGAGCCGTATGCTGATTCCTCAACCGTTCCATCTTATTTACTTTCAAAAGCTATTGCCGATAAATATAAAGTAGCACTTTCTGGCGATGGGGGAGATGAACTATTGGGTGGGTATAGTAGGACGGCTTTTCTTATGAACCCGTATAGAAAAAAATTAAATTTTCTCCATTTGCTAAATACTATTTATCCCAATTATCTGGGTACAGGAAATAGGTTCAGAAGATACTCCAACGATCTAGGTTTAGCAATAGAGTCTTATTTTACAGATCCCAATTTACTTAAACTACTTAAAAAAAGTCAAGATTCTAATTTCAAAGATAGTTTTTTTATAGACACAGGAGATGATTACAAGTCTTTGCTACTTACAGAGTATAAATTTTATCTATCTGAAATGATGATGTTAAAAGTCGATAGAACTTCTATGGCAAACTCCTTAGAGATAAGATCACCATTTGTTGACCATCGCCTGATTGAATATTTCTTAAATGTTTCATCTAATAGCTATGACTTCAATTCTCCGAAGTCTCAGTTAAAAAAATATTTATCAAATGATTTTAAATCAAGCTTTATTGAAAGAAAAAAAATGGGATTTGTTTTCAATGTAGAAAAATGGATATTTGAAAACTTTCAATTAGTTGAATCTGTAATAATAAATAATGTGCCAGATATATCTAAATCACAACTTAAAAAACTAAAAGTAAATAAGTCAAGAATTAATGGATTAAGACTTTGGAAACTTTTTTTTATTGGCCATTATATATCTTCACTAGATAAACGATAATAATCACCATACTCATCTAAACAAACCTTTTCTAAAGAGTAGTTTTCATTAACAAATTCGTATCCATTCATTGATAAAGTTTTTTCAATTTTTTTGTTTTTGTTTAAATTATCTAATATGATTTGCAATCCACCTGTTTCTTTATCCAGAATTACTCCTGACAAATTATTTTCAATTATTTCGGTATGGTTAGGTATGTCTGAGGCTATTACAACACACCCAGCAGACATTGCTTCTAAAATAGTTTTTGGATTTCCTTCAAAGCTTGAAGTCGATACATAATATTTATAGTTACTCATATAGTTAATTAACTCAGTATTTTCTATGGATTCAATAAAATTTACTTCTACATTATGAAGTTCAGCTTCCTTAACTAAAGTATCTTTCAACGATCCCTTCCCTACAATATCTAATATGTAATTTGTTCCTTCAAGACTTTTAATTAGTTGACTAAAGTTTTTCTGCGTCTCAAGCCTGCCTACAGACAGCAACTTCATTTCAAATCTTTGGGAAAAGGGAATGTACTTTGTACCTAGAATCCAATTTTTCCTTAAAGTAATATCTTTTTTAATTTTTAAATCTTTTTTTAAAAATTTTATGTCATCTTCACTTGATACTGAGTAAATGTCTGAAAAGTAGATACTAAAAATAGTAAGTAATTTGTATAGACTTTTAACTAAGAAATGTTTATTTTCTTCTATGCTAAATTTATACATATCATAACCCGTTCTGATAAATAAGGGTTTTCGATACAGAATCTTCATGATTATAGAAATCCAAGAACCTAATAGCTGGTTTTGTTTTATTAAATCTACACTTTCGACAATATCTCTTAGATAAAAAGGTATCAAGAATGACCTAAGATAATTAGTATATTTATTACCTGATAGATTAATAAAATCGTAAACTGAAATTACCTTTATACCATATTTTTGTAAGTTAAAATCTGTATTACTATCGGAAAAAGTAAGAAATGTAAACTCAATTCCATAAAGTTCATGTAATTTTTTATATATTGAAAGCTCCCTAAAAATTGTACCTGATTCATTCCAAGTTTCTAGAGAGTACCCATATGTAAATACAACTAAAACATTCATAATGTTCACTATAATTATTTTTTTTAGGTATTTAAATAATTCAGAATTTTATGTATTAAGTTATAAACTATGGCAAATATATTTAACCTTCCAGACTTTATGTTTATTGGTGTTGATAAGACTAAGCTTTCAAAATTTCAAAAATTTATTTTTTTAACTAAAGGACTTATTCTTTCTTTTATCCACAAAAATACAAAAGAAAAACTTTTTTGTTTTTTAATGAATATATTTTATTCTACAGATGGAAAAATATATTTCAGTATGGGTAAGTACTTTAAAAAAAATTTAGATGGATCAATAGTATTTTTTCCCAATAAAAGAGTTGATAGAATAATTGTGAACAAAGAAGCTCAGTTAAAAGATTTACTATATCAGTATTCTCTTGAAGATTTTGTATTAAATTCTGATGACTTAGTTGTTGACTGTGGTTCTAATGTTGGAGAGCTTTATCTTGGCCTCAGGTTGAATAATCAAGATTTTAAATATATGGGCTTTGAACCTGATCCAGAAGCTTTTGATTGCCTTCAGTTAAATCTAAAAGACTTTGGAGTAGAAGTCTATAATATGGCACTATCAAATAAAATTGGGTCTGTAAAGTTTTATTTAGACACCCAGGGCGCCAATAGTTCAATTGATTACTTTGGCGAAGAAAAAAGTATATCAATTGAATCTAAAACTCTAGACTCACTTTCTATAGAAAGAATAAAATTAATCAAGCTCGAGGCAGAAGGTCATGAATTAGAAATTTTACAGGGAGCTACAAAGACCCTTCTAAACACAGATTTCATTGCAGTAGATTATGGACCGGAGAAAGGAAAAGATGGAAACATGACTTTGCCTGAGGTGACAAATTATCTATTTCAGAATGGATTTAGGGTATACAAGTCTTCTAACTTAAGATATACAGCAATTTTTAAAAATCTAAGAACCGATTGAGGTTATTTAAACTTGCACCAAAGTAAATATCTTTTTTTCCAACAACAAAATTCTTATAGTTTTTTTTACTTTGTACATCTAGACCAAATCCGTCATAGCCAAACTGATCTTCACTAAGGTTTTTGAGTTTTTCTTTAATATACTTTGGATGATTGTCTATATTTATTTTATTTGTATGAAATGAGAACTTTTTCATTATATTTTTATACCAGTATTCATAAGCAATATCAGGACTTGAACCTCCTCTATCCCCATATTCACCAAAGTATTTAAACCAGGCAGAAGCAAATCGACTTCTATCGAGTGCAATTAATTCTTTTGTTCGAAACATCGAATCGTATTGGTATATTGGTATGTTTACATTAGGGACATCTTTAGGTCGAATTAAAGTCGAATTTAATGTTGCTAAACACATATCACCCCCCCCATCTAACTTAATATTTGGAAAAGATTTTTTATTTAAAGCAATACATAGCCTTGTTTTTAATTGAAATCTTGAAGGAATAAAAAACTGATATTGCGGAAAACATATAGCTGGGTAGTCACTATATTTTATGAGGGACTTTTTAAGATTATTAATTTGTTTTTCATGAATAAAATAATCTATATCCATTCTCATTACCCAGTCACCACTAGCTTCTTCAAATCCTTTGTTGAAGGTTTCACCAATTAGTTCCCATGAAAAATTATGCGGCCAATCAGATCCTGTGACCACAATTTCATCTGCAAAGTCTTCGTAACAAGTAAGAGCCTCTTTCCATGGATCTCTTCTCTCTTCGGGATTAGTGTAGGTTGTAGCAACTGTAATCTTCATGAAATAAGGATACTTTCTATCTTCTTACTAAATTTAATTAAGTCATATTGTTCAACAATTGTTTTTAATCCACTTTCAGATAGTTCTTTATAAGAAGAGTTTTTCTTGTTCAATATTTTACTTATTATTGATTCCCAAGCGTGAACAGATTCATCACCAACAAAGTGAATATTTTTTTTATCTTGAAAATTTTTTAAGTCCCAAAAGCCATCAGTGAGGGATATTATAACCGGTGTACCACAAGATAGAGACTGTAAAGCAACACTCTGCCCTGAAGGCTGCAAAGAATTCTTTAGTGGAAGTATTGTTACAAGTGATCGAGCATATAGTTCGGACAGTTCAGTATCGCTTATGGCAGGATGTCCCCAACTACCTTTATAAACTTTAAAATTATTATGTATAAGATTCTCTTCATTTATAAATTCACTTACAACTGTAAACTGAACATTGGGTAAGGAATTTATGATGTCATGCACCATTTCAAAATTTCTGAATCCATCATTCCCAACGAATAAAACGCCTTGTTTAGGCACTTCACTATATTTCCAAATATCTCTATCAACAGCAAAAGGAAGAAGATAAAACTTATGACTAAAGTTTTTAAATTTATTTCTAGCAAAATTCATTTCACCCTCACTAAGAAAAATCAACTTATCTATAGATACAAGCATGATCCATATATATATATTATGAAAAGGCATCAAAAATTTATACTTCGTAGTTCTTGAAAATAGTCCTAAGACAAAGCAAAGTGAAACAGCTATTTTCTTCTTAATAAGTTTATTCCATATTAATAAAGGAGCGATTGATGCTCCTACTCGATTATTGTTAAAAATAACATAATCACTCTCTTTAAGAATATTATTATTCTTGCTAGTTACTAGGTAAGACCAATAAATAGGTAGTCTAAAAATGGTACTAATTTTTTTTTCAATATATTCTCTAAATAATTTTCTGATTTTCGTTCTGATTCTTGTAAATTCAACTATATTTACATATTGGTATTTTTCATCAAAATAGTGATAACCGTAAAACATTTCTTTTGCATACTCTGTATTATTTTTAATTTTATCTAATCTTCCAGATTGATAAAAAAAAGTAATTTTTTTATTAATTTTCATTTACTTCGTATATTCTCTTCCATTTGCATGAAGTAAGTCGTAATATACTAAAGGTTCATCTATATAGAGACAATCTTCGAGCTGCAAAAGTCCTAACCAGCAGTCATAATCAGCATTAGAGGGTAAGTTTCTGAACTTTCCCATGTTATCAAATAGCGATTTACTTACAACGACACTCGATGTAATCATACAATTATGTATTTTTAAAAAATCATGAGTAAAAATTTCTGGATATTTTCCAAATTTAAGGTATTTCGTTTTTTTATACATCTTCTTTATTTTCTGAAAATAATGTTCAGAGTTATATAATTTATATTTAGTTTGTTTATCAAAAATCCCATTGCCAATATAAGCTTCAGTACACGATATTTGAAAATCTCTGACCAGCATATTTTCAATTTGAACTGATAATTTGTTTGGCAGCCAAACATCATCATCATCTAAAAATGCTAAATACTCCCCGGAAGCTTGATCAGTACCGAAATTACGAATTGAACCTGGACCAAAACCATAAATAGTTTTTTGATTCTTTTCAAGATTTAGCATTTTTACGTTTTTAGAAAAATTTGAAGTGTAGTACTCCTCTTCATTAGATCCGTCATTAATAACAATTATCTCAATATTTTTATAAGTTTGCTGTTTCACGCTATCAAGTGCATTATTAAGAAATTTGAAGCGATTGTAGCTTGGTATAATTACAGAAACTAATGGTAGTAATTCGTTCATACATACTAATTTAATAAAGAAAAAGTTTTTATTTATCTTTAATTATACTTTTTAGGTAGGAACTAATGAAAAAAATATTTTTAACATACGGTGACAATAATTTCAAAATAGCAAAAAAACACCTAGCTCTATTGGCAAAAGAAAGCTCTTTTTTTGACCAAGTTATTGCTCTAGGTCCAAATGATTTGGATTATGATTTTAAAAAAAAATATAGTCACATTATTAAACAAAAAAAAGGTGGAGGATATTGGATTTGGAAACATAGAATAATTCAAAATATAATGCAAGATTTATCAAAAAACGATCTTGTAATCTACTGTGATGCTGGTGCAAGTCTAAATTATAAAGCTGAAAAGCGTTTTAACGAGTATGTGGAAATCATAAATTCTTCTAGGTATGGGAATTTTAGGATGAAGTGTGAGGATATATACAAGGAGTATCAATATACAACTGAGGAAATATTCAAATATTTTAGTATCTCAGAGGATTCTGAGATAAGACGAGATACTCAGTTACAAGCAGGTCACATGATCTTCAAAAAGAGCCTCCACACAGATGATTATTTAGAAAGTTATTCCAAACTCTTGGAAACAAATGACAAATTAATTACAGATTATTACAACGAAAAATCTCAAAATAATCAATTTATTGAAAATAGACATGATCAAAGTATTTTTAGTTTATTAACAAAGATTTATGGAGGAGAAATCATTGAAAATGAAACTGAGTTTAAAGACAGACCTTCAGAGCAACATGCGTATCCTTTTTTGAGTGTAAGAACCTATGGTCACGGTATAAGAGATCAAGCTAGATTTTATTTAAATAAAAAAAAGTATTCTAAAAAAACTATTTTTTTCAAAAATCTTTCTTAAACTCAGCGATTAAATTCTTAATAAATACTTCATAAGTTAGATTTTCAATAACAATATCTGTTGGCGAATAATTTTTTAGTTCAGCAATAAAATTTAGAAGTTCAATCTTGCATTCGTCAATATTATTTACTTTTACACCACATTTTTTATTCCAGTATGGAACAGTTGTTCCCGTAAGTTTGAACTCTCCATAATGATTTACTTTTTTATCAACGACAATCAAGGGTAAGTTACAAGCAAGTAAACTTTGAATGGCAAAACCTTGGGATTCAGTTGTACCTAAGACAATTCCAAATTCTGATGACTTGGCTGCTTTTTCAAGAATTTTATTTTTGTAATGACCATATTCAAAGACATCATAACTTATTTGATTAGTTTTTAAATAGTACGTCAATTCAGATAGCTCCTCAAAATCTCTTTTTTTTAAGTAAATTAAACAATGATTTTTCTTTCTACCAATAATTTTTTTATTTTTCAATACAGCATCCTTACTAATAATCCCAGAAGGCAACATAGAAACTTTTTCTTCACTTATCTCAAGACCCATTTCGTAAACTAGATTTTGATATGCTGATTTTGATGCTGTTAAAACTTTTATCCCATCATGTGATTGAATAATCTTTGATAATTTTTTTAGATTTTCAATACTGTACAGTGGACCAATAAGTATTTTTCTATTTTTTGCTTCACTAGTTAATAAGTCATCAAGTATTCTTTGGCCGTATTTATCGAATTGGACAATATAAGAATATGGATACTTATTTTTTTTAAATACAAAGTTGTTATTGATTTTTGTAGATTTAATTAAGTGGTTAAATCTTTGTTGAGGTCCTGCTGTAATAAAATTATTCGGCATAGGAATATTGAACAAATAACATAAATCTATTAGTAAGTTATTAAATATCGAGTATTTAAATTGTTTTGTTACAAAGACTTTTTTAGTCTTAAAATATGTTGGATGGTAAAAAATATTAATCATGTTAACTTTTTCTATTTAAACTAATAGTATATGGATCTCTTAATAAACTCAATTGAGAATGAAAACGTATTAAATAGCTATAATTTTGCTAGAAAGAGCGATTTGGTATATTCGGAAGTAATCTCTAAACGTAACTTTCAAAATATTGATACCAATGACACAACAATCATTTCGGAAGATAAACATAGTATCTTTTACAAAAAAAATAAATTTGAGTTAAAAGAAAACGATATTATTTTTTGCAATTCTTATACAATTGATTCGCTTTTTGACGAGCTAAATAAAATAGATACCTTAAAAAATCTTAAATTAATTACTCATCAAAGTGATAGGTTAATTTCACATAAACTATTCAAAAAGAAGCCACAATGTATTTCTGAATGGCACTCAATTAATGTTGATAATAATATCTCCGAGATTAGTCCGCTTCCAATGGGACTTTCAAATGATTACTTTGATAAAACATTAGAAAAGTCAAACTATGCAAATGAGAAAAGAATTAACTTTGAAGACAAGGAGAATAAGCTATATGTTAATTTTGAAGTGAACACAAACTTTAGTGAAAGATATAAACTAATTAAATTATTTCAGAAAAAACCATGGGCGGTAGTAGAAAATGAAAAGTTAACTCTAAATGAATATGTTACCAAGCTAAACAAATATAGATTCGTACTTTGTCCATGGGGTAATGGAATTGATACACATCGTCTTTGGGAAACGTTTTACGCGGGGTCAGTCCCAATTACCAGAAGACATGATACCTACCTACCTACAAAAACATTGCCTATTTTATTAATCGATAACTATAAAAATCTTAGCTTTGATGAGCTCTGCAGCTTTACGTGGAAAAAACATAACGAAGATGCTTTAACTATGAATTATTGGATTAAAAAAATAAAAAATAATATTTTAGACATTAACCATAAAATATATATTACTGAATCAAAAATAAAGCAAGAAGATACAATTGGAGAATACAATAAGATGCTCAGTAACATAAGGCGTGTTAAAAAAATTAAAACCTTAGATAGAAAAATTAAAAAAAGGATATTCTAATATGTTTAAAAAAGGTAAAGTTATAGTCCGAGATATACTTTTTGTTTCAAAAATAACACAAGTCAATAATAAAAAAAGAACTATTTTTGGTGCTGTTTTATTAGCTCAGTTATCTGCCTTGACCGATATAGCAATAATTATCTTTTTTAGCATATTAATTACTGGTGATTTTCCTTATATATTGACTAACTTTTCTGAACAGTTTGAAACTATAAAATATTTAATACCTTTCTTAGTAATTTGCAGATTTTTATTCCACTACCTTCAGAGTGTAATTCTTAAAACTTTAGAACTAAATGTAAATAAAAATATAAAAACTTATCTTTTAAGTGAGATATTTGAAAAACGAAACTATTCAGTATCGGATGCATATTTTTTTATGAATACCCTTTCAGGCCACTTAGCTTTCTTTTACTCGAATGCTGCTTCTTTCTTAAATAGCATATTGCAGATGTCAGCTTACCTAATATACCTTATATATGCTGATTCTCGAACGTTAATAACTTTTAGTGTGGGTATTATTATTCTCTTTTACCCAGTTAAAGTTGTCATTGAAAAAGCAAGATTAAGCATGCATGATGTATATAACTATTCAAAAAAACTAAATGACGAAATTCAAAGAATAGTAGAAAATATATTTTTAATAAAAATTTTGAAAAAAGATGAAGATGAGTTGGATTCTTTCTCAGTCAGTGTCGGAAATTTGACAAACAGTGAATTAAAAAACTTTAGAATGGGTCTAATTAACTCTCAAATACCCGGCTTTACAACACTATTTGTTTTTTCATGTATTCTCGTTATCTCTAATATTGCAAAGCAGATAACTCTTGATTTTGTTGGTGTAACTTTAAGATTATTTCAGTCATTTGGGCAACTTACAGGGTCATTTAATAGGGTGATAAATAGCAGTGTTCATATTGAAAAATTTTATGAAATGGAAAAAAATAAAAGCGTTCTCGACAAAGATAACTTTATTTTGAATAAGGAATTGAAGAAAAATGAAATAGAATTTAAAGAGGTGAGTTTTCAATATTACAACAGCGATACACCTATATTTGAAAATCTTAATTTAACAATTAGTAAAAACGAACACATAATTCTGACTGGGCCTAATGGTTCTGGGAAAAGTACATTACTAGGTTTAATGTCAGGTGTTTTTTACCCTAGTTCTGGAAAAGTGTATACAAATTCGACAAAAATGGGGTACATAGGTCCAATCCCTTTAATTTTCACAGCTTCCTTAAGAGACAATTTGCTTTATGGTAATGAAAAACTCATTGACGACAACAATATAGTTAAAGAATTAAAGTTATTTGATACTTTTAAGGAAGAGGACAACTACAACTTAGATCGGGTAATCAGTAACAAAACATTATCGTCGGGACAAATGCAAAAAATTGCCTTCATAAGAGCATTATTAGCTGAGGTTGATATTTTATTTCTTGATGAATCAACATCTAATTTAGATGATAATGCTAGAAATTTAATATTTAAAATATTGAATAAAAATGAACTTACAATAGTTAACTCCACTCATGATCCAGAAAAATTTACTAATGTTGATTCACACTATGATATTGAAATACTTAATGAGAAAAGAATTATTAAGAAAAAAGGAATAATTTAAGTTCTGTTATCTAAATTTTCTCCCCAAATTGAAATCAAGCTATCTAGATTTAGCCGAGAGGATATACCTAGTATTTTTAATGTCCTAAATAAGTAATAGACTATGCTCCAGTTTATATAAAAGTATTTTTCGGACTTCCCAGAAAAGCTATCAAGTATTTCAGTAAGAGAATGCAGTTTACTATTTGTGTTATCTTCATAAATATTTTGTTTATCAGATGAAAAATTATCTAAAAATAATCGAACGTTGTTTGAATTAGTTATCTTAAATTTTTTATAATCGGGTTTAATCATTAATTTATACCCCAAAAACGAGGGAAAATTAGAAAGTTTGAGGTATATATTTCCTTTTTCATTTAAATCACTTATTAAAACACCTAGCCTTATCCACGACTGACTATAATTATCACACTCAACTTCACAAAGATATTTTGCTTTATTGTACTTTGATTTTGAGGCAGGATTAGCAAGGAAGGTAGATATAAAAAGAAAAGAAGTCTTCATTTCCCTACAGAGTCTAAGAATTTGCACAACGCTTTTTATGTGTATGTCTATATAATTATTCTCTTCAATATGAAAATCCCATGATGCAAAAATTACAACATCACTTGATGAAATTAATTCTTTTAATTCTCTAGTTACTTCTTGACCGATATTGTAACTGATTTGAGTTGAGCGGCCAATATAGGTGATATGATTGCTTGCATCTAGAATATTTTTTAAAAAATGGCCTATAAAACCTGTTCCACCAAAAATGGTTATCTTTTTATTTTTCACTTAATATTTTCTCCAATGTAAATCTACTCAATATAATGGATGATATTGTGAAAGGACCAGCCGGTATATGCTTCATTATTGTTGAATCTATGAAGTGAATGTTGTCAGAAACTTTTAGAGTTCCTAGGTCGGTAAATATTACTACAGATTCATTTTTATAAAGTGTCGTGTTACCAGTATGGAAACTGCCGTAATCTCCATATGCATAACTAAAAGGTAACAATAAATATTTCTGTTTAAGAAAACTTATAAAAAATCGAAATACACTTAATTTTTTTTCGGGCTTAATAGAGTTTATTTTTACAGTCTTATTACTACTTAATTGAAAAACTCCTCTAGATGAATTTGTAGAACTCTTATATGCAAATATCAGATAGAGTCTTTTTCGTATCCCTAAGATGATTGGCTTAATTATTTTTGATAAAATTGGAGCTCTTTTCTCAATTGCATTTATTACATCATCATTAATTTCGAAAACCTGAAACTTTATTATCGAATTATTTTTGGTAAATTTAATAATAAATCTTGTATAGGCTTTGCTACTCAAAGCATCTATCTTTTTATAATCTACTTTCTTCCTCATTGTGAGTAGGGGCCATACACTTAAATCTGAATCTCCGATTGTAAAATAGTCAGCATGAATCATTCTTGATGCAATTTGTGCTGACGAAAGGGTCCCTGTACAAATAAAAACTTTTGATACTTCAGCAACAATTGTATTAGTTGTAGTCATAATTTTAAATGTTTGACCTTCATCCTTTACCTCAAGAACATCAGCATCATTAATATAGAGCACTTGGTCGGAGTATATTATTAACAGTTCTAATAAAAGTTCCTCACTACTCCAGATTTCATCATCCCCAAGATTCATGGCTAAAATGGACTCTTCTATTTGTTTAGATGGAAGCAATTTCTCTATTTCCTTAGAACCATCTATATGTTTTGAATTCGGAATTATGCTTAATAGCTCTTTGTATATTTCTTCATATTTCTTGGTAGACATTCCAATCATCTCTATTTCTTGATTAGTTAAAGAATTTAGAGTTCCTCCCCAGACTTTAGTAAAACCACCTTTAGATTTAGATGAAATTGGCATAATTTTCTTATTATTTAAGTAAGCTGTATTTGTTAAATCATATACTTCAGATTTCTGATCAAATTCTTTTAAATTTAATCCCTTGTTTTCCAACTTCGGATTAACTTTTTTTGAGTTGTCTAAAATTGTAACCTTGTGGCCTTTTTCTAATAAATATTTAAGTGTAAAAACACCAACAGGTCCTGTTCCAATAATTAAATAATCAGAGTCAATCATTTACAAAAAATTTTGATGCTGAATAAACTAACTCCATAAAAAATCTTATTACGATATACATATTTAGAGTAAAGAATATTGAGTAAAGTTTGATATTTCTTAGTTCGTTTAAAGGTCCAAAATCACTTTGATACCAAAACAGCATTAATGTAAACAATCCAATGATATTTGCCCCTAGGATAATAAAAAATATTAATGGATTTCTAAACCTTCTTTCTGGTTCAACATTTAACAATAGATATCTTACTAATTTTTTGAACTCTGAGAAAATTAATAATAGAATGAAACCTAGATTGAGTGCAAGTAAGGTAAGATTTGAAAACTCAACTCCATTTATACTAATTGGGGAGAACATCAACATTAGAGTGTATGTGATTCCTAATAATGAAACTAAGAAATTGAAAAAAAGACCACTTCTCTTTACAAGTGTATGACTAATAATTAAATATAGGTGTCTGAACCCATCTCGGAAAGGTTTTAAATGAGGAGTTCTTTCAAATGGCGGCTTCCTTAGGACTGTAGGGATTTCTGTAATTTTAAAATTCATGATAGCAGCTTTAACTATCATCTCACTTGCAAACTCCATGCCGGTTGATCTAAGGTTTAAATTGTCATATACATTTTTTTTAATACCTCTAAGACCACAGTGAAAGTCCCCAATTTGTATTTTGAAGAAAACTCTTGCAACCATCGATAAAAATGGATTCCCAACATACTTGTTCAAAAATGGCATTGCACCCTTTTCTATTCCACCTCTAAATCTATTACCAATTATTAAATCAGAACCAGATTTCAATTCCTCTACAAATTTAGGTATTTCTCTAAAATCATAGGTCATATCAGCATCTCCAACAATGACATAACTTCCCTTAGCGTTATTGATCCCATTAATTATTGCAGAGCCATACCCCTTAAGTTGAGTTTCAATCACTCTTGCTCCATTTTCAACTGCAATTCTTTTTGAATTATCCTCAGAACCATTATCAGAAATTATTACTTCGCCTTCTAAACCAGATTTACTAATTCCCTCTTTTGCGTCGGCTATGCAGCTACCCAAAGTCTTTTCTTCATTTAAACAAGGAATGACCACTGAGATTATATTTAAATTTTTTTCATCATAAAACATAGTTAATATAAATATAGATGAATTTAATTATTTTTTTAGCTTTTTATCATTTAGCTTATTTTTCAGGGAGGGGAATATATCTATTTGTTATAAAAAAAAGTGACACGAATACAACATCAAAAGAATTCATCGAGGGCGTAAACATTGAAATTTTTTACCCTATTTTTTCATTATTCTTTATTGGGAATTGCCTAGTTTTGATTAATTTCTTTTCTTCATTAAAAACTGCATTTCCAGTAATTGGATTGATTCTTATCCTTACCCTATTAGGCAATTTCAAAGTGAAATATAATATCAAAAATCTTAAAATCTGGCTTATTCAACACAACTTATTCCCTATTATTTTGTCAGTTACTCTGTATGGCTCGTGGTTTCACTTCGACACAGGTGCTTATCATCTAAACTATCAAAACTTATTGAGAACTGAAAAAATTTCACTTGGCGCAGCCAATTTAAATTTTGGATATGGATTTTCTTCTATTCTTGAGTATCTTGAAGCAATCCTTTGGTATCCAGATAATTTTGTTTTTATTTTTTTTATAAACCTTATTTTCTATGTTCTTTTATTTTCATTTTTACTTAATTCAATTTATTCAGGATCTACCTATTTAAAAGTTTCTTCTACTTTTTTAATTTTGTTCGGTTTTTTGGATAACTTTGGGTTTCTAGGTGGGGCAAATGGATTTTTCCAAGTACAAGCTATTGCAAAGCCAGATATGCCATTTGGAATAACTTTTATCATAATCTCACAACTCTTCATTAGTAAAATTCAACATTCTTCTTACTCTTACAGAGACATAAAGCTACTAAGCATTGCAACAGTGTTTCTTGTCCAAATTAAGTTATTGGGACTTTATATTGGTCTTTTGATAATCTACTATCTATATCAATTTAATAAAAATACTAAGTTGGAAATCAGGAAACTTTTCGCTGAAATAAAAATATCAATCGCCTTATTTTTAATTTGGATTTTTAAAAACTTTCTCATTTCAGGCTGTTTCTTATTTCCCCTCAAGTACACATGTATAAAAAGGGCGGACTGGTTTATAGATGGGTATTTAAATTCATACATTTACGACACAAAAATTTCACAGAGAGCATATTTTACGGGATCTAATATTTCAGAGTGGTTTGAATCATTCATCAGTAAAGGTTTTAATCTGCAAATATTAATTAATTTTTTTTGTTTTATAATTTTTATATTTTTGTTTCGAAGTATTTTTTTTATCAAAGAAAATTCTGCAGATATGCAAAAGGTTTTAGCTATTATTAATATAATTTTTATTTCAACATGGCTTTTATCAAGCCCTGTTCCCCGATGGGGGGCACATATCTATCCTTTTATAGTTATAACATTAGGTGTTGGTTTGAAATTTAAAAACGAATATTTGTCAAAAAAATTATTTGTTAACAGTATGTATGCTTTCTTTATTTTAACTGCAGCATTATTTCCAAGAATGTATTCATATCAGTCACTTTTTGATGAGAGAGGTGGCCTATACAAATTAAGCTCACCAAAAGTAGAGTATGTTCTGAACACATCTAAAACTGGATATATTGTGGACTATAATTTATATCAACCACAACAGTGCTGGATTAATAAAGATTGTTTACTGTCTGATAAAGCAGTAACTTTTAAAACTATCAGAGGTTATTTGGTCTATCTTCCTGATGGATCTGTAAAATGGTAGTTAATTGAAGTACTTTTTTATCAGCTTGCCAATTAACCTGCGAAGAGAAAGATAATAAAATGTTAATACTAAATCCAAATCAGTAAAATTTATATTAATTAAAAATTTAAATTTCTTTGAGTTTTTAATTGACTCTAAAAATTCGTCAGGATACTTTATCATCAAATTTTTATCGAAGACAAGACTGTATTCAGGAACTCTCCACCGAGTAAAATCTTTTTTTGTAGCACTAGTAAATTGAAATCTTTTGATTCTAATTATTTCATCCCCTGAGGTGAAGCTCTCTAAATGCATTTTATAAATTGTTTCACAATTTAAATATTTTTCTTGAAGTTGTAAAGGGTCAAGAGAATCAATAAAATTACAAATATTTAAATATTCACTTATGAATTTTACATTTACAATTGCATGGCGGTCATTAATTCCGAAGTAGTCTTCACCATTTGGAATCCAGATGTTTTCCCCACGTAAACAGGGATGTTTTTCTGTGTAGTACTGGTCAAATCTTCCATAGATAATATATTTATAGTTATTTACGACATCAAGATGATTTTTTAGTATAAAATCTTTTAAAGCCAAATGTACTACCCCAGACTCCCAGAGACCCGCACCTTTTCCCTTTTTTAGTACTTCGACCGAGTTGCTACTATAATTTTCTAAATAATAATCTGTCCAATTTTCTCTTTCTGGAAACAACCAGTGATAGTCGGCAATTTTGTAAATGTATAAATCTTTATCTATATTATCTTCAGTACATATTGCTAAATCAGCATCTAAATCTTGAATAACATTTTTTTTTAAGCTTTTCCAAGATTTCGATCCTCCCCTAGGAAGCCCTGCAAGTATTACTAAATAATCTTTCACACCATTATTTTAACTTACAGAGTACAAACATATGAATAAAGTATCTTAAATTGCTAAAATTAATTTTATTATGAAGGAACTATCAATTATAACTCTGTCTAACAAAGGATATATTGACTACACTACAAATCTAATTAACTCGATTAAAACTAATAAAGTTAACATAAATATAAGTATTCATGTTATGGACTCCTTCTCACTTAATTATTTTCAAAAATTAGAACAGAATGTATTCCTAATTAAAGGAATGAATAATAAAAAATTTTTAAAACAAGATTCAGCTGATTTTGGTTTGTATATGTTACAAAAACTTAAAATAATTCATCAATCCCTACATGAGTATAAAAATGTTATTTATCTTGATGGAGATATTGTCATTAAAAAAAATTTTTTAGATAATCTTGAAAAAATTGATGAAAATTATGATTTAATTATCCAAAATGATAAAAACCCAAAAAAACCCGATATAGAATATCTATGTGCCGGTTTTATGAAAATAAAATCTAATAATAAAACATTGAAATTTTTTGACGTTAACAACATTTCCGAGGAAACTATAATGAGTGGACTTCACGATCAACAATATATTAATGAGAATAAGCATTTACTGAAATATTTCAAGCTTCCTCTAGATTTATACCCTAATGGAGCTCATTATTACGAAAATTCAAAAACTCTAGATCCTCTAATTATTCATTTCAATTACGTTATTGGAAAAGAAAAGAAGAAATTAATGAAGCATTACAACGAATGGTATAAGTAACATACCAAATGTCTAATTTTTCATATAAGCTGTCGTATTATTAATCCGGTTAAGAATTTAAAGGAAATCTCATAATTATTACCTTATCCTGATAGTGTTTAAATATATGTCTTCAATAATTAAGAAAAGTTTTAAACTTGGTGACACGTTAGTCATAACAGGGCTCTCATTAATAATATATATTTCGTTTATTATTTTTTATTTAACATATGACATCGTAGAGTCACCAGATTTCGAGAAATACTATAGGTATTTCCAATACTATTCAGGAGAAATTTCTAATACTGATTTAGATCAAGGACATTCTTATTTCTTTTTTACATATATGGCATCATTATTAGTGTCAATGCTAATGCCAGATATTTCAATGAATGAAATCTTGAATATATCAATACATTTTGCAAATAGTGTATTTTATTTAATCGGAATTATTGGAATATACAAGCTATTGATAGTTAAAAAATTTGAAAAAAATATTACATTTTTACTTCTAATAGTCACAACCTTCCTTCCAGCAAGTATCATTCTAAGAATTACCTTTAAACCGGAGCTACTGGTCTTTTCACTGATTTGTTGGGTGATATTTTATATTGACAAATATAGTAAGTTTTCAAAATCAAAAGATGCTTTGATAGTAGTAATCTTATTATCAATAATTATGACAACTAAAATTTCAACAACCTTAATGGTATTAATATTTATTGGGCTAGTAATTATTTTCGATTATAGAAATTTACTAAACAAGAAAAATACTAAATATTTCTTCTTACTAGTTATAATTTCAGCATCATTATTTATTGAGAATGGTCAACACAATGAAAAGTACTTACATCAAGTGACACATAATGAGAATTATGATAATCAAGCGCCTCTAGAGTTTTTTACATCTATAAACTATAAGGACCTAAAAAATAATCCAGATAGATATTTTCATAGTGACTCATTTATTTCGATAACACTTTTCGATACGTTTAATGACTTCTTTTATTTATATTGGAATTCTGAGTACACAGAGTTAAATCAAGAAAGAAAGCAGTTTTTTAAGATTGTTTCAGTACAAGACAATTCTCCATTAAAAATTAGATACAGCCAGGACTTAGATGAATACACTCTTTTTGGAGACTTTGATGAACGGTGGAGAGATGCCCGTTACGTTGATGAAACAAGAATGAGATTTAGTTTCATAACGTCCATCTTATTCTATGTATTGCTTGTAGTCTGCGGCATCATTTTTAGGCAATCTCGTATTTTTATACTATCTACTCTGATTGGATTGATTACGGTTACTTTTTCTTCCGCTGGATTTTTTGGTACTAATAATTATGATCCATTAGTTGGAGACAGTATAAAAGTTTATTACTATTCTTTTTTTGTAGTAATCAGTTTTATCTTTATTTTAAGTGAAATTTTTAAACGAGTTAATGTTGGAAAATTTCTTTTCCTTGGATTTACAAATTTAATATTCCTATTTTTCATTGGTTTTCCATTCTCTTTTTCTGATGAAACAAAGAATAATTTAAATTACAAAAATTCTAATTTACCGATGTGCGAAATCAATCAACCTATAATTAAGAATTTTTATTCCCTTGAGTACGATGAACTAAATTGTGAAAAAACATTTACTGAAGAAGAGAAATTTTACCCTATAAGATATCTTGAAAAAATTAATCTAACACTAAGCATTTACAGAATGCCTATTTTAAATATTCTGTCTGTAGTCTTATTGGTAGTTGTTTCTTTTAAACACAGACTTTATTTATCTAGAAAGCAAGAAATCACCAATGGCTGAAAATGAATTAATTGTTAATATCTGTGGCAAATATCCTGAAGATTTTGTTGATGTTGATATAAATAGCAACCCTAACTATATTTTTGAAAATGATATTAAATATGATACTGTTCAGCTTTTTGATTATGATACAAATACAGTTTTTGTAAACTCATTTATTGAATGCCAGCATTATGTAAAGGGAGGATGGAGTTATATTCCAGAAGAACGTAATGAAAGCTACTATCATGATGTGCTTTTTAATATTTCAACATTACTTATTTTCCTTAGTATTTTTACTTTTAAGAAATTATTCAATAAATGAAAATGCTTAAAAAACAAAAATTCACTAAGTTACTATTACTGATATTCATCATTTTGGTTCCATTTTCTATCTCTGACTATTCCGATAACATACAGCCTGAAAAGATAACTTCTGATTTAAGGTTCTACGAGATTAATACTTGTAGCATTTCTTTAAATGAATTCTTGCTTGAAAATCCTAATGTCATTTATCAAGATCATTACAAAATTAGATTTAATAATTATTCTTCGATTCGTTGTTTTGGTCAAATTACAGGTATTGACCAAATTGGATATACTTTTTACATTTCAATAGGTACCAATACCCTAGTGAATTTATTTTTACAGTCTTCATTCTGGTTACTTGTTTTATCCTTTCTCCCTAAAAAAAAGGATTACAAATATTCATTTAGGCAGATTATTTCTTCAGCAGTCGTTACTTTAATGATTTGTATTTTAATATACTCTGAATTTCGATATTACCAAAAGACAATATTCGAAATAGATTTATCCCTTTATGATGCTTACAAGTATCTTTTTGTATATATATTTTTAATAACCTTTGTAAGCTCTACCATTATTGAGTCACGAAGCTACATGATGGTTAACTACTTCCCATTTCTCTATTTGTTTATCGGTGTTTTTAGTGGAACGAATATATACTTTTGGCTCATGCCCTTTACTGTAATTGGAGTTAAATTCATTATGAGTGAATCTAAAATATGGCGGTTTCTAAATATTATTCACATAATAATATTTATTTGGTCCTTCCAAGCTATGGGTGCAAATTATTATTTGAAACCAGATAAGATCAGAGGGCTGTCATTAACTTCCTATAATTTTTTAACGACATTTGTATGGAGTTATTTGATACTTCTCTGCATTTACGGGATATATGCGTACTTAAAAAAATCGTCATATGAATTAGATTATATAAAATTAACTAAAAGCTTCTTACTTAGTAGCTTTTTCATTTTGTCATTAGGCTACATAGGTTCCTCGATGCCTTATATAAATTTTATGAATTATTACTATTTTGGTCAAAATAAATATGGTACAGATACTCAAAATCTATTTCAAAATAATGCATGGGGAGAAAGTGTTGCTTGGCGAGGTTTTTATCCAAGTGCTGAAACAATTGGAGAATTTTTTGCATTTTCAATTTTACTTTTTGTTATTATTCAAATTAATACAAGAGCTGAATGGGGCTATCACTTTTTACTATTAGTTCCCCTTGCAGCTTTTGGTTTATTTTTATCCAACAACAAAGCGGCAACATTCTTGCTAACTCTTGCAATCTTCTTTACTATCTCAAAAAAATACAAAGTGGGAATATACAAAAGGTATACTTTGTACTTCAGTGCACTCCTACTATTAATTTATTTCATCAGGTTTGAAAATTTATTTTTCTCTTTTGATTTCACTAGAGATAAAATATTGGAAATGGCAAATTTATATGGATACGACTACGGAAGATCAAACGGATATCTTGAATTGATTTCCATTAAAGATGAAGGAAAAATTACCTATTTTGTAATTTCACTATTAAGTCAGATTTCATTTTTAATAAACAGATCAGAACTATGGGGTATATTTGTTGCAAGATATAATCCAACTTCAAATGAGTTTTTATTTGGCACGGGACCTTATTCGTTAGCCAATCATTACAGTGAAATCAATGTTAACCCTATTAGGGTGAATACCGATAGCCAACTTGGCTTCCTTTTACCTCACTCCTCAATATTACTTTTATTTGTATTTATTGGATTATTTGGAACGGCCATGTTGTTAATGACTTTAATTTTTAAATTAAGAAAACTCAAGCAAATAAACTATGAAGCGTTTTTACTATTATTTTTTGCAACATTTAATTTAATTAAAAGCGATTCAATTCTTTACTTTTCTTCTGTATTTACAATCCTTTTTCTACTCAATATCGATAAGCATCAAATTATTTTAAAAGAATGATTTATTATTAAAAAAATCTAATTTTAGAACCACAAATCTTAATTTGTGTTTTTTAAATTCTATCCCATCTTTCCCAAATAAAAGGAAAGTTAAACACACAATAGTGCGTTTTTCTTAATTTTTTTCTTATTTTTTTCCTTTCAAGTTTAGAATTCAAAATATAATTATGAAATTGAACTTGTAGATGTTTAACATTCTGAATTAAGCCTGTTTCAATAATATGATTTAAAAGTTGATATTCGCTTCCTTCAATATTCATATAAAGCAAATCAATTTCTTGAATGCTTTCTTCTTCTACAAATTTACTCATTGATTTTAAAGAAATTATTTGTTCAGCTGACCCCTCTTTCCTTGCAAAAATACTCGATCCAGCACCAAGATTTGAAATCTTAACTTTTTTAGTTTCATCAAATAAGCCGAAACTATGTACGATTATGTTTGAATCATTAACAAATTTTCTCTGTAAATAACTACTAAACTCTTTTATTGGTTCAATTGCATGAATTATAGGAGAGTGTCTTTTGATAAGTTTCTCAATAAATTCACCCTTATATGCCCCAACATCTATAACAATCGATTCTTTATCTAGTGGATAATTTAAAGTTAACCGTGTATCACCATTTCTTAAATTCCAGAAAAACCTACTTCTTGTCTTTGTATTGTAAAAAATTCTTAAAACTTCTCTTATTTTTCTGAGTAAATTATAAGTTTTAGTATTTTTCTTTATTGCTTCTTTAAACAATTTTCTAGTCCTTAATTAAATATTTTATATGTTATTTACAAATCATAGCTTTCGTTGTTTTTTTTAGAAAATTTAATTTTTTAAACGGTTAAAGGTTTCCCGTTTATTTTTAATTATTCAAAGTGAAAAAATTGCATCAAGGTACAGTGTATTTTTATTTTTATCAGTTATTAAATTGCATAGACCTATTAATTTATATTCGTAACTCTTAAAAGTTGAAATGTAATAATTAAAATCTTTTTGATTTTCATAATATTCAGCAATTGCGATTTCAATAAATATACATTTTATTTTTTTACTCATAAATAAATTTTCAGCGCCTTCAATAACACTATATTCAGACCCCTGCACATCAATTTTAAGTAAGTCAATACTATCTATGTCATTATCATTAATAAAAGTATCTAATTTCATAAAGTCACATTCAACTTCTTGACTCATTGAATAGGGGGGAATAAAATTTCCTTTTTGTCTCTTTAAAGTTGAGTTTATAGCAGAGATGTTTGGATTATGAGAATCTATATAGCTATTAAGAATCTTTGTTCCATTAAAATTACTAATACCAAAATTAAAAACTTTTGAGTTTGGTATTTCCAATGCTTTTTTTGATAAAATTTTAAAAGAGTCTTCAAATGGTTCAAATGAATATATTCTTGATTTATTAAAGTATCTAGCGAAATTTTCTAAAGTCTCACCTTTATGAGCACCTATGTCAAAAATAGTTAAATCTTTTTCACCGATTATAGATTTTATTAAAGTGATACATCAGGGTTTTCATTTAAGTTAATTAAATTTTTGTGACGTTTAAGTTGTATAATTTTTAATCCAAATATTTTCAATATGTTATTAAATGTTTTTCTAAGAAATTTCATAACCTCATTTTATATGATTGTAAAAATGTATAATATTTTTTGATTAATAAATTTGTTTTAAATTCTATTTGTGGGCGCTACAGGATTTGAACCTGTGACTTCTTCCTTGTAAGGGAAGCGCTCTGCCAGACTGAGCTAAGCGCCCCAAGTATATATATTATATATTTAGGTTAAGTTAAAGTTAAAGTAAAAAATATTAGTTATTAGATATTTCTTCGTGATACTCTCCGTCGACGTTTACAGACCAGGGATCAAAGTTACCCTCTCCAAGTAGAGTGCGAACTGCATACAAACCAGTAGCCATAGCATGGTCTTGATTGTTATATTTAAACATGCCCGACCTTCCAATTGCAGTCAAGCTTTCTTTTGTTTTTAGCCAATTCTTGATTATATTTATATCTTTTTCATATCCAGTTTTGATTACAGGATATGCTTTTGCATTTCTAGTTACCTCATTATGGATTATATTGAAATCTTGGTTGAATATTGTTTTTAATTCTTCCAACGCAAAAGCTATTATTTCTGAGTTTTCTTGGCTCCAAATTTTATCTTCTTCAAAACAAAAATATTCTAGAGTTAGAGGATATTCATTTTCTTTACTCATTTCTTTCGAAAAATTTGTGAAGTCAGCAATTCTTGCCATTTTGAGACCTGGAGAATGTATGTATATCCAATTATCATCAAAAAGCTTTTGATCCACTGTTAAATGTACACTTATATGATTTCTATATTCAAGATTACCAGCAGAGACAATAACCTCTTGTGGAACATCTTCTCCATAAAATTTTATAAAATCTAATAAAGGGTTACTAAAAAGCACATGATCTGCTGAAACTATTTTTTCATCTCCATTATTAGTATATTTTAGAATTTGTTTACCATTTTCTTCTTCTACACCCGTAACATAACTATTTTTTTTAACTTCCACGCCATTTCCATTCAGATAATCTTCAAATTTTTCCCAAAGCATGCCTGCACCTAATCTTGGGTAATAAAAAACATCAACGAGGGTTTTTGGCTTTCTCTTGCTGTTTGGAAATAATGCGAAAAATAAGGCTGAGGTTAAGCTCAACCCTTTAATTCTCTGTGCAGCCCAATCTTTTCCAATTTCTTTGCAATCAATACCCCAAACTTTTTCAGTATAATTTTTAAAAAAATTACTATAAAGTTTTCTTCCAAACTTATCAATTACCCAGTCTTCAAAATTTTCGATCTTTGAGAGTCTTAAATATGCCTTAACCCTTGCATATATGTAAGAAAAACCGATTTGTATTGATTCAAATATACCTAAGCCAAACAAGGCATTTAGTGGTGATAGTGGATAGTCGAAATAGCTATTTTTAAATAGAATACGAGTTTTTCTATCAACCTTTACTGCATCATCTCCTAGCATCTTTAGAAAAAGCTCATAAACCTCTTCATTTTTAGTAAAAAAACGATGCGGGCCAATATCGTACCTGTAGTCTCCATAGACTTTAGTTTCAGCCAATCCACCAACTTGATTCTTTTTTTCTAAAACTAATACTTTCTTATTTGACTTAGAGAGTTCATAGCCAGCTGTAAGTCCAGAGGGCCCTGCACCAATGATGACTACATCAAAGTTATCCATTTTATTCATTTATGATGCCCCTTCTTTGTACACTATAAAAAATTTAGAAATTAATTTAAAATATAGAGTCAATAAATATATTAATAAAAATAAAATACTAACTCTGTTTAGCACAACAAATAATATATTATAAAGTGAGCTATCGAAATCAAAACCAAATAAACTTAATAAAGGGGTTGTTACTAAAGATAAGATAAAAAAATTGTCTGTCAGCACATTTTCTTTTGTATGAATATATAAAAAATAAATGACAATAAAAATGAACTTATATCCATAATTAGCAAAGAAAAGAATTATAAAAAGCATTGGAAAAATAATTACTGTATTTTCATTTGAAATCAAATTTTCAAATTTCTTATCAATAAACACATAATTTCTTTGAAATATAAAAATTATTGGAATAGACATTAAATAGAATATAAAAAAGTTGTTTCCAATAGTGCTATTGATAATCATATAGTCTGACAGTAGACCAAAAGTTCTATTTATGGAAGAAACTGTAGGTGTAGTGTTGCCGTTAATAAAATAGTGTTGTAAAAGCAGATAAATATTAATCCCTGTGAGAATCAAATAAATCTTTATTGGTTCCTTTTTTAAAAATCGTAAAATGATTATTGAAATAAGAAATATCACCGAATAAATTTTTATTTGCGTAAATAAACTTATAAATAATAGTTCAATTATTTTTAAATCTTTCAAAGTTTTCTTATTTCTTAACTTATAGATTAAATACCCCGCAAAAATAATATCTGGATTTAGTGACTCAAATAGAAATATTACAGAAGGGGTTACAAGTAAAAATGTATTAAACACCAAGCTATAATCACTGAAAAATCCATTTACTATGTATGCTAAAAAAAATATAAAAAGAGATGCTATTAAATATGTAAATAATTGGATATCTATATTTGTCTTAATTATAAAACTTAATGGGCCAAATCCTAAGTCAGTTATACATTCTGAAATAGTGTTCGAATTTATAAAGGCATATTTTAAAGTCGGGACTTTATTGCAATTTGTTAGAAGTAGGAGATTTTGCATATCCCAAAAAATTGTCTGATCATAATAGTTTGAGTTTTTTAAAAAGGTATAGATATATACAAACAAAACATGAAACAATGCAAAAATTTTGTAATTTATTTTTATCTTTAAATTAACTAAAAATAACCATATCAGATAGTAAATAAAAATATTGTAAGTGAAAATATAACAAAGAATTACAAGAAATGTGATTTCAAGTGCAAATATTTTCCACTTAAAACCTAAGAATTTTAAATTCAAAAAACTATTAGCCTAGCTACATCCAAGTGAGTTCCCACAGTTTAAGCATTTGTAACACGACCCATTTCTGATGGTGATGTGTCCACATTCATTACATGCAGGAGCATCACCCATCATGTCACCAAGAACCTCTTGTACTGTAGCCACTGAATTTTCTGCTTGCTCAACAGGTGCAGTCTCTGTCTTAGCTACAGGTGCAGTCTCTGTCTTAGCTACAGGTTTAGTTTTTTTT
>Ga0213861_10000140_pt1 | contig 54850 bp, 77 predicted proteins | sample PICome_4_FD_160110 | JGI IMG/M metagenome (GOLD analysis project Ga0213861, IMG submission 160110) | Coastal seawater microbial communities near Pivers Island, North Carolina, United States - PICO131 | ecosystem: Environmental > Aquatic > Marine > Coastal | place: USA: North Carolina... | reverse complement strand
CTAGTGCGGTATCAATTAGTTCCAAATTTGTATTTGTTGTATCGCCCCATGTGCCTGACTGTTCGCCAGTTCCTATGAGTTCGATCCCATTATTTAACGTATATGTACTAGCCATTTTGCGTTCCTATGCTGCTATATCGTCCCATCCGGGGCTTTGAGACGGATTTTCGTCAGTCCACGATGGGGTGGAAGATGGATTGATTGGATTATAGCTTGGATTTTGATTTGGCACAATACCTCCCCAAACTAAAACTTGAGCAGTGTCTGCTGTAGCAGAAACTCCTGTAATATTAACAATTGCGTCTGATTCTGTATCAACAGTGCCTACTTGGCCTGTTCCTTGTGAACCTGTTACGTTTACTGAAACAAATATACCTACATCAACAGAACCAACTCCGCCTGTAGCGGCAATTCCAGTTGGATTAACAACTGCTTCAGCAATAACAGTAACCGCACCTACAGATGCAGTTGATTCAAGGCCAGTAACAGAAGTTATTGCGTCAGCAGTAACAACGACAGAGCCTACAGAGCCTATGCCAGCTATTCCAGTAGGATTAACAACAGCTTCTGCAATTACGGTTAGTGAACCGGGTGATCCTGTAGCCGCAACACCAGTGACGTTTACATTGACACCAACACCCTCAACTACAGTAACAGAACCTACTCCGCCTGCTGCTGATACACCTGTTACATTAACATTTGCATCTGCATTTACTAATACAGATGTAACTGAAGCATTCGCTTGCAATCCAACTGTTGGGACATTAGATTCACTAATAATACTTACTGAGCCAATAGAGCCTGTGCCTGCAACACTCGAAACAGTAACAGGAATAGATGAACTCCAAGGCCCTTCAGACCAAGAACCTCTACCCCATCCTGTTATTGTCGCCATCGGATGTTACTCCTTATGCGATGCGAATAATCGCGTTACTTGCGTCTGCTGTTGGGAATACAACTGTAAAATCACCATTTGTAGATGTTTTATCTGAACCAAAGTCCAAGATAACAACTGCTGGATTTCCTGCTGCTGTATCATTGTATATCATAGCTCCACGAGCAGTTATAGTAGATGAAGCCCAAGTTGTATCTGCAAAATCAGTAAACGCTGTAGTTCCTGAGCTTGTCGGATCAACACGAGTTAGTGTATTTCCACCTGCCGTATAGTTGGTGCCTGTAACTTCATTAGAAGTAGTATAAGCTGTAGTTGTAGCGTCAAAAGAAGCACTATTTGTATATAGAGCTATCTTAAAGGTGTCTCCACCTGAGTTTTTAAAGTTATGCACGGCCTCAAGAAGCTCTTTCTTAAAGCTCGTACACATAAAATTACCTGAAAAGGCCATGTCATAATCTCCTTATGAATCTAATGTTAGTATATTATAATTATTTACGCCAATTGTCATGTTTTTTCTCTCATAATTAAACCTGTGCGATAAGCATCGGTAACTTCTTGAGATTCGCCAAAGTTTTTAACCCTAGACATAGCTTCAGTAAAGCGCTGAGTATAGTTTGCTACTAAATCAGCCTCACCCTTCATAAATGTATAAGCCTCAATAAGAGTCCCATACAATAAAGCCACAGAAGCGTTTGTACTTAACCATGTAGTATTGTTATCGCCTACAGACGTTAGGCTTGGAGGTCTATAGAAGTAATGTAGCTCTACTTCATATGCCTGATCTGGGCTAGGAGCTAATATAAAGTTATTTATGTCGAATTGAGCATAATAACGAGGCTTACCAGTTGTAGACTTATCAGGATTAAAAGATTGAACAAAGTTTACATCTTTAAACATAACAAATTCTTTTGAATTGTTAGCTGTGTAAGAAAGGCTAAATGGAGCCAAATAATCAGTTGGTAAAGCAAGATACTGAGCGTTATTTGCATCTGTAGCGTATGCTGTTAAATTACCTGTCTTATTCTTTCTAAAAACCTCTAACTGAGCTATTTTTAAGATACGTTCTTCTGCATTCTTGATAAATACATTGATATTATTCACAAAAGTTGTTTCTGTGTTCTCAGTGTAGTCTTGAATTGCTGTTTTCATTTCTGCGTATGTAAAACTCATGATATTGTCACCGTAACTCCACCTACTGCACCAGTAGCAACTAAATTATTAGGGGTTAAACCCCCATCGTATGCCATTCCTACTGGATTCCAGCCCCATTGTATATTGTCTTGTTGCGGAATGTTCTGTTCAGGACGTGGATTTCGCAACGCTTGTGGGTCTGGAGTAGCTCGTAATGGCTCTAATTGAGGTTGTTTTGCTTCCCATTCATCCTTGCCAACTAGCAAGCCATTCCACTCTTTTCGCATGTCTCGCAAGCGATAACGGAAGCCAGAACGGTCAGATATACCATATGCCCATTTTCCTGTGGCATATTTAGACATAGCCATAACTCCTTAAATCTGGAGCCACACGGAAAGATGCTCTATCTCTGTCTTCGTCCATTGCGCGGTTTATTTCTTCTTCATACACCGCTTTTAGCATTTGTGAGCGATCTGGAGCGCGTTTCATAGAGATATAATAGGCTAATCCAGCCGCTAAAGCAGGGTAAAAACGGAAGGGAACTTGCGCTGTATTTGTGTAAGTATCAGCATCATCCATGCGTACTAAAGCGTCATAATACACCACATCAGTGCTATTATCAGGCAAAGGCCACATTTGAAGCACTGGATTTATCTGTCTATCAACAAAAAACTGTGTTGGTCTTGCAACTGTAGATTTTGTTGGAATATTTAAGTATTCGTCTCTACTTATGCGGTTTAAGGCATAATCTGTGCCATCTCGACGTATAACTAGGGATAATATGTCAATTACATCAGTTCCAAGAGGCTGATCACCGTCTCCTTGAGCAACTGTGAAGTTTCTTTGCGCTATAGTCCATTGATTTAAACCTCTATTTGCCCAATCAGCAAACATTAGGTTCATAGAGCGTTTTGCGGTCTTTAAATCGTATCCAGTACGAACTTCTAAGCCACATCGCTCAAAAGCCTCTTCAATATAGTCTGCTACATCTAATTCAAAGTCCTTAGAGCCTGATACAGTCATTTCTTTTTCCTTTTTAGAGCTTTTACTCTACGAGGCTTGCCCGCAGGTTGCCCAATACGCTTCTTTTGAGCCACTCTACTACGCTTTTCACTCGCTGTCATCTCTGATCTTGTCTTTGGGGTCTTAGAGCTTACTCGTTTACTTGGTCGGCAGTAAGGAGTTGCGCGTTTTTCGCCTTTTTTACGTCCACAAGGCTTGCCTGTTTTAACATCTTTCCAGTCTTCTTTAAACCAACGCTTTAAAGCAGCACCTTTTTTTGTTTTTCTTACAGCCATTATGAATACTTTGTAACTTTTCTTCTATTTGACAAAACTTTACCGCAACCGTTTGCTACAGCCCCACCGCTAATCATTCGACGTACTGGACGCTTGCGAAACTCGTTAGATGGCTCAATAACGCCACCCATAGCCTTCTTAACAGGCTTTTTCTTGCTGTTTCCCCAGTTTTTAGCGCCTTTTTTTCTACACTTAGCGATTGCTCCGCTTGCGTATGCGCTTGGAAACACCTTGTACCTTGCTTTTACCTTTTTGTAGCACGCGTCTTTTGGCATTCTTCTTCCTTTTCATGGGCGGTTTAGTAACTTGTTGCCCCATCTGTGAACGGCTCATAGCCATTTAACACTTCCACCTTTTTCTAGCTTGTCGCAATCGACTATTCGGGTCTTTTGCAGCTTTTGGAAATTGTTTCATTTGACCTGCTGAACGTGCGCAATAAGATTTACGGCGTTTAGCTGCGGCACTACCCTTTTTAACTTTGCCAGTAACGGCAGTTTTAAGTTTAGAGCCGGGATTTTTCTTACGATAAGCGGCAACACCTTTTTTAGTCATGCCTGCACCAGCTTTTGTCTTGCGATAGTTACCACCTTTTCCAGTGGTTTTTCTTATTGTATTCTCTTTCTTACGAGGCATATATCACCTATCAAACTTTTAGATGGGAGAATAAGACACTCTCCCACCATATTTTAAGACAAAAATACTGTCAGTTCGTTGCTTGACCCTGTGAAAGCACTAACATACGCACCGCTTGTAGCGAGAATACCATCATCAGGAATGTTTAAATGGTGAATCCCTGCTGGAAAAGTTTGCGTAATCAGTGTATCGCCCGAACCGCTACCATCTTTAATTGTAAAAGCACCCGCTGCGGCTGCATAAATTACAATTTGACGAATACGAGAACGAGCAGGACCGACAACAGCCGCAGATGTACCCTGCGCCCAATTATATGCCTTTACTGGACCTGCCATGTTAAGCTCCTATCACGCTAAGTTGTTGTTTTGAGCGTATAGGATAGTAAAACGAACTAAACCCGCATTTGTTGCAGCCGAAGCAGTAACAGTCAAACGAATGTCTGCTGTTCCTGTGTCTTGCCATGCCAGCGCAGCACCCGCTTCTGTAGTTGGATATTTACGTCCAGCAGTTGTTCCGCTTGCGAATGTGTTTAAAATAGTAGCTGCACCACCTACGGTATCACCAACACTCAAGTTGGTTGTAGCATTCGCCGCAGTAATTACATCAATTACACAGTCAATAATCTGAGAATTTGCAGGAATAACAACGTTAGTAACAGATGCAGCTAATGCACCGCCAGATAAATCTGCTGAAAAAGTCTGCGTCATAACAACTTGACCAACGTTTGCAACGTCAGAACCAAGAGTTGTTCCTGTGGTATTTTTAATGGTTCCAGCCTTTATCGGGCCTGAAAAAGTAGTATTACCCATGTTAATCTCCTGTCTGGGTTAAGTCAGTAGCGGAATGCCACTGTCAGGGATAACATTATAATACACAGTATTTTTAAAAAAGAAAGGGGCAACCGAAGTCGCCCCTATCAAAACTAAAAGACTTATTATTATGCGCCCGGAGAACCGAATACACAACGTGGGTCAGAATAGCCAAAGCTGTAACGCTCACGCGCTTTGAAACGCATGTTACCTGTATCGAAGTCAGCTTCCATGTTCGTGCGCATAGGCGAACGCTCAAAGTGCTTAAATCCGTTAGGTGCATCAGTTTTAATGAAAAACGCATCTGGGTCTGTCAAGAAATGGTTCACAGTGTAACCTTCTGGAAGCATACCCATGTTCTTTACTGCGTTAATATCATTGTCTGCTGTACCTACACGTAAAGTTGATTCCAACAAGCGATCTGCAACGAATTGCAGTTGTGGTGGAATAACCATTTTTGCTCCGCGAAGAGCAATAATCATGTTGCGTTCATCTACAAACGTTGAGATGTCAATCAGAGCGTTTTCTAACGAAGTTTCGTTAAGGTCTGCTGCTGTTGATGGCTCATTGCGGAAAGTACCGCCGCCTGACAATGGGTGTGCTGTTGAACAAAGCTCAACACCGTCACCACCTGCAAAAGCCGCATTAAACGCATTGTTTAATACAGATGCAGCTTTGACTTGCTTAGTGTGCGCCATTGAGCGCGCAAGTGCTTTTGTATAACGAGCGCCTAAGCGGTCATACAAGTTGTCTTCGATTGCCTCTTCAGTCAATGCGAATGCAAGCGCAACTGTTTCGTGTGAATAACGAGCAGTATATGCTTCATTTGCATTATCAAAATCGACTCCTGCGCCTTCGGATTTTGTGGGAGCATTCCCAAATCCTACAAGCATTACTTCTTCTTCAAACGCACGGTCTGAAGATTCAGTATCGAAGATTTCAGCATGTTCGCCCTCATAGCGATCATACTCCATACCGAACAGAGCGTTGAGGCCCGGTTCTAGCTCTTTGACGAGCTGGGAACGTGAAATAGCCATTACACAGACTCCTTATGCTAGACCCGCAGTGCCAGCACTGAACAGGTGGTTGTTGATTTTTACGATCACATTAGTGTTCGCGGTGGCAGTATCGCTATTCTCAGGGTCTTGAGAAATATCAATAGCTTTAAGTGGAAGACCAGAAGTCGTCGCACCTGTAGTAACATCTAGCTCAGTGCGAGAATTACCACTTACGGTACTTCCTGCCGTTGCATCAACGATGTCAAAGTTTCCAAACAAGTCAGTTACAGGCATAGCTGCATCTGCTTGAATTTCGAAAGTTGCACTTGGGTCATCAATGACATTTGCGAAAATATCTGTCCCAGTTGCGTTTGCAGGCCAGTAGTTAGAATATGTTATTTCACCACTAGCGTTTACATATGAACAGCCATTAAATACGCCCAAAATCAGATTAGTAGCACCTGCTGGCGCACGAGTAATTGTTCCATTAGTAGCGACTATAACTAAGTCACCTTGGAAAATACTTGTGTTGTAGCCAGAAGCAATACGATAACGATTTTGTCTTTGTGAACTTGTGGAAGTTCTAAGAGGGCGAAGGCCGAAAGCAGCGTCTTGATTAGACATCTTTACTCTCCTTCAGAGTTTCCGCGTCCTTTTTGACCAAAGGAAACGGATGATTTACGTTGCGGATTTAGCTTAGGCATGGCTGGATTGTTTTCACGCATCCAATCACGATCCACTGCATCCATTTGATTTTGTGATACACCTTGATAGTGCTTACTCCGCTGCTCTGCTACTTCGACGGGGATTCTTGCGAGAACAAGACCACCAACACCAATGATGCCAGCGTTTCTTCCTTCGTCTACAACAGGGCCATAATAATCGGTATATTCCTCAGCGCGAACGAGGTCCCAACCTTCTTGCCGTTTTTTATGTACGTTAGTTTTATCGTCGAATTCCATTACAGATTCACGTATCCAGCGGTGCTTATAACCGATAGGTGGCTCTGGAGCTTCCAAAGCTGAACCCGGACGCCATTCTTGAACACGTTCTGAGTGTTCCCGCGTATTTGCATCGCGTGACTTCCTATTTTGATCATTTCCCATGATTATTCACTCCGTTTGTTTAGTTTTGCTACTTCTTGCGCATATTTTTCGAGTGGTATTCTCATTTTTTTTGCAAAAGCAACTTGACCCGGTGATAACTCAACCGATTTTTTCCGCCCTGATTTTATAGACCGTCCATTGGACGTGGGAGCAACAGTCTGAGCGTTGGACCGTTTTTCCTTAAACCTTTGAGGCATTTCTCTACGCATACGAGAGTCGATTTCTTTATAATAATCGCTCGACGTAGGATCGAAATCCTCTTCTAAAACTAACTGTTCATGAATAGCTTGAGCCGCACGAGTCATAACTCGATCAGTTCCAAACCAACTATTCTTATCTAACCAGCTTTCCAGTTTAGCGTCACGCTGTGCTGGAGCTTGCTGTTGAGGCGCAGTTTGTTGTTGAGTTTGAGCTGGTTGTTGCTCAACTTCTGTTCTTTGCCTATCAATATTAGCTTTTCTAGCTTGAACTTTATCTTTAGCTACAGCTATTTGCGCTAATGCCTGTTGAGCTTTAGCTGCACGATCATAGTCGCCAGCTTCACTTGCCTCTGCGTAAGCGCGAGTTGCTTGAGCTTCTTGAGCTTTCAAGCGACCTTCAGCTTCTGTATTGTAACCAGCACTCATCTGTTGTAAACGCTGTTTCATTTTAGCGTTTTCTTCTTGAATAGTTTGAGCGTACTGAACAGCGGCTTGAGCTTCTTCAGAAGCTTGCTTACGTTTTGCTGTTAATTGATTAATTCGACGTTGCACAGATTCGCTATAATTTTCTAGCTCATCATCTCCAGAAGATTTTTTACGAACTTTTGTTCGGGTTTCTTCCTCATCATCAGAACTTACTTCAACACCTTCTTCTTGGTCTTGATCCTGATCGTCTTCAACATCTATAGATGCACCATTTTCAAAGTCATCGTCTTCACGAATATCTTCAGACATAGTAATTTTCCTTGTTCTCTACTAAGTTATACATAAGAAATGTCCTTCGGGTCAAGGATTGTTGAGATAATATTATCGTCATTTATGATTCTAACCTCAAGTCCTTCCACTTTGAACCTATTTCCACTATATCTTCCTATAAGTACCCAATCTTTCTCACGACACCACGCACCACTTGGGAACTTTTGGGAGTCTGTGTAAGCATCAGGGCCTAGTTTAACGACATAAGCCGCAACTGTTGCAAAAGATTCACGGTCACGAACCTGATCAGGTACGATTAAACCGCCTTTTGTTTTTTCGCTAGGATAGTAGGGAATTATGAGTACGCGGTAGCCTGTTGGCTGCGGCAATCTCTCCAGAGAAGACTGCTTCAATTCAGAAGGATCGTCTTCATTTTTATTTTTACCGCCTTTGCCAAAGGCGTTTTCAATTGGCTTAGGAACTGTTGGATTTTCCTTTATGGCCTTTTGCGCTGCTTTAGCAACGTGTTCAGGCACAAACAACTTTTTAGTCATCTGAGTATTCTATACCTTTCATCGCGGCTTTAATTTCATCTTCTACATAGGACATGCCACGTATTTGACCTACAATATACCGATACTCCTCAAGGGTTTGTATCGAACCGTCCGCGAGCTTATCTTTAAGACGAGCATCGCGTTCACGAACGCTTTTCAATAAGTATTGTGCTAAGTTTAATGCATCCATACCACATATAGTATAAAATTATACGGGAAATACAAGTATAAATACCAAAAAGTCAGAAAATTCCTCGGAATTTCTGGGGTCTTGCTATTTTGCTAAACCTACTTAGACTTTTTTGTGGTGGCTTTTTTCTTTGCAACAGTTTTCTTTTTGGCTTTTGGCTTTTCAATCCAAGCTTCATTTTCTTTTGTTTTTGGGTCGTCTTTGATAAAATGCCCATTTTCATTTCTCGCTCTCACCATTTCAACAGGAGTTTCAGATAGCCGTTGGGCTACCTTCTTTTCTTTTTCTTGTTCAGCCATTTTTTGTCTAACAGATGATGTCATGTTATTGCCTTTTTGTTTGTGCGTTTAAGTTTGCAATATCTCGTTGCGTTTGTATGCGATCTTCCGCAATCCTAGTTTTGTCTGCCAAAGCAGCTTCTGATACATCAATTCTTTGTTGTGCTGTAAGAACATCATTACGCTCTTGCTCACGTTGGAACTCTTGCTTTGACTCAAACTCAGCTTGTTTGCGTTGCATATCAGCCGCTTTAAGCTGTAGTTCTTGGTTTCTAATATCCACAAGTGGATCAGAAGTCTCTGGTGCCGCAACAGCTTGCGCAAGTTCTTCAGTTAAGTCAGCTATAATTTGAGCCGCTAAAGAATCTATTTGAGGTTTAAACTGCGCCATAGGATCAGGAGCTTGTCCTTGTGGACCTTGTTGGCCTGCTGCCATCTGAGCTTGCTGTTGCATCATTTGCATTTGCTCTGGTGGAATCTGACTCATAACTTCTTGTTGTGCCTGTGCTTCAGCAAGTAGTCCTATATGCTCTTGTATGTGGCCTTGTAGAGCCATAATAGCATTTGGGTTAAGTTGCATAGCTGGAGTAGCCATAACCGCCATGTGAGCTTCTATGTGCGCCTCATGGTCTTGATCTGGAAATGCCTGCAAAGGAGCGCCCTGTAAAGCGTTTTGATTTTCCTTAGAAGGATTAACAGGTGGAGGTGGTGGCGGTGGTGGTGGCAATATGCCATCAATATTAGTTACGCCAAGAGCTTCGTACATTTTTCTGTACGCAGTATATAAACCTTGGGGTCCACCATGTATTTGTGGGTTTGATTGAACCAACTGTAGCTCTGTTTGTGCCAACGCAATACGTTGAGACATAGAGAAAATGTTTGGATCAGATACGGGCAATACGTCAACTCTAGCATCAAAGTCTTGAGCGAATATTTCTGGACCCATTTGCATATCTGCTTGATATGGATACGCAGGAATGGTTTCTGCAAAAATCTTAGATAAAAGTTTAAATTCAATCTTTTGAGAATAATGTAAACGCTTATGGATAGCTGACATTACTTTTGTGCCACGCTCCATAATTGCCATAGTAGTTCCTACAGGCGTATCACCACTCATTTCGCCGACTTTCATGTCAGCCATTGAAGCGAACCTACGTCCAGCGTCTACAAGCGTTCCAAGAAGGCTATACAGCGTTCCTGAAGGCTCTTTAAAGGGGAGAGGCATCAAAGAGCCTTGCAGGGTGCCTCCAACCACATCAATGTCGCGGAATTCGCCCGGTTGAAGAGGAGAATCTTCGTCACGAATTCTTGCGCCACGGGCTTTAAAGCCTGCTGGTAAGTTGGAAAGGGTACCTGCGTCTATAAGTTGACGAAGGATAGATGTAGACGCCTGTGCTAAACCGCCTATCATATGTGTTAAACCTAGACCGTAAAAGCCTAGTCCCGGAAGAAACTTGTAATGTACGAAATATTGCTTGGCTCGTTTCATTATATCGTCTTCAGCATAGTTTCTGCGAACAGAAAGAACGTCACCAGAATCTTCAAGTATAGTTACTATGTATGGTAATTTTAATCCTGTTGGCTCACCATCTGCTCCAAGGTCTTCAAAACCTTCAATATCAAGAGATGTATGAACTTCATATATTGTAAGTTCTTCTGATGGACCTGATGGGTGAACGCCTTGGATGTCATCAATTGACTCCTCAACTTCACTCATAGATGAATCCTCAGCGTCAGAAGGCAAATCAATATCGCGGTAAAAACCTGCAAGCTGAAGCTTTCTGATTTCGTTAGAGTCCATAGTTAATCTGTGCGTGATACGCGGAGAAGACGTAAGATCAGTTGCACCGTATGGCACAATCATATCTTCTGCGTGAACAAAACTACTAACAGCACGTTGCTTTAGAGGATCGTTGTAAACTTTTTTAAATGTCGAACCAATAACAGGAAGATAGAATAACATTTGATCTAACTCAGGATCATATTCTTCCATTTCATAAGTTATCATGTAATTCATGTAATCTTTTACACGCTCTGCTTGCTGAACAAGCATTTGGTTTTGAGCGCCAACAACTTGTGATCTAACAGGACCAGTAGCTGGTAAAAGCTCACGATAAGCTTGAGCTTGGAATTGTGTAACACTTTCAGCAAGCAATGGGTGAATAACTCCAGAAGAGCCAGCAAAAGGCTCAGAACGTTCTTCTGTCTTCATGCCAAGAAACTCAAGACCTTTTTTGTAAGTATCTTCCCAGTCTTCACGAGCAGATAAATCGTCTTCAATTGAACCAACAAGATCAGATGAAATAAGGTTTAAATCACCCTCATCCATAATATCTGCTAGGTTTCCACCAAATTCAATTTCTTCTACAGCTTCTTTTTCTTCTTCGTATTCACCAATAACAGCACTGCCATCATCAAACTCTGTAACACCCGGATCAGCAGGTAATTCAGGAACTTCCATCATACGAGTGTTGTCTTCAACTACAGGTTGCTCAGGAACTCCACCTGCACCTATTCCTTGCTCAATAGCCATTAGAAAATGTCCTTTTCGTTCCCTTCAAGCGGTTCGTGTATGTCTATGTCGCTAAAGTCGGTAACTGGACCGCCTTTTCCCCATTCACTACAAACGTTTTCCGCTGCGCAGGTAAAATCTAGTTTATTACAGTATCCTACTTGAGAACCTTCGTCCATGCCAATACCATTTTCTATACAGTCTAGCATAGAAGCTCGAATGTCATAATATTTACAAGTTCCACAAATTTGTTTTTTTCTTTCTGAATCATTTTCAGAATGACCATATTCGTATTCCTGTATGGCATTCTCACGATTTTCAGAATTTATTTTAGAATCTTGAGTTGAAAGAGGGCAAGAAAGCTCCTCTTCCTCATCGTACATACCATCATCAACAACTTGGTTGACCCCAGATGTAAGCTCATCCATATCAATGTTAATGATGATTTTAGTCATTATTTTACTCCACTAAACTTTTTACCAGAAATAGCTGCGCCACATCCGCGAGACATACCATTACTGTCTTTTTCAACGCTTCCGCCGTGACCATACTTTTTAACAGCACCACCGTGCATGTATTTTTTAGCTAGATCAGAATCCATTTTTTCTTGAACAGCTTCTGGTAATTTAGAAAAACCTTTATACTTTTTACTCATTAGCGCATCCCCTTATACTTTCCGCCACGTCCAGCCATAACGCAACCCATTTTAGACTTTTTCTTTTTGGCTTTTTTCTTTTTAACTGCGCCACCTTTTTTGTATTCCATAACCTTACCACCATTTTTAAATGGACGAGGCTTAGGCTTTGCAGATGTTGTACCTAACATTTTAAGTAACTTTTGCATATCAGCTTCTGAAATCTTTTTTCCAGACTCAGTTCCCGCTTCGGCTAGTTCTGATGGGCTAAGATTACTCATATCCTTGCCTTTCATACGCGAGAACTTTAATAACATTTCTTTAATACCCATACTAATCTCCTAGTAATATTCACGTTTTTGTTTCTTAAAAGCGATCTCATCTTCATCATCATAGTCAGTTGGCGTGATAATGAAACCACCTTGTCTAAATCGTAGTATAGCCTGAGTCATCGAATCCGCCAAGTCATCATGTTCACCATTTGGAAAAGCGGCACATTCTTCCATAACTTCATCAGAGAAGTTAGTCTCTGGACACCAGACCATGCCACTTTCAAACACAGGCGCACAAGCGTGCATACGAGTAAACTTATCAGCACCACGGCTCGGAGTAAATGGTGTTACTGGTATTCCCATACGCCTTAATTCTTGCGTTAAAGGCATACCACTTGCTTTTTGCTCTATCAAAACCATATCTGGATCGTATATTTTATATGACTCTAAAGCTTGCTCTTTTAACTCAGGAAACTCCCAACGACCTCTTTCAGCGTCTAAAAGTATAATATGCTCCTCACGCGTTTGTTCGTGAGTAAAAATACCCCAAGTTGTTATAGCACTATAGTCAGCTCTATCGCTTTTACTAAACGCAGTATCGTAACTTTGTATAATATAGCTGCATGGTGGCGGATCGTCTTTTTCCCAGACCTTCCACCACTCTCGCTTGATAATCGCGCCTTCTTCAGCAGTGGGGTTCTGCATATACTGAGCGTTCCATTTGGCAACAGGAATAGAAGCTTTAACGCCTTCTAGTTCTTCTAAAGCCCAATACTCAGGCCATAATGGTTCGCCAGAGGGCATAATAGCGGGGAACTCTACAATCTCCCACTTATCAGCACCTTTTTCACTTTGTTTTGCTAAAACTTTAGCAGTCAAATCACGAATAGACCAACGTGTCATAACAATTATTATGGCACCACCGGGCTGTAAACGCTGTCGAGGACCAGACGTGTACCACTCGTAAATGTTATCCAAAGCCGTAACGCTTAAAGCATCTTGCTCAGAAACAGGGTCATCAATAATTGCTAAGTCAGCACCACGTCCAGCAAGAGCGCCACCAACACCAACAGCGTAATATTCGCCGCCTTTGTTCGTACTCCAACGTCCACTCGCCTTCGCATCTCCAGCCAAGCTAACTTCAGGAAAAACATCTCTGAAATCATCACTGTCAATTAAATTTTTTATTTTACGACCAAAGCCAACAGCAAGTTCAGCCGTGTGAGTTGCTTGAATGATTTTCAAATCAGGGCGTCTGCCCATAAGCCAAGTTGGAAACAAATAACTTGCAAACTCAGATTTCGTATGACGCGGTGGCATGTTAATAATTAAACGCTTTAATTTACCATCAGCCACAGCTTGTAGCTTTTCAGCATAGATTTTGTGGTGCCTACCCTCAATAAACTGAGGCCAGACATGCTTTACAAAATTCATGTAGTTGTTTTGCTTTTCAGAACGCTTATCTAAAGTAGATAAACGCTCAAGCATAGGAGCTACCTTGGCTAACTCTTCATCAGTTAGATACTCTGAAAAGTTATCAAGGCCTTCCATTTAACTACCTCAAGCCACTTAAAAAGCTATCTATGTTAGGGGTTACACTTCCACCATCTTGAAAGAATTTAGGCTTACGGAAGTTTACTCCAGCAGCACCTGTTCCACCTGACGGTGGCCTTACAACTGGAGGTCTATCAGGCTGTGTAGATGGAGGTCTTATAGGTCTTTCACCAAGTTCTAAATTAGGTGAACTTGAACCACCGCCTGCACCATCATCAATTATCGGCATACACATTTGTTCAGCAACGTCATACTCATAACCATCAGGGCATCTATTGTTATCTCTGTTAGATGATTCAGTTGTTAAATCATTGAATGATACGGCACCTGCTTTTGTATTTTTAAAGTCATTAAAGCCTTTTACAGTATTTCCTTCTGCGTCTAAAACACCTTTTAAAACATTAGAATCGTCATAAGAATAAGTACCAGTTTCTTGCAATGCTTCCATATATTTTTCTGCTTGGGCTTTGCTCATCTTAGCAGGATCAAGTAAGCCGTAAGTTAAAGACTTAACTCCAAAATTAAGAAGGCTTCTTATTGCAGAACCAGCTTTTTCTGCAAAACCTTCAGCTTCACCAAAGGTATCATAGAAAGGATTAATGTCTTCACCTATAGGACTAGACTTTCGATACTTGGCTATGTCAGCCTCAGAAGCACCATCTGATCTCATTTGATCTGCTATTTCGTCTTGAAACTCTTTAGTCATAGGAGTTTCACCTAAACGATTCATAACCTGTGTCATCTGAGCATATTCAGCAGCATTAGGCTGTTGACCAAACTGACCATAAAGCTTCATATCATTAATGCTTTGTTGGCTAGGTGTAATGCCAGCATCAACAAAATCTGGCAAAATATCTCCAGTTACACCAGCTTTATCAGCAAGCTCTAAAGTATTTTGTAGAGATGATTTATTAGACGAAGATATTTCACTATCGCCATATGTTAGAGTTGGCTCATAATCATCAATTTCATATTGATCAGCAAATGATTTACTTGCATCAAAATCACCTGTTGTTAAGAATTTTAATAAATCTCCATCATTTGCGGAGCCTTGAGTAGACGCAAACTCACTGCCTTCATCCATAGATATTTGGCCTATTCGTTTGAATTTTTCTCTATCCTGTAGGTTGCCATGACTAATTTCAGTTGCGCTAATAGTATCTTGACCAAGGCCATTACCTTCGCCTTTACCAGTATATCTTCTGCTTAATACAGGATCGCCATTTGGATTTGTTACACTTGGGTTTTCATACCATTCAAAGCCATCACCAGCATATACGCCAAACCTATTAACCTGACCGTAAGATTCAAATTGCTCTTTTTGACCAGTTGCTGGATTTGTATATGTAGATACATTTCCAGTTGTTGGAGCTATGTCTTCAACAGTAGAGCTTATTTCTTCCGAAGTTGGTATTGCTGTGCCAGTGTCAGTTTCAGCACCTAAAGCTAAGTCTCTAATCACAGATGGAGCTGTGTCGAATCCTTCAAAGCGACTACTCTGATCAAAATCTATTGAAGCTAAGGTTTCATCTGGAATAAAACGATTACTCTCTGAAGCTGCTAAATTATATTGATCAGGAACTCTTTGAAAATAACCATCATCGGCTGTTTGAACAGGGATACTCGCAGGCACATTAGCCGCGCTAGTCGTAAACTGTTCGCCAGCTAATATATCATCTATTGGATCGCGCTGAAAAGCTATCTCATCATAGAAGTTAGCATCCGGTGCGCTTAAATCCATCTCCATTCCTGAGTCATCGCCCGGTGTTAAGAAGTTAGAAAAATCGTTTGGAATTTCATCATAGAAATTAGAATCTATAGAATTTGTATTAGAAAAAGTGCCTGAATCGACATCACCTTCAAAAAATCCGGGCATAGGAGATGGACCTTGCCTTGGGACAAAATCCATCTCATCTCCGGGAGGAGCTGGAGGAGCAGCTTGGACAGGTCCTTGCATCGGAACGAAATCCATTTCGTCTCCGGGCTGATCATAAACTGACGTAGCAAGCTCATCATTTGCATAAATATTAGCAACATCAAAAGCGTTTGTAGGGTTTCTATCTACAAAATCATTATCAAGTGGATCATATGTATCTACTACAGGTTCTGAATAAATATCAGCAGTATCAAAAGCATTCGTAGCGTTTCTTGATGTAAAAGCATTAGAGTCATCAAGAGGATCATATACAGGTGGTGGCATAATAGCGTTGCCAGTGCCAAGCTGATAAGCATCTGTCTGTAAAATATTTATAGGATCGTAAACACCGCCACCAATGTCAGTTGCTTGACCAATTAAAGCCTCACTTTGTGTATCCTGACCAATAGGTGCCATGTAACCACCGCGATCAGAATCCGCCATAGCCGCAGGAATAAAAGGATTGCCACTCGCAGTTGTGCTATAATCAACTATCGAATAATCATCCGTCATATTAGCCGCGCCTAAATCAGCAAGCTGCGCATTTAACTCAGCAGACGTAGGCGTATAATCATTGTCATCAAAAATAACAGGGGCAGGTGGCGTGTAAACAGGAGCAGCTACAGCTACAGGATCACGTCTGTTGTTATTATCGTTATGAGTAATAACTGGTGTTGGAGGTGTATATACTGGAGAAAGAACTGCCGCAGCACCTTTTCTGTCAGCGCGAGAACCACCGCCTCCGCCGCCGCCTCCTCCACCACCACCGGAATCACCACCAAAAGCTATCTGAGGTTTTAAAAATGAAAGTAATATATTATACATGCTCTAGCCACCTTTGTTCGGATAAACACCGCACCTTTGACCGCGATGCGACCAAACCTTTTTAACTTCTGGAAACTCCAACTTAAACATTTGCCGAAGATCCCTACAAAAACTCAACACTCCAGAAGTGCCGTTGGGAGCAATCATATCAACAAAAACTAATTTGTCACCTGTTTCTCGACTAAAAATTTCAGGACCCCAATAATCCCGCGTCTCAAACTCCTCATCCGTCATCCAAGCCCACGTCACAAACCCTGCACACGATCCACCCTCGTTATGCCAAATCTTATACTGACCACTCTCAATCGCAGGCGATAAACGCCACGAAATAGTGCTACTAGGAAAAGTCGAATACGGTAAACACGTTGTCCATAGATCAACGCAATCTATGAAATCTGCCTGCTTAGACATTAGTAACGGCCTAAACCACCAAATAACGGAACAACACCACCACCCATTAACTGAACAGGCGCACTCCCAACATTCGCGCTATTACCTAACGCACGACCAATCGGTGCAATTTGTGGCTGTGGCTGCATTTGCATCTGTGGACGCATCTGCATTTGCTGACTCTGCAAAAATTTATTTTTTCTAGTGCCTAAAGCCTTTTTGAAATTTGCACGACCAGATGCACTCCCGCCATAGCCATTAATCTGTGTAGACAAATTAGGATTAGGTGCAGGACTAACAGGGGGTTGCCCACCCATCTGAGGTGGCGGTCCACCCATAGGCGCACCCATCATAGGATTTGGCATCGGATTCGTCGGCATCATCGGATTCGGAGCAGAACCACCCATAGGGTTAGGCATTTGAGGCTGTCCCATCGGTTGACCCATCGGCATAGACGTTACAGCTACCATCAAAATATCTCCAAATAAATTTTATCTGTTCGCAGTGTAGCAATAAAATAAAATTTAATCAATCACCTCAAGTAATCCATTTTTAATCATGCTGCCAGCTAAAGCATCCCTGTCATGAAAATAATAATCTTTCCCATTCCACTCACACATCTCCATCGCAGAACGACGCATAAACAAACGCTCAGACTCAAGGCCAAAAGATAAAGGACCATATCTGCGTGTCTGCATCACAGGAACAACCTCAGCAGGAGTTTGCGCAAAGAATTCAAACTGATCACCGTAATTTAATCGGTATTTAGGCACTGTTAAGCTCCATTTCCATCTTATAAGATACGGTATGGGAAGATAAGGGAGGCGTCAATGGATTTTTTTGAAAAAATTTTTGAGGGGGTCTATGGGACCCATACATACAGACAAACATAGACATCCCCCTTTAGGGGGTGTCCTATTGTCCATGTATCGACCTGAATGGCGAAAAGTTTTTTTGGGGTAAATGTTTGAGTAAAACACTGTGTAAGTCTCAGCCTGACCGACATATACAAAAAAGGGGGGGCTAGGCCAAATTAACCCCGACACCGAGCAGTTGTTCGGGTTGGCTAGGGTACCTTAGAAAAGTAAAAAGCCCGCACTTGGCGGGCTTCTCTAAGCTTCTGAAGTGGTACGCTAGCCTTATGCTAGCGCGCCTATTCTGTTTCTATCCGACAAGGTTGTTATTCTATTCTGCCACCATTCAAACAAATCATCATCAACGTTTGCCCATATGCTTTCAACGCCGCGGCGGTTTTCTGGAAGCAATTGCGCGGCGTTCCCTTGCGTCTCTATACTGAATAAAACCGTGTAACTTGTATGGTGCGTTCCATCACCATAACGCGCACCATTCGCTTGTTGTGTGCTAGTGACAACCGCCGCATCACCAACGCGCGTTCTTATTTCAGAAACCGCGGCGCGAACGCGCTGTTCACTACATCCAGTCGCGTCCATGATTTCCTGTGTAGTCGCGCCACCATCTGAACGCATCATATCATATTGAACGCCAACTCTGGCGCCGCGTCTGAATGGTTGCTCTGGCGTATCTGTCACAATTGTTCGGTTGCCATTTTCAACGCGGTTTTCAACAGTATGTAAAACAAGATTGTTTAAGAACTTTACCCAATTGATAATTTTGCTTGCTTCAATTGTACCGCTTGCTTGTCTAAATTCAATTGTACCACGCGACCACGTTTGCAAGTTAATTGATGTAAACTTGCCAAAAGTTAATTCACTAATGGTCGAAGCTTGTTCAATGCGGCGCGTACTTAATGGTGAACAATAGCGGTTGTCAGTACGTGAACGAGGGAACATAGAATTGACCGCATCTTGCTGTCTTGTATAGCGGCGCATAATATCTTGTACGGCTATAAAATCCATTGGTTCGGAATGGTTTGCAAAAAAGCGTCCAGTACGTTCTTTAACGTCAATACTTTCACCGCAAAATTGGGTTGCGGTTGTACCCTCGTTTAGCGGCGCGTTGCTAATGTGAACATGTAAACCGCAAGATGAATTAACGCTTGCACCAACGTCCTCTAATACACGGCAAATCTTTTTGATATAATCAAATGCAAAATCACATGGCGCTAATGGTGGCAAAACGATTTCGGCATCAACTCTTGGCGTGCCGTCTGGCTTAACGTCACAACCGCGAATTTCTGCATTATTTAAAGCGTTAGCAATTCTTACTATACTTGCGCCGCTTGTTTCTATTTCTATTCCAAATGTGTAAGTCATTGTTTTTGTTACCTTTTTTACTAGAATGTGACGGGAAAACCCCCCCACTAAAAATAGATTATACCATATTATCCCATATAACAAGGGATAATACGAACAATTGTGAAGTTTATTTTAAAACCACGGGAACGCATAACATTGCTATAGGTTAAATAAAGCGAACAAGTTTAGATTTTTTTTACAATTATAATGTAATAACATATATGTGTATGTGTATATGTGTATGTATATATATCTATATTTATATAGTATATATAAGCCCGACCCCGAACCCGAAAGCCCGATCCCCGAAGCCCGACCCGATCCCGAAGGATCAGGTTAGATTTTTATTTGCTAAAATAGTCTACAAATTCCCGAGCAAGCCTACGACTCCAAAACTCGTGAATACAACCGTCATCTACTACATGATAAACAGTCACTCCGTTTGAATTCTTTACTTCAGTGATTTCCATCTTTCATCTCCTTTACTAGAATACTCCCACAATATCCCACACTATATAGTATGTCAACAGGTAAAGTGGAAAAAGATTCGGCTGCGGTCCTGCCGGACTAACCCGAACAATTGTTTGGGTTGTTGCTGCTCACGAGCTGCGTGCTGCGCTGCCGGAAATTTTTCAGGATCTGCTGCGTGCTGCCGCTGCGCTGCTGCGAGTCCGGGCGTAACCCGAACAATTGTGCGAGTTGTGCTGCTTGCTGCGGCTGCGTTTTTTGATTCTAACTTTCTGCTGCTGCGGGCAGCGAGTCATCTTGCTGCTGCTGACTCAGCTGCACCCCGAATAACCCGAACAATTGTGCGCTTTGTCATCCCGCGCTGCGCTGCCGGAAAAAATTTTTCGCAGCAAGTTTACGATATGGGGATAAAAGTTGCAGCAGTTTCTCTTCTGTGTGCTGCTTTTGGCTGCCCCGAACCCGAACAATTCTTCGGTTTATAACCCCGATTCAAAATCTTCGCTGCGCCGGGCGTTTTGCTGCTTCCGCTAACCCGAACAATTTATCGGCTTATATCCCGGCGAATAGCAGCAAAAATCTAGCAGCACTATCCCGAACAATTTGTCGGGTTACGGTCCCGGCAAAGAGCTGACAGCCCGAATCTTTATTTTTTTCTAATGGATTTTAAAGCCCGCTGAGGCTATCTCGAACAAGTTTGCAACCCCGAACCCGAACAAGTTTGATTCAGGCGCTAGGCGGTGTGTTTCTGGGCGTCTAAGACCCCGCCAGACCACCCACACGGAGCGCAACCTGCGCTATACGGCTTCTTCGTTATCGTATGTTATGTCGATTTGTTCAGGTTTTGTGGGATTTGGTTCAGGTGTAACATCAATCATGCGATCTTTAGCGCGAGTCATGAAATCCTGTAACTGTTTAACGATTTGATCCCGTGTCATATTATCAACGTTTTCGTGCGTTACATGGCTACGGGCTACCATAAGCCCCGTTACCTTAAGTCGGAGTTCTTCTGCTTTAATAGCCGCCCCGAAGTTCCCTGCTTCCCATGCTTCATCTCTGAGTCGTTGCATATCCCGAACAGATTTGGTTACAGAAACCCCGTACTTGCTTTCGAGTTCCTGTCTCATTTCTTCCATTCGCTCTTTAACAACTGGATTGTTAAGAAGCTGAACGGCTCTTACATTCGGCGACTTATACCCTGCCGCCCGAGCCGCACCCGTTTGGGTCATATCTTTGTGAATATAATTATCTAAAAACTTTTGCTGTTGTGGCTGCAACCTACGTCCGCCCTTTTCTATTTGTTCTCCGACCTTTGGCATTTACAAACCTTTTAACTTACAGCACCTCTAAAACATAACGCGATAAATAAAAAAGAACAAGCCCATAATTAACCAACAGTTCCCACACTGGAACAACTTTCCCAAGATCACAAATCACATCAGGGGGGTTGGTTATATAACCCCCCCTATAAGGGGGGTGACGCGGTTGACGTAAAATAACCTATTGATTTTAAACAATATTCTACGTCAAAACGCAAAACTGACGTAGTTGACGTAAACTACCTAAACCATTGAAAACAAACATAATTCTACGTCAACATCAACTGCGTCAGGTTTTGACGTGAAAAAAGTTGACGTAGAAAATCGTTTAAAATCAATGCATAAGTTTTCTTATGTTTTTGCTTGACCATAGAGCATTATCTGGGTATATATGGGATATTCTAGCAAACGGAGTATATAAAATGCAGACGATTACAACAAAATATATTGGGGAAACTGAGAGAAGATGCTCAAGAATAAAGGCCACACATTCTGGCAATTACGCAAGTATTATCATGAGTTATGATCACGCGTTAAATGCTGAGGAAAATTATATTGTAGCCGCGAAGTTGCTTGCTGAACGTCTTAACTGGGATGGTCAATTTATTGGCGGTCACACGAAAGATGGCATGGTTTTTGTAGACGCAAGGCCTGTTTATGATTTTACAGTAACAAGCAAAGCGCCCAAATTAACTACAACCAAATCAATTGATGAAATTGCAGAAACACTAGGAGCCGCATAATGTTACTTAAACTTAAAAATATTAAGCGCACTGAGTGGGCGAGCCAAGAAACGCATTGTTATCAGGCGTCTTTGTATGTAGATGGCAAGCCTGTTGCTGTTGTAAGCAATGATGGTCACGGCGGTTGTGATCGCGATTATTCGCACCCGAAGTTTAAGGGTGACTATCGCGCTAAGATGAATGAGATTAACGATCACTTCAAATCTTTGCCGCCTTCACCTTTTAGTTACGAGGGCGCAAATGGCGTTATGATCCATGATAGCTTGGAGCAATCTTTAGAGTCATGGTGCAGTGATCAGGTCAACGATTGGATTTCTGAGAAGGAATTGAAGCGCAATTTAAAGTCTTATGTTTTGATGCAAATCAAAGGCAAAGACGGAATTTATCAAACAAAATTTCACCCAACTGTAACCAAGGGTGAATGGGTAACTAACAAGCATTCGGGTCAAACTAGGCGTATCTTAAATGATATGGATTTTTCTGATGCTTTAACTTTATGGAAGGAAGGGGAGACAGTGTAATGGAATTGATCAACAAAGTTTTAGAGCAAATTAAAAAAGATGTGGAAGTAGGTGATATGACTTCAATTCAAGAGTTGCTTGACGGAGTATCAGAAAAAAGTCTGCATTCATTTTTATCAGAAGAGGAGGCCGCGTAATGTTTTATATGGCATATGGAATGAACACCAACCGCGAATCTATGGCGGTTCGGTGTCCACAAGCAAAACCAATGGGCGCGTTTTACCTGCCAGATCATAGGCTAGTATTTCGCGGCGTTGCTGATTTTGTTCCAGACGTTGAAAGCGTTTTGCCTGTTGTACTGTGGGAAATTACGCATGATTGCTTACATTCTTTAGATAGACTTGAGGGCTACCCGCATTTTTACAATAGGCGTAAACTAAACGGCGCATGGATTATTTACGAAATGGTTGATCAGTCGCGCACCAGTTTACCTAGTGAGCATTATTATCGTATGATTGAAGAAGGCTACAAAGATTTTGGCCTTGACGATTGGCATTTACGCCGCGCGAGAGCAGATGCAAAGGAGCTAGTAGCATGATGTACCATTTACAGCAAACCGACACTAGCGGGAAAGTTCATTTAATTCCCGCTATTAAGGTTTCTATGACCGCTATGGAAATTTCATGGTTAATCGAGGGCTTAGATGCCCTCGTTTTGCCTAGTAGATCAAAACGCGTTAAACGTAGTTTGAAGCGCGCACTTACTGAAATTGAAAAGGAGCAAGCCGCATGATTGAAGTAAACAACCCAATTCAACCAACCGAGTTGGTTCACACGCCCAAAAATATGAAAGAGTTTACAGATATGATTGATCGTTTAAACAATGAAGAAAGAATTGTTGCTTATACATATTCAATGATGGCTTGGAATTTAGCCTGCAAAATAACTACAAAACATTTGAAGGAGATTGCAAAATGACTAAAACAAAGAAAAATAACAAACCTTGGACAGCCGCAGACGATGCAGAGTTAATCCTTATGCGTGAGGCTAAGACGCCAACAAAGGAAATTGCTAGAGCGTTAGGCCGTACACCTTCTGGGGTTATGAATAGAATTCAAAACAAGCAAATTCCTTACGGCAAGGAGCTGACATTTCGCGAAGTTGTGGATACAGCATTTGCCAAGGGCGAAATTGAATTCGGTGAGCCAGACGAAAAGGGAAGCTTTGAACAACTAACCGATTTACTGGGTCAGATGGAAGAAGATATTAAGCCGAGCAAATGGTTTCCAAGGCTGCGAAAGTTCTTAAAAAAATTATTCGGGTTAAAATAACAAAAAATCAGGCGGATCTCCCGCCTTTTTTTATTTACATAAGCCGAACAAATCATCGGGTTATACAACCTACTGCTGTGTTATTGACACCCATGGTTTTTGTTACTATCCTCTAATTATTGTAATCAGTTTAACCTTACCTGTATTGATTACACTGCTCTAACTAACCCCGACTGGCTAGGTTTCGCACTGCAACGTCGGGGTTTTTTTTATCCCGAACATAAAAACGGATTTAAATCCCGATTACAATCCGCCCGAACATAAATTTTCTTATCTATGCCCTTGACCCCGAACATAAGAAATGTTATGTATTAGGTCTAGCAAAGAAAGGTAATAAGATGACACAATCATTTCAATGGCTTATCACTTCATCAGGTCACTTCATGCACGGCACGGAAAAGAAGTTTTACAACAACTTAGCCCATGCTGAGGAGCTGCCCGAAAATTTTAAAGATGCTTGCCACATGGCATATGATCATTGCAAGGACTGCACGTCTATTCGTGTTTTACGTCTTGATCGGGATACAGGCACTTTTGAAGATCAAACAGCCAAAGCTGTATACTTTATCGCGCAAAGCGTTTTAGACCTTCATGACGAGGAGAACGGCGTTCCCGAATGGGCGCAGGAGCAATTTGATGCGTTGGAGCCAGTATTAGAGGGAGATTACTAATGAATAATGCGCAAGTAGAAAATTTAGAAGAGTTTTTAACTTGGTTAAAGACTTGTCCAAATCATTACACAATCAGTTCGATGCAGGGCGGTTTTGTTCATGTAAAATTTTTAATTTCAGTCGAAAAGAAAAAGGAAGGCCAATGAAAAAAGACATAGAGCTTGAGCGTATGCTTGACGAGGTTTTCGCAAAAGTATTTGGGAAGGACTGGTAATGGCAAAATGGAATTTAAAAAAAATTGTCCTTTTTGAAGACCTTATAAAAGAAGACGATTTTGATATTAATACTTTAGTATGTGAAATTAAAAAAAATAATAGTAAGCGCATGGACATTAAAGATGTCCTTGTGCGTCTTAACGATATTATTCACGCGAAAGACCCGAAGGCTGAAGCTGTAAGGTTTAAGCGTGATTTAATCGTTAAATCAAGCGAGGAGAAATAGTATGGAAAGACCAACTTTCAGATACATTCTTGATCGCTTGAATGGGATTAAAACGCAATCAGATTTAGAGGCATTGAAGTCCGATTTCGAGGATTACTTGCCTTTAGATAAGTTCGAAGAGGATTTTGATGTTACCGCAGCGGTTGATAATTTAAAACGTGACTATGTTAACAGAGCTTTAAATAAAGTCCCGACATTACACGAAGCCGCAGACTTGCTCGGGTTAAAGAGCTATCAGGTTTTAGTAAATTGGATGAAACGACTGGATATTAAAGATGGGGGATAAAAATTTTAAATTAAAATATGGTTCAGTATGTTCTGGCGTTGAAGCTGCTACAGTAGCTTGGCACGATTTAGGCTTTGAACCGCAATGGTTTAGCGAGATTGAACCATTTCCAAGTGCTGTATTGCAACATCACTACCCCGAAATACCAAATCATGGAGACATGACAAAATTTAAGGAATGGAATAATGACAAAACAATTGACCTTCTTGTTGGCGGAACCCCATGTCAATCCTTCTCAGTCGCAGGACTTCGCAAAGGACTTGATGACCCAAGAGGAAACCTTATGCTCACCTATCTTGCAATGGCTGAACGATTTAAGCCCAAATGGCTTGTCTGGGAAAATGTACCCGGAGTCTTGTCATCTAACGGAGGACGAGATTTTGGAACCTTCATCACGGCGTTGGGGAAAATCGGGTATGGGTTTTCATGGAGAATCTTGGACGCTCAATACTTCGGAGTTCCACAAAGACGCCGCCGTGTCTTCGTTGTCGGATGTCTTGGAGATTGGCGAAGTGCCGCAAGTGTTTTATTTGAGTCCGAAAGCCTGTCAGGGAATCCTGCGCCGAGCAGAGAAGAGAGGCAAAAAGTTGCCCCGACAGTTGGCACAGGCCCTCCTTATAGTCGCACAGGAAACTCCAGAGTAGAGACAGATGCGCTTGTTTTTACGCCTTCGAGTATTGCAGGATATAAAGAAGGTGTTGGGACACTTAGGGCGCAAGGCGGTGACATAGGTGGTGGTTCTGAAAACTTAGCAGTTACATATGCTTTGCCCGGAAATTGGATAGGAAGAAAGCCAGAAAATGGCGGTAATCAAGTAGAGCCTTTTTTAGATTTATCTCCTTGTCAAACAGCTACTGATGTTCACGCAGTTGTTTATGAACATCACGCTCAGGATAGCAGAGTTAAGGAGTTGCCAGAAGTATGTTCAACAGTAACGGCTAAGTATGGAACAGGTGGTGGAAATATGCCTATTGTTGCTGTAGCTACAGGTGAAACTACTTTGTCTGATGTAACTATGTCTTTAACTGCAAGCTACGGACAAGGTGGCGCTGACTTAGCGACAAAACCTATGATATGTACTAATATTGTTAGGCGAATGACACCCAAAGAATGCGAACGGCTGCAGGGCTTTCCTGATAATTACAGTCAAATTTCATGGCGCGGAAAAGAGCCAGAAGATTGTCCAAATGGTCATAGATATAAGGCTATGGGTAATTCAATGGCAGTTCCAGTTATGAGATGGATTGGTGAGAGAATAAAAAAAATAGAAGAGGAAGAGCAAAATGACTAACAGAGCAGATATATTGGACATGGCTAAACAGTATGTAACCAAAGACAGAGCGTCTGATCATGGCGATATGGAAGATAACTTCAAGATGATCGCGGATTTTTGGTCAACGTATTTAGGTATTGTGATTAATCCGCATGAAGTTGGAGTTATGATGAACCTATTAAAAGTTGCACGCATCAAATCAAATCCCGAACACCCCGACAATTGGGTCGATGGTGCAGGTTACATGGCGTGCGGCGGTGAGATCGCGGGGAAACCAAAAAGAACGAAAATGCCTGCATTAGATGCTAACGGAAAATTTCAAAAACATAAGGAAGCGTTATGACTTTTTACACAATGCTTGTGCTGACATATGTAATAGAAGGCACAGAAGTTCAAAAGAAAACTTTGTATAGAAACGCATATGAGTGTGGAAATGCGCTGCCAGAAGCATACAAACCATATGAAGATATGGATAGTATGGGGCAATGTATTGAAACAGACAGGGTATCGTCTAGCACTCTTATGCCAAAATTAAGACCTATCAATTTAGGAAAATAGTCGCGCAAGGCGGCGATTAATTCGTTTAAATGTTAGCGCATTTGGTAGCGAATTTATCTAAGTTCTGATCTGATATTAACTTTGCCCGTTTAAATCTGATTAAATTTAACCGCCTTGCCGTGCTTTTATAAACAACACAAATTCACAGTCAATCAATTATTGATCGAAAACTAAATAAATGGTATAACCCGAACAAGTTCACTCGGAGATTATACATGGTAGCCTCACCTTACGCAAAATCAATTAGACCGATGCCGATAGGTCAACCTAGTTTATCTTCTGGAATTATGGGTACTCCCTCTCTTATGCGTCAGATGTCTCCATCTCAACCGGGAAACGCAAATGTAATAAAGTCAGAAGATATAAGAAGTCAATATGATAGGTTAAAAAAGGAAGCGGCAGATAGAAGAGCCGGAGGCTTTATGGGGCAAGTTGTTTTGCCAACCGAAGGTCAAACCTTTGAAGAATATAAAAATAATAGAGATAAATTTGGTGGCCTTTTACCTAGTGGTGGAAATCTTAGACCTAATTTATTTAGCCAACCTAGTTTTCCTTCTTCTGATCCAGTAAGGCGAGAATATGATAGGCTAAAGAAAGAAGCCGCAGACAGAAGAGCAAACGGATTTATGGGTCGTGTTGTTTTGCCGACTGAAAATCAAACTTTTGAAGAGTATAGAGATGAGCGTAAAAATTCTATGGCTTCATTTTCTGGTCAACCACCTCTTAAAACTAATCAACCTCAACCTGATTTCAGTCCAAGAAGGCCACCACACAGTGGTTCGCATCTCCCAAACAATCCAATGAATCCTAATTATACTGGACCTAAGTTTGATCAATCCGCTTTTGATGAGTTTATGGGTGGATTAACTCAAGCTCAAAAAAATTTAGTAGGAAGCTATGGTGCAAATCAAACGTACCAAGCGACTCAGCAGTATCGCAACCCGAACATGGGTATGGGTATTGGTATGAGTAGACCTATGGGAATGGGAATGTTTGGTGGATTTCCTCAAAGACCTCAATTTCCGCAAAGACCTCAAGGTATTATGGGTGGATTCGGAATGTTCAGGCCCCAGCGTCCTATGAATTATTCGGGTTACGGCGGTATGCAGCGCCCGCAGCCAATGATGAATTATTCGGGTTATGGTATGCAGCAGCCTATGAATTATTCGGGTTACGGACAGCAGCCGATGCAATCACCATACCAGCAATACGGAATGATGGGTGGCGGATACCAGCAAAGTCCTTATCAACAGCCTTATCCCCAGCCGCAACAATACGGCGGATACGGAATGAATCAAGGTTATGGTGGTCAAAGTAGTTTTGCCCCGATGCAAAACCCGTACCAGCCGCAGCAATACGGAAATAACTCGAACAATTTCTCAGGTTATGGGATGCAGCAAGGCCCGTTTGGTGCAGCGCGTTAATTTTCTCTAGGCAGCTCGTATTTATCTTTAATATTTACGATTGCTTTCTCAGAAGTATGTATAACTGCTGATATTTCTTTAATCCCGAAGCCCCGAAGCAACAGCATATTGATTGTAGATGCTTGCTTCGTAAGGGTTTTCGGTGTTTTTTCTTCACTTTCATCTTTAACAATGTGAAAAGAAGCTCTTCTTTTTTTATAGTTAGGTGATATTGAATCAAGTTTTGGGTTAGCTTTGCGATCTTTCTTCATTTGAATTTCCCAAAGCTGTTTATATACATCCTGATACTTATCAACAACTTTTTGTGGAATTTTATCCATCAGTCCCACTTAGCATCGCCTTTAAGAACAACTGCATTGCCTACAATGCCCGTCCCATAAGTTTCAGATGCTTCCTTATTATAATCTAGTCCTTTCAATAACCCTTCTTCATTGACGAGAATCTGAATATCTCCATGAATAGGTGAACGAACCATTTCAACATACCCATCTACAAGAGACTGTGCCTCTTCCAATGTGGGTTTCTTATCTTTAAAAATGTGAATCATTTTATTTCTCCTTAAAGATGGGATTATTGCCATATTTTCCCATGATTGTCAAATGTTATCTCGACCTGTTTGACGCTCATACTCACCTCTAGCGAGTGATCCGTCCATAGCACCAAGCCATTTCTCTTCCCCACCTGTTGTTAGGGCATACTTTCGTATCATTCCCATAGCGAGAGCTTCAGTAACGGCTTTCTTGATAGTTGTTTGACCGCCTGCGCTTTGCAAATAGACAACACAAGGCTCAATAGCTTCCGACTCACGAATAGCATGGAATATACCACTATTGACACCACCATGTGTAACGGCACGACCATCTAATTCTCTAATTCTAACAAACTCAACAATATGCGCTAGTCTATCCCGAACAGATTGTGACATCGTTATAGATCGGACATCTTGTGACCTATCTTCGAGTAGGCCAGTATTAGGATTACGGATAAAATGTCTAATATCTCGATTTGCAGGACCATTTGACTTAACGACAGCTCCATCAAACACACCATTACGCGTATATTCTACATTAAGATCACGACAGCGTTGTTTTCCTGTGCCTTCATCGACAGACCAGACCGCAAATGCAGACCGAACACCATCAACAATAGCAGAAGTACCACGAATAAGACTACGCGCTTGTTCTGGTGTTGTGACTGGATCGTTGTCTTTGATCTTTGCCATATGGTGATTAACCATAACAGTAGCACCAGTTTCAGTAGCCATCTGTGCAAGTAAACTCATGAATGCAGCCCCTGCCGCCGGATCAGCGTTTACATCTGCGTGAACAAACGAGGCCATAGGGTCAATTACGATTAGCTTTAATGTTTCCATCTCTAGCATCTGATCATAAATCCGCGAGAACTCTTCACCCATCAAGTATGTATTGTCGAACTTCTGCATAATAGGAAAGACACCACCAAGGTTTGGCAATGGTAAGACGCGCAGTTTATGGCTGTAAACTTCTCTATGTCTTTGAGGGTCAAGACGAGAAATACGTCTGTGCATTTCGTCTTTATCATCTTCTGCTGTAATTAATATGACATCGCCGTGTTCTGCGACTAGGCCACCAAAAGCAGACTGCATAGATGTACCTGACGCAACCTTCATAGCTAGATCAAGTGTCATCATGCCTTTACCGCTATCTCCTGCCGCCGCAAATACGCATGGAACTCCAAGAGGTATTGTATCACCAATGAGAAACTTCTGCTCAGGCACTGACCCGATAAAGTATTGGTCAACTAACAGGCTTTCATCAAGTAAGTTAATTGGTTTCTTTACACTTCTCTCATTCTTCTTGAGCATCTTCTCAATGTTAAAGCCCTCTTCAACAGCATCAGCGGCATCCCACTTTTCAGACTTAGTAGTAGGTATTTTAAGAATCATTGTGGACTTTACGCCCGCTTCTTTCGCTTGAGCTTCAACAATAGAAGCAAGCTTCTTGCCTGCGGCGTCATTATCAGGCCAAAGTATTAGCTCTTTACCTTTTAGTGGCGTGAAATCAAACTTATATGCTGTGTTTTCTGACAACATACCAGCACCGCCAATTGTGCAAGTTGCTACATACCCAAGAGATGTAAGCGCATCAGCACATTTCTCACCTTCAACCCAAATAACTTTGTCTGAATCCAAAATGTTCGGGATATTGTATAGAGGTCTAGGTTCTGGAATGCCTTGGCGACCTTCCATAAACTGACGAAACTGCTTTTTAGGCTTACCAGATGCGTCAAGTACCAATTCACCTTCTACATTTTTCTCAAAATACTTACGAACTGATACAATAACTATGCCATTTTCGTCGGTATAGTTATATTCATCCTCAAAATCTGTGTTTGAGTTGATGCTCATGCTCTTTTGTTGCTGTGGAAATCCCTGCTGCGCAGTTGTAACTGCAAAGTTTGACGGATTGTTCGGCTTAACAATGTTTTCTGGCGGGGCAACGTAGTCTGGGCTTATGTATTCTTTAAAGTATTCAACGCATTCAGCTAGTGAATAGCCCCGACCTTCTTTAAATATCTTGCATATGCCCCCGACACCTTCACCTGATTCGAAATCTTTCCCGTTAAGAAACCAAGGACTTTGCATGTCTATGTTAATAACCATAGACTTTCCTGCCTCACCACGAAGTGACCCGATATAAAATTCTTTACCCCTTTGAACGCCTTCTGGATATGTATCTATCAATGTTTGTAGCTGTACGCTACGAGGCACTTCTCTCGAAATACGCTCGGCTACATCTTTAGGTGACTTGCCAACGCTCAGTATATTCATTGATCTGCCCCCCAACAAGTTTCCCTAAACTCACAAAACTTACAAAGAAAAAAATCTTTGGTGTGAGCAATACGAGGTAGAATGTCACCTGCTTTCGCCGCAGTCAAGATATTCACTGCCTTGTCGCTTGCCTCTTGAGCCAACCTTTTATCATAAGGTACAAGCTCATAGTATATTTCAGACGTGTTTTTATTGATAACAGTAAACAACGCAGGATGTTCATAAAGCTCCATATAGGTCTGGTATAATGCAAGTTGCGTAGCATACACTGGGTTAGCCTTGGCTACACCATGACGAACAAACGCCTTAAACTTGCTATCATTTGCTGACTTACATTCCCAAAGAGCAGGGTAGCCCATTTCAACAGGACCATCACATATTACGCCATCTATATGACCGCGAATCTCCCCATCCGCTATAGAAAAACCAAACTGCTTTCCATCTTTTTGTTCTGTGCGTAAATCAAACCCTGCATCTTTTAACCACTTAGAAGCATACTCTTCTATCTCATGACCGAACTGAAAGATACGCAAAGTTCTTGCGCTAAATGCTTTATCTTTATCAATCGCATAGTTTAAATAGCGATATTGTATTTTACGCTGACACTCATCACCAATGCTAGAAGCACCGATATACTTGCGTCTCTCCCTTTTTTCTTCATTCGCAACAATCGCATCATCTACGACCTTAGTAATACTATCTGCTACAGGATTTTCATTAGAATGGGATTGAAGTAGAAGGCCAAGCGCCTGTTGACTTATAGTAGATTTCTTCGAGTTTCCCAATGTTTATCTCCTTAGTTAGAGGTGTTGATTCCTGTATTGCAAATATTAGTGTTTGTACTTCTTCTTCTGTGAGGTCACAAAACCTCTTATCCCAACCATACTTACCTAATACGAACGCCAACTCTTTCATTGGCGGTAGTGCTGATGGTGCATTACTTGCTGCTGTCAATGTACTGTCTCCTCATTTAAGTCGAACAAATCTATGACATCATCAATGTCATCAGGATTTATTTCGCTGTTTCTAAACCCAATGTTTATAACTTCTTCACCTTTAACTCTAATACTTGCGGTGCCAAACAGGACAATACTCTTGGCCTCTTCAATGTGATCGTTGATTTTTTCATTCGCAGAAGCTTTTATTTCTTCCATGTTGGTTGAGTCTTTAACCCAACAAATCATCTCGTATTCACAAGTCTCAACTTTATCATCTTCTTTTTCAGCAAGCATAAGATACATTTCAAATCTTGGCATCTATTCAGTCCCTGTTAATTTTTTAACTTGTTCTGAAATTATCTTATCAATCTTTTGCTTATTCCAATAGTACCCTAAGCAACATCCTGCCTTATACTTTGTCCAAGAGAAATCAATCGCACTGATTTGTACGCCATTTCTGCGTAAATGCTCTTTCTGTTTGTCAGTAGCTGCTTGATTTAACCAACGCTTAGTTTTGTTAGCCGCGTTGCTGTCTTCGATCTCACGAAGAAAATCATCGCCTGCCGCCATCGCTTGTACCTTCTCACCGATAGAAACCACTCTAGGACGCCCATTCTGAGCCTTCACGATAGCTATCCAGTATTTTCCGATATTACCTACCAAAGTAAACCCACTGAAGCCCATAGCCATCATAGCGTTTCCGTTCCCAAATGGATCAATCCACATAAACGGAGATAACTTCATCAGGTCATACTCAGTCATAATGAAACTATCTAATGCTTCTTTAACTTTTTTCTGGAACTCATGCTCACAGATAGGACATATGCGCGTATTTGCAGATACTTCACTTCCACAATCAGGACATATCTTGGTAGGAGCTTCGCCACCCTCAGTCTTGTGCGCGCCATCTAAGTTAGCTGTTTCGTCCAACCCACCATGCGTAATGATAGATGTGCCGAAATCCATGACGATACAGTCTGTCTTAATAGTATTTGGATATAGCTCTGGATCGAGTATTCTTAGACCCCTGCCTATCATCTGAACCATTGTGCCTTTTTGTGAGCATGGTCTGGTTAAGATCACGCAAGATACTGGTGGAGCATCAAACCCTTCTGTAAGCACGGCAACGTTTACGATTACTTGTAAGTCGCCAAACTCTAAATCATGTAACATCTGTGCGCGTTCGTCTTTGTCTGTCTCTCCAGTGACAAAGTTTGCTTTAACACCAGAGTTTATAAACGAGTCACAAACATGTTCGGCATGTGAGACTGTAGAGCAAAACACAACAGTTTTTCTTCCAGATGCTTTGGCTTTCCACTCAGATACGATCCTATCATTAATGACCTGTCGATCCATGATAGCCGCAACTTCTTCCATATCGTATTCTTTGCCGCGCTTAGTGACGTTATCAAGTTGCTCGCCAACGCCAAGATCAATCACGAATGATTTAGGACGCACTAAAAATCCTTCACGAATTAAAGTTGCTAATTCAATCTGATGTGCGCAATTATTGAATACAGACCGCAAACCTTTGCCATCGCCACGGTTAGGCGTAGCTGTAAAACCCACGATCTCTGCGCTGTCATTGTCCTCAAGAACAGCGTTAATTACTTTCATGTAAGTTGGTGCGGCTGCATGGTGTCCTTCATCAACTACAACCATATCAAACATTGGGCGATCACGTAGGTTTCTGTCTCTCGACATTGTTTGAACCATTGAGAACACGGCTTCGCCATCCCAATGCTTAACGGTGCCATTAACAATGCTTGTGGTAATATACGGATTGACCTTCTCAAATTTCGCTTTGTTTTGCGAAACGAGTTCATCACGATGCTGTATTACTAAAACTCTTCTGCCTTTTTCATGTCTCTTACCAACCAAAGCAGAAAGCATAATTGTTTTGCCTGCTCCTGTAGGAGCGACGATTAGGGTATTACCGTGTTTGTCTAATGCGTTACACGCGTCAGAAACGGCTACCTCTTGGTAAGGACGTAATATCATAATAAACCTATTTGCTAGAATAGTTGGGGGGATTGTGGCGCACGGCCCCCCTGTCCGTGTTCTAGCGGGTGCAGATAGACCCTGCCACTAGATTAACTTTGCGCCCAAGAAGGTACTGCACCAGTTGGTTGCGGACTTGCCGCTTGTGGTGCTGTGTTGGCAACAGGCGCTGAACCCTGCTGTGCCACTCCTTGAGTAAAGAACTCTCTGTTATCGGGTGTTAGTGCCGCCATAAGCTGATTGCTATCGGCGTAACCATTAGTACCCTTCTTGATACCGATTTTCGCACAAATCTCCAATGTATTCAAGTCTGCCATACCTGTAATATTTCGGTTTTGCTGTGCTTGTGGCGTCATATCAGATGGTAAGATACCTCTCGCGCTCTCAACAATACTCTTTAATGTGCGCAAACCGATTTCTTTTGCCAATGGCATACCACTTTGACCTAGCTTATCGCCATCAACGAATATGCTGTGCCAAAACTTTCTGCGGTCATACTCGCCACCGATAATAGTAAATTCAAGGTTCATCCACTTTGCAGATGTACTTGCAGACTTCTTAAACCAAGCCCCCTGTCCAAACTCAGGGATTTCCATATCTCCCGGCTGTACTAATACGATTGCTCGAACCACTGCCCCTTTTGGGATAAGTGTGAATTCTTGGTTTTGTGGGTTTTCGTCTTGTGGAACGTTATTTAAATTAAGCATTATGCTTCTCCTTCGCTAGTGTTTTGTGTTGTTGGATCAACAAAGATTAATTCTTTGTCAGTTTTATGTCCACCGCTACTCATTTTATCCATGAGCTTGCCTAAGTGTGGTTCTTCAATTACGTCAAGTCTTCCAGAGCGATCCTTTGCAGGATAGCCCCATTCGTTTAAAGGCTGACATACAAATGCACGGTACTGTCCGTGATCACCTGTCAAGATAGACATAGTGATAACTTCGTCAACAATTCCGGGCAATTCTCTTCCAGTTTTACTACCTTCAATTTGAAGATGGTACTGTTTTCTTCCGTAATCATCTGTGACTTCATCAAGAATACCTACAAACACAACGTTCTTAGAGCGAATGTGCTGTATGTGAGTAAGCCAAGACATCATTTCACGACCATGCAAACCATATGCGGCTCGTGTATCTAGTTTGCCAGACCGTTCTGATCTGACTTCTGGTTGCTGTAGGCACCATTGAAAGCAAAGACGACCTGCAACAGTAATCGAGTCCACGAATAGAGTGTCATACTTTTGCCAAACGTCAGCGCCATCGCCATACATCTGCTCAACATAGTTATAATGTGATTCGCTGTATGGCTGATCTTCTGCTAATGATGGATTTGGTCCACCTAAGAAGCAAGCAAGATCACGGCATTCTGCCCAAGTTCTCGGACGAACAACGTCGATTGCGCAACCTTCAATAGCTGCATCTCCTGCTTCTAAATCCATAAACAATGTTGTGCTTGGATTAAGTGTGCGAGCAAGTGTAGTTTTACCTACACCGCTTGCACCGCAAACTACGATCTTATGACCCTTCTTTTCGGCAAGTCTTTGATCGGCTGTGATTATTTGTAAAGCCATATTATGTATCCAATTCTACTGTGAAGCGACCAACTTCTGTTGTACGACATTCTTCAAGAATGCTTCTGATTGCAGGTGGAGCGTTTGTAAACTTGCGCTCTTCTACGGCAAAGGTCAACTTACCATAGTGCCTAGCGTCTTCTTCAGATAAACTACCTAAAGCTTCACGCAAAGAATCTTGATCCCAAGACACCTTTTTAGAGACAACTGCTTTAATCTTGCGGTTGCCATCCATAAAACTTGCTGTGCCAAAATCTTTACCATCGACACCTAATGCTTCTCTCGCACGAGTTAGATATGTGTCTTTTAAGTTTTGCTCAACGTCCTTCAAATCACTACGCAATTTATCAATTGCTGCCTTTAGCTCTTCTCGGACTTCGAATAATTCACGACTATTCATGTCGAATCCTTTCTGCTGTTTACTAGAGTCCCAACTATAACCATATAGAGTGGGTTTGTGTCAAGCAGTTTTTTTCGATAATAGAATATCAATACCTAGACAGGCTTTCATAAGCTTCTTTTTCAGCTTAAATTCAGGCGTTTCAACGCCTTTAGCGTCATCAACAATATAGTGCCATACACCATCTTTGTCTTCACGCTCATAACAGAAGTCAGCAATGTAAGCGCATATTTTCTGATCATTAACCATTAAGTTAAATCGAACCTGCAACTCCAAGTCTCTGATAGTTCCTGCGCGTTCTAGTGACTTTAGGTATAGGTATCTTTCGCCTTCCCACTTGGAATCAAATTTAATTCCTTGTATGATAACTTTCTTGTTTCCGTATTTGGGTCTTGACCCACGCCGCTTGGGATTATATACAGTAGGAAAAGTCATTTATGGGAAGGAACCTTTATGCCAAACCCGGGAAAATATAAATCCGTAGGTGTTTCTATTGAAGCTTATGATAAACTGGTTATCATTGCTGAAAGCGAAGATCGCGCTATTGGGCGACAACTTGCTCGTATGATAGATGAAACATACGAACATATTAATGCTAGTGTCAAGTCTAGGCGTCAAGCTCCAAATAGCTATGGCACAGTTGGTCTAGGCGGCCTATCTTCAGTATCTGTTATAGAAGACTAAAGAAGATCAGCGTTACCTAAACCGCCTAACAAAGTAGCCGCTGCCGCAGGGCTTTGTCTTGCGCGCTCTCTAACTGAAGGTGTCTGCATAGGAGAAACGGCTTCTGGATTATAAAACGATCTATCTAAAGGCGTTACTTCCGGTATATCTATACCTTGTGATCTTACTGATGGCGTAGCGGGTTCAGAAACTATTTGATTTTGAAGATCGCTTATTAAATTAGAAGCGTTATCTCTTGTAGAAGAAACAGCATTTACAGTCTCTCTAGCTCCAGTTTGTTTTGCAAAAGATTTTATTGTTTGGTTCATTACATTTAAGAACACTTGCATTTTGCCTTCAGGAGTTTTTACCTTTGCAGCTTCTTTTCCATACTTGGCGGCAAATGATTTATACATTGCTTCGTTTGAAAGAACTTTACCTATTAAGAAAAATCTTCCAATTCTTCCTATATTTTGAAAAGGATTAGCTGCTATATTAGCCGCTACAAGATCACCACCTTGAGCAGACTTTCCAAGAACGCTCATAATTCTTCCAAATTTATAAATGTCTTTAGCCTGATCTGCGCCAAACAATTCATCTAAGGTACCTGTTTTTTTAGCGGCATCAAATCTTTTAGCTAAAAGCTTAAATGAATCTTTGTTTGTTAAAAATGTTTCTTCAAAGTCACCTATAAGATTACTCATATAATAACTTCTTAAATTTTCTATTTGAGCAGGATCATCATTAAAGAATTCTTTTAACTTTTTAACTTCTGGGCCACGCATAGCAGGACTAGCAATTAAATCTGCTGCTTCTTCTGCGCTTAAAGTTCCACTGCGTATTTTTGCATTTACAGAAGTTTTCTTAAATAAAGCCTCTTCATCTACAGCTTTTTTAACATTTTTTAATAAATCAATACCTGCATCATCAGCACCAGCTTTTGCAAAATCGTCAATTACGCTTTGATTTATGTTAGTTAAAGAAAGATTGTCTAATTGATCTGCGAGTTTTTTTATTCCTGCTGCTTCTTTTCCGAACAATTCATCGGCTGTAGAACCAAGTTTATCTAGTTTATTTTTAAATACGCTGCCACTAAATTTTTTTCTAGCGCCTTCACCTACTCCAGATTCATTTAAAGTTCTTCTCAGCCACTCACCCGCAGCTCTAGTTTTTAAAGGTTCATAAACATCAGAGCCTAAAACTTTTCGTGTGTCTTTTAAAAGCTTTGCATTGTCGTCTCTAATTAAAGATTTAAATTTACCTGCTGGATTTAAATCTGATCCACCTTTTACAGCTCTTGAAAGTTCTTTCATACTTGCGGCTTGAGAAACAAGCTCAAACTTATCCATGCCTTCTTTGAAAAATGAACTTGCTTTCTTTAACTCTTTAGAAGCCAATTTCATTGCTTCTTTATCAGCAACACCAAGAGATTGAGCCTCAACTCTACGCAAAGCATTTCCAAGACCTCTAGGGCTTATTCTGTTGTCTAACTTTCCAAGAAATTTATCTTTCAAAGCCCTAACACTATCAGAGCCATAATTGCCCATCCATGTATCATTTAATGATTTTCTAGCGTTATATATTTGTGCAAACGAAGCATCATCACCTAAGTTAATAATGTCATTTAAAGCGTTACTAACTTTTCCTAAGTTTCCAGAGTTTGCACCAACTAATTTATCAAGTTCTCTTTGCGCATCTGCGACTAAATTTTTTGTTGAAAAGATTTGAGCATCACCTGTAGCACTTTCTACAAGGTTGTTTATATTTTGATACTTAACTCTTGCAGTATCGTCAAAGGCTTTAAATGCGTTTTGAAAAGAAGTTTGTATTGCTGAATCTAACTCGCCATCTTTAACTGCGGCTTTACCCATTTGATTAGCTATATCATCCATGTGTCTTAATAAGTTATTAGATGTTTTAGAAACTTTTTTAATAAGAGCGTCATCACCGGCTCTTACAGCATTACTTAGTACGTCTGCGGTTTGAACCACATCTACAACTCCATCACTTCCTAGAACTCTTAAATCTGCCAAGTCTTCCATAATTTTTGCGTTGTTATTAGCCAATCTATTAGTTGAACCTAATACTTTTTCACTAATTGCTTGCTGTCTTGATATAATTGAGTTTGCGCCAATAGTGCTTAAAGAAGGTAAGTATCCTGCATCTATAGCTTCTGCGGCTTCTGTTATTTCTCCTTGTGAAAGCTTTTTACCAACTCCACTACGACCAACAGCCATGTTAAAGCCTTTGGCTACACCTGCGAATATACCTTCACCAGCAGCGGCTATGGCTGCTTCAATAGCAGCATCTTTAGTGACTTCGCCAAGTGTTTGCTCTTGCGTTCCTCTTAGCGTTTCTACGCCCTCTTCTAAGAACTTACCACCACCAGCACCAATGCCAGCACCAATCATTGCACCAAGAACAGGAATAGGAATTGCGGCTTGACCAGCAATAGCACCAGCAACACCACCAACTATTTCTTCACCAGCAACACCAACAAAATCTTGCAAATCAGCTAGACTAAAGCCACTTTCATCAATCATAATTGGCTTGTCAGTTTTAATATCTAATAAAAGAGCGCCTTGTGGCGTTAAAGCAAGATTGCCACGACTATCACGAATGTAATCGCCTTCTTGAAAACCATATCGACCCAGTACATTCTCTTCTTCTTTAGAAGTTTCTGCTCCTGACAATTGACGCCTTAAAGCTGAATCTTTAATGCCTGTTTCAGTATCGAACTGATTAGAGTCAACTTTTGAGTCTACTCTATTTGAATCAACCATTTCTTCAAAAGATTGAGCTGGCTTTAAGCTTTCAAAGTACAAAGATTTCATAGCATCATCGCCTGAAATTTTTCCATCTAAAGCTTTAAGAATATTTAGTTCTTGTCGTTTATTAAGACCGCCTTGGTCAAGCATTCTTAGAAAAGTTAATTCTTGCTGCTTGTCCATTTACTTTTCCTTACTGTATGACTTGCGAAGCCTTATTAACTCTGCCTCGTCTGATTCTGACCAGTCTCCATCACCCCAAAGATCAGAAGTGTCTTGACGCGCATATCCATCTAAATTTCTATATGCGTTTAAAATGTCATTTCTTTTTTTAACAATAATTTTTTCTCTAAACTCTCTGAGTTTAGCTGCAATTTCATCAGGGTTATCACCACTTATTGTTTTTAATTCTCCAATTAAACCTTTAACCAACCCTCTATCGGCATCAGAAAGAGTTTTTCCAGATTCTCCAAGTATTTCAGCAGCATTTTCTACAGACAATTTATTTAAAAAGAAATTTAACTGATCAGTTGGAGTATTACCTTTAATTTCAAATCCAAATTTATTTCCTACACCTTTAGCCCAGTTTAATATCATTTCTGGAGTAGTAGCCGCACCGCCTTCAGCAAGAGCAACAGCCTTTGCTAATTTAGCATCTTCAGCATTTAAAGATTTTAATGAAGTTGCTAAAGCTCTATAAATTGGCTCATGCGCTTTAGCACCTCCAGAGATTTTTCCATAATCAGGAGCGTTTTCATTATTAGGGTTTACATCAAAAATGCTAAGAGTAAACATTGGGTCAGCACCATTTCCTAATAAATTTAAATCTGTTTTTGTTTTAGCAAACAAATCTTTAGCTTCAGGAACTTCTAATGCTTTTTTTGCAAGCTCTGTGTAGCTTGAAGCAGATATTATTTCATAGTTTTCATCAAATTCTGGATTTGTAGTTAAAGCGTTTAGTTCAAACACATTTAAACGCTGACTTTTTGCTTTATCCATATTTTTAATAAAACCGCCAACACCTTCACCTTTAGGCATAACATAATATTGAGTTCTGTTCATTGCCTTTTCTGCGGCTGCTTTTCTCTTGGATTCATCGGATGATTGCATTTCTAACGCAAACTTACCAGCAGACAAAGACGCTTGCTTTGCTTCTTTTCGTGCGGCTGCGAGTTCTGGCATTGCGGCCTCTCCCGCTACACCTATACCGGAAAGCATTTTTCCTAAGTTAAAACCTTTACCCGCTTTGTTTTGCATTAAAGCTAAACCAAACGACATGAGGGCTTGGCTCTTGTCAACTTTACCACTTACGTCAATGCCTGTAGCTTTAGAAAATTCTTCTTTATATTGATCAATAGTTTTTTTCTTAGGCCCTGTAGGGCTTTCTCCACGCGCAGCTTTTATATAATCTTCCATACCTGCAATAAACGCTTCTTCTTCAATGTTTTTGAATGATCCACCTCTAAGTCCATCATCTGGACCTTTTGATGTAGAGCTATCTAATAATGAAGATTCTAACGCTCCAGCTTGACCTGCCGACATTGCATCACCAGCGTTAAAAAAGCTGGGCTTTTGAGCTTCAGCCAATGTAGCAGCTATTTGATCAAGTCCAGATTCATCAAAAGCCGCAGAATTGTTCGGCATATTTTCTATTTGAGATGCTTGATCTTCTAGTATTTTCTTTTTAGTTAAAGACATACCTTCTGAGCCACTAGGATACAGGTTTGAATTAGCTAAATCTTCTAATCCTGCATTTTTTATTATTTCTCGTTTAGCAAATTCTAACTCACTAGACTTAAAAGGATCGTCTAAAAATATACCTAAACCATCAGCGCCTTCTGTTCTTTTTTTAATATCATCAGCTATTCCTTGATATATTCCAGATTTGCTAGGGTTCTGTTTAATTACTGGAGAAAACTTTTCTCCAATTTGCTTAAACATATCTAACCTACCACCGGGGCTACTTTCATAAGAAGGTATTTCAAAGTAAGTACCACCAGATTCTGGACCTTCGGTTTGGAATAAGGTTTTTAGTGTATTGGCGAGTTGATTGCCTGTAGGTTCAGCCATATTATTTACCTTTTTATCTATTCGCACCTTGGTAGGTTGCATACATACCAACACCTTGTAGGAAAGGATTAGGAGCAGTCGAAGGACCTTGTGAGTATTGACTATACATTGACGCAGATGGAGCGCCAGTTAAATAGTTTTGAGCATAACTATAAGGAGCTAAAGCCTGCTGTGTAGTTGCCAACTGGTTTTGACGATAGAAGTCTTGAGCTTGTTGATCGTATTGCTGTTCTTTTCCGCCTACTTCATACATAAATCCTAAGTCTTTAGGTGCCATTCCAGCATACACTTGACCAATATCAGCAGATGCTCCAGCTAATTGTCCGTATGCTTTGCCTATATCAGCTTGCGCACCACCTAGTTGACCTGTAGATGCACCAAGGCCACCCATTAATCGACCAGTTTCTAAACTTCGCTTGCGCTCATCTTCTGCGGCACGAGCTTGCGCTTGTGCGCTAGATAGACCCATACTACGATACATATCAGCGGCTTTTAGCATTCTGCCTTCAGCGCCTTCGAATGATTTAGCTTCTGCGCCAAGTTGACTTGTAGATAAAGAGCCAAGTTGCTGACCACCAGCTATACCACGCTTTGCGGCATTTTCATAAGAGGCTTGAGCTGCGGCTAAAGACTTATCATATCCTTGAGACATTAAATTAGCTATAGTGCCTTGCCTTGCCTCTTCAACGGCTCTTTCTGTTTCTGCCGCTTGAACACCAGATCGTGAACCACCAAACGCACCTTTGCTTATAGCGTTCGCCGCATCAGCTTGACGCCTTTGTGCAGCTTGACGATCTATTTTAGCCAAGGCTGTATCAAGAACTTGCTCTTTATAAGGGTTCATAAATTTATCAACAGATGATGGATCAAACTGACCCAAACCACCTTTTATTGCGCTACGAGAATCGCTTAAAAGTTCATTTGCACGTTGTTGAGCATCAAATAATTGTGTAGATTGATCAGCTCTTGCCTTAGCTTCTGCTGTTTCTGTGTCGTAAATTCCCTTTGCACCAATCCCACCAGCACCTTGACGTAAGTAATTTTGTGCTTCTGGAAAATAATTAGCAAGTGAATCGGCTATAGTAGACGCGCCAGTACCTAAGCCTTGACTTGCTTGAGGTAAGTATCTTGCTATGCCACTTTCGTCAGTAAAGTAAGGCTGATAGCGATCCATAAATGCTTGACGTTGTTCTTCAGTGCCAAATGAATTAACTACAGATTCTTGTAATGGATTTCTTCCTGCTTGAACATAATCAGGAATATTAAACAGGTTAGGATCATCTATAATCCCACCTGTTAAAACGCCTTCATCATCAGGAGCGCCAAAAATACGTTGAAGCAACGCCTCATCGTATTCCTGCATGTAAGCTGGCAATTGCCGTATGGTTGTTACACTATCAGCCATTACGCTTTCCTTTCCAAGTTATCCATCATGCCGTACATTTTGTTTATACCGTTTTGTAAGTTTCCATTTCCTGCGCCTTTAACGGCATCACGGGTCATAACAAACTCACCAGCAGTTAACATTGCAGGTACGTCATCTTTAGTTCCAGAGCCTTCGCTTGGCATTATACCACCATTTCTACGAGGATAGTGAGCTACACCGCCTTTATTGGCGTATAAAAGGTCTGTCTGTTGACGCGGAGCGCGTCTTCTTAGAGTTACAGGTGCTTGACCTGCGCCTCTATTAAATCTAGCCATGTTTCCATATGGATCAGGGTCTTCTTCTTCGCTAAATAAGCTATCCACTAATTGAGCTGCAATACCAGAAGCTATGCTTTCACCTGCTTTTGTATTAAGAAATCTGCCAATTCCTTTAGTAGGGTCTGTTCCAAACATTTCACCTATACCTAAAAGACCTTCAGTTCTTGCCACAGGAGCTTCAGAGCTTATAGCTTTAGAGGCTAAGTTTTTAATGGCTTCATCTGGTCCAGAAGCTCCACCGCCGGTTAATAAATTCATTATTCCACCGCCCTTATCAGCATCCCCTCCAGACATCATGCTGTCCAAAAATGATATTCCTGTACCACCTCCTGATAAAGCTCCAAGACCAGCACCTGCGGCACCGCCTATTAGAGCATCACGAAGGGATACATCTTTTCCTTGTATCTTTCTTAATGCTAAATTACCAAGCGCGCCTGATATTGCAGGGTTTCCTACGATAGCACCAATTAAATTACCTAAGAAGAATTCAGATTTACCAGTTACAGGGTTTATGCTGTTTTGCCCTGATCCAACAACGTATCGTCGAGGATCAGCGCCTACATCTTTAAACGCACGACCAAGGCCACGAGCTACTTGTGGATTACTTTGGAGTACCGCTTGTGGGACAATTGTTTCACCCGGAGTCAGGTGTCCCATAGTGGTATCGCCGTTTCTACCGTATCTAGCCATGTTCTGCATTATACTAACCTCGTACTTAATATATATAAGTTACCAAATATTTATTTAAAATACTAGAGCGTTGACCCAGAAATTCCTTCAGGAGCCGTAACTTTAATATTTGTGCTTCTTTCTTCTGTTCCAGTCCAGCTTTCACCGCAATCTGGACAGTTACCGTCTGGGTATGACGCAATCTCTTCAGGTGTGTCTACCTTATTTTCACAATTTGCGCAAGAAACTACATCCACGCTAGTTGCTGGCTTCCATGTTGAACCGTCATCCATTGTAATAATTGTATCGCTCATGATATAGTCACCGTTACCTCTCCTACTTGCCCTATTGCTGAAGAACCTCTTACATAGGGTATATTTAATACGGGAACACGCAATTGCCCATTGTGTTGAAAGACACTTCCATTTTCTAATCCTGAATCATCCGTTTGCAAATTTGTAAATACTGTAAAGGTATTACGCCCTTCACCCGGATTTTGCATGTTTTGCATATATGTAGAGTATGAACGTAAAACTTCTCCAAAATATCTTTGGTCATACTCATCTGGCGGTATGGGAAAAAATGGTAAGTTTAAGTTACGAGACATTACCGTCTCCCATCAGGTCTAATATCTACTCTTGGAGAGCCTAATCTCCAAGCTACACCAGTATCTTCGCTTTCAATTCTAAAAGCAAACGACCTACCCCTAAGCCGAACAAATACCTGTTCTGTAAATTGCTCTACAGGAACACTAGCTGTTTTTGTAATTGTATTTGCATTAGAGTCTAAATAGTTTCCGCCGGGGAAATTTCTAACTTTAAGCGTCATAATAGCACTTGGCACTGGAGCTGTAGAATTTTTAAACGTCATATCTGGTATTAATCTACGCATAAACGCAAATTGCTCACCATCACCTAAGTCCATTTGGCTGCTTTCAATGTATGATGTAATTGCTGTTGCTGGACTTGTGCTACCATCATCAGAGCCAATTTCATGCAAATACAAATAATGGTCTGCGCCAGCAGCTATAGGTTCTGAATTTACACCTCGGTCTAACCATACAGTCCTTGATAGAGTTCCATAATACCATATTTTTTGATCGTAATTGTATGTTACATAGCTGTCGTTTTCAGAACTAGAGGCCGAAGGATAATACCAAGTTACTTCAGAAAATGCAGAGTTAAGAGAAGCAGTAACCTTTTCTATTTGATCGCTATTAATATTTGAAAATACATAATCTCTTACTGAGCATGGAAGTCTTTGAACGGCGCCACCGTACACATAGAACTCTTCTGCACCCATCCAGAATACATTGTCTTCAACAGCAATAGAGGCTAACGGACCTGCAATTGTAATGTTTTCAGAAATAGCGTTAATTCCAAATGTAAGTGGCGGCCCTAAGTATTGCATTGCGTGTAAAGAAACATCAGTAAATACTAGAATCTGTTGACGAGTTTCTACAGCAGTTATGATTTTTGACCCTGAACCAATACGAAGATCACCCGCAGTATTTGTTACAAGTGATTGCCACTCAAGAATATTTTCTTGATCAGAAAACCTAATTAACAAAGGGTCTTGTACTCCGGGGTTTGTTTCAGAATCGCAACCAAATGCAATTACATGCCTGTCTCTGTCGGATACGAGAACTTGCTTTGCTATTACAGGTGCTTTATTTGATCCGGCTAAACTAGCAAGCTCAACGGCTCTTAATAATGGCGGGCCAGAGTTTGTAGAGCTATCCCAATAAAATATATCTCCATCTCGAACATTAATAATTAAATCTTCACCAAAGTTATCATGTGACCATATTCGAAGAGTTTGACCAGAAGCAGATAAGCTTGTAGATGAACCCCAAGCGCCACGACTATAAGTACCTGCACTCCAACCATTTCCAGCTATAGTTGTATCTAGGCCAGTGTTAATTTGATAAGCGCCAACAATAGAGCCTCCGCCATTCCCACTATCAGAAGAATTAGAAAATACATAATTTGGAGTTAAACCAGTTGTGGTTGTAATGCTTTGAATACTAGAAACTTCACGAACATCAATTTGGTAAGAATTAGTATTTATAATTCCTGTAATTTGATATTCTTGGTTAAGAACGTTAGCTGTTATAAGCCCACCAAGACTAGCTGCTCCAGAAAATGTTACAAAATCATTTACTAAAGCGCCATGTCCGTTGTCTGATACAATTACAGTAGACATTGTAACAGAAGCGCCTGATGAATGAGTAGTTGCTACAGTATTATCTGCACCCCTAACGCAACCTATAAGGTTGTTTCCGTTAAGACCTGCAAATGTAATATGTTCAGAACCTATTTTTATAATGCCAAAAGACGGAAATCCTGAAGCTGAAGCTACGGTTATTGTTGTATCTATAGCGGATAAAGTTTCGTTAAGTGTCGTCGCGTTAGCAGAAAAAGTTACATCTCCAGCAGCGGTTGTTGCTCTGATGGGTGTAATGTCATTATATCCCCCACCTTGATTTATATAATACTTTAAGTGTGTTCCAACTCCAAGGTAGTTTGTACCTTCTACAGTAAGCCAAGGATGAAGAGCGCGACACGTTCCAAGAAAAGCATTACTAGATTGCTTTATCCAACCTCCAATTTTTTCTGGAAAACCAAACCTAAAGCGAACCTTGTCCATATCGAACCAACCGCCTTCGTTACTATAAGACGTAGTTTCGCGGTTTGCACCGGGGCGAAATTGAAGTTTTTGTAACGTCATCGGCAGCTCCTGTTAGGTGGATTATACACAAAAGTTCGACTTATGCTAGAGTAAGCTTTAAGCCGAACAATTGTTTTTTTAATTAATTTTTTAAAAATAATCCGAACAAATTACAACATCTCTAAAGCTTGATGCAAAGTCTCTTTATTTCTACGAGTCCATCCACGTCCAAACGTCTCAAATGTCTTTAAGCTTTTATAGAAATCTTGCCTTACATCATGAACGTACTCAATAATAAATTTAGGGTCTTTTTCCATAACAAGCCCTAGCGTAGCTGGTCCTATAGCTCCATCTGCCGTAGCCCCAACTGCACGTTGCACAGCTTTTGCAGGTCTACCCGATCCAGAATTCACGGCCCAATCGAAACAGGCCCAGTCTAAACCAGATGGAAGTGAATCGCCTTTGACTCGATCCCAGTAGTTCTTTTTATATATAGGAGCCACATCTTCGGGTGTTAAGTCACGCATTTCCTGTTCTGTAGACTCACGACCAGTCCACTCATCGTACACTTTTTTGGTAACTCCCAAATTTGTGATACCTCCCGGATCTTCGGGATGATTTACGAATCCTCCTTCGTGAGCAAGAAGCATTTCTAAGCATTTATCAAAGTTTTGTTTCATTTCGTAATTCCTTGTTTCTTCTCATAGCTACGAAGTCCGCCCAATCCGAGCATTCCCATCATGACAGTCATTAAACTGCCCATATCAAACTCTGGTAGTGCAGGTATATCAACACCAGCGGCAGTTACACCAAAAACAATTAATGGCTGCAATACAAAATGGTAAGCGAAAGCAACACCGCACACCCAACCTATGAATGGACGCCATCCGCCTTTAAATAAAGACCCTGATGCAGCTTCAGCTTTGTTTATTTCTAATTGACCCATTAGCGCTTGCTGGGCATGATTATCGGACATTGTAGCGATCTCGTGGGCTAACTTGGCCTTTTGATCTTTGTCCTCAATAACTTTGTCTAGTAGTCCAGTAACAGGTCCTACTAAATTGCTTACGAGACTCATCATTCGTTATTCGCCTTTCCTTTTGTGTATGCTTCCTTACCGTAGAAGGCGGCAACGATAGCAGCTACAGAAACAAAATAAACACCAGCAATAGACGCCAGTGAGTTCATGGCTTCATCAAGATTAGCCAAGTTACAAATAATTATAGAAAGCGGGTATAGCAACATACCAAACAATGCGAACCACGCCATCTTTCTTTGGGCATCTCTTTGTGCATCGTCATCTAGCATTTTTAAACGCTTATCTTCAAACGCCATGCGATCCCATTCAGCTTGGTCTATCGAACCATTACCGTCTACATCAGCTTTTTCAAACTCAGTCATATTAGTCTCCTAATCAGCAAGGGGGTTGTCTAATGCCCTTTGTAGTTTATCCATTAACTTATCTTCTAGTTCTTTCATATCACCACTTTGTGAAACTCTAACACGTTCTCGTTGATTTTCAAAGCGGACTTCTGCGGCGTCTATCATCTTGCGTACCTTGTCTTCAGCCTCACGAACCATATCCTCCACACGATCCGTTTGCTTCTCAATACTCAATATGTCCGAACGCAAACCGTTTTTAATGTCACGACTGTATTCTACTGACTCTTCTACCTTTTCAGATATGCCACTAACCTTTGCATCCATGACATCCATTTGCAGTTGATATTCTCCAAGGTCTAGCCCCGCGACCTCTTCTATCTTTTGATACATGACGAACCCACCGTATAGGCCACCCACAACTGTAGATAAAAACGCAAATATAGCTACGATTGAACCAAACGACATCTTCATGCCACCAGTCTTAAACTCACGATCTGCAAGACCATCAATGTTATCTGCTATCTTGGTAGTATCCATCAGTTTTCGAACTCCATCTCGCCACCTGCACGTTGTAGGTTCTTTAACTCTTCTAGCTCATCTCGTAGCTTTTGTATTTCTAGCCTACGTTGAGTTAGTTCTATCTGATAAAGATCATCACAGTTAATACGAGCCTTTGGTTTATCTAAAGGAATAACAATACGTGCATATACGCCTATGTCTTTGCCACGGCTATCAGTGTTTAACCCTGATAGTACACCTGTTACACCATACTCTAAGTTTACGCCACCACCTACAGCGTTACTGCACCGCATATTGCCTGTTGAAAACGAATCTGACTGATAGTTCATTGGTGGACTTGGCAATGCAAGCGAAAGGGAGCTGTTGTCGGCTACAACAGAACTAGATAATAAACAAAAGACAGCTACTAATCTCATGCTGGCTCACCATCTAACCTTGAGCATATCCTAGAAGAAATAAGGGTACTAGACTGATTAGTCCTTCTAACTTTTGATGTTGTGCATAGATATACAGCTTCAGGCATATCTTTTTTTCTTATATATACATCAAAAGATTTATGCTCTTTGTAATCAACTTGTATAATCCTATACGTTGTAGAAAAAGGTATGTTCATCCAATTTAAATCAAACAAATCAATCTGATAATATCTTATTTCTTCCCTAGAATTAAAAAACGACATTTCTACCTTGACCACGTTTTTAACATGACTTGGTTTTACTTCTGGATAGGCAGGCGTCATTTCGTGCGCAGACGCACCAAAAGTAACTAACATGCCTATCGTGATTATCCTACTTAGCAATGCAACTAGCCTGCACAACAGCCGTGTAAGTGCCTCCCGGCAATGGTTTTGCTGAACCATAAACTGCACTAGAAGCAGTAGAGAACCATGTTGACCCTGCCAACGTTAAGTTAAAGTTTGTAGTGTTACCTACTACTGTCTTAGCATCGTTATAAGCGGACATACCAGAAACAGATGTTTGTGTAACGCTTGTACTACCTGTCCACGTTAGAGTATCAGACAAAGAAGGGGATGAACTAAAAGATGTTGGGTGAGTTATACTAGCTATATAAGCATTTGCGATAGAAACGTCATACCTGATTATGGGTAATATGCCACCGTCCGCAGGGGTTGTGCTTAATTTACTAGCAATCGGGTTACCGTATGCGCCCGATTTAGTTGTTTGGATAACACATTTGGCTTCTACACTCCCTGTAATATTTACAGTTGCGAAAGCTGGTAGTGCAACGAGAGAAAGTGTTGCTATTAAATACTTCATATTAAACCTCATTTGTTATACTGCATATCGACCATTTTTTCGTGCAGAATCTGTTGTGCTAAGTTATTACGCAAGGCTTTCTTGTTGTCAGCTATTTCTGAGTCAGCAAGACCAACGGTGTCAGCATATACACCGCCATTAATAGATGCGTTATAGTACATAGCTATATTGGTTTGTTGGTTAATAGCCATAATAATATCATCTTGTCCTTGTGTCTTAAATAGGGTCAAAGCGTTGGCAGACGCCGTTAGACCCATCTCAATCCTAGTCTCTTCCTCTTCCTCTTCTTCAGAAAGTATCAGATTGCCATCTTCATCATACTGAAAGTCTGTATCCGCGTCTATAGCAGCCATAGCGTCATCATCTTCTAGTACGTCATACAGTTCAACTACAGGGATTACAGGTATAGGTTTGACATACCCCGGACATGCAGGGTTAGATTGCTCATCATAACATTCATCTAATCTATAACTATATATAACCACAGCATCTTTGACCGAACCTTTCCCTTCAACATCAATTGAACCCGCGCCCCATTGCGGAGCTGGAATGTTCGAAAGGGGAAACGATCTAACAATAGTGTTTCCGGGAACTCCTGACCAGTCGTCTGTTTTTCGAAAGATATAGCCATCTGCGTCAACATTCTTATTGCCAATATGGACTTTCATGTTAGCATCAGGGTCTTTTACTGTTGTGTATTTGTATAGTAAGCCGTTAATATCAATACCCGGAATATCAGGCAAAACAGAACTCATGCTCCAGCTTAGTGCTGTAGACGCGGCATTCCCTGTTGTTCCATAACTATAAGGATCACAGGAAGAGTAAGAAGGCCAAAGTGCTAATAATAACACTAAGACCTGTTTTTGTTTCAACATTCTCATTGAAAATCTTTCTCATAGGATTGTTCTGATCTCTTTGTATTTCTTCTTTTACGGCTTCCATTTCCCATGCCAGTCTAGCTTTGTCGCCCACCAACCCATCCTTGGGACAGGGCGTCCCCGCGTTGAGCATGGCTTCAAACACTCTTTCGTCCTGACACATTACGGATACCGCTGCCACTTTCATACCCATATCGTACATGGTTTTGGCGTTCTTTAATTTTTCGCAATTCATATCTCTAACAGTACGACCAGCAGAGATACCAAGTATCTGTGTTTGCACTGCACCAGCAACACCGACAGTACATAAGTCAGAGTTACTTGCACTGATCTGTGGAGAAATAGCAGAAGGTGGTGGACTATTGATAGTAGTATCCATCGAACCATTAGAGGTTATTGTACTGTTAGTGTCAGTGTAGATTGTGTCATCAGCAGCAAGACTGCTGCCGATTAAGATAAACAAACCAATTAATATTGTTCGTAACATGTTACATTTTCATTAGTACCGCAACGAGTAGGGTTAATATCGCGCCTGTTGCTGCAATCATAATGCTTTCCATACGTTTAACTCGACCAAATAGATCTTTAAATTGTATCTTAACTTCTGTTTTAATTGCAACCACTTGCTTTTCTAACTCGTCAAGCCTGTCATGCGCAGAAGATATAGTTCTTTTATTCATCTGTTTCTTTTTCCTTTAAAGAATCTCCAAGCATTTTGACAAAAGCTTCTTTGCCTACCTTGAGTTGATCTAAATTAAATTCTGCCGATCCAATCTTTTGCTGCAGAGAATTGATATGGTTAATAATAGTTTTCTGCGTGTCAGTGAGTTGGTCTTCAGTGTAATCTTTGTCATCAATCGTAATAACCTTTTTATCTTCAGCCATTTTGATCTCCTATAGTTAAGTTAAAATTACCAAGGCATCCCAGTTGTGGATGTTGGTGTCGCAAGTTCAGCTATCTTAGCATCGTTAGCCGCTTCTGTATCAGCTTTGACTACTTGTTCGTGTACCCATTCTAATACGTTTGCCTCTGTTAGATCAGCGTAAGGGATGTAATCATCGTCTGATGGTACACCTGTATGAGATGTAGTTCCATATGCTGATGCAGTGTTTGTTCCATCTGTGCTTTCGCAACGCCAGTGAGCTATTGTTACTGAGTCATCAGATGTGTTTCGCTCTAGGTTAGCGATAGACCATGTGTGTGTGTTTGGCATGTTGTTATCCTTATGTTGGTTTAGTAGGCCATGTTACTGTATTAGGAAACCCTGCTTGTGCTGGTAAGTTAAGCAAGTCAGTTCGGTACTGTGTCCACTCTGCTTGTTTAGTATCTGTAAGTTCAGCCCAACGTAGAGGGTTAGTTACTATTGGGTCTACTTCCATTACTAACTTCTGGTCACGTTCCTCCCTTAAACCCGCCGCTAGTTCTGCATCTAGCTCCTCTTGAGTAGGTGCTACATAAGCCGCATAGTCTGAGCCAATGAGTTCAAGCAATACGCTGTTGTCTACCGTCATATCTGTGTCATCAGGGCTTAGTGTGTAGGGTATCCAACCGTATTTTGGATGGTTAATGTCTACATTAAATATAGTATTATCAGCATTAAGTGATTGTGCGTTACGCACTTCTGTTATTGTTACTGTTGGCATTAACGCCTCCTATTGTTGTAATTGTCATCAAGATATTCTTACAAAGAGGTTAGCAGTAGCATAACTGCCGTTTTCTCTTTTATGCTGACCGCCCATAAGCCTCCAAGTTCCGCTAACTCCTGCCGATACAGTGCTAGACCACAAAATATGATGTGCAGACATTTGACCGTTTCCTGCCGCCTTTAGGTAAGAACCAGAGATAGTATCACCTTCATTTATCATGTTGACACTTTGTGCAGGGTCAACCGCTAACCAAGTATAAGTACCAACAGCATTGAAATCTGTACTACCGCCAACACCTGTTAGGTTAGAGCCATCGCCGTAATAAGTTGTAGCTGTAACACTTTGTGCAAAAGTTGCATTACGATTGGACGCAAGTGTTAAAGCTAAAGAAGTATTGTCTACATAAAATTGTAGTGTTTGTATACCACTACTCCCTGCTTTAATGTATGGACCAGTCGAGTTATCATAACCAATTTCTGTTTTGTAATTTGTGTTTGAACCACCACTAACTCTTATAGCTGAAGTTACACCTACACGAACTTCTAAATCAGTATTTGGGGATGAAGTTCCCACTCCAACTCTATTATTGCCACCATCAACAAACAACATACTTGATTGACCATTTGACTCAACACGGAAGTCTAAGTCTTCGCCATCTTCGTTGAAAGTTGTACCACCGCCATTTACTGACATACGTTCTAAGCCAGCAGTCTCTAGCCTAAACTGATCTCCTGCTGGAAAACCAAAGAAAGTGTTGTCATCACCTACATGCGTAATAAACCCCGGAATACGAACACCACCATTAAACGTAGCCGCACCCGCCTCAGACATATCAAGGGTGAGGGCTGTAATGTCAGACCCACCATCGTTGCCCCTAAAGAAAATGTCTTTGTCTGAACCTTTACTTTCTATGTATAAGTTATTCGATGCTTGGTATATTTCGGCAAAAGTAGTACCATCATCCTTTAAAACAATCTGTTGACCCCCTGCATCAAGAATAATGTCTCCTGCAACGTCTAGTGTTAAGTCGCCAGATGGATTAGCTATAGAGCCTGAGAAGTAGCCGTCTTTGAAGCGGACGTTAGATGCGCCTAAATTTACATCTGCATCGTTAAAAGCACCAGCGTTTGTAGCTGGGAGTAGAGCATCGGTAATTTTTAAACCTTTGCCTGAAGTACCATGAGAACCAATATATGGATATGACCCATTAACACCAATACTACCTACAGATGTGCCGTCTTTGCGGAACTCTACAATGTCTCCGTCTGATGATGTGCGGTTGAATATACTGCTATCACCACTTGCAGTAGCATAAAGTCTACCATTGGCGTTTGCTACAATACCTACATCAGTCGCATTTGCACTCGTCTTACCCACCAACAAGTTTCCTGACGTGTCAATGCGCATACGTTCTACTGGAGTAGCCGCCGCATCAGCGGAAGCCGATGCACTGGTGTAGAATCTGTGGCCATTTGAATCAGAGACGTATTTCGCACCGCCGCCTGTTGCCATAGCTTTCCAACCGCTTGCATAGTAAAGATTTGAGGCTAAGTACAAAGCGTCGCCGTAGCCGAAAAATGACCCGCCGCTAACCATTTCTAGAGATGGTGACAGGGTGTTAACTGGCGTTCGCCCAATACCAACGTTTCCTGACGAGTCGATGCGCAACTTATTTGTAGCACCTACATTATAGTTAAATCCATCTCCATTAGCATCATTTAAAACAAAACCTGTGCCTGAAACATAATTTATTTCTCCACGAGTAGCATTATCTGCACGATTTAGTATTAACTTATTACCTCCACGTACTGTTACTGTGCTATCAGAAGTCAAACCGTCTGTAGTAGTAATACCTGTTACGTCTATGCCTGTTGCTGTTGTCTCAAATCGTTTACTGTCATTATAATTGAGCTGAACTTTACCGCCTTCAGTAAACATAGCATAAGTTGCGTTAACTGCACTATTAACAAATCGCATATTAGATGCGCCGCCAATGTATAAATCACCATTGCCGTTTTCAATTATTTTACTATCGTTACCATCATGGTAAATCTGTAAGTCAGACCCAGCACCGAAGATGGCTTTTGAAGAGTCAGCAAACGTAATGTCGTCGCCCGTGGACACCGCAATATCAGTGCCGCCAGTCGTGTTGCCGTTAGCAAGAACTTCAGCAAGCGTATCAACTGTGCCTACCTGACTATCTACATACGCTTTGATTGACTGTTGTGTAGAAAGAGCTGTAGCACTGTTAGATGCCATGTTATCTTCGTCGAGTATGGCTGTAACAGAAACGCTACCTAATCTTAAACCATCAAAATAAGCGTTGTTAAATACGTTTGCGGCTACGGCACCTGTACCGCCGCCATTAAAGTAAACAACTGCTGTTGTACCTGCTGGAATTTCATAGTCATTAGATGCGTTATATGTACCTTGAAAGACAATGATACTACGAGAGCCAGATAAGGCATTTCGAATGTAAATGATTTTTTCAGCATCATTTGGTGTTAATTGAACATAAGCTGTTGCTCCAAGATCACCGCCATCTACATAAGAAATTAAACGATTTCTACCGTTAGATGATGCGCCATCTGAAACTGGAAGCGCGTTTGGCGATCCAGAAGAGCCTGCTGATGATAATGTTAAACTAACTTGACCGTCTAGTGCGGTATCAATTAGTTCTAAATTTGTATTTGTTGTATCGCCCCATGTGCCTGACTGTTCGCCAGTTCCTATGAGTTCGATCCCATTATTTAACGTATATGTACTAGCCATTTTGCGTTCCTATGCTGCTATATCGTCCCATCCAG
>Ga0213861_10000139_pt1 | contig 55130 bp, 39 predicted proteins | sample PICome_4_FD_160110 | JGI IMG/M metagenome (GOLD analysis project Ga0213861, IMG submission 160110) | Coastal seawater microbial communities near Pivers Island, North Carolina, United States - PICO131 | ecosystem: Environmental > Aquatic > Marine > Coastal | place: USA: North Carolina... | reverse complement strand
AATCTACCAAGTTCTAATTTAAGTTTTTCAATCTTTTTTGGGTCACCTGATTTCTTAACATCTTTAATTGTCTTATCAATTCGTTTTTTCATATCACGAACTGCTCCATCAGCGTTAACTGTTAATGCAGATGAGGTAAACTCTAACACTTCTGCACCTAAACCTAAGAATATCTGTTCAAACTTCATTAAGTTCTTCTTACCAATCTTCTTTTGGTCATCTTTATCTGTTTTCTTAGCCCATTCTAATGTTTTTTCATCAGTAATGTTCTTTTTATCTAATCTAAATCCTTTATCCATGAACGCCCATCTCTTAACTAACCCCATTTTGGTTTTGTTATCGAGTGATGATGGTGAATTCTTATCAACCCATTGTTCCCACCACGCTTGGTGGTAGTCAGCAACACCATCAGTATCCTTTAAACTGAATTCTTTCTGTAATTTAGATATTTTTGATGAATATTTACTACGTTTCTTAGATAAATCTTGTGATTTTGGTAATTTTACGATAGGAGGTCCTTGAATAGTGTAATTATCTTGTACATCTTTGTTAACTTGTTTAATCATACCAGCTAATACTCTAGCGGAATCACCATTCTCTCCAATTGCAACACCTTCCATATTGAATTCCATAGTACCATGGAACACAAGTAACGCTTGGCCATAAGGAATAACGTTTACTGATGTTGGGTATATCACTTCAAGGTTCATAAAACAAGCACCTTGTTTGAATATCTTATCTCTTTGTTTATCTGAAAGGGATTTGATTGCATTTGAGAGGTCTTTCATTGCATAATTGTATGCATCACTCAATCCACCCCTACCTTGGAACTTATCTGATACACCTTTGATATCTAAAGCATTCTCACCTCTGTTCTTTAGGTGTCCTTTGTTCCTCGCTGCTACTAATCTTCCATCTCTCCATGAAATAGCTAGTGCTTGACCATCTGTTTTCTCTCTTGTGAACTCAAGTGTACCTTCGAGTGCACGATTTACGATATCTTTAAGTTGTCCAAAGGTTAAATTGATATCAGTATCAAACGGGTGAGACATATGTCCATACGCACCACCTTCTTGAAGTAATTTAGATTCGTTTATATGCTCTTTGTAAAACTCTTTGTGTTGAGTATCCATTGTGGTTCTCAACTTCTTTAATTCTTTATCATGATTATCCACCCATTCTTGGTCTGGATACCCATGTGGTGCAATTTCGTTCTTTTGTGTAAATTTCTGTGCTTCTGCATCTCTTAATGCTGGTAAGAATCTAAATTTTGCTCTTTTAAGAACTCTTCCCTTTTTTCTTACTACATTTTTGTGAACTATCTTTGCTTGTTGGATAGATAAATCTTTTTTAGCAATACCTGGAAACAATTCTTCTCTAAATTCATCATAAACTTGTAGGTATGCTTTTTTGTATGCAATTTTCTTTAATTTAGCAAGAGGTTTTCTTCTTTTCATGGTTCTTGCTCTTCTTCTTGCTATTTGAGCACGTTTACCAGCCATCGCTGCTTTTCTTCTAAGTAAATCTGCAGGTCTTAGTTTACCTTTACTCCTTTCCTCTATATCCACATCTTCAGATATACCCATTTTCTCTTGCCATGAATCAAATGCATCAAAATCGTATTCTTGTTTCTGAGAATCCCATCCACATGAATGACACAAATACTTTTCATCATCTTCAGATTCGATTTCCCATTGGTGATTACATTTTTCACACTTTACTTCTGTTCCTGCAAGTTCTGAGATGAATCCTTCTTTAACCATTCTAAAGGTAACCACTTTTCTACCATTGATTGTTGGCATTCCATGTTCATCTTTACCGATTGATTTAATAACTGTCTTTTTGTTCTTAAATCTACCAGTCATAATGGTATCACCAACTTTAACTGGTAATACTATGTTTTCGTTTAAAGATGCTTCGTACTCATCTTGTGATTTTTTATCACCCTTTTGAGAATCTAATGATGCATCTTTGGTATCTTTAGTAGTATCCAATCCTTTTACTAATTCGTAACCAACTAATGCTGCTTTACGAGTAACGTGCTTAAACCATTTAGAATAAGCATCACTTGAATAGATATCAACTTGGTTAGTTGCGGTTTGTGTACCAAGTACACCAGCTGGGAATGGAGTTACTGCTTTAACAGGTCCATTTGGATAGATTGGATGTTCGTAATAATCTTCCAACTCTTTGTTGGTAATCATATTTACTACTTCATATCCAATTTTCTTTGCTCTATCTATGTTTATCTTAGAAAATACATCATAGTTTGGAAAGAATACATTTGGCCCATCATCTACTTGTCCTATACCTGATTTAGAACCTTCGTTTATTAACCATTCTTCTATCATCTCTTTAGAAATTTCAATTCCTTCATCAAGTTTATCTGTAATCATCTTAAAGATGGTTGCATTAAACTTTCCATAGGCTCTTTTCTTAAAGAAATTTTGTTTTTGTTCGTCCGAACCAACTGATAACCCATTACGAGTTTCAGTTCCACTTATACCACCACCACTTTGGGGTGCAGCATAAACGTACCCACCATCCCTATATCCCACAGATGGTTCTCCTTTGTATGATTGAAAGTATTTACCACTATCGGGTTTTAATCTATTCTTATCTTTCTCACCAACAACAGTTACGAATGCAGTTGTTTCTTTATCGAACTTTTTAAGAATTTCTGTGGGTTTGTATGGATTTTTAACTCTATGTATTTTGGATTTGGGTATTCCAAACATAGTAGTCATAATTTTCACCTTCTCTTTGAAGTTAAAAGGTGATTTAGGTCTTTCAACCTTATCAGATGTACCAATATAAACATTATCCTTACCGAACTTTTTGATAAGGTGTTGGTAAGTACCATAGTGTCCTTTATGCATAGGTTGGAACCTACCCACATAGATAACTACTGTTTTTTTAATAGGATTTTCATCCTCCATTATACTCTCTACGAGAAATTTGGAAAGTTTGTTCATATTTGGTACACCTTATCAGTATATAAATATTAAAAAGTAAAGTTTAGATATCTTTGGATATAATTTTTGATTTATATAATGATAACTGCTTGAAATCTGATATAGGTTTTTCTATTAAAGTATTTTCTATAAACATATCATCTCTATTTAGCAAATTATAAAAATTCTGATGGTTGTGTTGAAGTATTGGTATCATTTTCAGATAGATATCTTTTAATTCTTTTAAGCTTTTTTTATTAATTTTTTTAATTAGCTTAAATATCGTTTCAATTCGTAATTCATCATCTTCGATTTCATCATAACTTTCATCCCAAAAATCTGAAAATGTTTTGAATCCATACTCCTTTAAATATTTTAATATTTTATAGGAACCTATTATTATAAAAGGTTGTAATGATTTTATTGGTAGAAGTGTTTTTTCAGTAATTCTAATATCGCTATCTTCTTTAGTAAATCCAGTTTCACTTACAATATTACAAAAAGATTTTTGTAAAAAAATAAGTTGATTTTCTAATGTAAATGTTTTTTGCTCAAAGTGGTTATCATCTAATCTTTCTTTTATAGAATCTTCTAACCATATAGATTCATATTGAGTATGTTTGTTTCGTGTATTAAATGAATAAAGTGTATTATTTTCTATATCAATATTTTTTTTAAAAAAATCATAAGTTTTTATTCTATGAAACCGAGCTTTACCCATAGGGCACATAAATTTATATATAAAACCTCTTTCATTTAAAATATTAAAGTCATTAGCTGGTAGTCCAACTTTAAAAAGAAATTTAGATAATTTATGTTCTATTAGATGTTCATAACCAACATGAATATGTTCTTTACAATTAATTGGTCCCATATAAAAGGTTACAATACTTGGAAATAATACCGATACTATTTCATCTAAATCGCTTGGAGTAAAGTATTTTTTAAAGTCATATTTTTCAGTAGTAAAATCAAATGCTATATTTACTTTATTTTTTATCCAATCTTTCAGTTCATACTTTAACTGATTAAGATTTTTTTTAATTTTGAATTGTTCTATTTCAGAACCTCCCCTAATAGGAATCCGAATAGTATTTGTTTTTGGATTATAAGTTGTGGCAAATATAATAGAATCTAACTGATTCATTTTATTAATGATTTTTGTAAATAAACGGGTCTCTTTTACGAAGTTCTTCTAATTTCTTTTTGTAAATTTTCTCTTGTTTACGCCTTTTGAAGTAAAGTTGGATTTTCTTTATTATGTTCATTTGATATTATTTTTTGTAGATTATTAATTACATTACTATCATTTTTATATGAATATTTTTTAAGAGTTTCTCTATTATGAATAAGTATTGGTTTCATTTTTTTTAAAATATCCAACCACTCATCATCTGATTTATCATTTAGTTCTATGAAAAGTTCAAATACTTTCATCATTCTTTTCAAGCTATGCTCTTCATTATCATAACTTTCATCCCAAAAATCTGAAAATGTTTTGAATCCATACTCCTTTAAATATTTTAAAACATGAGGCCTTCCTAATAACACGAATGGATGAAGTTGTTGTATTGGTTTTAAGATTTTTTCAGTAGTATATCCATTTGTTCTTTCAAAAAATTCTGTTTCAGTAACTAAACTGTAATATGTTTTTTTGTATAAATCAATATCATCAATTTCTTGTTGCCTACCTTCTATACTGTTTAAATCAGAAACATCAAGTGATAGTTTATTTATTTTTTTTAATTTTTTATATCCATTTAATATTGAATACTTAAGTGAATTTTCAAGTAATTCATTTTTAATTTCATGTTTATTTAAAAGTTTACCATCTTGAGAAGCAATATATGCATCTGATTTTATATCATATTCGAAATTATCACCAAAATTATTATTATGATAATCTAAATCAAAAGATATCATATTATCATCAAATAAATCATATTGTGCTATTAACGATAGTAGTACTTTTCTATGAATATGCAACCGTCTGTTTAAAAGTAAGCATTTATATTTCTTTTTAACTACAATTTCATTTTCACTTAAAAATGAAGATGATAGTTTTGAATCTGATATTTCATTTGCTTTTGTTTTTAATTGCTCGTAGTATGTTATAAAATTTAATTTTTTATCTGTTGTAAATCCAATTTTATTTAAGTAATAATCATTTGTATCACTATTTTGAAAATTATTTGAAACTATATACACATTGCTTGGATTTATATTATTATCTTGTAAATGTATATAAATCCATTTAAAATAATCTAAAAACATTTCATGTTCTAATCCTGTATAAATTAATATTTTAAAGTTATCGTATTTTTCTGTATATTCTAATGCTCTTTTAGAAATAAAGTTAAATATATTTTCGTTTCTATATTCTTTTTGTACTCCAAAAGATTTATGATTTAATCCCATCGTACCGATTGGATACAACCACAGAGTATTCTTACTTTTGATACTATCTTCTATGATTGAAATTAATACTTTTCTATTATTAAGTAAACCAAGTGCTGGTTCGCAAGCTACTATATCGATACCATCTAAATTAGTTTTAGCTAAATTATCTTTATCGGTATCAAATGATAAATCAAATAGTTTTGTATGAAATTTTGGATTTATACAATTAGCAATATAACCATTAACAGACATATAATCAAATACTAAGTTAATCATGATTTATAAAATAGTTATACTTTGTTTTTCAAAGATAGATGGAATTGTTTTTTTTAAATGTGTACGAATCCAACCACTATCCATTGTAATTAATAAATTACGATTATGTTCTAATATATCTTTCATTTCAATAATGATAGTTTTTAATTCAGCTGGTGTTTTTTTGTTAATTGATTGAATAGTTTTATATACTTTTTTTAATCGTAACCAATCATCTAATTCTAAATCATATGATTCATCCCACCACTTATCAAATGTTTTAAATCCATATGATTTTAATTTATCTAATATAAACGGACTACCTAACAATATAAATGGTTGATTGTGTTGAATTGGTTTAATTACTTTTTCTGTAAATGATTGTTGATATTGTGAGAATTCTGTTTCAGTAACAATTGATACAAACGTTTGTTCATATAATTCTTTTGTTTCCATACCAAATCCATGTACTGATGTGAAATCTTCAAAATCTAATGTGGCTTTATCTTTTTCTAATAATTTATTAAATCCATTAACAATTTTAGTTTTATCATCATGTGGTATTACAAATCCTTCAAGTTGACTTCTTTCTAATAACATATTAGTAAATTCACCATACATATTCATACTCATATCAAATGAGCTCATACACTCTTTTATAATATTAGAATCAAACATAAGTGATAATAAGATTAATCTATGTAATCTTAATCTTCTGTTAAGGAATAGAAACTTTTTAGTTTTATCTAAATATATGTGAGAAATATCTGCTATTGTTGAAGTCATAGCTTGTGGATTTGGTTCCATTCCTAAAATACTTCTTAACTCTAATGCTTTAAATGGAAGTGCCCAATTGTATCCCCAAAGTTTACAAGTATTTTTAATACCGTATTTTTCTTGAAAATCTGATAGAGTAAACTTATTTGAATTACTACCATTAACAATTATTAATTTTTCAAATGGTATTTTATTAAGAATACATAAATCGTAAATTCTTTTAAGTGTATCAGAATCAAAATAAGGTTCACCTGCGTGTTCTAAATATATAAAAAGATTTTTGTTTTTTTTCAAAAGTTCTTTCATCTTTGAAGATACACAATTGAATGCAGTATTATTTTCAGTATCATCTAAAGATAAAAATGTTTCTAAATCACCACCTGTGTTTATTGGGTAAAGATATAGGTCCTCTTCTCTTAAATTAAAAAGGTTGCCAACTGGAATTTCAGTAGTATCTCCCCATGCGTATAAGTAAGAAGGTCTTGATAGTTCAGTAATATCATTTGATATATTTTTTAAATTATTATCAAAGATATTATTATATTTTGGTATTACTATTCCATTAGAAATAACATCTCTACCAACAATTACATCGTAAACAAAATTAATTATCATAATACATTTCAGGATATTCTACAATTATATGTATTCCACCCTCAGATAAAGCTTTTTCATAGCTAGGAACAATTTTATCTATTGTATCTAATTTTGTAATTGTACAATTAGTAACTATCTGTTTAAACGCATCTGTATAATCTGCTTTATGTTGATGACCAGGATCGAGTGGTTTATCACTTCCCTTACCAACTCTTACAATTACATTTGGTTTCCACTCTCCATCAGACATTGCTTCTAATTTATCTAAATGATTTACCAATTGATTACAAGCAAGGATTAGAAAATCCCATCTTGGATAAAAAGTAACAACTTGATGACCTGCCATAGCCAATCCCATTGTCATTCCCATTTGGGTTTCTTCCATTACTGGAGTTTCTATCATTCTTTCTTTTGGTAATCCTTCAATAGTTTTACTCATTGGGTTACCATAATAAACTATCTGTTGTCCGATAAATATTGTTTTATCATCTTCCATTGTAAGTTTCATTGCTTCTGTAAGAGCATCTAAGTACGGTGTATATTCTGGATTCGCCATTTATATTATTTTTTTATCTATTGTAAAGTTATCTTTTTTTAATTTATCAATTATTAAATCTGCTATTATTTTGTGTCCTCTTAAATTAAAATGTAAGTCATTTTTTTGGAATCCATCTTTTATAAAATCAGATTGTACTGTAATATTATATTCATCATTCCATATAAAGTAATCAAATGCTGATTTAACAATTCCATCAACCTCTATATCTATGTGTCTTTTTTTAAATAAATTATAATATGTATCTGATTCTCCTATTTCTTCATCCCAACAAAAGGTAATTACTTTAGCTCCATCTTTTTCAAAATCTTTACATACTTTATCAGCTTCTTTTATTTGTGTTTCTACATCAATTCCATTACAATAATCTCTTCCATAATTTGTAAACTGAAGTATCATTAATTTAAAATCAGTTCTTTTAAATTTGTCGTAAGTAGAAAATCCTTCTTTTGCATATGTAAGGATACTCATATTAGTTCCACCATTACCTCGGTTTGTCCACCACCATGTATTGAGATAATCTGCAACTAATTTTATAAATTTGTTATTATCTTTATATAACTCCATTGCAGGGGTTATTAAATCGGGATCAAAATGATGTTCACTTCTGAGTGGTAAATTCTCTAAATCTGAATAATAATATAATCCTTCACCCCAAGTATAAGAACAGCCGATACCGAGAACACCCTTGCTCATTACGGTTTTGAATTAGGGTCGAACTGGTCTTTGTTTTCTTTATACCACTTTAGTGCATCTTCTAATCCACTTCTTAAATCGTACTTAGGTTTCCAACCAAGTTTGAGTAGTTTCTCATTTGATAGTAATCTTGTAGGAATCATCGGTGCTTTGTTATTTACAAATTCGATTGGATTATCATTACCTTCGATTTCTTTGATAAGATTAAGAACTTCCATTACTGTATGTCCTTTGCCATAACAAACATTATAGATATCGTATTTATCTACTTTCTCTGCAACTGTAATAAATCCACCTACCATATCATCTACATGAATAACATCTCTTACTTCAGTTCCATCTCCCCATAGTGGAATTGGATTTAAGTTATCTGCTACTTTTCTGATATTTGCTGGTGTAACATGACACTTTTCGAAATCAAACTTATCATTCGGTCCAAACGAGTTGGAAGGTCTAATGATTACACATTGCATCGGGTCGTGAATCTGATTAGAGAAAAACTCACATAAAGTTTCTCCATATCTTTTCATCCAACCAACTGCTTTATAAGCAGGATATATGTTTGGAGTCTGTACATTCATATCTTCAGTACAATATTCTCCTCCAATATCTGGATATGTTGTGTTAGAAGAAATAAACATAAACTTACGAACTTTATTTCTCCAACTCTGTTCCATAAGATTTGTATTCATTTCAACATTAGGAGTTACATGGAGTAGTGGATTCACCTTGGTATCCAACGCATTAGACGTATTCGCAGCACAATGAAAGATAACATCTACACCTTTTGATACTAAACCACAAAAAGATGCTTCTCTCAAATCCCCATTGACATGTTCAACATTCTCATAACCATCGAAATCTTGACGTAACTCCCTTGACCAACTTGTTGACCTTAGGTTAGTGTAACCATTTTCATATAACGATTTTAATAGTCGTGAACCTATGAACCCACTTGCCCCAGTAACTAATATTTTATCTTGTTTTTTCATAATATTTGTATGTTTCTTTTATACCTTGTTCAAATCCAAGTTTTGGTAATAATCCGAATTGCTCTTGTATCTTAGTACTCATTCTTCTTCTCATATCACCATTGGGCTTGGAAGTATCCCAATTAATTTTTATTTCTTTATCACTTACTTTAGCAACAGTTTCAATCATTCTTTTAATTGAGATTTCTTCACCACTACCTAAGTTAGTTGTTATGTGTAATTTATCTTCTAAACATTTTATACATCCCTCTGCTACATCACCAGCATATATAAAATCTCTTGTTGGTGTCCCATCACCCCACGCTTCTATTTCATCAGTTGCTTCATAAACTTTTCTACAAGTTGCTCCGATTACAGTTGCACCTTCACCAAAATTATCATATTCACCAAATATATTTGCTGGTCTTACTATTGTCCACTTATCATATCCATGCTGTACTTTATGTGCTTCCAAATACAACTCTGGTATTCTTTTACTCCAAGATGGAAACCAATCATTTGGTGATGGAAGTGTTTTCCAAACTGTATCTTCTACAAATACTTCTGCTGGTTCATAAACTCCTACTGAACTCATGAATACTAACCAACAATTATGTTTATGTGAGTTTTCGATTATGTTCGTATTTACTTTAATAGATGGTTCTAAAAAATCTAACGGAGATTCTTTAGCTCGTATTGGAGAACCTTTGATTCCAAACGCATTTATTACACCATCTAATTCTTGTTCATTAAACAAACGTTCTACTTCATCGGCTTCTCTTAAATCACACTTTGCAAAGTGAAAACGATTATCATTTATTTTTACTTTCATATCAACTAAATCCAATCCTAAAACTGAATAGTTCTTTTCTAATAGTTTTTGTACTAAATGAGTTCCAACTAAACCACTTGCGCCTGTTACTAAAATTCGTTTCATACTAATTCGTTTTCTATACTTTTTATTATTGAGTTTGCTATAATATTGTGTAATCTTTGTGATGGATGATGGTCTTGAATTTTTTGATTTGTATCACAATCTATTGTCATTCCATCTTTTTCATTTTCCCAAATTATACTTTGAATAGTTTCATATTCAATACCTTTATAATTTAACTTAACAAGATTAGAAGAAATCCATTCATCTTTTTTAAAATGATTAACAAAAGATTCATTCTCCCAAAATAAAAGTTTAATTTTTATTCCTTTAGATTCGTAAAACTGAAGTTCTTTTTTTACCATATCTAATATTTCAGGTACTTGTACAGTTTCATACCAGGTTTTCATATCTAAATTATTTTTTTGTAAATAATCTAAAAACATTTTATGAATTGTTTTTTCTTTTTCCATATTAAACCAAGCATCAGAATATCTAAGTATTAATTTTGGCTTACTTTTATATACATCAAAATTATGAATAAATGGATTATCTGCAGATAAATAAGGATTTATTTCTCGTATCTCATTCATTGAATAATCAGCTGTATTTATTTCAAACTGAAATCCATTTCTAATAGGTTGTGAAAACTGATATACTATATATTCAATATCATCAAAGTGATAACGTATAAAGGTATTTTCTATTTCATAACCATATTCACCTAAACGCTCTTCTCTTGTATTAAAAAGATTATTTAAAAATCCTAAAGAATTTTCTTCACTCCCACCGTTTGCATTTTTAACCACATCAAATGTATCAAAGTGATTCGCAACCAATCTTGCAAATCTGTTTTTTTGTGCATACTTGAAATGACCTCCAGTTATCTGTTTAAATTCAAAACTATTACAATCTTTTGGTCTATGTATATTTTTTAAATCAGAGTAATGCCATAATCCCTGTCCCCAAGTAAATGAACATCCACAAAAAATAATACCTTTGTCTAAAAAACTACCCATTTGCCTGTCCCATAATGTGGGAATTTTGATTCATACTTATAATAGATTACATCTTTTGGTATTTCTCTTTGAATACCACCCCATGTATCTAATGTTGGGGTATTTGTACTTACACCATTATCTTCCACAACAAAGTGAAGTGGTAAATCATAGTTTCTCGCATATTTGTGAACTTCATAGAAGATACCACTTTCAAATGCCATATCACCTAAGAAAACCCAAACCTTATTTGGACTACCTTGAAGTTTTAAAGCCTTTGCTACACCAAGTGCTATTGGTAAAGTACCAGTTACAATTGCAGATGCATAAAATTTACACTCTTTATCAACAATAGTAATTGATTTACCATCTAGTATTTTCTGTTTTAGTACAGATGGCTCCATCCCATGAAGTAATGCATGATAATGAGACCTCCAAGTTGAAAACACCCAATCTTCTACTCCTACTTTCGTAAATATTTTTATCAGTTGCTCTTCATTACCATTTGATAAATGAATTGGTCCTGTAATTTCTCCACCTTCCCAATGAGAAATAATATCATCTTCAAAATTGATTAAATCTTTTTTAGATAAATTTCCATCTAACCACTTATCTTCGTGGTAATCTAAATTAAGAATCTTTTCCATTTGCATCTCTTTTAGAAATTATTGGATTAGTACAGGGCCACTCTATGTTGAATCTTTTACTATCCCATTTTATTGTTTCTTGTTTATCTACATCGTTAAATTCACCTTCGTATGCCATTTTATAGTAGAATATCGAATTCTTTTCCATTACATAGTGACCATTAGCAAATCCTGGTGGTATTAATACTTGTGTTTGTGTTGATGGTGAAAGTATGTATGTTTCCCAACTTCCATATTGTGGATTTTTATTTAAACTACCACCTCTAACATCTAAAACTACTAAATATATTTTTCCACTCATACATGAAACTAGTTTCCATGTTTTATCATCGTAGTGTAATCCTCTAAGTACACCTTCATCCGATTTAGAAAATCTATCGTGTTTAAATTGTAATCCATTATTACGTTTTTTTGCAGGAAGTAATCTATCGTAATAATCAGAATGATATGTAGTTGATATCTCACCTCGAAGTTCATGATATACTGATGGTTGTATTATTTTAACACTACCAAGTACCTCTGAACTGTATATGTGGAAATCATTCCAACTTCTTTCTTTGTAATATATACTTCTATTTAATGCCATAACCTAATGGAAAATCGTTTCTATAATTTGAACTTAAATTACTTATCATTATTGTATAAGTTTTAATCAATTCCTCAATACCCTTTTCTAATGTATATCTTGGTTTCCAACCACATGATTCAAGTAGAGCGTTTGATACTATATAATCTCTCTTATCAGGGTCCTCATAATTATCATTGTAAAATATTTGGAATGAAGGAACTTGTTCTTTAATTGCTTCACACAATTGTTCTTTAGTAAGATTAGCTTCTGATAATCCTACATTAAATACCATACCTCCCCATTGTTCGTATTGGTTTATCATTTTTCTGAATACCAATGCTACATCTCTGATGTGAATAAAGTTTCTTACAAATTTCTTTTCAAATAACACTATGGATTTATCTGTTAGGGCTTTATAAACAAATTCGTTTACTAATAAATCCATTCTCATTCTTGGGGATGTACCAAATACAGTAGCAAGACGTAAAGAGATTCCTCCTATCCCAAGAACCTCTTTCTCAGCCTCAACTTTGGTTTTCCCATAGTGGGAAATTGGGTTTAGTGGACTATCTTCTGTACACTCCCCATTCTCTCCTATCCCATATCCACTATTTGTGTTCGGATAAACCACCTTTTTATTAGTTTCGTTTGCAATATCACAAATAAACTTAACGTGCTCGTAATTTATTTGTGTTGCTAATTCTTTATCTCTCTCACAAGCAGGAAATCCAACGATTGCTGCGAGTGGAATGATTACATCGTTTTGTAATACTAATTCTTTTAGAAGTTCTTTATCTCTAACATCACCATTTATAAATTTAAAGTTATCATAGTGTGAGAAGTTAATGAGAGATGTTTGGTTATACATCATATTATCTAAGATTGTAATTTCTCTCCAATCTTGTAATAATAATTCTGTAATTACTGAACCTAAGTATCCGGCTCCTCCTGTAATTAGTACTTTTGTCATATAACTGAGTTTAATTCTTTAAATGTATCTTCAAATATCTGATTTCTTGAATCATCTAAAATTTTATTTTTTAATAGAAACTTTTTCCAAATAAAATCATCTACCTCACTACTATTCATATTTTTCAATGAACCCATTATTCCATCTACAATATTTGATGGGATACCTTCCTTATATAAATATATATCAAATTTTTTATTTATTAGATTTTTAGCTGATTGAGGTAGATTTGATGGTGCGTAAAAATCAGGATGTGATACATCTAAAAAGTAGGGATTTAAATTCATATCTAAACACCAATCTACCAATTCATCTAAATAAAATATATTTAAATTGGTTACGGTAACTGCAACATCAAAATAAATTTTATCCGATTTATACTTTAACCACTTGTTGATATTATCATTTACTTTATTCCAATCACCATGATGCCTAATGTAATTAAATCTATCATCAGTAGCATCTATTGAAAAAGAAATAACAACTCTTTTAAATTCTTTTAAAATATCAATATATTCTTCTCTAAATATTGTTCCATTTGTGTTAAATGAAAGTTCTTGGTTTTTTGCATAACCAAGTTCAATAGATTTTTTAAGAGTTTCCCATTGTTTTTTTACCAACATTGGCTCACCACCATACATATCTATTTGTTGTATATGTGGAAGTGAACGTTCCAATTCTCCCCAAAACATGGATTCATCTTCATATGATTTGTAATTTGTCCTTACCCATTCTTTATAAACTTTATCATCAGAATGTCCACCACTATCATCATGTACTTTTCTATGGTCATCATACCATTTAATAGATGCCCCAACTCCACACATTCTACAAGCTAGATTACAAGTATTACCTAAATTAAGTTCTAAATATTTTACGATGGGCTTTTCTTCATATCCTAATCTTAAATCCCGCGTCCTTCTACTTTCTCCATGATATTTTTCATCATCCCAACATCTTTTACATCCATCGTGTTGAATACCATTTTCTAAATCATCAATTAACTGCTTTCTATCAGGATTTTCAAACATTTGTTGAAAAGTATGAGTATCTGTTTTTATAATATTACCCATTTCATCTTTGAAAGGTTTAGATTCATCATAATAACAACAAGGCATAATATACCCACCATTTGCTACTCGTAATCCATTATATGAGTGAATACATTTGAGACTCATAATCGTAATCGTATTTTGTGTATATTATAAAAATGTTTTCTTTACTATTTACAAATTTTAAAAAATCTGGACTAAGTATTTCTGAAATTGGTGTGTTTTCTAATTGCCAAGATATCGGAATTAGGTAAGTATGTTCTTCATTCCAAGCATTGGGATTGTTTAATAATTGATAAGATGATACTTTTTCTGTACCATTAAAGTAATCATTATTATGTGTTGATTTTATTTCATACTCCATTACGTTTGGTAATGTTTTTTTATTATAAACATATGGAATATATCCGTTAGGTCCTATTATATCAAAAGCTATAAATAATTTCATAATTTTACATTTATCATTTTTGCTTTTGGATTGATTTCTTCAATATTTACTAATTCATATTTTAAAGAATTCATTCCATCGGATTTATAATCCCATTTACCTTGTTGCATTTGCTTTATATATCTTCTCTCGTTTCTGGCGGTGGTTTCTCCCTTTTTCCATTTCATCGAACCACCTTCTTCTACTAATCCCTCATCATCATGTGATAAACAAAACATTCTACCAGGTACTCTATGAGGAACTGTTGTGTAGGGAATACTAATATTTTCTTTTAAATATTCACAATCAACAATTACACCATGAGAATCATTTATTTTATCTTTAGCTTCACCATTCTCAAAATCCATATGAAACACTAAACCATCTTCAGTCGGTCTTTTAGAAATTTTCTCCACTTCATTCTTTGATAGTGCTCTATTCCAAATCTTTACATCTGCAATATCTCCTTTAAACCATTTAGCCACATCTTTATCCAAAACCGAGGTTGTTGTTCCTAAATAAAATGGAGTGTTTCCATATCTCTTTAAATGCCCTTGATAATATTGTGGTGATTTAGTTCCAGTTCCCCATCTTGCATCGGATTCTTTACCATTCATATAAAAATGTATCTTTCCCTCATCAATAACTATTGTAACCCATGCCCATAACCCCTCATATCTCTTCATCCATTGATATAGGTGTTCTCCTTCGTTATTCCATAATTGTGCTGTATAAGCTCGTGAGTTATTATACGATATTCCATAATCATAACCTGGTCTTCTGAGTATTGGGTATTCTACAAACCTTCTATCTTCATCTCCTATTAAATAAACAGGTACTTTATCTTCTTGTTGTTGAGCTCTTACTAAAACTGAAACAGTATGTTCTCTTGTTGTAACATTTCTGATTTTCCTTGAGGGTTTTATCTCTATATGTGAGCCATTACCATTGAATCTCATAAAATTCCCATCATTACCATCAAAATTCATGTAAGTATCATCTGCATATCCTTCTAATACACATCTCCAAAACAAATCATCATCTTCCATTCCCCAATCCCAATAATCATTTGAATAACCATTGGTTTTTTCAACTTGTTCTTTAGAAAAGAGAATAGCACCACCAAAATACTCCTCATATTTCAATTCATAGTTCATTTGTGAGATTTGAGTAGCAATATGTCTTGGTTTTTCACTTGGAAAAGAATAATCACACCCTTCTTCTGGTACCATATCGATATCATGCCAAACAATATAATCACAACCATCTTTAAATGCTTGTTCAGCTGCAATATTCTTCATTGCACCTCTATTAAATAACTTATCATCTGTTTGATGACCAAAATACATACAGTACTCTATACCTTTGGAATCTAAGTACTCACCAACTCGTGGTACAAACTCTTTTAGATGAGCTTCTCTGTTTCTATATGGTACACAAACTCCTAGTTTCATAACGAATCTGCAATGGCTTGTTTAAATTTTGTTGTACTCCACCCATGTGAACGACTTATCCAATGAATTAAAGTTCCAATTTCTTTACCTGTGTAATCTTTGTCGATATAATCATCTCCTAAGAATCTTATATCAGGATTAATACTTTTTATTAAGAACAAAAGTTCTTCTTCTGTGTTATAACTAAGTATTACAGGATATATAAACATCATTTCTAACATTTCTCTACGTTCTTCTATTGAAAGAATTGGTTTTTTCTTCTCAGGTCTTTCAATTGTAGGGTCATCGTGTAAAAGTATATAAACTTCTTCACAATTATCTTTTATCTCCTTAAACATAGCAACATAACCAGGATGTATTACATCAAAGTTACCTGCTATTATTCCTTTTTTTGGTAATTCTTTCATAACGTTACAGATATTTTATTTACTAATTTTGTTTTTTTATGTTTTACTTCATCATACATTAATGTATTTAACCCATCGATTCTAAAATTAACTTGGTGCTCTCTCACCTCATTATAATACTTTAATTGATTAATTCGTGTTTCTTGATGTACCCATTTATTACCTATTGAAGAATTTGAATCATGTTTTAGTGATTTAAACCTTGAATTTCTTCTAAATGGCTTTGGTAAGTATGTTTTAAATGATTGTTTTAGTTTATATAAATAAACGTTCTTTAATGTAGCTTCATATGTTCTACCTAAATCAATACAAGTAGTTTCACTTGATAGTTCTGCAAGTAATTGTGTTGTTAAAAACTCAGATGATTTAAATTTTCCTATATTTCTTATTTTTGGCTTGTGTGGTACATTACTTAATTCTTGTATTTCTTCATCTTCCAATGCAACATCATATATTTCTACATTTGCAATGTTACCATAAAAGAATTCAGTATTTTCTTTTTTTCCATTTGCAGAACCTATGAATATTTCATCTGATGATAGTGGTAGTATAACATCATCCATTTCAATAGTTTCAACCAATTGACCATTTACAAAAAATGAAACAAATTTACCATCTCTATATCTCATTGTAAGATATACCCACGCTTCTCCTATTATATCCGAGTTTATGGAATATGGTTTTTTGTTTATATCATAAGTCTGACAAAAGAATCTACGAAAGGAATTGTAAAATAATCCAATGTTGTAGCCTGGTATAGATAGTATTGGGAATTCATCATAATCTTTATTTTCGTTTAATTTTACTTGCTGTGGTTTTACTAATATTGATATTGTGAAATCATCTTTTAGTAGGGTTGTCTTTTCACCTCTCAACTTGATAAACGAATCTCCATTAAATTTAAATGCTTGTAGTTCGTCCGAACCACCCGTTTCGATTTGGTTTTTATCCAATTCTAAATTAGAATCCAAGCATCTTATTAGTAAGTCATCATCTTCGAATCCCCATCCCCAATATTCATTAGAGAATCCGTTTATCAATTCGAAATCTTCTTTGTTAAACATAGTTACCCCACCGAAGTAATCAAAGAAGGTGGTTTCGTAATCATGTTCTTGTAAGTGTGTTGCTAAATGTAATGGTTTATCAGTATAAGAGTAATCAACATCTTCAGGTAACATATCAACATCGTGGAATACAAAATAATCACATCCATTTTCAATGGCATGTTTGTATCCTATATTTAGAAGTTTACCTCTATTGAAAGGTTTATCATCTAATTGTTCAATAATAAAGATTTGATAATCTAAATTAGTTAGATATTCTCCCATATGTTTTAAGAACCTTTTTAATTGTTGAGGTCTTTTTCTATATGGAATAATAATCCCTAATTTATGAGTTATCTTCTTCGTTCGTTTCCTCCGTTGTTCTCTCTGCATCTCTTGATGGTCTGTTTTCTGAACCTTTAAATTTAATTTTTGCTAAGTTATGGATTTCCCATAGATTCCATTCAACCTTTTTCTGATGGTCTTTGATGTTTGCATCAAACATCATATCTTCAATTGATTGAACAGATTCTAAAATATCTCCCATAACTTCCATGTGTTGTTTGAATTGTTCTTCAGTCATTTTAAGTAATTATTTGAAATAGTGTGTAATTAAGTTCTTCTATTTGTTCTTTCGTTGCTTCATACTTCAACGAATTTAATCCAATCTCCTTCCAATCTATTTCTTGTGTTAAAATATCGTGGAAAAAGATATCTGCATTTTCTTCAACATCAGGATCATATGAATAATATCTTTCAATTATATCCCTATCTCTATTGTGTGTTAAAGAGTTGTATTTACCATCAATTCTGACTGGTAAATATAGTTCATCGGTAACTGCAACTTCTTCTTTATAAGTTTTTAAACTACCGTTTACTTTTATATGATTCCAATTAGAACCCTTATCTAATATAAGTTTTTTCTTGTAATGTGATGGAAATTCCATGTTATCATTTTGATTACCAAAATCAAATATAGATGAAGGTATTAATCCAAAGTGATTTTCTATATATTTTAATGATTCATTTCCATTATAATATAATTCGTTTATGTGTTTTGATTCTAATACAGAATTAAATAATATTATGTTAGCTAAATCTATATTAGTTTCTTTATCTGATATTTTAAAGTTTTGATACTCATTAAATATTTTAAAATCAGCTGGTATGGTTGTTTCTATTTTTTTACCATTTAGATTTAAAACTAATTTATGTCTTTTTTTATCTAAAATAAAAACAATATGATTCCATCTATTTCTAAAATACTCAGTTGCAACTTCATAATTCTTTCTATCAATATCCCATATCTGCGCCATAACTTGTTTTCCGTTGTTTAGAAACAAGCCAGAATCTAATCCTTCTATACAAAATAAGTTTTTAATAGTTTCAATATCACCATCATCTTTAAACCATAAAGAAATACTAAAAGATGAATCTATCATATTTTTTGATAAATGGTTCATCATACCATGTCCTTGTGATTGCTTATCAAAGTGAACACACTTTAGCTTATGGGTTTTGTTGTTAGTAGATGGTTCTACTTCTTCAATTCTGTATGGTAATATATCTAATTCATCGTAATTTGAATAAACTTTATTTAAATCATAAAACTTTTCTAAGTATGCTCCACTTTCTTTTAATCTATAAAGTAAATCTAAATCCTCAAATCCATAACCCCAATATTCATTAGAATATCCATTAGCTTCTTCAAAATCTTCCCTACTAATTAAAGTTACACCACCAAAGTATTGTGGATATGGAAGTTTATTTTCATGTACTTGTACTTTAGTTGCAAGATGGGTTGGTTCTAATGGAAACCCATAGTCACATGAATCATCAATTGGTAACATATCAATATCATGAAAGCAAAAATAAGTATATTCCTCTGCTATTTCTTTTACAATAACATTACATAATTTACCATAATTGAATGGTCTATCATCTGTTTGCTCAGCAATAAAAATATCATATACAATTCCCTTATCCGATAAGAACTCGTGCATATGGGGAACGAAAATATCTAAGTGTTTTTGTCTATCCCTAAATGGGACAATGATTGCAAGTTTATCTTCCATGTAATCGTTGATTATATATAAATATATAGATTATTAAATTGATGATTTTTGTAGAGCTTCTTTTAATAATGGAAACGTATCTCCCCATTTTTCTTTTCTAAATCTATCAACTCGTTCAGTAGTATCTTTAAATACATCAGATTGACCATTATATTCTGCATTATAATATCTACCAACAACATCATCATAAAACTCATCAGATAATAATCCTTTAATAGAATCTAACTTTTTTTGTCTTGTTTCTTTTGGTATTATGTTTGCTGATTGATATTCTGGTGCGTGAACATGATTTGAAATTACTCTCTTAATCATGCCAGTACCATCCAATTTAAACATACCTCTTTTAACCAAGTACTGTGTTAGCTCTTCCATATAAAGAAAATTATATGAGTTTAAAGTTTGTGTAATTGTATAATAAAAATTATGGTCATTATATTGTGTTAAAAAGTTTTTAATATTATCAATTGTAAGTTGGAAATTAGCATTTTTTCTAATGTAATCATTTCTATCACCAAAATCATCTACTGATATTGAAATACCTACAAATTGAAAATGTTTAAGTTTCTCTAATGCTGGTTTTATCTTTTCAAAATCATAATTAGCATTTGTGATATAAAATATTTTCATTTTACTTGCTAATCCATCTTCAATTAATCTATCCAATAACTTAAAGTGCTTTGGAACTAAAAATGGTTCTCCACCACTAATATGTAATTGGTCTATCATTGGAGAATGATGAATTAATGCATCGTAAAAGGTTTCATCTTCTACCCAATCATAATTGGTATAATCCATTGTTTGTAATTCATCATAATTACTTGGAAAGTTTACCTCATCTTTCAACTTCATATAATCAGTAATCCAACTTGTTGATGATTCTGCATTACAACTTCTACATTTTAAGTTACAATAGTTACCTAATCGAATCTCTACGTTTCTTAAATCTATTTTTATTTCACCATCTTCTTTTGTTGATTTATCAACATCGGTCATGTAAAATGAATCTTTTTGTCTTTTACTTTTACCACCTGCTAATTCTACATCATGACAAGTTTTACAAGCTGGTGGTACTTCACCCTCAACCATCTGTTTTCTGATTTGTTTAAATGAATCAGAATTAATAATAGCTGGGATACCTTTACTAATGTTTATTTTTTTATATCCACCATCTGGTGTTATATCAGATGCAGCAGATTGTCCATGTGCATGATTAGATACACAACATACAGAACAAACTCCATGTGGATGAACACTAATATGCTTCCAAGGTAAATCACATAAAAAACGAGTTTCTTTCATTAGTATGCTGTACTATTATTTATTGATAAATCATGTGGAATAGAATTATACCAATCTGTATATTCTGGTATAATCTCTAAAAATCTAAATTTTTCTTCTCTCCCATCATCTAACTTTTCTGTATTCCATTTTAGAAGTTTTTCAATTTCTTCTCTATTCTCAGCCAAAGGTTCTTCCATGAATCGAAATATACTATCATACTTTTTTCTTAGTTCATCTCTTTCTTGTTCATCTAAAGATTTTAAGTGTTTAAAATATCTTTTTTTGACTTCTTGTTTTAACTCATCTGGTAAAATGTTGATGTTATAATGATGTGGATTTGTTAATATATTATTTAAATGAATATTCCAATGTTCAACACCCAATGATTTCATATGTTCGTAAAATTCAGGAATATACATAACATTAAATATATTGGTTGTACATGATACATGAAAGTTTATGTTCGCATCTAAACACTTTTTTACATTTTCTTCTATAACATTCCATTTTGTACCTTTTCTTGAATATTCAGCATTTTTTCCGAACCCATCAATGGAAGCAAATATGGTTACATTACCATAATCTTGCTCTATGAATGGTTTCCACATTTCTATGTTATCATATTTCTTAAACTTTAAATATCCTAAGTTGGTATTATATCTCAATCTTAAATTAGTGTTCCCTACTTCAACTAATTTTTGTAAAATATAATAATGCTCTTCCATTAAAAGAGGCTCTCCTCCTGCAAAGTATATCTCTTCTACACTTTCTATAAATTCATCCAAATATGTATCTATATTTTTCTTAGAATAATCGTTTACATTTATTATTGCTTTCGGTAATGGAGAACCACCATATATTTTTACTTCATCCTCCCACCATTTAGATGATAAAAATGAACCACACATTCTACACTTCATATTACATAAGTTTGAGAATCTGAAATCCCAATACAGTAATTTAAAATCATCATTATGTCCATCTGCAGATGTATTATCCGTTACACTTGGAATAAGGTGTTCAAAGTTTCTGTTAGATGATGTTCTTGTTGAATCTAAGGTGTTTTTTTCTTGTTGATAACACTTTCTACAACTATGATGTTGTTTACCTTCTAACATATCTTTACGAATAGATTTCATGGTACCCCCATTCCAAAGTTCTTCCATGGTGTTATCTTTAAGGTTACCAATATCTTCTCTCCAATCAGTAAGACAACAAGGATATACATTTCCGTTCGGCCATGTGTTTAAATGTATCCATGGTAATACGCAAAATGATTCTGAAATTTTATCTCCAGGATTTTTTAGCTTTTCATTCATATTGCATCTTTTTCTTGTAGTGTTTCGATACTTTTAAACCATTCTATAAATTCCCAAGGAAGATACTCTTCAATTGGTTTTTGTCTACGCTTAGCATATTGAAAAACAAAGTTTTTAAAATCGTTGTGTTTGTTTTCCATTGCATCTGAATCTTCATATGATACATCAACTTTTCTTAAATAGGTAACTAATCTTTCGTAGTGATTTATTTCCCATTCTTTCATCCAATCTCTATTTTTATTAACTGCCTTTTCAATTTTATCTGCTAATGAATTTTTTACATCTTGTGATATTATATTTACAGATTGAAATGATGGAAATCTTAGAATGTTTACACTCATATAGAATGCTTCTTTATCATCAAATTCTTTTCTCCAATTTACAATTTTTTCTAAAAACTCATCTACACTCCAAATAGATAAAGAAGATATAGTCATCATAATGTGTACTGAATTTATATTTTCTGAATGGTACATTCTTAAAATGTTTTTTTCCCACACATCCCAATCAAATCCATCTCTTACAAACTCTTGTAATTCACCAATACATTCTGCAGATGTATAAACATCAAATGATTTAAAGTTTTTTGCTGCATCTATCAAGGTATCCATTCTTTCATCTTCCATTATTAAATTGGAATTTACTGCAAAGTTGAATGTTTCGTTATCACACATTTCAAGTAACTTCCAAAATGATGGTGAACGAGCAGGTTCTCCACCAGATACTCTTAATTCTTGTAATCCTCCTCTTATTTCTTCAAACCATTCGTAGAATTTTTCTATATATGGGTTGTTAATATTTTTATTACCATATGGCATTGCATGATGACCTGTATTTTTAAAAGTAAACCCACCACTTGTTTTCATGTTCTGATACGGTCCTCCTCTTGAAATATCTTGATGCCAAGTTGATGAGAATTCTGCGTTACAATAAGAACAAGCTAAATTACATAAGTTATCGAAAGCAAGTTCAACTGTTTTTGGAATTACGTTTGCATCCCAAGGCATGTTTTTAATTGCTTTTACTTCTTCATCTGTGTATCTATAAGTTTGATAAACTCTATCAGAAAAAATACCACTATCCTTTTTAGCAGCATCTTCTACTCTCCAACAATAAGAACATTCTGCTGGTCTTTCTCCCTCCAACATTTTTTTACGTTGTTCTTTTTTAAATTTAGTGTTATGTAGAGCGGTTTTGTTTTCTAATAACTCACCTTTTGGAATAGAGTGTGCAAGTGGATGATGACAAGAAGCCGTTCTTCCATTTCCTAACCAAATTGATACGTTGTACCATTTTGCTGCACAAAAAGAAGTTGATATGGAATCAATTATTTTTGCTGTATTCTGTAAACTTTTTTCTGGCATAACCTATAATAATTATTTAACTCTTTAAATGTACTTTCAAAATCTGTACCTCTTCGTTTATCATATTCATTCACAAAATTAACGAAATCTTTTCTATGAATATTTGTTTGTTTTTTATCATATGTGTTTTTGTACATATGTTCAATCAATCCTTGAAGTTGATTTATTTGCTCATTTGTCAAACATCCATCACCATCCTCATACTTACCCCAAGTTCTTTCTTGAATAAGTTTTTCAACATCTTTTTTAAATTTATCTTTTGTTTCTATATCTAAATTTACAATAGATAAAAATTCAGGATAAATCAAAAAGTTGTTTACAAATTGTACTTTATTGTAATCAACTTCCTTGTTATAAATAGAACGAAGTTTTAAAAGGTATCTTACAAAATCACAATATGATTCTACTGTTAAAATGTTTACCGCTGTCATACAAGAAGCAAGTACATTCTTCACATTTGATAAAACCTTTTCTAAATTTTCTTGCCATTTTTCAAACTTCAATCCATATCTTATATATTCATTTTGCGAACCCATTGATTCACCACTTGTGAATATTTGTATTTCTTTTACTTTACCATCTAACTGATTAAATTTATCTATTAACTTATCAATCAGATTATCAGGTACCATTAAATTTGTATTTACACAAAAAATTAAATTTTGATTTGGATTTTCAATCAATTCATCCATTACTTTCCAAGTATCTTTTGATAAAAGTGGCTCACCTCCAGTAATTCTTAGTGTATGTAACTTTGGATAAAGCTCTGGCCACCATTCCCAAAACGCATTAACGTATGGATTTTCTTCTGTTTGTTTATAGGTTCTTTTATCTTCATCTAATTTATTATAATTTTGTGATGTAGGGTATCCACCATATCTTTCAATCTCTTCTAACCAAGTTGTAGAATTTGAATGTGTACAATATGCACATTTCATATTACAAGTGTTAGAAAATGAAACCTCTAAATAACTTGGTTCGATATCTCTCGTACCTTTTTCTAAGATTTCATCTTTTTTAATTTGAGAAAAAGAATTACCCGATTTGTAAATTCTTTCTGAAAAATAATCATCTCCCAAATCTTCTATTTTCCAACAATACTCACATTCACTTGGTCTATCACCACGCAACATCTTTTTCATTTGTTGCTTTTTGTATCGAGTATTATGTAGAGCTTTTGGATTTCTCTTAATTTCCCTTAGTGGTATTTTATGTGGTGATGGATAATGACATGAATGGTTATATCCATTCTGTAAGTAAAGTGTTAATTGAGACCACTTTGCTAAACAGAAACTTTTAGATACCTCATCTAACTCTTCCTTTACCTTTAAATGATGTTTCATTACAGTTTACCACACTCATCATAAAATTCTGCTAATTCTGGAAAGGTTTCTTTAAAGTTAGTACCCCTTCGTGCATCGTGAGCTTTAAACATATTATAAAAGTTTCTACGAAGCTTATTTTTTTCTTCTTCATCCATTGGTTCATCAAACCAATCAACTATTCTTCTTACTTTACCAATTTCAATTTGAGTAAATCCTAAGTAGTGTTCCTTCCAATCTTCAATTTCCCAAAGAGGTTTAACTGTATGTAAGGTTTCCATTTGAACTGCTATTGATTCCAATGTATCTCTCCACTCTTTCGGTAGAATCTTAACAATTTGGTGTGTTGGATATCTTAGATAAGCAGAATCTAATGTTAAAGATGTAACCCAATGTCTATCTGGTGAGTTATGTTTTGTTTTTTGTTCAAACACCCAATCAACTAAATCTGCATATTTTGGAACAGATAATGCATTGAATGTACTCATAATTGCAATAGATAGTTTTTTAGTACTTGAAAGTAATTCATCTACTCTTTCTTGCCATACTTCAAAATCTAATCCATTTCTAATATACTCGGCTTGGGTTCCAAACGTATCTACTGATGTGAATATTGTAAGTTCTTTTATTCTTCCACTTTCTTCTAATTCTGCTAATTTTATTTTTAATCTTTCATATAACTTATCAGGTATACCTAAGTTTGTGTTGATAGAAAGTTTTAAATTCATGTTTGGATTATCAGTTGTAAGGATATGGTCAATTACTTTCCAAAAATCAGGTGACATTGATGGTTCACCGCCCGTAATTCTAAATGTATCCATTTCAGGATAAAGTTCTGGCCACCATTCCCAAAATGCATCAACATATGGATTTGCTTCAGAGTGTTTGAATGGCATTTTACCAACTTCTTTGAACCACTCTAAGTTATTAAAGTTATCTGTTGTTGGGTATGCTCCATGTTTCTCTAATTCTTGTACCCAAGCAGATGAATATTGAGGTCCACAATAAGAACATTTAAAGTTACACGCATTTGAGAATGCAACTTCTACATATTTTGGGTTGAAGTTTTTTCTCCATCCCATTTCTTTAATTTTTTCTAAATGAGGTTTAGACCATGGTTCGAATGATTTATAAGTTCTATCCGAAAACTCAGGTCCACTATCTTCAACTCTCCAACAGTAATCACATTCATCAGGCCTTTCACCATTTAACATGGCTCTTCTTTGCCTTTTCTTGTGTTTTGTATTATGTAGAGCAGATGGATTTCTTCTTAATTCAAGAAGTGGAATTTTATGTGGTACAGGGTGGTGACATGAATGAGTCTCTCCATTTTGTAAGTGAATCGTAACTTGAGTCCATTTTGCTAAACAAAATCCACAACCCGTTTCATTCAATGTATCTCTAAAATCGTAGAGCTCTCCTCGGTGGTCTATCATACTGAAACTATTTTATCTATAAGTATTTCCCATTGAGAATAACTGTGATGATAATTATCATCCATATACTCTATATGAAACTCTGGATTGTTGATATCTATTTTATTATCATTTAATTGAATTGCTCTATACATCTTTTTATATTCTTGCCAAAATGTATATTCTTCTTTTGTATTAGAAACTTCTTTTAATCTTTCCAAAACAGTAGAATCCCATTTAAAGTGATGAACTTGTATAAATCCCTCACCATTACCTATTGGGTATTTTTTCTTATGAAATTTACCCCATGAGTTTTTTCCATCTTCACCAACAACAGCATAGTGTTGTCCGTTTGTTACATCAATAGAACCTTTCATTACACAAACCTTATTTGGACACGCTCCACTCATTGGATATCTAAAAAATCCAGCGTTTGGAAATGCTTTCCATACATCTGTATATTTGTGAACTTTAGGAAAAGTTCCTTCATTCCCAACTCTATCTATAAATCCACCTGTAATAAATTCCCATCCATTTTGCTCACATTCCTTAATCATTTTACGAATGTTTTTTGGATATAAATGAAACTCATCATCATCTGCCACTATCCACCATTCATTTGGTTTAGTTTGCTTTACCTTATTATAAAGTTCAGTTACCTTTTCCCAATTAAATTTAGGTTCTGTAACAACCATATATGGTTCGATACCACATCGGTTTACTTCTTCAAGTATTCCATCATCATCACTCTGTCTGTAAACTACAACGAAGATTTCATCTACCATTGATTCGTAATGCTTTAACATATGAGGAAACAAAGTAGTATTGTGGCCTACAACGGTAACTAAATTTAATTTTTGCATCTTTGTATAAATGTTAATCCAGTTGAAGCTGGTTTATTTCTTTGTATTCCATTATTAAAGAAATTAAAAATTTCCCAATCATTACCCTCCTTTAACTCTTTGATTAATTTAGATGGTCCTTCTGCGTATTCTTGGTGATATCCTTCTCGAATATCATCACTTATTATATGTTCTTTTTCAAACGAAGAATCAGTATCATGTATTGATATAATTCCATATGGTTTTAATAATTGAGAATATAATTCAAAATCATTCTTTACATCTTCATATGTGTGACCAGCATCTATATGTAGATAATCTATTTTTATATCCTCTTTTACAAAAAAATTGTAAAATGCCTCTTCGGTAGTTTTTAGTAATAATCTTGGGTCAAAGTTTTTTCTAAAAAATGAATCTTTATCGGTCCAATCCGTAAACCCTCCTACTCCATTAGATGCATCAACCAAATATGTTGAACCAATATCTCCCCAATTTATATCATTATTTCCATCAAAGATTTCAGCCTCGTATAAATCAAATCTTGCTTGTGTCATTATTCGTGGAATGAATCCACCACCACTACCTAAACATACACAAACTTTTGCACGAAGATAGTGAATAGCACTATACACCAATAACCCATCCCCCATACTTAGTTCAGTAGCACCATGAGTCCAACGGTATTTAATGGGATTATGAACTTCATACTCTTTACCATCATCACCTTCTTTAGTGTCTAAGTTATTGGTTATGAAGTCTTTTATAAATCTTGTATTGAGAATACTCATTTGTTGTTTTATTGCTTTTAGTGCTGTCCCCCAAACCCCCTACAAGTATAAATATAGAAGATTAGTAAAAACGTATATAAATATATAAAAATATATTGAATAATTTTAGTAAAAAGAAAGAATTTGAGTACGGACTTGGTCAATCCATTTTTCTTTGTTATCAAATTTTTTCATAAACTCTATAAGTTTATTTCTTTCTATTGTACGCTCTTGGTGTGAATCTTTTAAAATTCTTCTAATACAATTATCAAATTCATTTTTTGTACTAGCTCTATATTTGTAATCACAATCAATTCCCCAATCTTTATTAAGAATTGGTAATTTTCCATAATCTACTGCTTGAAAAATAGAATAACCAAATGGTTCTCTAAAATAGGCACCATGAAATATTCCCCAATTCTTACCAAAAAATGAATAATGTATATCAGTATCCCATTGATACAAATTAATGGTTGGTAAATTAAATTCCGAAGTTTCTACCATATTTTTAAAATCATACTGACCTGTTAGTGCGTATCCTTTTTTGATTCCATTCATCCAATGTAAACATTTTCTTGTTTCTGCTCTTGCAGCAAATCCAACCTCTCCATTATTAACATGAGTTGTTAAATCAGCAGGACCTTTAAATTCATAATAATTAGGTAAAACATATGTAAAGTTTGGATGATTTGATAGTAATTTTGAATTATTTATTCCTATCCAAATTCTTCTTTTACAAGTCATTAAAAATTCATCATACCATTTTTCATCAACCTTTGTTTGAAACTGTAATCTATCTAATTCCGGTAGTTGATTCCAAACTCCCATCATATCTTTTGGATATGCGTGTACAAAGCAAATACCAAATTTATCTTCAAACTCCCATAAATGTTTTCTCATATGATAATGAGGATGTAAAAAGTGAACCCAATTAGATTCTTCTCCCCATTTACGAGTTATTTCAGGATTATCAGCATGAAAGTGATATTTTAAACCAGTAGGTAGTGATGATGGATTAAAATTTGGTGGTTTTTTAGAATCAATAAGTAACCTAAATTTTTTTTTATTAGGTAATGTTTTCCATACTTCTTGTAAGAAGTTATTTACCCACATGTCTGCACCACCCTGAACATTATTTCCTGCTCCGGTACAAACTAACAATATCCAAGGAGAACTTTTTTTAGACATAATTATAACCTTTTTATATAAATATATAAATTAAAATTTTATTATTCTTGTGGAACTTCCGGTGGACCTTCACCCCCTCCTCCGTCATCAGTACCTTCATGAGTATAAGTTCTTACATAAATATCTATTGATGTTGCTGATGTTACTTGTATTTGGAAAGAACGGTCTGATGTACTATTGTTTGTAAGTACTCTAAGAGTTTTATAAACTCCAGTTGTTCCTACTGTTGCTGTTTGGTCTGATGTTGATGTAGTACCCCCACCAGTATTCCATACCGCATTTGATGTACCTGTTGTAATTTCCCAAGTTACAGTTGAACTATAATCTTGTCTAGCGTAAATATTATATTCTCTATATTGTGATGAATTATTTGATAATGTTACTACACTTGTATCACCATTTTCTTCATAACTAACCCCACCATAACTTACATCTAAATTAGAATCTGCTCCTGCTTGTGATAATGAAATTGTGTGGTCAGTTTCACCTGTTGCTGAAATAGTAACTGTACCTGTTCTAACTCCACCACTATTAGATGTAGCAGTTACTCCAATTGTATGAGTTCCAGCAACACCACTTGTTGCACTTAAACTAAAACCAGTACCACTTACTGTGGCTGTCCATGCATAAGAGGTTTCAAGTGTAATATTTTCTGTTTCTCCACCTTGTATAAATGAAAGTGAAGATGGTGATGCAGTCCAGACAGTTTGAAACAATTGAGTTAATGTTGTGGTATCACTAGCACCACCTGCATTAAAAGTTAAAGTTCGTGTTTTATTGGAAGTATCTGTATTGTTTGAGACTGGATAAACATATGCTTGGTATGTTCCACTTGAGGGTGAAGTTACTGATGCTTGGTTTGCAACAATACTTCCTCCCATCTCCACATATTGATAGGTGTATGTACTTGTTTGGTAAGTATCAACAAATCTCCACTCACTTGTATTACCCAATGTAAATGTTATACCACCACTATTATAATTTCCTGCAGTACCAGTTACAGTTTTTGCTACACTTGTTCCACTTTGATTATAATTCCACTCAGCCGGGTCTGTTATATTTGCAGTTGCTGCTGGTGCACCACCTTGAGAAACTTGTACCGTATGAGTTGATGAATCAATTGAATCTAAAGTTACAGTTACATTTACACTTCTTGTGGATGTACTTGAGTTTGAAGATGGATATACATAAAACGTACTATTACTTTCTTTGGTGGATGTAAAACTTGTAGAATCATCTGATATTGTGGAAATATTATAATTTGAAGTTACAGTAAAGGTAATTCTATCAGTATATGAAGAATCGGTATAAACGAAATTAGAAGTTGAATAATGAACACCTCCTATAAGATTTGTACCTGCTACTGAGAAAGTTGGTTCTCTTTGTACTCGTACAGTATCAGTTACATTTGCATCTGAAATGTTATCAGGATCAACAGTTACAGTTGCTGTTTTATCAGAAGAAGTAGAATTAGAATCTGATTTTACTTCTATAAACTCATCACCAGTACCACTTATGTTAGATGTGGAAAATGAATTACCCGAATTATATATTCTATGAGAAAATCCACTTTCACCCGATATACTCGCAACCCAAGTTACCACACCTTCGGGGTCAGTTTCTATTTTGTAATGTTCACCTTCACCACCACCATGTCCAAAAGTCATTACACCAGTCTGTCTTACAATTGTAAGAGTAGCATCATTATCTTCTTGTTGTACTGTTAAGGTTATATTTGTTAAATCAGGTGATTCTAAAGTTATATTCCCACTCCTACTTGTACCATCTAAAGGTTGAGCTTGTATAACAATATCAAAAGTATTATCTGTTCCTTCTGAACCAGAACCTAAAGCTACAGTAGCAAATGAAATATTTTCATCGTTAATTTTAAAGTTACCATCCGAGGTGTAGGTTATTGTAGAAGTTTGACCACCCTTATCAGCACTGGTTATACTCGTTGGGGATATAGATAATGATGTAGCAAAATTATCTAAACTTAATCCAAACAACTCATTCATACCATGGGGAGAGGTTAATCCAAATAATTCTGATGCTGATTCTAAATCTAATTCAGCATTTGAACTATTACCTAACTCTTCATTGATATCATCAAATCCTATTGCGTTTCCTTCTTCTGGTAATGGCATTACTTTAACCTTTTTATTTCTTCTTGTAACTCATCTACTTTTTTATTCAGTTCTTTTATAGCTTCTATAAGTAAAGGAGTTAGTTTTTCATATCGTACTCCATAATAACCATTTACTGAATTTATTTTTGTTATATGAGGTACAACCTTTTCTACATCTTGTGCAATTACTCCAATATCTTCTCCCTTAAATTGGTGGATATCTTCATGTCCTTCTTTCCAATTAAAGAAAACTCCTTTTATTTCATTTATTTTATCAAGTGGTTTGTTTATTTCAATAATATTTTCTTTTAATCGTTCATCTGATGTTGCAAAAGCAGTAATATTACCAGTTGCAGAAATAGAACCTGTAACTGATAATGCATCACCAGTTGTTGAGGTTGGTATTCTTACTAATTTAGTATCAGTTGTTACAACTTGTAATCCTCCTTTTGTAATTTCTGTAATTGAATTATCCGATGAACCTACCATCGTTAAGGTAGGTGTACTTGTAATTCTTGGTGCACCATAATAAGCTCCAATTCTAGCACCAGTACCCGATGGTTCGGTATATGCATTAATATCTACATTGGTTATTTTTGTAATTATTCTATAATACTTACTATCTTCTAAAGTTGCACTTAATGAGAATGATTGAGAAGTACTTCCTAAATCTGCTGTTGTACCTGAAGAAGTTTGAGATAATGAATATGACCATTCCTTTACATCAGACCAACTGGTAGAACCATTTGAACTTTTTTGTAAAACTACTTTGATTTTAGCATTAATTAAATGAATGAAAACTGAAGCCGCTACACCTAATATTTCCGATTCTAAATATTTAGTATTACCACTATTAAGTACTGGTGCAGATATCGTTCCACTTATTGTAGCAGTTTTTCCATTATAACCACTACCACCAGTTTGGAATCTAATTGGATTTGATGCAAATGTACTTGATGTATCTGAGGTAATTCCACTTACATCATCGTATTCTGGCGTTCCTTGAGTAGAATTAGTTCCAGTAAAATATGCATCATTAGTATTTGCTTCTGGAATCGTACCAGTTATAGATGGAGTACTAACACTATCAATTTCACTTAAGTCATTTTTGTTTTCAATATTAATCGCACCTGCTCCTACTTTTATATGAGCATTGTTTGAAGAATCACCTGTGTTAATTACAATACCAGAGCTTGGAGATGTTAGTGTTGTACCTGAGAAGTTAAAACCTGCTATCTCACCATCAGTTGCATCAACAGTACCTTGAATATTTAGAGTATCAGTACCTGCATTCCAATTTAATGAACCATTTGTACCAGCTAATAAGAAATTACCCTCATCATCCATGTAGGTTTTCCAACCACCATCATAATAACCTAAGTTTGTATTTCCTATATATAAACCTGCTGATGAAGGAGTTTGTGCTGATAGAACAAAATCTGCCGAAGATACATCAGGTCCAAAGTTAAATTCCGAAGCACTTACCAATCCATTGGGTAATTGTTCTGAGCCACTTATAATTCCATCCGGTAATTGTCCACTACCACTAAGTATCCCATTAGGTAATTGTTCCGAACCACTAACGATTCCACCAGGTAGTTGACCAGAACCACTTATTGTTCCACCTGGCAATCCATCAGTTATATCACTTCCAGCCTCTAAGGTAATACTACCTACAATTGATAGACTAGAACCATTCCAACTTAATTTATCTCCAAGTGAGAATATATTAGATGAACCAGATGCAAAGTAGAATGGTGTATCAGTATTATCGTAATTACCATCACCAACATAAATTCTTGAATTAGTTCCATCTAATGTTATACCATTTTCACCAACTCTAAAAGCATTAGAGAAATATCCATTTGCTCCACCAATATTTGGTGAGTAAATAATTCCACTATCTATAAAGGTTGTTCCACTTCCATTTTGTATTGCTGTGGAACCAGATATTACATCTGCTAAATCATCATTTACTTGATTATTTAAAGTATTTGTATATGAAAATTGTGATGCAGAATATGCCGATGCTGAAGAAAATGTGTTATCCGCTGATGTTTGTGCTAATGAAGCCGTTGCTTCAGCCAATGAAGCAGAATTGTAAGCTCTTAATGAGAACAACGATGCCGATGATAAGGTATCTGATACTGCTCCTGGTGTATTAGAAAATTCTATTGAACCTCTAATAGTTAATGAACTACCATCCCAAAGTAACTCATCTCCCAACAATCCATTTTCTATTGAGAAGGAACCAGTACCAGTATTTCCATCAATACCTAAGAAAATACCATTACCAACATTATATCCTTGTGTACCAGTTGTTGCTCCTTGGTCTATTGAAATATAAGGGTAGTTAGTTCCACCAGCGATTGTAATATTTGCTGCTGATGCTGAACCACTATTGTTTGTTCCAACATTTATATTGTTTTGTACATAGGATTCTTTGAATATAGCAAGTTCAGCTGCTACAAAGTTAGAACCAGTTCCTAACTCTTCCCAATAATCTGTTGATGATGATGGGTGTTGGAATCCCCCACTATCAGGTCCACTTGAAGTAATTGCTAAATAAAATGTATCGTTATAAAGTACAGAATCTTTTCTTGCCAAAGAACCAGTAGTTACTGTATATGTTCTTGTTGTACTATAATCGCCAGTGAAAACAAGACCAGGCCCATTCGAACCTTCAAGACCAGGTTGACCATCTGCTCCTTCTCTTACAATATTATAATTAGCAGTTCTTGTTAAGGAATATGTATCACCAACTTCATCTTTATAGGATACATTTATTTCTAATGATGATGAATCGGTAGTCATCGTACCTGCAACACCACCATATTCATTTGTTGTTGGGTTAACTTCGTTTGGTGTAATACCAGAACCAGTCACACCAATAATTTTATAAGTATTTTTAGCTAAACTATTATCATATGATACTTCTTCTCCCTCAACATAAAGTTTTGTAGAACCAGTTGTAAATGTATAAGAAGATGATGGTATCGTTCCATTAGCAAATGCAGGTAATATACCTCTTTCATTAGTTAAATACAATAGAACCCCTCCTATGAAAGAAATAGGGGTAATTGTTGTTATATTATCAACTTGTAGTCCAAATTCATCAGAAGCACTAAATTCATATTGAACTGAGCCGGTTGTTAAATCCAAAGAAGAACCACTTAAAAAGTAAGTTGCAATACCAGTTGTTGAATTATCAGATAAAACAGTTAATGGAGGAGCAATTCCACTATCTGATGAAGAATTTGCAGTAATTGTTTCTGTATTAGATGCTAGGTTTTTTCGTTTTACAGTAATTGTAGAACTTTGACCTGATGGATTTAACGTTCCATCACTTTTCTTATAGGTAAATACATTTCTATTATTATTTACAACTAAATCTGCAATAGGTTGTCCATCTTCTAATCTAAATAATGTTTCATATTCTTCTAAATTATCTGCAGATGCAGTGTACATTATAGAACCTACTTCATAATTAACATCACTACCACTAAAGTTTGCAATAGTAACAATCCCACCATTTTCACCAACAGAAGTCATACCACCAGGATAAGTTCCACTATAAGAAGATGGTTCTATATATTGTCCAGATGAATCAAATGCAGCTGATGCGTATGTTATATTACCAGTTACATTTTGTTTATTTGCAACTAATCTAATTTGTTGAAATGCTGGGTTTGCTATGGAACCACTATAAAATCTAAAAGCAGTTCTATCTGATTCAAATGTTAAAAGTTTTAAAGTTCCTAACGTAACTTTGTTACCACCAGTAAATCGTTTGGTTTGTTCAAGTTTAACAGGTATGTAGTTATTATTAACATCATACATTTCAAACTTGTAATCAAACGTTTCATCTTCTAAGTTTCTATCTTCTTCTTGTAGTGTTTTAAATATTTTTGGAGAGAATCCCGGCTCAGATGCTGGTTTTAAATCTATCTTAGCTAATTGCCAACCATCTCCTCTTACTTCAAATCCAAGTTTAGCATTGGAAGATTCAAAATCAGATGTAACTAATGATTCTATGGATTGTTTAGAAGAATAAGCATTTTCAGCAGTTATAGATTTAATATATTGTTTAAAATCTTGAGAACCTGAAGAACCTGTTAAATAAAAATCAATTGTTTTACTAACAATTGTATCAGGATCTTTTAAGCTTTGAGATATAAATATAGGGTCACTTGTTTCTGATGTACCAGTTGTTCCATATGCAGAAGATGCAGTATATATTGCATCAATTCTTTGTACAATTACTTCATTTGGGGTTGCATCTGAAATATTAAGTACATATGGTATATTTAATGGTGAATTTAAAATACTATCAGTTACACCTGGTTCTGTTTTATCTCCAATATAATTCCCTGCAGATATTGTTGATGGAAAAAATGGATAATCAGTTACAACATCATAAAATATACTCGATGTAGTTGGTGGAATTTGTTGAGTAAAATAAGAAGCAGATGTAATCGTTGTTGCTTCGGAACCTGAAAGTGCTAATGTATCTTTAGCTGTTCCTATTGGGTTACCATCGATTTCGGAAACTAATCCCACTTCTTCCAAATTAGCATTTAATACTTGTCTTGTTCTATTTGTTCTATAATCTAAATAAATGTAATTATATCCACTACCACTTGTTTCAAAATCAAGTATAACTTGTGAACCACTCTCTAACATATTCAATGGTAAAGATTGAAAGTCATTCGTATCAGTAGCAATTATTGTATAGTTTAAAGAACCACTTATTGCCTCTACCGCAGATTGTGAAGTTGCTGAATAGTTATAGAACAACATACCATCAGTATTGAAGTTTCTAAATGCCATTGAATTTCTCCAAATCGTATTACCCGATTGATAACCAGATTCAGATACAAAAGATTCTATGTGATATTCAACTGAACCAGTACCCGTTGGTAATGATAAAGAACCACTATCTGTAAGTAAGGATATAATTACAGAACCACTTAAATGGTCATGTTGATTAGTTGTAAGATTAACATATTCGTTTATTAGATTATTAGATTCTACTGTGGATATATCACTATGTATAGAACCACTTGGTACAAATCCTTGCTGTACTACTACATTATCATAAACAAAAGAATCTGCATTGATATCACTCGAAGATGATACAGATGATACATTGTAAATCTGTCCACTTGAACTATCGAAAGTATAAACATCAGTTACCTCACCATCATCATTTCTAAATAAGTAAGGAATATCTAATGGTGATTGAAAATCCAGTGAGCTGGATTCTGAATCAAATACTGGTGTTAGAAAATCCCTACTACTTACTGTTGCTTTTATAAGGGGATATCCTGCTTCTGTATATAAATTATCACCTCCTTGGGTTGGTACTCTTGGAACAACAAAACTTGAAGTAGATGTATTTTGAACCGTACTACCAGATAGTTGAAATAAATCATATAGACTGTATCGAGTAGAAGATGGTTCCATTTCACCAACAGTAATTCTACCAATAAACACCATTACAGAATTATTGAAATCTGCTTCTACAAGATATGCGTACTGAGTATCACCATCTATTGTAAGAACGAGTTGCCCATTCTGTATATTTAATGTACCACTAAAATCAGCTTCTGTTCCGTCTGTGAACTCAATTTCACCTGTATTAAAGTTCATTGAAGTGATATCGTATGATTCTCCATACAATAAATCACCATTCAATCTATCTAATCTTTGTACATTTATTAAATCTGCATTTAGTGGCTCTACACTTCTATTGGTTCTATAATCAATATGAACATAGTTGTATCCACTTTGTTCGTAAGGTATTATAACTTGAGAACCAGTTCCACTTGAATGCCAAGCTTGTGGCGTTTGGTAATCACCAGTATCTATTGCTTCTAATTCATATTCAGTTGAACTTCTAAACGATGATAACTCATCTAAGTAAGTTGAACTATTATAATAATAAAATTTAGCATCACCGCCTATGTTTTCAAATGAAAGTAGTGCGAGTTCTTCTGAACCAGATGTGTAAACTTCTGAGTAAATACTAACATCTTTTGGATTACCACTCATTGGTATAGTATATGAACCACTATCTAACCAAACGTTAAGAATTAATTCAACACCACCAAATGAACCACTTATAGATACAACGTTTGCATTACTGTTTGCATCTGTTTGAACTCTTGATGTTGTACCCCAATCACCACTTGTTGTATCAAACGTAAGTGATGTTGATAAATTAGCATCATAAGTATAATCCGAACTTACAGATGTAAATACCGAACCTGTTGTATTTTGTGGTGTATCAAAGAATGTTGCTCTTGAGTTATCGTAAATATAATTACGAGTTAAATCTTCAGAACCCGATTGGATTAATATAGAATTAAATCCAGTTACAGTTGTAAATGATACAGGATATATAGACATGACCGAGGGGTCGTATTGATAATACCTAGTTTCTGTATATGATTCGGATACTACCGTAGTTGGTCCTATTATTACATCATTGATAGAACCACTTACAAGAGTATTAAAATTTAATTGATAATCTACTCCTTGAAATACTTCAAAAGTATTATTAGTTTCTATATTAACCTTATCAGTTACTATTGAACTACTTGGAATTACTATTCTAATTGATTCAAATAGTAAATCATCATCAAATACTATTTCACTTGATGAACCACTTATTGATACTGATGAAGTTACCCAACTATTTGTAAATGTATTTTCTGTTAATCTACCTGCTCCACCTTCAATTTCATTTCCCGGTTGTGATTCATCAACAAGAAGCTCAGCATTAATATCTTCTACTCGAACTTGTTCTAAAAATTTATAATCAGAAACATCAGAACGAGATTTTCTATATATCTTAATATTATCTAAGTTACCAGTAAAGGTATCTATATTTTTAAAAACTAATTTTTGATAAGAACCGGTTACTATTGTAGCAGTACTTGTTCTTCCATCAAAAAATTCAAATGTACTACTATATACAGATGGAGGAAACTCAGATATCTTATTATCTACCACATAAGGTTTATCTACTAAAACTGTATTTTTATTTAAAACTTCTTTTACAGTTGCAGAATATCCTAATGATGGTACAGAAATTATATTTTCATCTATTGAACCAGTAAATCCAGGTCCATCTGTAATTTCTAATCTATAAAGAGTTCCTGCTCTCCATGTTCTAACATCAGTACCAAGTGGTGGTATATCAGCCCTACCTTGTACCGAACCACTTTGTGTTACCTCTGGTATTATTTGCTGTACTAACCCACCCTCTACTTCTTCAATTGTAATCGAAGGTTTTTTATAAAATATAACAGGAGTTTGGTTTGGTTCATTTTTATTTATGTAAATTTCTTTTTCCCACTTAACATTATATGCACCATCCCATTCTTTTGGTATTGGTCTTTTGACACCATCTACATCCTCATATTCTTTTAATTCACCCAGAATAGTAATCTTTCCAGGTCCAACTGCGATATCGTTATAAACATGAGTTGAAAGAACAACAGAGTTTCCTTCATAATAATCTGGCGTACCCTTACCCGGCTCTATATAAAGAGTTTTTCCATCAACATCTACTAATTCCATTTTAATGGCAGTAGATTCTTTTAAGAAAGGAGTCCCTTCCATCGTAAATAAGTTTTTACCCTCAGTTAGAGTATCTGGAAACTTAGTTACTTTAAAATATTTTGATTTGGGGTCTGTATCGGTTATAAATGTATTATACCCACTTAGATTTTCAAATTCATTACCAATTTTTACTATACAAGCCATATGTGATTCCTATTATACCCATATAAATATCTCCAAAAAAACTTATTCAATATTTATACATAGAAATATATAGAAAGTTATAGATATGAGAAAATATACCACAATACAGATAAAAAAAGAAACCCATGAACTCTTACAAGGGTATTGTAACGAACATGGGTATAAGTTAAGTGGGTTGGTTGAAACCCTTATTAAGCAAAAGGTAGGTACACCTAAGCCTCAAAATGTTTTAAAGGTTAGAACCTAACGTTTGAGAATCCATTTATCTTTTTAATTTCAATAAGACCATCTACAACATCTCTCATTGAATCGATGTGTGAGATTACCATTACAAAATCAAACTGAGTTTTAAGGTATGTAAACAACATAAATAAAGATTGTAGGTTCTCACTATCTAAAGTACCAAATCCTTCATCTATAACGAGGAAATTAGGCCTTGGAAGGTTACATACATTGATTAGAGCTACTCTAATGGCTAAACCACTAATAAACCTCTCCATACCACTACACATCTCTAAACTCCACCTCTGGTCTCCATATACAAGATATGCGTTGATGTTTCTACCATCGATTTCCAGCTGCATTCCAAATTCTACAATTTGTGCTAAGATGTTATTTACTTCACCCTCAATCATTGGAAGGGATTTCTCAATCAATTCATATGATACACCATCCTTACCAAGAGCATTTAAATAGAAATCAAATAACTTAGATTGTTGCTCTAAGTTTTTTACTTCATCAATTCTATCCTCAATTGTTTCTTTTTGATTCTGAAGAGCTGATACTCTACCATTTAATTTAAGAACATCACTATTGATTCTTTTCAGTTCATCTTTAATACCAGTCTGCTTTTGCCTTACACCAGTAATTTGTTCTCTTATTTCTTTATTCTTTATTATTTGCTTTTCATTCTTATAATACTCATCAATTAGTTGCGTTTGTTGTGTAACTTGAGTATCTAAACGAATTTCTTCGGTTTCGGTTGTTGATAACTTGTTGATAAGTTGAGATATTTCTCTGTCTAATTTATCTTCTTTATCTTTAGCATCTTTGTATTTATCCCATTCTTCTTCATAATTACTTAACGAATCAATTTTAATAGTTAAATCTAACTTTTCTTTTTCAAATTCTTGTAAGTTATCATTAAAATCTTTTATTTGAGAACCAACCGCATCTTTAGTTTCTAAAATAGATTTTGAGTTTTCCATACAAACATCACATTCTTCATTATATTTGTGTGAATCTAAATGGTCTTTTCTTTCATATAAGGATTCTAATTTTATATTTACTTTTTCTATTTCACCTTCAATAGTACCAATATTTGTTTTAAGGCTAGTTAATGTATTTATTCCCTCTTCTAAATCTTCTTCATCAAATTTATCTAATATCTCTTCTAATACAATTTGTTGTTCTTCTCTAAAGGTTATCCTATCTTGTAAAGAACCTTTTGTTGTTTCGAGGCCCTCTACCTTCATTTCGAGGTTTTTCAATCTTTTTTCTAATTCCTCGATTGAAACCCCACTATCAGAATTTAACTTTACTATCTTTTCATTTAACTTAATAATTTGTCTATTAAGGATATCATCTTCTTCCTTCAAGGCTTTTTGAGACATCTCTAAAAGTTTGTACTCATTCTTGTCGGTTTTTAATTCAGTGTCGATACTCGCTAATTTTGTCGTAAAATCATCACTCTTAAATTTTCTGATGAGTGTTGCATTATCCCTATTCTCATCAGCTGCCTTTTGATATAGTTTATCAAAGATATCTACCCCAATGAATTGAGATAAAATCTCTTTACGTTCACTTTGTGATTTATCTATGAATAGGGCGTTGTTTCCTTGTAGTGAAAGAGCAGTTAAAACGAAATCCTCAAATTTACCTAAAAACTTCTCTATGTTCTTGTTTGTATCTTTTCTTTGTTCACCATTGAGTGATTCAATAACATCACCATTTTCTCTCCAAAAGTTTACATCAACCTTAACAGATGTTTTCTTTCTAACATACTTAGCTTTTCTTTCAATAAAGTAATCTACGCCATCTATCTCAAAAGTAAACTTACAATAGAACATATCCTTACGATTGTTAAGAATGTTCTTAGAAATGTTTGTACGAGATGTTTTATCGTAGATACAAAAAGATAGTGCATCCCACATAGATGATTTACCACTAGCGTTGGGAGCAAAGATACCCATGATACCTTGTGCTTTTTCAAATCTGATTAGGTTATCTTCACCATAGGAGAACATATTAGAGAACTCAAATGTTTTAGGTGTCCATAGAATGTTACCTGCTGAATCAGAATCATCAATGTGTCCATTGAGTTCTTTATTTATTTCTGCTATCTTATCCAACTCATCATCTTCTAACAGATATTGTCTTTCTAAGTAATCTCTGATTAGTTGGTTTTGGAAAGTTTCATCTTTAACGTTACCAACAATGTTTTTGTTTACTTTTTGATTTGTTTTTAATTGTCCGATTGTATCGGTTCTTGTTACAGTAACTTCAGCAACTTTAAAAAGTTTCTTTAGTTCGGTGATACATCGTTTCATATCAGATGCATCAGTCCTTGTGAATCGTAATCGTAATCTTGGATACTTTGGAAGTTTAGTACCAATCTCATCATAGACCCATTGTGGTATCTTTCCTTCAACCACATCAACTGTTAAGAATCCATAATCATTATGTAGATGGTGTTCTGTAAAAGTTCGTGTTGGTATATCCCAAAGTAAATAACCATGATTTTCTAATAACTCTCCATGATTTTGCTGAATCATAGAACCAGCATAAGCAACTTGTTCATATCCTTCACCAAATGTTTGTCGTTTGTGAATATCACCCAACATAGCCATATCGAATCCATCGAACATATCCACTTGGAATGAGTTAGAGGAAACGGTATAGCCAATATCTGTTTGAGCTTTGTTTACTGGTCCATGAAATAGACAGATTGTATTTTCTCCATCAACGGTATCTCCTTTAGGCCAATTTTCCTTGTTATCCAATATAGAATAGACAACAAAAGTAAGGTTATGGATATTGTAAATACCAGTATCACGAAGATAATGAATTCTATCATTTCCAAGATTTTCGATAATAGGTGTGAGTACATCAAGTCTGTGGGAATTATTTAAATTACAATCGTGGTTACCTGTGATTAACACAGTTTCTCTTAACTTTGCACACTCGGTGAGAAACCAACTTATTTCGTGAACAAGTTCAGGTGACATCTCAGTTTTAGCATGAGCAATATCACCAGCAATATAAATGAGGGAATCCTCAATTTTATCTTCTTTAACTTTTTTTAGGAATTTTTTGAATACCAATCTGTATTCTTTGTGTCTTTGTAGATTTCTAATGTGTAAATCTGCAAGGTGGTAAACTTTGTTTATAACCATGTATTAAGTATATAGTTTGCCCACATTTTGTGAGACTCTTTTGTTGGATGTTTTCTTTCGTGAAATGTAGCATTATTTTTATTTAAATAATCATACATATTATCCATTTCTTCTTTTAAATATTTTAAACCAAGTTGTTCTTTATCTCTTCCCCATAAATCAATTTTTGATTTAGGTTCTTTTATATTTTCGTAATGATAGAAAGTATTAAAGAAGTAATAATCAATGCCATTTAATTCACATATTGAAATTAAAGATTGAATATGATTGAATGTTCTAATATAAGATGGTATTAATTCATTTTGATGTAAAATAAATTTATCTTGTTGTTCTGTTGTTTGATTTTCATCAGGACTTCCCCACTTATCATAATCAACCCACAATCTATCTTGTACATATTTTTCACCATCCCACCACTCAAATCGTGTAGGTGAAGTCCAGCCAATTAAAACTTTCAATTCATCTGATTTAGACCATCCATTGGTTTCATCCCACATTTTATGTGTATTAATCCATTGATAAATATCTCTCATTGCATTTCTAAAAAGATAATCATTTGATGCACCCGATGATGCATTGTTACAATCAATTGCTCCTAAGTTATCTGCAACTAATTTAGAAAATCTTTCATTTTCTTTATTTTCTAATTCAGCTCCCCATGTTACTGAATCTCCAATTGAATATAATATCATAAACTTTTTAATTTTTGTGAAATAATATCAACAAATTGTGTTTCTTCGGATTCTTTTAGTTTAGTGTTTACTTCAGAAAACCCCATATCAGATGCATCCTTATCTGTGGGTTTAATATTTTTTGTAGTGATTCCTTGATTCTGATACTGGACTGTATATCGTAATGCTTGCTCTTGTGCATCTTCATCCAATAAAATATTGATATTTTTAACTTCTTTTTTATATATAGTATCATTTAAAGTTTTTGGTACAAACTTACCAAGTAGTGGGATTGCATTTCTCTTCACAGCCATTGCATCAAATACCCCTTCTACTAAAGTAATTGGTTCGTTCCAATTAATTTGGTTTTCGAACATTATAACATTTTTAGAAACCGGCGGATTCTTATACTTAAACTTTTCTTCATCGAATACAGAACGTGCGATGAAGTAATTGAGTCTATTATTGTTATCATAACTTGGAATAATAATACGATTGGCGTAATGACCGGAATCACAATAACCAATATTATAACGTTTAATATCCCCTTGGCTAATACCTCGTTTTCTTGCATATTCTTTCACCTTTCCAAACAAAGGGTTAACACCCTTTGGTTTTTTTAATAGTGATTGAAACTCATTTGGTAACCTTAACTCTACCTTTTCTTCTTCAGTATTATTACTATATACAACATAATCATCACCATAAATCTCATATATCTTTTTTAACTTATGAGAATCTACGTGCAATCTTCTAAGTAACCTTTGAATACGCTTACCTTTCGCATCACACACCCAACAGTGCCATTGTTGTGTTTGAATATTTATTTGTAACTTTTTCTTATGATGATGACAAAAAGGACAATAATGTGCTTGTTCATCATTTTTCATTGATGTACCTGGTCCTAAGATATCATCTAATATGTTTACAACTGATTGTTTTTCGTGGTGAGAAAGCATAATTATACTTTTTAACTTGTTACAAAGATACGAAAAATAATTTAAATAACCAAATTATTTATATGATTTTTTAATGGAGTGTAAACAATGGTATTGAAAAACTCAACATCATTGTAATATGTTCGTATTTTTTTCTTATTATATTCTAATATTTCATTCAGTTCATCTGAATTGTATTTTTTTAATAATTCTTCAGCTGCATTTAATGCTAAATCAATCCTTACTGAATCATCTGCTATATCATAACTCTCATCTATGATAGAATTAAATGTTTTAAACCCTAATCTTCTTATTTCATTCAAAGAACCCTTAGAAGAGATTAAAACATATGGAATACCCCAACCTATATTTCTAAATACTTTTTCTGTTAAGTGAATCATATCATCCCATTGCCAATCACAATCTGCCGTAGATTTTTCATGAAACGTACTGTAATATTCTGATTCAGTACAAATGTTTACTTTTCCCCAAAAATAATAATCATCGAGTAAATATTGTCTATTTACATCACAAGTTAAATCATCTCCCTTTAGAAAAGATTCATGTGTATAATCAGTATCACCCCATAAGTCATGAGTTGTAGCTGAATTTAAATTTCTTTCTACTATCTTCTTAACTGTTTCTAATTTATGTTGTTTACTTCTTCTATTAAAACAACTGAAATCATATGTATCTGCTGTATCTAAAGGGTTTTCTTTTTTTACAATATCATTTGATGAGAATTCATAAACAAATGATGGGTAATACCAAGTATAAAATAATTCACATTCCTTTACACCATCAGTTACGTTGAAAGCGTTATTATACATAAGCAACCTTCGTTTCTTTTCAATACCACATTCATCTAAGTATTCGAAAAATGGATAGTAAAGATAGGTTGTTGGATATCCTTCTGATGTATCTGATAAGCAAAATATTAAATTACTATTTGGAGAATATTTTTTTATTATAGAATATACTTCATCTTTTTGTTGTTGCCAATGTTGATTATCAATCAAAACAATACCCAATTGATTGTTATGTTTTGATACGGGTTTTAGATTGATAAATTGTTTACAATCCCTTATAAACATTCCCCACCATAGGCCTTCATTATTTAATTCATCTAGATAGTAAAAGTTCATACACAAATATACAAAAAATTTATGAAATATCCAAATCTTTTCTGAAAAACTTTCCTAATAGATTATCGTTTAGTGATAACTCATTTGCCAATACATCATGTGCAAATTGTTCTTGTAATTCATAATAGGTAAGGGATTTCTTATTAGAACAAAATTTAAGGATTCTTAATTCCAATCTATCATTGATATCATCCCTATTATCTTCTTTTAATAATTTTTTATTTTCTTCAAACCAACTTTTTACAATTTTATTAGATGAACGATACTCTTTCCAATCTGATTCTTTTTCAACCATCTCGTATTTTTTACTTCTCTTATCAGTAAGAGCAGCAGTTTCTTTTTTACCAAACTTTCGTTTTCTAACTGAAACTACTTGTTTTTTACCAATGTAAAACTCATTTGTTTTACCATTTGTAATTTTATATATAAAACCAAATACACCTTCTGGCATATCTGATATTTCTGTTATATACTTTCCGTTATATGTCCAACTCATAGTTAAAAATTTTGAAATCATTTTTGTACCTCTCTCGTACCCAATCTTTCATCCACTCTTCTTGATACATATGTTTGTAAAAATTATGTTGATTTAATTGTGGATGTTTATCGTAGATTGAATTACGATTTAAGTGCGGTAGTGATTCTTGTACTCCTATATTTTGAAAAATATGATTTATATCGTTTTCATAGTTTTCGTATCTACCAACAAAGCTCACCTTTTTATCAGATGAACTTCCGTTATTTGTAAAATAGCTTTGGGGAAAGTATAGATAATCGTGTTCGAAAATAGAATCAATAAATTTTCTAACACTTGAGAATCCATTATCTCTACAATAGTGATAATAGGCAGAAGCAAATCGTGTAAATGGATTTCTAACCATACAAAATATATAGTAATTTTTTATATTATCAAATTTACCTATGTGATTGTGAGATTGTGATACAAATTCAGTACCCTCTTGTTTTCTTAAAACCGAAGTAATTGATGTACCTCCAGTTTTAGGTATATGAATATATCCCCATTCTTTAGAACGGTTAACCAATAAACTCAAATGAGATTAATTTAGTATTTAACATTTGATGAGTAAGGTGTTTGATTTAGTTTACCACCTCTTGCTGCACTAAGTGCTTTCTCATCTTTAGATAATTTCTTTAAATCAAAATCACCTGCTGAGATAGGAGTTTTATCTTTTCCCGTATCAACTAGTTTTGAAAATTCTGATTTATCGTATAAGTCTTTTATTGAAGCCATAGTTGTTTCTCCTTTTATATAAGTATAAATATGTTATAAATCCATACGAACGATAAAATTTACCGCCATATCTGGATATTTCTTTATTGGTTTGGGTAACTTTGCTACAGCTACCAAGTTATTATTATCATCATACAAACCTATTGTTGATACAAATGTTGTTAAATATGAGCCTGTTGGGTCTGTTAAAGATTTAGAATAATAATCTTCCCAAGAACCTGTTATATAATCGTTTGATTCCGAACTTGTTATAGAACCATAATATTCCGAAACTCTATCGATTGTAGTTACTTCTCTGATTGGTCTTGTTCTTGAATTCCTAACTAATCTACTACCTTCTCGTATTTCACTTTCTGTAAAATTATATGAACCACTTAAGGTTGTGGTTACTGCTGATGGGTTTTGTGAGTAATTGAATTCACAATCTCCTGCTTGACAAAGAACCTCTAGTTCATGTATTGTTTTTGTAGAACGATATTCTAAATCATAATCAGTAACATCTTGTTCTTGCTCAGCAAGTGTAGTAAATACAATTAACCCATCTGCATAAAACACATTACCTACTTGTACATTTTCAAGACCAGAACCTAAAAAGTTTAATCCATCTGCTATTGTAATTTGACCTTGACTACCCGTTTGAAATGTATCAGTAAATGCATCCATTCTTTGAATGGTTCTATCATCTGTATCACCTTCCCAAGTTAGCTTTACCAATGGATTATTAAAATCAATACCATATGGTTGTTGTGCTCTAACGGTAATTGGTTGAGTATCATTATCTACAAATACAATATCAACTCCTTTTGAAAAATCATTTTGAAATTGATTCATATCCATTCTGGTCCATTGGTATTCGGTAGTTTTTGCTCTTAAAACTCCGTAACCATCATCAGTAACTTCGGAACCAGATGCAACTTGTGGGGATGTTAAACTAATAGAAGTGGGTTTTATTCCTTCACCATATTTTATTTGGTCTATATCAATTACATAAACAGTTTCTTCTATTCTTCTCTCATTTGAATAATCATATAGATTAGAAATAGGTCCAAACATCTTTACCAAATCATTTTGAACAAAATACTTATGCCTTATTGATTTGTACATTGGGTGCTTGTGGTAAGAATCTATTATAGAACCACTTATTGTTCTTTCAAACGTTGTAGAATCAAATGCTCCACTACCACTATGAAGTGCCGATGTTTTATCATAAAGCTTTAAGACAGGATAATCAGCTTCTGATGCATAAAACTTTTTATACACCTTAAAGCTTCTCTGTTGAACGTTTGATTTAGCTATATTTTTTAACATACTGTAATTCCTCTATATAAATATATGGAAACAAAAAACCCCACTCGTGGTGGGGTTGATTATAGGTTAAGTTCTTTTAGAAATCAAGTTTAACTTTTATAAGTACTTCTTTATCGAATGATTTTTCAATAGGTTGTGAAGTTTTAGCTACTGCTAAAATTTCATTAGCATCATTCATCAATCCAATTGCTGTAATATAAGCTCTTGGGTCAGTTTCAAATGATGATTCTTTAAATGAACCATCTGAACCTGTTATGAAAGTTGGATTATTAGAAAAGTTAAATTCTCTGTTCTGTGCTCTTACAAAATAATGTGATGTAGAAACGTTTTCTACTCTTCTTGCTTGGAAGTCAGCACCACCTTTTAACATCTCATGTAATAAGAATTGATTTTTACCTTCATGTGTAAATGTTTTACTCATATTATTTCCACCTACTGAACCACTATCGATTGATGTACCAACAGTTGCTTCAAGTGCAGCTGGATTTAAAACTATCAATCCTTGGTCTGGATAAAATAATCCAAATCCTTGTCCGTTAGCTGCTCCAGTTGAATACTTGTTTGCAACAGTTGCAGCATTTTCAGTTCCTAAATTAAGTGAACCACTTACGATGTTAAATACTCTACCAGCTTTTCCAACTGAATCTGAGAATTTCTTTCCACTATCATCAATAAATTTTTGTGTACCATTAGAACCACTTAAAATGAATTCCATGTTACCTGGATCCATAGTTTCTTTGTATCTAGCACGTGCTACATTTATAATATATATATCTTCTGAATTATGAGAATCTCCAGATGCTGATATGAATGAGAAGAAGTTATCATCTTCCTCTAATAAGATAGAACGATATTGAGCGTATGTTGCTTTTGTTGCTTGAGTAGATGAATCATCATTTGCTAGAGAGGTAGAACCACTACCATATTTGTTACCATATGCCACCGCATATTGTACTTCAGCTGATGAATCACTCGCAGGGTCTGTTGAATATACATTTAAGTAGTATTCAGAACTTGCTGCTACTGCTTGAGCTGATGATGTAAAAAAGGTTGATAAAGAACCAGTATCACCAGTCCATAAACCAGTTGTTATGGTTTCAACTTTACCTTGTACTGTATCAAACTCACCAAATCTTTTATATACACCAGTAGAAAGAACTCCCCCTTGAGAAGCAACTTTATCACCACCAGTTAGGTAGTTGTTGATTATACCTGTTAATTGTTCAGAAGTTAGGTTACCATTGTTCTGAGATAGATATGATGCTAAATCAGCTGATAAATTTACTCCTGCTTGTCCTTGTATCTGTGCCATCGTTTTTCTCCGTTATATTAATTTGGCTGTACATAAGTAATGGTTACAGGAATAGTTTGTGAACCACCCGTTTCATTACCATATACAGTAATAGTTGTTTTTATTGTTTGTGTTATACTTGGGTTAGGAACAAATGTAAATGTTTGTCCAACTTCTATGGCCGCTGTTGTTGTGATTTCTTCTCCTAATGCTAAAGGAACAGTTCCACTTCCTGCTGAAATACCTGAACCTACAACGGAACCTGCGTTTTTATTAGAGAGAATTATAGTATATCCACTTTGTGTATTACCACTTGGTGAAGTTGTTGGTGTTAGAGAAACTTGACCTGAAGTTTGAGTTACTGAAATAGATGGGATACCAAATTCCACCTGTGGAATCTTTTTTGTACCTTTTGGTAAAGTTACCAATTTATATTTCAATACTTGAGTTTCATCTGGTGAAGCTTCTGTTATTGGGATTGCTTTTATTGCTGCATCATAATAAGCACTACCCTTTGGATGTGCTGGTTCATATAATGAGTAATCTATCTCATCATCTCCCAATGCAAACTTTGTTATGTTGATACCCTGACCCGTTGCGAGTAGTTCTCTACCCTTTCTCGTAAGGATAGCATCAACTGTAATTTCTGAATTATCTAAATATGCCATAATTTATTCCTCTGTGTTTTCAATATATAAATATAACTATTTTATAAAATTAATTATTTATTTAACATCTACTTCTAAAATAGGTTCACCAGCCCCTCTTCCTGTATCGGAAACTTTAAGAATATTCGGATTCGTACAGAATGTTTCTATTGGTGATTTACCATCTAAAGTTGTTAAACTTGTTTGTCTTGATGGAGATTTAAATCCACGATTTCCGTATTTGCTACCTAATGTACCAACACCCGCTCTTTTACCTCCACTTGCATTTACTCTTTCTACTGCGGTTATAGTTCCACCAAGCTTTCCTCGTTCTCCAATTTTTGGACCAAATAGTTCTCCAGTTCTTGGGCCAGAGGTAAATCTACCAACTTCAGCAAATACTATATACTTTCTTGTTTTTGTTACTTTTTGTGTTGTTTCACCTAATGATGCATCATTACTATCTACTTGAATGGGTTCTGAAATTTCAAACTCTTCAGTTACAAGATAAACTTGTTTAGTTTCTTTTATTAAAGTACCATTCCCATCTAATTTAGTAATCACAGCGTATCCATTAACTGCAGTAATTCCTGCTAACCCATTTGTTAAACTATCTGGACTTATACCAATTTGGTCTTGTGCACCAATTGCCTCAAACTGTTTTAACAATTTATCAACAATTTTAGAATCTGTAATTGTTCCATCAATTAAATCATAAGTTGATACAAACGTTGGTGTTAAATTATTAAGTCTACCAATAATATTTGCATAATTACCTTTAAATGTTGGGTTTGATGATGCTATTACACTATCGTATTGATTTTGTAAACCTGCTAATTTAATTCTTTCTTTTAATTGTATATCAGCCGGCCATTGTGTTATTGGTATCATAGCAAGTTGCATTGCTTCTCTCAAATCAATTTCTGAATCTTGAAATTTAGAACCAAATTCTACTGCTGTTGGTTTTGTTCTCTTAACTTTATTTCTTTCAAGAATATGTGGTTCTATTAATAACCCACTTGTAACAATTGCTCTAGCAGGTACAAGAGATTCTAATACTTCAAATAAAGATTGGTCTATATATCTTACTAATTGAATATATTCATATAAATTAAGATTATATCTTTCAAAATAATAATTTCTTAATTCTCTAAGTTCTTTATATTCGTATTTGTATTCATCACTTGGGTCACCAATATATTGGTCTAATTCAAACTGTCCTATGGATTTTAAAATATCCATATTAACCTCTTTTACAGGTGAAAAGAATAATCCTAATTTGTTTGTATCAATCGGAGATGTATCAAATGATTTTTTAGTTGAACGGTCTCTATATGAAAGTGTTAATCCATTTTCTATATCTTCACTTAATCCTTGTTGTTCTTCGAATCTAAATTTTTGTGAAACATTAAACCCACTTGAAGGAACATTTGCTGTTACAGTTCTTTCATATGTAGTATAATGATATGGATAACTACTATTACTATCAAAGTTAGATGCGGTTACGAATGGAACTAAATATGATTCATTAATAGATACATTTTTAATTGCGGTATCTACATTTCTATCTTTGGGATATTCAAAATCTAAACGAAGAAGTAAATCTTCTGTTGAGGATGAGTGGTGATTTCCATCAATTGCATCTGGCATCAATGTGTGATTATCTACTCGTGATTCTGATAATGGATATGTCCAATATCTAAACTCATCTATCGAACCAGTAAACGTAGAACCATCTCCAATCTTTAATGTAGTTTCGGTTTGCCAAATATGATTCTCAACTTCTATTGAAGCAGATACTTCACTTCTAATCCTACCTTGAAATGCTTCTTTACCTTTTACTGTGAAGGTGTTATTACTTTTTTCAACTACTATTTGAGTATATTCATCATTAAAGAATGGAAAAGCTGATGAGGTTACCATGTATGCCGATGAACTATCAGCAACAGTCAGTGTCAGTACTCCATTTGTTCCATTTGTATGTTGTACACCAACATTCCATAATGAACTCGTTACGAATGTTTGGTCTTGTCTTTTATCAGAATTAACTCTAATTTCTACTGCATTCGGATAATCAGATGTTCCACTATATTGTTTCCATGGAACTAATACTGATTCAGACCCACTAATGTTTAATGCTGCTGTTCTATCTTCAAATGAAAACTTAGATACACCACCATCAGCATTTCTTGGTCCACCAAACTCCATAATAGTTAACATTGATGATGGAACCCCATAACAAGCAAGAGCTGCTTTAACTGCTCTACTTGAACCTTTGTGTTTTAAAAGGTATGGTATATTATTAAGTAATCTTCTCCAAACCTGATTTTGTATTTCTTTACCAGTTAGATTAGATACTGAAGTACCATCAGATGTTTCACCAAAAGCATATTCCCAAAGTGATTGTGCTTTTGCAGGAACTTTAGTATCCCACCCTAATGATTCTAACATCTGAGAAAGTAAAGAATCATTTATACCAACATCATATTTATGTTCTAAGTTTTTCTTTTCAGCAATAGCTTTAGTGTATAAATAAAGTACATCAAAGTGATGTCCCATCATATTAAAGAACATTTTAAATTCTTCAGAATCTTCAGAATTTTGGATGTGTAGTGGTAAATTGTTTACTAAATAATCTTTATTATATAAATCATAATTTTGTGCATTATAGCTAACACTATTATACCAATCAGTTGCATCGCTGGAATCTGAAGCGGAAATTAAATTACCACCTGCTCCCGGATATGTTAATCCATCTGCAGATGAACTTGTAAATAAGAATGTTTCAAATGCATCAAAATTATCTTTTACTTCTTGAACAGATTCAGAAGTTCTGTTAATTTCATTTTGTAAAGTTACAGAACCAGTATTAAATGAACCTGACTCTAATTTTTGTATTTTATCTTCGTAAAATTCTATTAATTTAATTTTATAAATAAAATTATTAACTCTTTCATTTGCAGAAGAATATTTTACAAAATTATTCCATGCCCAAGTTGAATCTGTTTCAACTAAAAGAGAACCACTAACTTCTTTTGATGAACTTACAAATGGTATAGTTAATTTTTTTAAATCAAACCCACTACCACTTACATATTCTGTTAGTAATTTTGTTGATGAAGATGAACCACTTGCTATTAAATCATCATATAATTGGTATCCAATATTTTCTCCACCACATACACCTGTTCCAAAGTTCGGTGATAATTCGATACAATCTTCAAATTCTTCATTTATAATGGTAATTTGTTCTACATATGGAATCGATTGAATCTTAGATACCCAAATTTGTTCATTTGGCTGTACCTCTCTTGGAAGTGGTTCATATAGTTTAAATACAAGAGTTTTTTCTTCACTTACTTTAGTTCGTTCACCAGTATCTTCACTAAATTCATATTTAGAAAAGGTTTCAAAATCAGTATCCCAAGAAGCAATTACTTTATTGTTAGCTTCTCCAAAGTGCATTAAGTGAGTTAAATATTTTGAAGAATCTCCTTTTAGTATATCTGTATCAAACATACTACATAATGTTTCTTTAATATCTCTTAAAACAACATCTCTTCTTAATTTAATATTACCCTTATCAAAGTTAATTTGAATTGTTTCTGTTTTACCTTCCGTTTTAGAATCACCCTCTTCGTTATAAGGAATTAATTTTAATACAAATGTTGCAACATCTAAATCTTCATCTAAACTATTTCCTGCTTTTTTTAATACATCCTTAATATTAAAAGACTGTACTCCATCTGCTGGTCTTTTTGATGCTAATTTATATTTATCAATTACTTCATTAATGTATATATCTACATAATTTGTATTTATTGAAGTCCATGAAATTTCAAAATCAACATTATACCCTTGATAATCTTTACCTGTTATTACTTGAGGATACTCTATTGATATGATATCAGGACCTGGTAATAAATCTTTTCTTTCAGCTCTAAATTTTATTGGAACAATATTTCCACTACCATCTGTATCACTTACTGCTTGAAAATATGCAGTATAATTACCATTTCCATTAAACAATTCAGATTGATTTATGGTAACTACACCACTTGTGTTTTGTTTAGATATAGTATCACCAAATGTAAAGTTTACATAACTTGCATTAGTAGAACCAAACCTTATAGTAATATCATCACCATTGGGTTGTCCTTCTCCAAAATAAATTATATTAGAATCACCTTCAAGTTGAGCCGTTGTACTTACATCCTTTGGACCAGCAGCGGTAGTTCCTCTTGTTTCGGTTGAAGGTACATAATAAGTTTCTCTTCTGTACTTATATGTTGGAGTATCTTTTGGTGGGTCTGGAACTGCGGTTTTACTTACTACAACTTTTAATTTATATTTACCAACCGCTAATGGTTGTGAAAACGATTTATCGTTACCACTTGATAGTAATCCCCCTCCTATATTAAATAATTCATATTGATAATTGCAAGTACTATCTGTTCCTGATAATGTTACAGATAATGCTGAACCAATAGAGTTATCATCTACTAATTCTCCACCAGTTTCACCCGCTTTACCTTTTCCTGATATACTTGTGGATTTATCAGCACCAGTCGTTCTATCAATAGGGTTTAATGTTACATTTGCTGTAACATTATCTGGTGCTTCCAAATCAATATCAACTAAAATTCCTTTTGGAATATCTGGAATTATTTCTTCTTTTTTAAACTTATATATACCTTTAAATGATGCACCCGATTTTCCTTGTCTTATTGTTTTTACAATTCCACCATTATTTCTTATTACTACCTCATATAAATTACCACCTGCAGTGTTGGTTACATCCGGATTTGTTTGAGTTGATATTTGAAATTTATCAGTAGATATACCATATCCTCCGGCTTTTGCTGTAAAAGTTTTTGTTTGAGTAAAATCAGACGAAGACCATGTGGTTTTTGTTTTTCCGTTATTACTTACATCAAAAGTAATGTTTGGGTCAGAAGCCCAAGTTAATGAAAATGTAAAATGAATTGGAATTGTTGGAAATGATAAACCACTAAAATCCAAATCACCAAAATCTAAATCAATGTAATCGTTGAGCTTTCCGATATTTCCAATACCAAGTTGATTGAATCCATTTAAGGCTGGGTTTACAATTGGTACAATGGGAGCTGGTTGTGATATTGGTGCTTGCAATGCACTTATCGGACCAACTGGTAGTGGATTATTCTGTGCGATTTTATCTAAAGCTTCTTCCGCGGATATACTAAAATTTCTACCATCATTAGTGTTTAAATCAGTAATATTTGCATCTGCAATTCCAAATGTATTATTAAAGGCGGGTTGAGGAGTAGTAGGTAATGATTGAGAAAACGCACCACCCATACTCATTGAGTTCATACCACCCG
>Ga0213861_10000138_pt1 | contig 55373 bp, 54 predicted proteins | sample PICome_4_FD_160110 | JGI IMG/M metagenome (GOLD analysis project Ga0213861, IMG submission 160110) | Coastal seawater microbial communities near Pivers Island, North Carolina, United States - PICO131 | ecosystem: Environmental > Aquatic > Marine > Coastal | place: USA: North Carolina... | reverse complement strand
TTATTGCTGGTGGAGGAGTCCGTGCCGTTTGTGAAGCTGTTGGCATCACTGATGTCCTCGGTAAGTCTCTTGGCTCTAATAATCACTCTAATGTGGTCAAAGCTACTTTGAAGGCACTATCTCAACTACGCACTCGTGAGGAAGTCCTCGCCAGCCGCGGAAAAAAAGTCAAGGAGTCGCTATAAACAGCGCTTATAATCAACTTTAAAACTAAACATACAAAGATATGAATTTGCATAATCTCAAACCAAATCCCGGAGCTAAGCACCGCGTTAAGCGTCTAGGCTGTGGCGAAAGCTCAGGCCTTGGCAAGACCTCAGGACGTGGCCATAAGGGCCAGAAGTCTCGCTCTGGTGGTGGCGTTCGCCCAGGTTTCGAAGGTGGCCAAATGCCACTTCACCGCCGTTTGCCTAAGCGCGGTTTCAATAACACTCGTTTTCAAGACAAAATCGCCGTTGTCAATGTTGCTTCTCTTAATGAGCGCTTTGAAGATGGTGACACTGTCAATATGGAGACTCTGAAGGCAGCACGTCTTGTCAAGGGAACCTATGATGGCATCAAAGTATTGGGTAATGGTGACCTGGCTAAGAAGATCACTGTGGAAGGCTGCAAAGTCAGCGCGACAGCAAAAGAAAAAATCGAGAAGGCTGGGGGCTCTATTGTAGAGGCTCAGCAGGCTGCCAAGTAAATCTGGCGCTTCATCCCATGAAATAATTGATTCATGGAGAGGAGGTGCTTGAGCACTTCCTCTTTGTGCATACAATCCCTGTGATAAAGGAACAGGCTCTGCCGATGCAGAACCTGAATAATAATAATTAAACTGATAATAGCACTCTAATGATCTCAGCATTCGCGAGCACATGGAAAGTCCCCGAACTTCGGGAGCGTATTCTTTTCACCTTGGCCATCGTAGTGATCGTCCGTTTGGGCGTACACGTAACTCTCCCTGGAGTTGATGCCAGTGTTATTGCCGAATATTTGGCAGACAAACAAAAAAGCGGAGGCGATAGTGGTCCTGGAGCCGCCGTAGGTGCGATGCTCGGATTCTTCTCTGGTGGAGGTCTTCAAAAAATGGGAGTGTTTGCTCTGGGTATCATGCCCTACATCTCCGCATCTATTATGATGCAGTTGATGACCGCGGTTGTCCCTAAGCTTTCCAAGCTTGCTCGTGAGGACGGGGGCCGTCAAAAAATTAACCAATACACTCGTGTAATTACCATCATTATCGCACTTGTTCAGGGATACTTGCTGGCTATTAGTTTGAAAAACCCGGGTAACATCCCCGGGCTTCAAGGAATTTCTAAATTTGGTGAGGTCGTTCCTGATCATGGCTTTGTGTTCATCGCTATGACCGTGTTGACGATCGTTACAGGCACATTATTACTGATGTGGCTCGGTGACCAGATCACTGAGCGTGGTTTGGGCAATGGTATTTCACTGATTATTACCGTAAACATCATTTCAGCTCTTCCTGGAGCCTTGGTCATTACATGGCAGACTCTTGTTTCTGGTGCAGATGCTGGAGTCGGAGCAGCCGCCTTCCTCGTATTCTTGGTTGCCTTCCTCATTTTTGTCATTGCCGCGGTCATTGCGATCACCCAAGCCCAGCGTCGCATTGCCGTCCAGTATGCAAAACGTGTCATGGGACGTAAGCAGCTTGGTGGGCAGACACAGTATCTTCCACTGAAGGTCAACTACGCTGGTGTGATGCCGATCATTTTTGCTACGGCTATTTTATCATTACCGACATTTGTTCTTTCATCGGCCTTTCCTACCCAACAATGGTCACAGAGCATCCAAAATGCGCTGGCTGGTGGTGGGCTAACCTATTATCTAGTCGCAGGGCTGATGATCTTTTTCTTCTCCTACTTCTGGGTGGCAACCATGTTCCAGCCGAGTGAGATTTCAGAAAACCTCAAACGTAGCGGTGGTTATATCCCAGGTGTGCGTCCCGGTAAGCCAACGGCGGAGTTTTTGGACTTCACGATGACTCGTCTCACCTTTGCAGGTGCTATCTTTCTCACCATTATCTTTATTCTTCCATGGATTGTTTCTCAAATGCCTCGTGGTATCATCGGCAAGGAATTACCGTTTTTGGTAACCTCTTTCTTTGGAGGCACTAGCTTGCTGATTCTTGTTGGTGTGCTGCTTGATATGATGCGCCAGGTTGAAACTCATTTGTTGCAACGCCACTATGATGGATTCCTACGCAAGGGTAAAATCAAGGGTCGTTACGATCGCCTCAAGAATACTGGTGAGCGTGCCTCTGGCGGCACCATTATTTATCTATGGGCATTCATTGCCGCGCTTATTGTAGCTGCTGTTTCTTACTGGATTTATCAAGGAAACTAACCTGGCGATTTTGTATTGATTTTTAAAAGCCCGGGGTAGCATCAAGCGCCTCGGGCTTTTTGTTTCTAGAGCTGTCAATTTGAGCTGTTCTGCTTTCTTATTCCATACATTAATGATCTCGTGAACTCACCAGACCAAGACAGATTATTTGAAGAGATACTTGCTGCTCGTGAGCGAGTCTATGCTCTTGGAGATGTGACACCGCTGCAGCAGCTAGCATTACCCGGATCTAGCTGTGAGGTATGGGTAAAGCGGGAAGATCTCGGCCCCATCAAAGCCTATAAATGGCGCGGAGCTTATAATGCGATGGCCGCACTAAGCGCGCAACAACGCAGCAAAGGTATTGTTACGGCTTCTGCAGGTAATCATGCCCAAGGTGTAGCGCTGGCCGCTAAGGCAATGAACTGTAAGGCTGTCATCTATATGCCACGTGCGACACCGGAAGTGAAACGTAGCGAAGTACAGCGCCTAGGCGCAGAAATGGTAGAAATTAGACTGGTAGGTGACACTTATGATGAAGCCGGTGATGCGGCCCGAGATTTTTGTGAGCAATGTGATGGCGTCTATATTCACCCTTATGATGATGTGATGGTCATGGGTGGGCAGGGGACCTTGGCTGATGAAGTCGTCATGAGTGGTCATGGGCCATTTGACCGTGTCTATGTTGCCATAGGCGGTGGTGGCCTAGCTGCGGCGCTGAGTTGCTGGCTCAAGAAATATTGGCCTGAGGTGAAGATTTATGGTGTTGAGGGTATTGAACAAGCTTCTATGGCCGCGGCTATGAAGGCGGGACATCCTGTCAGTCTGGATTATGTCGATGTCTTTTGTGATGGTACTGCTGTGAGGAAAGCTGGCACGCTGACTTACGCATACTGCTCAAAGCTACTTGATGGCATGGTTACGGTGACTAATGATGAGGTGTGCCACTCGATCCGAACTCTCTGGGAGAGCGCTCGTATTATCCCTGAACCAAGCGGAGCGATGGCTTTGGCAGGTTTTCAGAAGCACTGTGACGAGGGTCAGGTTGAGCCAGGAGCAAAGGTCCTGTGCATTGTCAGCGGAGCAAATATGGACTTTGCCCAGTTGGGTGCGATTGCACATCGTGCAGGGATAGGCTCTAAACACCGTAGATTTCTCCGAGTTCCCATTCCAGAAGGGCGGGGCACGCTTGTTGACTTTCTCACTCAGCTTCCCAGTGAGACTAGTATCATCGATTTACAATACGGCAGAATTGATTCAGCTGTGCAATACCCCGTATTGGGCTTGATCGGGTCAGCTCAAGAATACGACGATCTCGACGGGGTTCTTCGCCAGCGTGGCGTCTCGGCAAGTGATGTATCGAGGGATGAAGATGTCGACTATCGTATCATTAATTACGCGGCAGAGCTTTTTTCCCATCCTCTATTTATTAATATTGAGTTCCCTGAGCGTGCTGGAGCATTGCTTCAGTTTATGACCGAAGTTAAAGACCTAGCGAGCCTCTGCTACTTTAATTATGCCTATTCTGGCGAACGTGTTGGGCGTGCTCTTGTTGGTATGGAGTTTGAAACAGAAGCAGCACAAAAATTCTGCCTAGAACAAATCATGTCCATGCCTGCTAGTAATACAGGTTGTATCCGTGCTGCGCGTGAGGTGAGTGATGAGACATTCTTGCGTTTGACCGGCAAAAAGCGGGCTACCTCCAATAGCTGAATGTTTATTCCCTTCATTTAGGGCTTGCTTGCTTTCCCTTCAGACGTTAATTCCCCAGCACATCAATCACTTCCCATGGGTAAGCAACATAACAAAATCATCAAGCGTAGCCGTCGCAAAGAGTATTTGAAGCGTAAGAAAGATCAGGTGAAAGCCACCATCACGCTGAAAAAATCTACGCCAGCTAAGAAGACGGCCAAAAAAACCGCTAAGAAAGCAGCCGCAAAAAAGACGGCAGTAAAGAAAACAGCAGTGAAGAAAACAGCGGCTAAGAAGGTGGCTAAAAAGACGGCCAAAAAAGCGGCCAAAAAGGCTGCGCCTAAGAAGGAAGACTAAACGTCTCGAAAACGTATCTCTATTGATTCGTTCTAAAATTTCAGAGCTGGCTGCGTATATTATATGCAGCCAGTTTTTTGGTATCAAGCTCGAAGCTAGCGGCTAAACGAGCTGAGCCCTTAGCTTTGACTATCTGCTCACATTGCTCCAGCCAGTGACTTCATCTTTGATGAATTCCACTGAGGCTCCATGACGGGGAACATAATGAACGGTAGGTTGAAAGCTGAGGCCATGGTAGTGACTGTGGCGTCCATAGCGCCCATAACCATAACCGTAACCATAGTAGGGGGCTAAGTCGTAACTATAAACGGGGACCATAGTATTATAGTGCCAGCGCTCAAAGCTCTTGCCATGCTGGATGCCTGAGGTTTTGTGATCAGGGTTACCCATAGCGAGAAAAACAGCAGGCTTACTCATGCCCTGCGCAATTTTCCCTGTGCTCACCAATTTTTGTTCATTGGAGGTGAGTTTCTGAAATAGCTCAGGGTTGTGCTCAATACGCTTTTCAGGAGTGTTGCCGCAGCTCGCAAGTAGCACAGATAGAGGTAGGAGAAGGCAGATAAACAGTCGCATAATGAGTGAGCTTAGAGAAAAACCTGGAGGTTTGCAAATGACCATTACTATAAAAAATCAAAAAAGATGAAGAAACATGCTTGCCAAATCAATGCAACAGCGAGCAAAGTTGCGCAGGCCCAATTGGCTTAATTGCGATACCACTATATTCCATGTCTGAAGAAATCATTCCAGCCGACGAACTAGATGAAGCCCTCAAACGCTGCCCTGAATGGGAAGCTGAAGGCGACGCCATCACCCGCACCATCGAATTTGAAGAATACATGGAGGGCATTGATTTTGTAAATGATCTCGCGGAGATTGTTAACGAAGCTCAACACTTTCCTGAGATCGATATCCGTGACCTTACGGTAACTATTCGTCTTAAAACAGCGGATATAGGAGGTGTCACTGAAATTGATGTAGAGCTAGCCTCTCGCATCGATAATCTTGTAGATTAATATTTGATAAGCGGCGTCGATCATCTCGGAAAGATATCGAGCTTATAAACATTTAACTGGCCGGTAGTCTCCATTGTGAGGCTGCCGGTTTTCACATTTAGGGCGCGGCTCTGTAGAGCTCAGTGATGTCTCAGCGGGCTAGTAAGATTTGCTCGTTTTTCATGCCTGTGATTTTCTTCAGGCTAGAAACGAATCGCCACATAATGACCATGAGAATAACAAGCATGGGTAGGCCAATTACAGCAAAACCCCAGCCGGTTAGTTTGGCGACACCATCATTGAAGTCCTCCTGCGAGCCGGTATTTTCTGTAAGGAAGTGAAGCGCTAAAAAGTAGTTCATCACCATACTCAGAAAGAAAGATCCTGCCAGCAAGAGTGTGCCTGAGAAGATGAGCTTCTTATAATCAGCTTCAGCAGATTTTTCGTTGATGCGTTTTTCTATGGATTGAATATCGAAGAAATCAGGGTTGTAGAGAAAGACTCTGATGAGAGGTGTTTTAGTCCAATGGGATACAAAGATGGTTATGCCAAAAACAAAAGGAATTGCAGCTTCCTTCAATGCAAACCATTGAGGGGCAGCGGCGTCTACTGTGCCGTTGTCTTTGTATGCCATGATGGCAATGCCTCCGGTAAGAAGGATACTGACAATGCCAAGGATAGAAAAGAAGTTTGGCTTTCTGGTTTTGATGAGATGGTGAACGCCATAGATCAGTGGCAGGGAGACAGCAACAAGCATTCCCGCTACCGGTCCAATGTGCCAGATCTTGTCGCCATTTTTACCCAAAAAGCTAAGGGCAACGATAGGGATGAGCACATTCCACATGATGTTGGCTAGTGGATGGTCTTGTTGTTTGTTGGTCATGTTTCTCTTAGCTTGATGAGCTTAGCTGCAGTCCTTGCTTGGCTGGGCCAAACAATGTTGGTTAGATAGAAGATGAAACAACGGCAAACCCTGCCAAAGCAGGAATTGCCGTTGTTTCTAAAATGTGTAGCAATTAAATTTTGCCGTAGATTGAGTTGCCTGTGGACAGCAGGTCGTCGCAGCATTCTTTAAGGCGATCGCAGAGGCTCTGCTCAGCTTTCTTAAGATAGCCGCGTGGATCATAGCTTTTTTTGTTGCCTACTTCACCATCAATTTTGAGCACACCTTCAATGTTTTCGCAGATGTGCTTAACGATAGGTCGGGTAAATGCATACTGAGTATCCGTATCAATGTTCATCTTAATAACACCGTAGCCTAGAGTTTCGCGAATATCAGAAAGTTCTGATCCCGAACCTCCATGGAAGACGAGGTCCATTTCGGCGTCTTTACCATATTTTTCCATGACTGCATTTTGACCATCGCGTAGGATGGTCGGTTTTAGTTTTACTGAACCAGGCTTGTAGGCACCATGAACATTGCCAAAGGTCGCAGCAAACATGAAGCGGCCGATGCCATTGAGAGTTTCGTATACCTGGACCATGTCTTCAGTACTGGTGTATAATTTTTCAGCTGGCAGGCCAGAAGTGTCATGTCCGTCTTCTTCTCCGCCAACACATCCAGCTTCAATTTCTAGAATGATATTGAGTTCGGCACATTCTGCGAGCAATCCCTTAGAGATCGTCAGATTCTCATCCAGATCAACGACAGAGCCGTCAAACATATGAGAGTTGAATAATGGCCCCTTGCCCTCTGCGATGCGCTTACGGGACGCATCAAGAAGTGGCCGTAGGAAGCTGTCCACCTTCTCTGGGTGGCAGTGGTCGGTATGCAAGGCGATTAACACATCGTATTTATCAGCAAGCAAGTGCGTTGCTTCGGCTAGTACCATCGCTCCAAAGGCGTCATCTGCCACGGCTGTACCAGATGCAAAGCCACCACCACCGGTGGAGACTTGGATGATCCCATCAGATCCAGATTCTGAAAATGCTTTCAGGGCACCATTGATGGTGGTGATTGAGGTGACGTTGATGGCGGGATATGCATAGCCGCCATTTTGGGCAGCATCGAGCATCGCGACGTATTCTTGAGGAGTAGCAACTGGCATGATGCTGAATTATCACAGACTTATCTGACATGCAAGCGAAGCCAGTTACTGACGACCTATAAATCCTCTATGACATCCACGCAGCAGCGTGTCCAGGTCTCGAGCCTGTCGTAGAGGGGACCGCGTAGGTCGTCGAGCGAGCATAGAGCGAGGTTGGCAATGGCATCCTCGTTTGCGTGGACACCATCTGTTTCCAAATCGATCATATGAACAACGCCGAGGTGAACCTTCCCGACCTCATTAGAATCGTCGTTGAGTAGTGCGACAATCTTGTTGGTATGAGCACCCGTGATGTTGAGTTCCTCGTCAATTTCACGTTCGACTCCGGCCATGTAGGTATCCATGCCCAAATGGTCTTCGCGTTGGTCCACGGGGTTGATATGGCCACCAATGCCAATAGATACCTGAGCGTGAAGGCGGGACTCGCCACCTGATTTGCCGCGGGTGTAATGAAGGTATCGATCGCCTTGCTCATCTTTGACTCTAAAAATGCAATAAGGGATGAGTTGTTTATGGGATGGGTCGTCTTCTGCCGCACCGCGATCCATGAAGAAATTATTTTCTGGATTGAGTAGGGAGGGTAGGTAGCGCTCAACGTCGGTATTGATTCCTTGAAAATCACTGAGATTGTCAAAAAGTTGACGGGTGACAACGAGGATTTGTTCTCCTTGGTAATCTTTCATAATGATAATTGTTCGGTTAGTGCTTGGATGATGTGGAGCGGACGTAATCAATCATGTGTTGATCATCACCACCTGATGCCCACACATGACGAAGAAAGTCGGCAGGATCGATATTGCCGTGATCTCGCAGGAATTTGCGATCGCCACCGCAGCCATACATGATGTCAGGATCGAGTTCGCCACGCAGTTTGGCGCGAGCCTTAGTCAGAATGCGGGGGAAGTAGCTTCTGTCGTCAAGTGTGTCGCCAAAAGTAGGGAGGTCGCTTGAGCTGATCTCATGCTCGCTGAGAACGCCTTTTTGCACGGTGAGCAAGTAATCACGCCTTACGGCGGTTATGAGTAGCGCGGTTGATTCACTTGGAGTATCTTCGTCGACAAGATCCTCTACAAAATCGAACATCTCTCGCGGTTTACATCCGATGGACTGGAGAAAGGTGATATCATCCGGCTGGTAATACGAGTGATAGTCATTATCGCCACCGCGATATTTTTCTACGCAGTTGCGGAACAGATTAAGAAATTGATCATTCCATGTCATGGCGAGTCGAACGTATGGGGAGGTTGCTGGGGGAGCAAACAAAAACAGCGATCCGTTTGGTGAAACAGATCGCTGCTGGGATTAAAAGATGAATGTCTAGTTGGCTCGTCCTGAGTAAGAAGACTCCGCAGTATTGATTTTGAGCTTATCGCCGATTTTCACGAAGAGAGGCACTTGAACAACAAGTCCTGTCACCAGTGTGGCTGGTTTAGTAGGATTGTTGGCTGTGTCGCCTTTGATGCCGTCAGAAGTATCTGTGACATCGAGTTCTACAACAGCGGGAACGTCAACGGTGACAGGATTGCCTTCGATGAAAAGGATCTCGGCGGTCATTCCTTCAACGAGAAAGTTTTTGTTATCACCGATGAGCTCTCCGTCTAGGGTTACTGTTTCATAGGTGTTCATGTCCATGAAGTGAAAGCCTTGTGGGTCTGAGTAGGAGAACTCGAGTTTCTGGCGATCGGTCTCGACGATTTCCACCTTGTCGCTGGAAGCGAAGCGGATGCTTTTGGTTTTGCCCGTCTGGAAGGATCGAATGGTTGCCGCGATCAGGGCGTTGCCCTTGCCTGGTGTGCGGTGATCGAGGTTGAGCACGATGCCGGTTTCGCCTTCATATTTGATACATTGACCACGTTTGACGTTGGTTGCTACGATAGATGCCATAAGACTGTTGAGTTTGGATTTTTGGGTTGATTGAGTGGGGGTGAAAATTGAACGGCAGTGTGCTTAGAGATCGATAAGTTGCAAGGTTGAAGTGCCGTGAATCTGAGCCGAGTCACGGCCAAGATAGATGAGCTTTTGTAGCTTCAATGCTACTGCGTAGTTCATCGTAGCGTGACGGGGCGTGTAGCCGCACCCTCATTTCTAGCTGCTCACCTGACTCCAGCGATGCAGGCATGATGGGCACTTGGTAGCTGCGGACTGTTTTCTCTATTGGGATTTTGAGTGGGCGTGGCTCAGTTAGGGTGAGCCCTTCAAGTGGGCGCTTGCCAAGCATCAGCGGGTTGCTTTCTTTATCCTTTAGATTGACTTCAATGAGGTCATCGATCTCGTTATATAAGCAGGGGAAAGCAATGATTGCTCCAGCTTGATTATCGATTGTGTAATTAAATTGCAGGAAGTAATCAGAGTCATTTTTTTTGATGATTACTACATTAGCAACTTGAATGGACACCATGTCGAGATCGACCTGAGCTCCAACAGGGGTGCTCTTCACTGGTGTCATAGAGGTTCTCTGATTGCCACAGGAAGCCAGCGCTAATGAGAAAATGGCGAGAAAACGAAGATGTCGTCTCATGAGATGATGCATCAGATAAGTTTAAGGCGAGCGAAGTCCTGCGTGTCGATGAGACCGATGGGTTTTTGATCATGGTCCAAAACGACAATGTCATCAATGCGATGCGAGCCGATGGTGGTGATCGCTTCAGCGGCGAGCGAATCCGAAAATAAGGTGACAGGGTCGCATGTCATAAACTGGCTGACAGGCAAGTTGCCAATCCCATTGTTTTCCTGATAAGATCTCGCGAAGTCACCGTGGGTAAATATACCCGCCATCGATCCGTCCTCATGGGCGATGATGCATGCGCCACTTCGAGCCCGGCTCATTTGTGACAGTGCATCTTGGATGGTATCGGAAGGCTTGATGATCGCTAGGGACTCACCACTACGCATGATATCACTCACCTTGGTCAGTAAGGCTCTGCCGAGAGACCCTCCAGGATGAAACTTCGAAAAGTCCTCCTCAGTGAAGCCCCTTGACTCAAGTAAAACCATGGCAAGGGCATCTCCCATTACTAGCATGGCGGTGGAGGAGGAGGTCGGAGCCAGATTAAGCGGGCACGCCTCACGTTCTATTTCGGTGAGTAAAGTGGCATCGCTTTGCTGATCGAGAGTGGAGCCGCCTTTGCCGGTGATGCTGATAATATCAACATCAAATCGCTTGATGAAGGGCAGTATGTCGAGTAGCTCCGAGGTTTCACCAGAATAAGAGAGGGCAATAATGGCGTCGCCATCTGAAATAATGCCCAGATCCCCATGGAGCGCATTTTGGGAGTTTAAGACAACCGCCGTTGAGCCTGTCGAATTGAGAGTAGCAGCGATTTTATGGCCGATATTGCCTGATTTACCAATGCCGACGACGACGATTTTACCTCTGTTCTCAAGGCAATTTCTTAGCATGGACACAGCTTGGCCGAAGGAATCGTTCAATGAGGCAGAAACTTTTTGAAGTTCTTGGATTTCCATCTCAAAGATCCGACGCCCACGCTCCTCGTAGTTTACCTCGTTCACGGGTTTAGCTTTAGACAAAAGGGGACAACTCTGAAAGATCAAAAGCGCCGCGAATAATGATACAGAATATTTTATCTGATTTTTCTTGCCATAAAGGCAAAATGTGGCAGTTTCCCGCCGCGCACAGCGCATCACTTTGCGACCCGTTCGTCTAGTGGTTAGGACTCCGCCCTTTCACGGCGGCAACACGGGTTCGAGTCCCGTACGGGTTGCCATTTCACCCCAGCTCTGATCTTCAGGGTTGGGGTGAATTGTTTTTGAGACGTGGCAAAATATACGCGACGAGAACGCAAGCCGCACAGGCCCTTGGCCGCATGCGGCGTATCTAGATACTCCATTGGCGGAGGAGCCAATGGCTCGCTGCATAGACGGAGCGGAGCACAAGTCAACGCAAGCCGCACAGGCCCTTGGCCGCATGCGGCGTATCCGCCCGCTTTTTGAGTGAGAGGCAGCTAAAGATAGCTCACGGGCTCGATGCAATCGAGATTGACCAAGAAGGCATCCATCGCATTCAGCGTGAGTTCGAAGTGCTTGGCGCTAACATTAAAATTAAAAAAGCTGTGATTCATGCCCTCGTATTCAATGAGCTCACACTTATTTTTTTTGCGGTTCATCGCCTTGGCAAACTTGGCAATGTTTTGGTGGGCAACAATGGTGTCTGCTTTGCCATGAACGAGAAGCATTGGGCAGAGGCCCTTTTTAATTAGTTTTGAGGGGCTGAGTTGCACGGCGTTTTTTGGATCGGCAAATCGTTCCATGCCGATGCCTTTTTTGGTGGTGTCAACAATGGCGCTTAAAGCGATGACGCACAATGGGCGTGGGGAGTATCCATCTGTAGTCTCTGTCTCGGGCATCATAGCGAGAGAGAGTGCCATGTAGGCCCCGGATGCAGCGCCCGCAGCCGTAATTCTATTGGGGTCCAGTCCGAGCTCAGCGTGGTTGTTTTTCAGCCATAACATGGCCTCCCGAGCATCTTCGATGGCATTTTCGGGGGTTGCTTGCGCAGTTGAAGATACTCGGTATTCAACGATAACGGCAACCATGCCCCGACTTGCAAAATGCATAGCATGCGGGGCAAATTGGGTGGGCATACTAACATCCCATAGACCACCATGAAAAAAGATGACGGCGGGCCTTGATTCTGTGGTTTGATGACCTTCAGGGAAGAAACAATGAGCGGCCAATTGGGCTCCATCAACGCTGTGGTATGCATATGACTCAGCGTCCTCGAGTAATTCAAGATCCCGCTCCAAGCTCAGCGGCTTTGCCCTAGTGAGAGTGTTCATAATGGATGATCAATGTGATGTTGTCATTGGTAATACATTCGCCAGCAGGCCAAGTTGCATGTGGTTGATGAGAAAAGGTTTGCCCTTAGCTGAAATTATTGTCCAATGGAAAGCGTGATGAAGGTCTATTTATTTCGTTTTTTGATGGTGGTGATAGTGTCACTGGGCAGCATCGGTTCTGCTGAAGCTCAGGTTTTAGATCAGAAGCTTAAGCTTGGTGAATCGCTTGGCGATGTCTATGGTCATTGGCGTGATGCGATGGTGAAGCGCGATTACCGAGCATGGCATCAGGTGAGTACCACCCATCGCCGAATAGCGCTCCAGAACCGTATCTTTTCCGAGAAGGGGGAATGGCCAGCAGATATTTTTAATGTGCCGGCGGCGCCACCCACACTTAAAGGCCTTAAAATGCTGAGAGCGCGCAGCAAGGGTATGACGGCAAAGTCTGTGTATTTTGGTAAAGTCAATTTTGGGGTGGGCGCAGCCCCAACAGATAACCTTCTATTACTGAGCTTTGTATACGAGGGGCGAGGGTGGAAATATGATACAGCAGAGTTTATCAACCTAGACAATCTGAAGGATGTGCGAGCCCAGATCGCATCTGGTAACCTTGCTTATGTCGATGACCAGGCTTTTTTGCCTACAGGGGTAAAGCCATTAACTCCCAATGAAGTCCCCAGAGCCAAATACATCGCTAAGGTATATTCATACTGCCCGGGCAGGGAGGTCAAGGTGAGGGTCAATAAGATCAGCAAACACCGGTTTCAAGACAACCAGCAATCAGAGGTTGTTATCGGAGGTGCTCGGGATGGAATCAATGAGCTTACTTACGAAATCAGAGACCTCCCCGGGTATCAGGGGGATGATCCGATCACGATACGGGTCTACCTGATGTCTCAGGTCGAGGGTATTAAGCCCATTAAGATATACCAGTATGAGACAAGGCAGGGGGAGAAACCCAAATTACAGGATTCAGCGGTGTTTCAGGTGAATGCGGAAACGGCAGCAAAGATCCTCGGGCTGCGTTAATGTAAGCGCATCATAACGCTTGCACCACGGCATCAATGCTGGCCTTGGCATCACCAAAGAGCATTTTGGTATTGTCTTTGAAAAAGAGTGGGTTTTCTACACCTGCGTATCCCGTGGCCATGCTTCGTTTGAGGACAATAACATCTCTGGCATTCCATACCTGAAGAACGGGCATGCCGGCAATGGGGCTATCGGGTTCGTCTTCGGCTGATGGGTTGACGATGTCATTGGCCCCAATGACCATGACAACATCTGTTTTGGAGAGGTCGTCGTTGATTTCATCCATTTCAAAAACGATACCGTAAGGGAGTTTGGCCTCTGCTAGCAGCACATTCATATGGCCTGGCATGCGGCCGGCAACGGGATGAATGGCGAAGCGTACGTCCACCCCTAGGTCCCTGAGTTTTTGGGTCATTGCGGCTACAGATTGTTGCGCTTGTGCCACTGCCATGCCGTAGCCTGGAACGATAACCACTGATTGTGAGTCCCTGAGTAGTTCTGCCGTTTCTGCACTCGTAATTGCTAAAGCTTCACCATGTTCAGCAGCGCTCCCCGCTGACGCATTCGATTTTTTGGTTCCAAAGCCTCCTAAAATAACATTTAGGAATTTGCGGTTCATGGCGCGACACATAATAATGGATAGAATAGCACCACTCGAGCCGACTAAGGCGCCCGTGACGATGAGTAGGTCATTGGACATCATGAAGCCGGTAGCCGCAGCAGCCCAGCCAGAATAGCTGTTAAGCATAGATATGACAACGGGCATGTCCGCACCACCAATGGCGGCAACCATGTGCATGCCAAATAGTAGAGCGAGAAGGGTCATGATTAACAGGGGAGTGATGCCGACACTGATTTCCCCTGCATGGATAAACATCCAGCCAAGCACGATGCAGGCAGCTAGAATAATCAGATTGATAAAGTGGCGTCCGGGCAAGAGCAGAGGAGAACCGCTAATCTTGCCGCTGAGTTTCCCAAAAGCGATTACCGAGCCGGTGAATGTCACCGCCCCAATAAGAATACCGAGATAAATTTCCACGTCGTGGATGGTTTTCTCTGCGCCTGTGAGGGTGTGCGTGTCATCGAGAAAGGTGGCAAAGCCAACGAGCACTGCAGCTAAACCAACAAAGCTATGTAGCATGGCAACAAGCTCAGGCATGGCGGTCATCTTGACCCTGGCCGCTAAGATCGCGCCAATGGCTGCACCGACAATAACAACGGTAATGACGACACCATAATTACCTACGGAGGCGTTAAAAACGGTGGCCCCGACGGCAAGTAGCATGCCGATGATGCCGTAGAGGTTTCCGCGGCGCGCTTTTTGCTGATCACTCAGGCCACCGAGGCTGAGAATGAAGAGGATGCTGGCAACGATGTAGCAGGCTGTGGTTATTCCTTCCGACATGAGCTTAAAGATGAGTAGTGAGTAGATGTAATAGAACGCTTGGTCAGTCTTTGCGGAACATGTCGAGCATGCGGTGGGTGACGAGGAAGCCGCCAAAAATATTGATCGTGGTAATCAGGGTGGCAACGGAGGCAAGCAGGACGATCATATTAGAGTCACTACCCGTTTGAAGAAGCGCACCGAGGACGATGATGCTGCTGATAGCGTTGGTGACGCTCATCAGCGGAGTATGAAGAGCAGCCGTGACATTCCAGATCACCTGCCAGCCGACAAAACAGGCCAGCACAAAGACGGTGAAATGGCCCATGAACTTACCTGGTGCAACTGAGCCAACTGCGAGAATGAGGGCGGCTACCACGGCGATGCCAATCACGTTACCCCATGCCTTGCTGGGTTTGGCTTGCTCTGTAGTAACGGGCTTAGACACTTCTTTTTTTGACGGTGGAGCTGCAGCACTCACTTTGGGCGCGGGTGCTGGCCAGGTAAGCTGGCCTTCCTTGATGACGGTTGTGCCGCGGATGACCTCATCATTAAAGTTGATCTCGATCTGGCCATTTTTCTGAGGACAAAGCTCGTCAAAAAGATGGCCGATATTGTTCGCGTAGAGCTGACTGGCCTGGCCTGCCATACGACTTGGGAAATCGGTGTAGCCAACGAGTGTTACTCCGTGTTTTTTGATGAGCTGATCTTTTTGGGTAAGTTCACAGTTACCTCCTTGCTCAGCGGCGAGGTCAATAATCACACTGCCAGCTTTCATCGATTGGACCATTGCCGAGGTAATTAACACTGGTGCCGTTTTGCCTGGAATGAGAGCGGTGGTAATGATGATGTCTATTTCTTTTGCCTGTTGAGCAAAAAGCGCCATTTCAGCATCAATAAATTCCTTACTCATCACCTTGGCATAGCCGCCATCGCCGGATCCATCTTCTTCGATGTCTGGGTAGATAAACTCGCCTCCCATGCTTTTGACCTGATCGGCGACCTCCGGCCGGGTGTCGAAGGCGCGAACGATAGCCCCAAGGCTAGAAGCACAGCCGATCGCTGAGAGTCCGGCCACGCCGGCGCCAATGACGAGAACTTTGGCGGGCGGGGATTTTCCGGCAGCGGTGATTTGACCAGTAAAGAAGTGACCAAAGTGGTTTCCCGCTTCGATGACGGCGCGGTAGCCCGCAATGTTGGCCATGGATGAGAGTGCATCCAGCTTTTGTGCGCGTGAAATACGTGGCACGCAATCCATGGACAGAACATTAGCGCCTTGAGCGGCAATGCTTTTGAGCAGTGATTCGTTCTGTGCTGGCCAGAAAAAACTGACCAGGGTTTTGCCCTCAGTTAAGTGGCTAGCTTCTTGGGCATTGGGAGGATTTACTTTAATGATAATATCGCTTTGTGCCCAGAGCTCGTGCGCTCTTTCCGTAATGCTTGCTCCGGCATCAATCCAATCTTGGTCAGAAATATCCGCTTGAGCCCCAGCACTAGTTTCGACAGAGACCTCAAATCCGAGATTTCTTAGTTTTTCGACAAGTTTCGGGGAGCCGGCAACGCGTTTTTCGCCCGAACGGGATTCCTTGGGAATGCCAATATTCATTAGCTCATTTAAATGAGCGACTTCATTTCTACAACGAGAAAAATGCCACGATGCTGATATACCTGCAGATGTGATATACGGGTTAAAAATATCAGTAAGATATCGGCTTGAAATTCCCAAGGTATCTGTGCAAGAGACAGACCGTCGTGGACCGGTGGATGCTTATCATAGCCATAATCCTTGCAGCTGTGGCAGCTGTGCAAGGGGCTCGTTACGTGCGCCGGGGTCACAAGTCTCAGTGGACGGTTTTATGGATGCTGTTTTGCTTTATCGCTCAGCTAACAATACTGAGCATTCGCGGTGAAATGCGTGCCAGTTGTCCTCTTGCGGATACGGGTGAGGTGTTGATCTTTTCCGCATGGTCGTTGACGATGTTTTATATGGCGGTGGGCTCGGTTTACCGGCTTTCACTATTGGGTGTTTTTACGGCACCGCTCGTCTGTTTTTTATTGTCATTAGCATTGATGCCAGGGCTGCTTGACGCAAGCCCGGAACGCAAAACGGTAGTAGATGGCTGGAGGGAATCTCACGCTGCCTTTTCCGTGTTGGCATATGGCGCATTGGGCTTAGCTGCTGTAGCGGGAGTGATGTTTATTGTGCTTAATAGGCAGTTGAAAGATGCGCTCATGAGCACCGGCTTGTTCGCCAATCTGCCGCCGGCTCGTGACTTGAGTAAGGTTGTTGAGCGCTTGTTGTTGCTTGGCTTTGCATTACTCACCTTAGGGCTTGTCTGTGGTTTGGTAATGGAGAAGACGGGTGCTGCTAATAAACATCTGTATGTCGCCCTTGGACAGTGGACAGCGTATGCAGTTTTGCTGATTTTAAAATGGAGGCGCGGTATGCCACCAGGAAGGCTGGCCATGGCGGCGGTGTTGCTCTTTGTCCTGTCTTTGATGATTTTCCCCCTGATCAACTAGATGGAATTGATATGCATGGGACTCAATCATGAAACCGCACCTGTCGAGGTGAGGGAGCATTTTTCAGTACCTGAGGATCAACTGGGTTCTCAAGCAAGGAAGTTGACTGAGCTGACAACCATTGCTGAGGGCGTTGTGATATCAACATGCAACCGCATGGAAGTCTATGTTGCCGCAGAAGACCGGCAAATGGGATTGGATGTATTGCGGCAGCATTTATCAGAAGGTCATGATAAAGAGCATATATCACACCTTTACCAAAAATGTGGAGACGATGCCAGGCAGCACCTATTTGCACTGGTGTGTGGCCTTGATTCTATGGTGTTGGGAGAGACAGAAATTTTTGGGCAAGTGAAACACGCCTACAAACAAGCTTTCGAGGCAGGTGCAACCAAAGGGGTGTTGAATCGTCTATTTCAAAAGTCGTTCGCGGTTGGCAAGCGCATCCGCACTCACACACGTATTCAAATGGGTGCTACCTCGGTAGGTAATGTTGCCGTTGATCTGGCGGAGAAAATTTTTGGTAAGCTTAACGGTACTCATGTCATGATCATTGGTGCCGGAGAGACGAGCCGACTGGTCGCCAAGAGCATGATTTCACGTGGGGCGAGCCAGTTGACGGTGACAAATCGATCTATTGAGCGAGCTAGGTCTTTGGCGAAGGAACTCAATGGTGAGGTCGTTCCCTTTGACTCGTGGGAGGAAGCCCTGGTGAAAGCAGATGTGATCGTATCCTCAACGGGTGCCTCGGAACCAGTGTTACATGCATCTCAAATTGAGGCAGTTCGTAGAAAGCGTAAGTTTCGTCCATTGTTTTTAATTGATATTGCGGTGCCGCGAGATATTGAGGCACAGGCTGGAGACATCGAAGAGGTCTACCTCTACGACATTGATAAACTACAGCAACTGGCGAGCCTCGCCAAAGAATCTCGAGCCAAGCAAGTTCAACTCTGTGAACAAATGATCGCAGAGGAAATCAGTCAAACATCATGAAACCACTTGTCGTTGGAACACGAGGCAGCGCACTGGCCCTTGCCCAGGCTGAGATGACAGAGCGCGCGCTGAGAGCTCATTTTCCTGAGCGGGAAATCGTGCGTAAAGTGATCACCACAACCGGAGACAGGCGAACAGATGTGCCGCTCTCACAAGTTGCCAAGGTGGAGGGCGTTTTCGACAAAGGGGTTTTCATCAAGGAGCTTGAAGTTGCTCTGGAAAATGGTGAGGTCGATCTCGCCGTGCATAGCATGAAGGACGTACCAACCATACTCGCAGACCACTTTGAGGTGGTAGGTGCGCTCGAGCGTGCACCGGTGAGGGATGTGCTGGTATGTTCAGAAGCTGATAGCTTGGAAGCATTGCCTGAGGGTGCGCTGGTTGCCACAGGCAGTGTTCGCAGACAAAGGCAGCTGCAATGGCTGAGACCAGATATTAAAGTGGTTGATATCCGTGGAAATGTGCCGACTCGGTTACAGAAACTCCGAGATAACGATGATCTCGATGCGATCATGCTTGCCGAGGCGGGTTTGGTGAGGCTTGGCTATGATTTGAGCGCTGAACTAGAGGGTGGGCTGCATGCCGTTGCGATGCCTGCGGATGACTTTTTGCCTGCGGCAGGGCAGGGTATTGTGGGTTTTGAAATTCGTAAAGGAGATGCCGATACACAGGCATGCATTGATGCCATCAACCACCATGAATCCATGTTATTACTGAGGGCGGAGCGGGAGTTTCTGCGTTTGCTGGATGCTGGGTGTCACACCCCTGTCGGAGTCAGGTCATGGGTCGAGGACGGTTCCTTACACATGAAGGCGAGGGTGTTTGATGAACATTCTGATGAAGAGCCAACGGAATCTGATGTCATAGGAGATTTGGCCGAGCCTGAGCAGGTGGCCGGTGAACTTTACCATACTTTGAAATGAGCGGGATATGCTACCTGGCTGGAGCCGGTCCCGGAGACCCGGGGTTGGTAACCCTGAAGGCAAAGCAGTGTATCGAGCAGGCAGATGTTCTTGTTTACGATGCGCTCAGTAGTGCTGAGCTGCTGACATGGGTGAAGCCGGGGTGCGAAAAAATCGATGTTGGTAAACGTGCGGCAGATCATAAACTCCCCCAAGATCAGATCAACCAACTGCTGGTGGAGAAGGTTCGTGAGGGAAACGTTGTTGTCAGATTAAAAGGAGGAGACCCGATGATCTTTGGACGCGGAGGAGAGGAGGCAGCGGCACTCTCTCAGGCAGGGCTGAAATTTGAGATTGTTCCGGGTATTTCATCGGCTTTTGCCGGGCCGATCTATGCGGGTATCCCTCTTACCCACAGGGAATACGGCTCACAACTTACCGTCTTCTCAGGTCATGATTCCATTGATAAGGAGAGCAGTGATTTGGATTATGCTCAGCTTGCCAAGGCGCCAGGCACCAAGATTTTTTTGATGGGAGTGGCGAGATTGCGCGAGATCACCGGTAAGCTGGTTGAACATGGTGCTGAGCCTGCTACACCCATTGCCCTGACCCGCTGGGCAACCACGGGTAGGCAAAAAACAATCACTGGCACTTTGGCTGATATTGCTGATATTGCCGAAGCACAAAATTTCAAGTCTCCCGCAGTGGGTGTCATTGGTCACATTATTAACGAAATGAAAAATATTGAATGGTATGAAAAACGGCCCCTTAAGGGGAAACGCATTGTTGTCACCCGAAGCCAAGAACAGGCCCCGGAGTTGGTCAATAAACTCAGCGAACTAGGAGCCGATGTCATCGAGCTTCCAGTATTGAAAATTTGCGACCCTATTGATAAGCAGGGTTTTGCCGAGTGCGTCGTTAATGTGCACACCTATGATTGGCTGGTATTTAGCAGCACCAATGGGGTGCGTAGGTTTTTTGATGCGTTTTTTGCGCTCTATAAGGATGCGCGTAGCCTTGGTGGTGTGCGTATTGCAGCGGTAGGGCCGGGGACGCAAGCGGCCATCGAAAGCTATCGTTTTGCGGTGGATCTCGTCCCGGAGCGCCATATCGCGGAAGGTCTGCTCGAGTCATTTCAGAATGAGCATAGCATTGATAGCCAGACGGTGCTCTGGGTGCGCCCTGAGAATGCCCGCCCCGTGCTTGTTGATGGCTTAATCGAGCAGAATGCTATTGTTGACGAGTGTATTGCTTACCGTATCGAGGCGGAAAAAGACGATCCCACGGGAGCTGTGGAGCGTCTCTCAGAGGAGGGGGCGGACATGATCACCTTCACCAGCTCCTCGACAGCTAGGTATTTTCATGATCTTGGCCTGCCATGGCCCGAAGACTGTGTAGCGGTAAGTATCGGCCCAATAACCACTGCCAAACTCAAAGATTTGGGGCGTGACCAGCTCATTGAGGCTGAAAGCCACAGTATTGAGGGCATTGTTACAGCCATCGTTGACCAGTTCAGTGGCAGTTAACACTTTATTTAGCTTGCATGAGAGCCCGCAAGAGGGCAGGATTCAGCCCTCTACAATAGTATCTTTATAAACAAACTAAGGTTTAAATGATTCATTTTCCCGATTACGCACCGTTCGGTGACGACCAAAAGAAGCAACTTTCATTATCACTAGGTTCCTTAAGCCCGGAGCAATTGGCTTGGGTGAGTGGTTTTATTGCAGGGTTTGGTAACACCAGTCAAGTTGTCCCAGTTGATGCTGGCTCCACCGGTGCGGTGAGTTTGGCAAGTCAGTCGGTCACTGTACTTTATGGAACAGAGTCCGGAAACTCGGAAGCACTGGCTGGCCAGCTTGTTACTCAGGCTAAGCAAAAGGGCTACCGGCCACGTTTACTTAATATGGCTGACGCTACACTTGCCAACCTCGGCGACGCAGAGCGTTTGCTCGTCGTAGTTAGCACCTGGGGTGATGGTGAGCCACCAGAATCATCGGAAGCTTTTTATAACGAGCTGATGGAGGGTGAACTTGCACTGGATGGTGTTAAGTTTTCTGTCTGCGCGTTGGGAGACACGAGTTACGAGCAGTTCTGCCAAACAGGTAAGGATATCGATGCGAGGTTAGAAAAACTAGGAGCTAAGCGTGTAGTCGAACGTGTCGATTGTGATCTTGAGTTTGATGAAGCTTTTGCAGCTTGGAGCCATTCAGTTTGGACGGAGTTTGGATCCAGTGATGCAGTGGCTGCACCGCCAGCTTTACAGCAGAGCCAACAGCTTGTTTTTGATAAGAAGAACCCTTTCCCTGCTGAGGTCATCGAAAACCAACTGCTTAGCAGTAGTCGTTCAGCAAAAGAGACATACCATATTGAGCTTTCGCTCGAAGGTTCGGGCTTTGACTATCAGCCGGGTGATGTGCTTGGTGTGATGCCACGAAACGCTGACGATGTGGTGGCTGCCTTGCTTAAAGCAGGAGGGCTCGATGGTGACACGGAAGTGGAGCACCACGCCATAGGTAAAATGCCCTTGGTCAATGCCCTAACGACAGAACTCGATATTACCGGTTTGTCTCGTAAGGTGGCGGCTTCATGGCAACAGATTTGCGGCTCGGAAGAGTTGGCTGATTTGCTGGCACCCGAGTCTAAGGAGAAGTTTAAGGATTGGAGCTGTGGGCGTCAGATCATTGACATGCTTGAGCTTTATCCGGCCAAAACATTGAAGCCTCAGCAGCTTGTTGATATTTTGCGTAAGCTTCCGGTTCGCTTGTATTCAATAGCATCTAGTTTCAAGGCGCATCCAGGAGAAGTTCATATGACGGTGGCGGCAGTGAGATACAACACCCATGACAAAACTCGAAAGGGCGTAGCCTCAACTTTCCTTGCTGATGACGCACCGAAAGGCTCGAAGGTTTCTGTATACACTCATCACAACAAGAATTTTCGCCTGCCTGATAGCAATGACACTCCGATTATTATGGTTGGGCCAGGCACCGGCATTGCACCATTTCGAGCATTCATCGAAGAGCGTTCTGCTGCGCAGGCCCAAGGGGATAGCTGGCTGTTCTTTGGCGATCAGCACTACAACGAAGACTTTCTCTACCAGCTTGAATGGCAGGAGCATTTGAAAAATGGTGCTTTATCGCGGATCGATGTTGCCTTCTCACGTGACCAACCAGAAAAAGTTTACGTCCAGCATAAGTTAGCGGAACACGCGAAAGATATTTGGCAATGGTTGCAGAAAGGGGCTCACTTTTATGTCTGTGGAGACGCCACGTATATGGCGAAAGATGTCAACCAAACCCTGATTGATATCGTGGCAAGTCAGGGTGGAATGAGTCAGCAGGAGGCAGAAGCCTACGTCGCCGCATTGAAAAAAGATAAACGCTACCAGCGAGACGTTTATTAACAGACATTAATCAAAAACATATTCATCGGTTCGTTAGAGCCAATTACTAATCATATTATGAGCAAAGAGATAAAGCTATCGGCTAATGAGCCACTTAAAATCAACAGTGATTATTTGCGAGGAACCTTGGCTGAAGAAATTGCTGATACCAGCACGGGTTCAATCACGGCTGATAGTCAGCAGCTCAGCAAATTCCACGGCATGTATTTGCAGGATGACCGTGATGTCCGGAAAGAGCGCCGTCAGAAGAAGCTCGAAAAAGCATTTAGTTTCCTGATTCGGGTGCGTCTCCCCGCGGGAGTGGCCAAACCTGAGCAATGGCTCGCAATGGACCGTATTGCTGACGAATACGCTAATGGAACACTCAAGATCACAACGCGCCAGACATGGCAGTTACACGGGGTGATCAAAAATAATTTGAAGTCTTCTATTCAGGCAATGGATAAGGTTCTTTTGGACTGTATTGCTGCTTGTGGAGACGTAAATCGCAATGTCATTTGCAATGCTAACCCACACTTGAGTGATGTGCACTCTGAGGCAGTTGAATTATCACGCAACATCAGCGAGCACCTGCTGCCACAAAGCCGAGCTTACCATGAGATTTTCCTCGATGAGGAAAAGGTGATTAGTAGTGAAGAGGAAATCGAGCCCCTGTATGGCAAAACCTATTTGCCTCGTAAATTCAAAATCAACGTGGCTGTTCCTCCGGGTAACGATACTGATATTTATGCACAGTGCCTCTCCTTTATCGCGATTGTCGAAGCAGAGAAAATCGTCGGTTACAACGTGACCGTAGGTGGTGGTATGGGCATGACCCATGGAAAGGAAAACACCTTCCCTCGCACCGCAGATTTGATTGGTTTTGTTACTCCAGATAAGGCGGTGGATGTTGCTGAGAAGGTGATGCTCGTGCAGCGTGACTTTGGCGACCGCACAGACCGCAAGCAGTCTCGACTCAAGTATACGGTGGAACGCATGACTGCAGACGGCTTCCGCGATAAACTAGAGGAATACCTTGGTTATCAGTTGGAGCCTGCGCGCGATTTTACCTTTGAATACAACGGCGATCGTTTCGGTTGGGTTCAGGATGATAAGGGAAGTCATCATCTGACTCTATTTGTTCCAGGTGGCCGGGTATGTGATACTCCATCATCACCAATGAAGTCGGGCATTGCCGCTGTTGCTAAAATTCACAAGGGGGAGTTCCGCATGACGGCCAACCAAAACCTCGTTATTGCCAATATCAGTGACGCGCAAAAACCGGAAATTGAAGCTCTCCTCAAGGAATATAAGATTCTTAACAGTCACGAGCGCTCGGCACTTAGGCTGAATTCAATTGCTTGTGTAGCGTTGCCTACATGCGGTTTGGCACTTGCCGAGGCTGAGCGTTACCTGCCTGATCTCATCACCGAGCTCGAAGAAGTTGTCGAGGAGGCTGGACTTAAGCACGATGCGATCACGATACGTATGACTGGCTGCCCCAATGGATGCGGGCGGCCGTTTCTTGCTGAGATCGGTTTTGTTGGCAGGGCACCTGGCAAATATAATGTTTATCTCGGTGGTGGCTTCCACGGTCAGAGGCTTAACAAGCTCTATCGTCAGTCAGTGCCGGCCGGCGACATCAAAGAATTACTCACTCCTATCATCCGTGCCTACGCCAAAGAGCGCAACGAGGGTGAGCGGTTTGGTGACTTTGTCATCCGTAATGGATATGTCAAAGAGACGACTGCAGGCAACAATTTCCACGCTAATGTGGAGCAGGTATAACTACGATGATCAAGATGGCCGAGGGGATACAAACAGTTACAGATGTGGAGAGGGTGAATGCCACCTTCACCGAGATGTCTGCGCCCGATCGGATGATATGGCTGCATGAGCAATTTGGTTCAAGGCTTGTTCTTAGTAGTAGTTTTGGTCTTCAAGCTGCGGTAATGCTTGATCTTGTGCGTAAACACGCACCCCAAATACCGGTTGTTTGGATTGATACTGGATACTTATTTGCTGAAACGTACCAATACGCTGAGCATTTGATCGAGTCATTCGGCTTGAATGTGAACGTGTATCAACCAAAAATCTCTGCAGCTCGTCAGGAGGCGCTTTATGGCAAGCTCTGGGAGCAGGGAGAGGAGGGCAATGCTCGTTATGGTTTGATCAATAAGATTGAACCCATGAACCGTGCCCTGAACGAATTCGGCGCCGATATCTGGATCAGCGGTTTGAGAAGATCTCACTCCAGTACTCGTGCTCACCGTCATTTTGCCGAGCAGCAAAAAACCACGATGAAGGTCTATCCTATCCTGGACTGGGCCGATGCACAGGTATCAGCCTATTTTTACGAGAATAATTTGCCCAAGCACCCTCTGGAATCAGAGGGTTACCAGACGATGGGGGACTGGCATTCTACTTCCCCTGTGGTCGATGGCGGCTCTGCTGAATCCTCACGGTTTTCTGGAGATAAGTATGAGTGTGGACTACACTTGGACTCTGATACTCCAGACTTTCAGATTTGATGCTTGGTTGCTCATTGGTGAGAGATTAGATATTGGCTATTGTGGTAACACTCCTCCTACTAGGTCACGGGTCATCGAAACATCCTGACTCGTCGCGCTCTGTCAGGGAGCATGCTGAAATATTGTCTCGAGCTGATTGTTTTGCTGAAGTTCGCTGTGCGTTTCTTAAGGAGGAACCTTTCATTGAGCACGCCCTCGACGGCGTGGATGATGAGCAGGTCATCATTGTCCCTGATTTTCTTGCTGAAGGGTATTTTACTCGCCAGGTAGTTCCCGCGAAACTGGGCGATAAATTACGATCCGCTAACATCTGCTGCACGCCACCAGTAGGAACCCATCCGATGATGGCGGAGATCATCAATGACGTGGCGAGAGAAGTTTTGGGCGATTGGACGCCTGAACAGACAAGTTTACTTGTCGTGGGGCATGGCTCAGGAAAAAATGCATGTTCCAAACAGAGTTTATTGGGGCATCTTCAGGAGGTGCGTAACAACAGCGACTTTGCACAAGTGGCGGATCTATGGCTGGAGGAGTTGCCGCTGGTAAGTTCTTGGAAAGAGGTGGCTACAAAGCGCCAGGTTATTGTGATTCCCTACCTTCTTAACGATGGCCAGCATGGTGGCTGGGATATTCCTGAAGAACTTGGCTTGCCTCTTGATCAACCGATTCACGGTCAAACCCATGATGTTGAGGGCTGCCAGATCAGGCTTACTGCAGCACTGGGAACATCGCCTAGATTCGCTGAGGTTATTTCTCAGCTTGCTGAAATTTGGGGTCAAACAAGCGGGCAATAAAAAACGCGTCGGCATAGGATATGCCGACACGTATCTTGAGTGCTTCGATTGAACGACCGAGCTATCTAGCGTCGGTAAATGAGATTACTCATTATGGATGTGGCCTGGTTGGCCGTGTGGTGGGTTCACCTTTGTTTTGGCTGCGTCCAGCTTCATTTTTTCTAGTTTTGGTTTGAAGTCGTTGGCAAACTTTCCAACCTGACTTTCTGGGGCAATGACAACAATTTCATCGAGTAGTTTGGCTGCTTCGTCGAACTTAAGGCCCGCCAGTAATGGGTTCATTTTCATGCCAAGCATTGATTGCTTTTTCTCTCCAGTGATTTGGAAATCGGCAATGAATTCGTCGACCATGGCGATTGCTTCATCATTTTTTCCTGAGCGTAAGGCAGTCATGTATTTTTTATTCAGAGTGTCAGCTGCTTCCTTGAGTTTCTCTCTTGCCATAAAGCCGCTCTCATCCTTGGGATCAAGTGTCGCAATTTGTTGAGTGATATTGCTGTAATGACTGAGCTGACCTTCAGGGAGAAGCTCAAGGGCTTCTACCAAGGACTTGGCTTTTGCCGGTCCCTCTAGTTTTTCAGCCGCTTTCAATGCCTCGTCGCGCTTTGTTTTCACGGCGAGCAATCCGTCGAGATGAGTAAGGTATTTCTCGGGGCCGCCAGCTTGATAGCCGGTCCGAGCATAGGGTCGGCCTTGGTCGTCGAGTAATAGAATGGTGGGGAAACCTTGAATGGAATATTTCTCCTGCAGCATCTCATTTTGTTTCTGAGTAGACTCGTCGAGTTTAGATTTGTCTTGAGGGAAATCGAGCTCAACGAGGACGAAATTATCTGCGACACCCTGTTTGAAGGCATCGTGCTTAAAGACCTCGTCGACCAGCTTGATACACCAGCCGCACCAGTCCGATCCGGTAAAGTTAACAAGAAGGTCTTTATTCTCAGCGGCAGCTTTTTGCTTGGCGGCCTCGAAGTCGGTCATCCACTCCTCACCTGCAGCGGTTGAGAGAGATACGGTCAGTGCCAGTAATAGACTGGCGAGCGTTGTTTTTTTCATGATCATGGAGTGTCGTTATCGCTTCTCAATAATTTTTCTAGTGAGAGGCGAGTAAATTATGGGGAGTTTATTCGGAGGTGTCCAATGATAACGACGCTGGTGGAGGGATTTGTTTTTTCCTGTAAGCTAAGTTGCTTTTCAGGTTGCCGAATTCGTCAGGATTGGCAGGATGAGCCGGCATGGCTTACACAGCAGAAAAAGCGTTTGATTTGATTGAGGCGGCTCACCACCGAGGTAGGCTAGCGCACGCTTTTCTCATTACGGGTCCTGCAGGGAGCGGTAAGGCTGCGCTTGCGGCTAAGATCATACAGATGGTCAATCCTTCGCAAGATGGTGGAGGTGGTAACAATTTATTTGGCGAGGTCGAGGCGCCGGAAGAAAAGTCACTCGATGAGCTGGAGGGTGATCTCGTGAGGGTGGTCAGGCCGAGGTCGAAATCACGACGTATTACGGTCGATGATATGCGGGTTTTAGAAAAATCCTTTCATGTGGCATCAGCGCCAGGGAAGTGGAAGGTGGGTGTTATTCTTGGTGCAGATCGCATGGGCGCTGGCGCTGAAAACGCATTCTTGAAGACCTTAGAGGAGCCTCCTCCAGAGAGTTTGCTGATGCTGTTGAGCGATGCTCCCGAGCTGTTGTTGCCCACCGTGCTCTCACGCTGTGTCAAACTGCCACTGATGGCGCGCTCCGATCAAGGGCTTATCAGTGAGGCGAGTCAGGCGCTATTGTCGGCACTGGCATCCATGGCCAGGCAGGGCATTGGAAACTTGCAGGCAGCCCTAACTTTGCGGGCTTCTTTCAGTGCCATTTTAGCCAAGCAGAAAGCAGAAATCAGCAAGTGCAATGAGGCGGCATTTAAGGAGGAGAGTAAAAAGTACAAAAATACCACGGACAGTGGTGATTGGCTCAAGAATCGTGAGAAGTATTATCTGGGACTCACCGAGTCCGAATATCTCAATGAACGTGAGAAGCTCATTGAGACACTTGTATGTTGGGTGGGAGACGTAGTGCGCCAAAAATGTTCAGTTGATCAGCTGGATTTTCCTTCGGAGCGTGCAACCACAGCATCGGTAGCATCAAATCATACAGTCAATGACCTGCTCTGCCGCATGGAGGGGATTGAGCAACTGCGGGCGAATTTAGAAACCAATGTCCAAGAGCAGTTGGCACTTGAGGTGGCATTCCTAACGGCATTTGGCTAGTGACTTATGGTGCAGAGTAAGCTGATATCTGCTGTGATGTCCTGATCTGCGCACGGTTTGGCTTGAAGCGATGAGCAACACTATTACAATAAGCCATCTGCCAGACTGCCGTCACACACGCCATGATTGAACGGTTCTTTGTAAACTGCGCCTGTCGGATTTTAGAATTATGAACAACCCATTCCGCAAAGACCTGGAATCCCGCTCTCGCCCTGAGGCCTGCACGGTCGTTATTTTTGGTGCCACAGGTGACCTTACCCACCGTAAGCTGATACCGGCGTTGTATAACTTGCAGGTTGAAGGCGCCTTGCCGGCGGGAGTGAAAATCATTGGTTTTGCACGCCGGGAGAAGTCAGATGAGGAATTTCGCCGTGGTCTCAAAGAGGTGAATAAGAAGGTTTCGAGGAGCGGTCATGACGATTCGATATGGGCGGACTATGCTGAAAACATTCATTATCACCAGAGTGAGTTCCAAGACGCCAGCGGATATCAGAGGCTCGCACAACGCCTCGATGAAATTGATCGTGAGCGCGGAGGCAATGGGCACAGGCTCTTTTACATTGCCAGTGCTCCAGAATATTTTGACGATATTTTAGAGAATCTCAAAGAAGCGGGCATCAACCGTAACAAAAAGGGTTTCTGGTCGAGGGTTATTGTAGAAAAGCCTTTTGGCACGGATTTGCCCACCGCCAAGCATCTCAATGAGGTAGTGAACAAAACATTCCGCGAGCGTGATACCTACCGGATCGATCATTATTTGGGTAAAGAGACCGCCCAAAACATCATGGTGCTTCGTTTTGCCAATGCGATTTTCGAGCCTCTATGGAATAACCGCTGTATTGAGCAGATTCAGATTACTTGCTCGGAAAACCTGGGCATGGAAGGCGGGCGAGGTGCTTATTACGATAGCGCAGGTGCAATGCGAGATATGGTGCAAAACCATTTGTTGCAGCTGCTGAGTTTGGTCGCAATGGAGCCGCCGACTGATTTATCCGCTGACGGTGTCAGGGATGAAAAAGTAAAGGTGCTGCGTTCCCTTCGCCAGTGGGATAGTCCTGAGCTCGTGGCTGATAACGTGGTGCGTGCCCAATACATTGCCGGTCATGTTGATGGTGAGAATGTTGTGGGATATCGCGAAGAGGATCGCGTAGACCCAGAGTCGATGACGGAGTCTTATGTGGCGTTGCGCGTGCTTGTTGATACTTGGCGCTGGAGTGGTGTGCCGTTTTATGTGCGTATGGGAAAACAGCTCCCTAAGAAAGCGACAGAAATATCGATCCATTTTAAAGAACCGCCAACGGTCTTATTTAATGCTCTATCTGGCGGAGTCCCAGGTAGCAATGTATTGGTCATTAGAATACAGCCAGACGAGGGGATTTCCTTGCGGATGGTTTCTAAAATACCAGGATCGAGCCTGCGTATGGAGCCCGTGAAGATGGATTTCCATTACGCGACGAGTTTTGGCAAAGGTAGCCCAGAAGCCTATGAACGCCTGCTGTTGGACTCTATGGCAGGCGATGCCACCTTGTTTGCACGCCGTGACGAAGTAGAGGAAGCATGGAAGTTTGTTGATCACATTCATCATGCTTGGCATCAGTCGAAGCTGCCACCAGTGATGTCAGAATATGTTGCTGGCACCTGGGGTCCAAAAGAGGCAGACGACTTATTGGGTAAGAGCGGTCATAAATGGAGGAGGCTATAGAAGTCGTCATGATGAGTGATTACGCTGACAATGATTACGCCATGGCCCTCGGTAAAGAGGTTGCCATCGCTGATGTGGATAAAGAACTCCATCTATTGTGGGAGGAGGATAAGGCGAGTACGAACGCATCCCTCATTAACCTAGCCGTTTATTCTGAGCAAAAAGGAGCCATTATCAAAAACTCCGAACATGTTCAGGTCATTACCCGTGAGCATGCTTGCCGAGCTATCTTAATCGGTATTGACCGTAATAATCCCGACGCATCAATACGCGCATGGATAACAGCGCACTGCCACCTGTCGCATGGCCGGAAAAGTGTTTGTTGCGAGCAAATAGCTTTTCAGCTGACAGGGAAGTCCACGGGAAGGTTGCGCAATACGGTGTTCTCTCACCTCAATAGTGATTTGCCACTGGTGTTTTGGTGGCAAGGTGAATTGAGTTCTTTGTTTTCTGAACGGCTATATAGTCTTATTGATCGTTTTATTTTCGATAGTTCGGAGTGGGCAAATCCACTGGAATCCTATGGCTGCATAGGTGTGGCTATGCAAAGTGAACAATCACTTCTACCTATGGATATTGAGTGGACGCGCAGTTCTCAGATTCGCATGGCAGTGGCAGGGTTATTTGACGATCCAATGGCGGCGAGTGCTCTTCAGCATATGAGCGAGTTGCGGGTAGTGGTGCACCCCAAACACCGAATGGCTGGGCTACAGCTACTGGCATGGGTGATTCAAAGAACCGGTTGGAAGCAGAATAAAGAGCTGCCTCTGGGTAGCGATAATGGAGATATCTATTATTACGAAACAACTGAAGGCTCTGATGTCCTAGCCACAATTGTAACAGATCCCTTGTCTGCCCCTGTGGGGATGATGGAATTTAAATCTGCGCGCTGTGAGGTGCGGGTCACGCGTGATGCAGGATCGCCTTACATTCGCCAGGAGCTGCATGCTGGTGCCCATCAAATCGAGCGCTGTACACCTTCTAATAGTGATGATTCTGCTGATCTCGTCATGAATCAGCTCTCGAGAGGGGGAAACAACTCGCTCTACCGTGCGGTGATGCCCGATTTTTTAAATCTTCTCGGTGGAGAGCTGAATGGTAGCTGTGAAATGGAGGATGTGTGATTCAGAGCAGCACTCATCGTCATAGCTAGTTCAGGCCAAGAAATGCGTTATGCACTTTCTCCAGGCCAACGGTAGTCAGTGGGCCGTGACCAGGGCACAATACCGTATTTGAGGAGAGGGTCATTAGGTTTTCTTTTGCTGTTTTCAGAGCCAGCTTATAGCCCTCTGAGTTAGGGCTTTTACCCATAGACCCAGCGAACACACTGTCACCAATAATGCAGACGGGAACACTTAGCCCATCATAGTAATAAGCTCTGGCAGGATGGATATGGCCACTTACATCGATGGCTGTGAGTTTGTTTCCAGAGCAGGTTTTTTCTGTTTGGCCGTGCTGCGTATCTTCTGGATAGATGATGCGTGTTTTATCGAAACTTTGGATGCCCGCAATGTGATCATGGTGCCGGTGGGTGATGTAAAGTGCATCCAAAACTAATTGATGTTGCTCAAGATATTGGATGAGGGGGGTCGGGTCAGTGCCGGTATCAAATGCTAACGCATGTTCACCCATGATGATGAGGTATGCATTAACCCCTGCGTGACCAAAGGGGGAGACGATTTGGACAAGTCCATCAGGTGCTGAAGTCTTAGGCTGGTATGAAGGGAGGCCAATCAAGGCTGATGGGGGAAGTTGAAGAGATGCCGCTATTTGTTTCAGTATGTCAGCGTCGTGTTGGCCTGTGAGTGCAGCGTTAATATCACCTTCCGGTAGCTTTGTTATTTTTGCGAGCTGAGTAAGGGACAGGTCCAGTCCATGCATGGCTTTGCCGATGACGTCACAGACATCATCTTCTAGAGGTGTATGGGCTAGAGACATTGATCGTTGTTATATAAGGGAAAGTTGATGTAGTTTCAACACCATGTTCGACGTGGTTTGCGCTGTTATTAGGGATCAAGAGGGAAAGTTTCTCGTCTGTAAGCGTGCTGAGGGCAAAGCACTAGCCGGTAGTTGGGAGTTTCCTGGAGGAAAAGTGGAGTCCGGTGAAGATCCTCAATTAGCACTACAGCGAGAGATTATCGAGGAACTAGCTTGCGAGATTAAGGTTTGTGAGCAGTTGCCTGCAGTAGAGCACCACTACCCTGAGTATTCAATACGCTTGTTGCCCTTCATTTGCAGTATCAACTATGGGGAACCTGTCGCGTTAGAGCATGCTGAAATATTGTGGGCAACGCAGGATCAATGTCGTTCGCTGCATTGGGCGCCGGCTGATGTTCCTATCTGGACGGCACTATTCTCGTTATAGGGAAAGAAGGCTTTAGCGACCTTGTGCCAGTCTTTCGGCTAGGAATTCAGGGAGCCCTGCGGCAATGATTTTCGCCTGAGCTGTTTGAATGTCATATTCGATGCGGCGGAAGTGAACGGTTTTCCGATCCGTGTCGTAAATGCAATAAGATGCCCTCCAGTCACCGTCACGTGGTTGTCCTACCGCACCGGTGTTGATGAAATACTTCGTTTCAGCTTCAATAACAATGGATTCAGCTGGAACTTCATGAACACGATTGTTACTGACGAAAACACGAGGCACATGAGTATGCCCGTAGAAGCAGACGGATGTTACCTGGTAGGAGAAATTGGCCATCGCATCGAACTTATTGGTTACATAGTTCCACGATGTAGGCTGATCGAGTGTTGAGTGAACAACGGTGAAGTCTTGAATTTGACGAACTAATCGCAAGCGTGCAAGCCATGTGCGCTGCTCGGGGCTGAGCTGCTCACGAGTCCATCGTATTGCTTCAGCGGCATTCGAATTCATCATCTCTAGTGAGCTGTCATTACCGCTGTCTTGGTCATGATTACCTCTGATGACCGGGCATCCGAGGGCCTGAACTCGCTCAATGCAGGCAACCGGATCTGCATTGTAGCCCACAATGTCTCCTAGGCAGATGTGACTGTCGCAACCTTGTGCAGCAGCGTCAGCTAAGACGGCATCTAAAGCTTCAAGGTTGGCGTGTATGTCACTGAACAGTGCGATTCTCATAACTCAGTAATTTTTGATGATTGTCTTGAGTTGGCTTAGGGTAAAAGTATTAAATGAAAAATCATAGAGATGTAGGTTTTTTAGTGCCACGGTAAGTCGGTTTAGCTGCTAGAATTTGAAGAGCTCGCTTGTTTCTAGCTGCTGAATTTTCAATCTTACGCCGTCCATGGGATAACCCTGCTTTTCATGTATGATGTAGTTTTTTAACCACTCAAGTTGCTTTTGGCTACTGGGAAATAGCTCGCTATCGGGTATGCGTTCATTTTGAGCTATATTGAGTGAGTTTTGCAAAGCAAAGAGCGTGCAGCATAATTTGGGCAGGTGATTATCAGGAGATTCTTTGAAGAGGGAATAGCCATAACTGTAAGCGTCCTTTTGCAGGCTCTTCAGACGCGTCATGGCGTAATATTTAGACCTTTGTATATGAGGGCGCTTGAATTCAGGAAGACTTTCACAATTGAGTGCCCCATCAAAGTGTTTCATAGCTCGCTCTATGTCAGGCAGTTTGTGAAATTCACTCCAGACACGCGAGAGTTCGCGATGTAGTTTCCAATTGTCCGGATTTTCGATGAGGCCAAGCTCAAGAAACGACGAGCCTTTCTCGAGGTAGCGTTTTTGCATTGATCGCCGCCTGAGCGGACTGAGGTCTTCCTTTTCTTTATAGTAGCTCGAAGCATTGGTATGCAATTGCCATGCTCCCGTATCCCAATAATAGGTCGTCTGTGGCTGAAGTGTGGTGATGATTTCGTAAGTTTCTTCGACCTTGATCCAATCGAGCTTCTCAAAATGAAGAAAGGCTCGAAAGTTCCATATTGCAGCTACTAAGGAACGCAAGCCACCGAGTGCTACGGCAGCTCCTGTCTGGCCAAGTTGCAGGCTAGTGCCTTCTCTGAGAGGTGGCTGAATCAGCTTTAGGCTGACCATATCGCGGCTCAGCTTGTCTTCATATCGATATTTGGCGAAGCCAAAGGTCAACAGGACAAAAAAAATGACAACGATCTGGACAGTAGTTCGCATTTAAAATTCTTTTTTTCTGAAGGTGAACCACGCTAAGACACTGTAAATGCCTGAATAAAAGAGCGTTAAGATCGCAAGTCGCGAGAAGATTCCCTCGGTGACCTTTTTGCCCTCAATGGTAGAATCAATGATGTTGTATAACTGGAAGTCAGGGAAAATAAGGGCGATGCTCTGGGTGAGTATCTTGAGTTCTTTGGAGACACCACCGCTATGGCTGTGCAGCCAGTAGTTGCGCGCATCTTCGGTAAAGTGTCCCATGAAATAAATGACCACGGCGATCACAATGGTGAACAAGGTTGAGCTGGAAAAGGTGGAGATGAGCAATGCCATCGATGCCATGACCATCGCCTTGAAGAAGATCGCCGCAACACCAGCTTGAAGGGCCCATGTTACCCCTTGCTGAGATACTTCCGCCAAACGCAATTCTAGATGCTCAGGCGGCCAACCGTGAGCCTCTGCCTTGGCCATTTCAACAAGTAATAATTCTTCGGTTCTGAAATGCAGAATAATGGATAGTAAACCATTCATGAGAAGCAGAGAAACTCCAACAAGAATGAGGACCCCTGCCAATTTCCCGAGGAGGTAATCCAGTCTAGGAACAGGCTTACTCAGGATGGTGTAGAGTGTCCTGTCTTCGAGGTCTTTGGGGATCAGCAATGCCGTTGCAGCAATAGCAAACAGTATAGAGAACATGGCCATTGCTCCCATTGCGGTGCTTTTTAACACGATGAGTTCTTGTTCAGCCGAGTCTTCAGTGGTTCTGCTCCACGGCATCTCAAAGAAGCTTGCCGCCAGCATCAGCACAGCAAAGACACCCAAGAAATAAAATACCTTCATGCGCACCAAGTGAGTGAAGGTGTGGCTTGCAATGATGAGAATGCGAGCCGGTGAGAAAAAAGCATTTCTACGCATGATCGTCTCCTTTCTGAGCAGCAGTGGTAGCTGTCGATTTTGATTTTTTTGCCTCATCGAGGAATAGTCTTTCGAGTGTGGTTCGAGGTTTACCCATACTTACAAATTTCGCATTTTCAGAATCAGCAATGACCGCTTTGATTCGAGCAAGGGTGCGGGGCCCCGCATCTTTGATTAATATTTCGGTTTGGTCCTCAATGGCGATAAGGTCCTCAAGAGGCCCTGCCTTAACAATCTTGCCATTGAAAATAATGCCTACGTGATCGCAAACTTCCTGAACTTGTTCGAGCAGGTGAGAACAAAGGAAGACGGTCACACCCTTATCCTTGAGTTGGACGATAAGGTCTCTGATTTCACGTGAACCAACGGGGTCAACTCCTGCGGTTGGTTCGTCAAGAATGATCAGGCGTGGCTCATGAATCAGCGCTTGTGCGAGCCCTATTCTCTGGAGCATTCCTTTGGAATAGCCGCCAACTCTGCGCTTGCGAGCATCCTGAAGGGATACCAGTTCCAGCATCTTATCGACGTGATTGTTGAGGGCCTTGCCTCGCATGCCGCATAGCTTGGCGTAAAAACGTAAGGTTTCTTCACCAGTGAGATGTTTGTAAAAATAAGGGTTCTCGGGTAGGAATCCAATTTCTTGTCTGGAATCTGTTTTGAGAGAGTTTTTGCCAAAGACGTAGCAACTTCCTGCTGTTGGTCTGAGTAGCCCAAGCAGGGCTTTCATCGTGGTTGATTTGCCGGACCCGTTGGGGCCAATCAGTCCATAGACTTCACCCGGCATAATAGTAAGGGACACGTCATCAACGGCACGTATCCTTGTTTTCCGAAAAGGAGAGGGGAACTCCTTGACCAAGTGGTTAATTTGAACGGCGGGTATATCTTCCATAATTGTTGCGGATTGAAACTAGCGGCATTGAGCATGGGTGCAAACCACTTTTTTGGGAACTGAGCATATTTTTGTCTCAGGATCTAGATCGAGACCCGTGGGGGAGTCATGAGTTGGCTTGCGGGGGATTAGCCACAGAAGCTTGATGGCAATAAGCTTGTGTTCTCGTTCTGAAGTATAAACAAAAACGCACCAGCTAGGCCGGTGCGTTCAATAAAAAAGTTAATCAAAAAACAATGAAGCCTATGCCTCAGAAGAGAGTGATTCTTTGCGAGCTTTTTTGATGATATCACGCACGGTGTCCGAAGGTTGGGCGCCTTTGGCGATCCAATCTTCAGCCTTGGCTACATCTAGAGTGAAATTTACTCCCTCTTCCATAGGGTTATAGGAGCCGATTTGCTCGATGTAGCGGCCGTCACGGCGCTTGCGGCTGTCGACAGCAACGATCTTGTAAAAGGGGCGATCTTTGGTGCCTTGGCGGTTAAGTCTAAGAGTAAGCATAATTCGTTTGTTTAGAAATGGATCTGCCAGAGGTGGCAGGGGGCGGAAATTGTACGAAGAATAGTGATTTGCCAAGCGAAAAATGGTAAATTTAGGCTATTTTACATTTTCATTCCAAGAATTGATGCTATCAGACCACGCCGACAAGGTCAGGGGTTTGTGTTACTGCCCTCATTTATTATCTTCTAAAATCATGTTTATCGATCACATCAGAATTTATGCGGAAGCCGGAGATGGCGGTAATGGGGTTGTCCATTTTAGGCGTGAGAAGTTCCGACCCAAGGGCGGGCCAGACGGGGGTGATGGAGGCGACGGCGGCTCGGTCATTCTCCGTGTTGATCCAGCGGTGGATAATCTTAAGGCTTACTCCTATGATCCTAAGCTGGTTGCAAAGCGAGGCGGGCATGGTGGCGGCAATCGCAAGCACGGTAAAAGCTCTCAAGATAAAATCGGCAAGGTGCCTCCGGGAACCGTGGTTTACCGGAGTAATGCGACCACGGTTTCAGAGGCGGTTGAGCTGGAGCGTGGCGAGCAGGGTGTTGATCTCGAGCCCATTGCTGATCTCACCGAATATGGTGACGAGTTTGTGCTCTGTCAGGGAGGTAAGGGAGGCAAGGGTAACTGGCATTATAAAACGTCTACGAACCAAGCACCGGAGGAACACACCCTAGGCACCGAGGCCGACTTCGGAGTATATTACCTGGAACTACGCCGTATCGCGGATGCGGGCATGGTAGGGTTCCCTAATGCGGGTAAATCAACACTGGTCAACAAGCTGTCTCACGCCACACCTAAGATTGGTAATTATCCTTTCACCACCCTGAACCCGATGGTCGGTGTGGTTGAGTTTCCTAAATACCGACGCTGTACGGTGGCGGATATCCCAGGGCTGATTGAAGGTGCACACGAGAACCGCGGGCTGGGTCATGAGTTTCTGCGTCACATTACTCGATGCAAGCTACTGCTCTTTGTCATCGATATGGCAGGAAGTGAAATGCGCGATCCTGTCGAAGACCTTCAGACGCTTCGGACTGAGATCAAGCTGTACGATGAGGACTTGTCAAAATTCGAGTGGTTGATTGTAGCTAATAAAATGGACCTTGAAGGAGCTGAAGAAAATCTAGCCAATTTCCGTGCCCGTTTCCCAAAGCAGACGATTATCCCGATGTCCGCTGAGACGGGGGAGGGGCTTGAAGAGTTGCGAGCAGAGCTCGACAAGCGAGTAGGGTATCGGAAGGATCAAGCTTAGTCTCAGGCCTGTATCCTGTGGCCGAGTGAGGTGCAGTCCTAGCCATTTGATTGATCGGCCGGTTCTTCCTGATCCCGGTGTTCCAAGAAGTCACGGGCGATCTGCTCGAGCCGCTCGAGCTGGGGCCGAGGAATCTTGCCGGTTTCGACCCAATCACCAGAACGAAGCGCAATGATCAATGTGCCGTCTGTCTCATCCTGGGAGAGTCTTTTCACCACTCTTTCGATTTGTTTATGATGATACTGATTGAGCTCGGTGTTACCTATCAACCTTGGTGTAAGAATGTAGATTCGGCGGTCGGTTAAAACGATCGATTTCGGCCCTGTGAGTTTGACGGCCGCGGTTACCCTCAGCAACGGGATATGCTGCACGGCAATGTAGTAGATACTTTCCTCGGGTTCAGATATTGAATCTACGAGGGCAAAACTCTGGTCAACGATATGGGGTTCCTGTCCGTCATCACCAAAACTGCTCAGCTGTTGGTGCAACTCGAAGACCCGCGAAAGTGTCTCCCACCCCGACAGCTCGGGGTAATAGACGTAGTCCGACGCCTGGATCTGGCCTGCGTTGAGCAACTGGCCGATTTGGATTTGGCTGTAAGGCCCGATCGGCTCCTGCTCCCCTTGCTTCAGGATGTGAAAGATTTGATGTTCTGGAAGTTCCTCGGATATCATAAGCCCGTTTGCGATGTATATTTGACTGGTCCTGCTGTGGCGGAAAACCCAACTGAATCAATGGTCCATTTTTTAATCCAATGTTCTCATTCTAAGCATTTGAACATTTTGCAGACATCAGGTCAAGAGGTTAGGACTCGTGTGGCCGGTGGAGAAAGGTCGTTCATGAGTTGGCTTGGTTTTTTTGCGGGTTTGAGGAATGGGGTGATACGTCAAGCCAGGATTAGCAGGGCCAGATAGGGAACGAGGTTGAATACCAAGAACAGCAGCTTGAAGAGCCCAAGGTAGGAGTAGGCGACGATATTGAAGGTTTCGCGTGAAATGGGGAACCATTTGCTTTGGATGCGATAGACGAAACCCGGTGCGAGCCAGAGAAACAGTGTACTGTAGATGAGAATGGCGGTATTGATAATGGTGCACCACATGAAAAAGGTGGTGAGTGTTTCGATAGGCATGACAATAATCAGTGTTAGGTTTGAATGCTCGAATTTAGCCCTATCAGACTAGGCTTTTAACGAAGGGAAGACAAGCCGCAAGGGCACTGGTCAAGCAAACATGGCCCTGTAACAATGTCGATGAACCGCAGGATCTGCAGTATCGTTTGCGAGCATCAAGACCTGCGACCTCTAGCTCAGATAGCGGATTTCGCTTGTCGTTACTCGGGGATGGAGTGATAGAGCTGCTCCAGACTCATTACCGCATAGGCCGTGACCAGTACGGGGTCGCTTTCCCACCAGCGAGAGTTTTTGTTCACCCATGATCCGTCGGGGGCTTGGCTGGAGAGGATCGCGTTGGAGAGCTCATTGCGCCAATCGATTTGTTTGCCGTCTTTAGTGCTCAGCGTGTCGATGTTGGCCGCGGCGAGGCCCTTGGCCATGGTGTGATAGTAGTAGAACAGCCCTTGTTGGCCGAGGCTGGGGTCGTCCTTGGTGGCGAGACCTGGGTTCTCTTTGACAGTGAAGTTTTCCGACAACCAGTTTTTTACGGCGATGATACGGATGTCGTTTTCATCCAGCTCAGCATAGATCATGGAGAGCAGAGCGGCATAGGACATGGATCCGTAGCCACGTAGGACCTTACTGCCATCAGGATTGGTGCGGTGACCGGCTTTCGAGTTGCCTGGGAAGTAGTTGAAGGATCCGTCATCACCTGTTTCCGGCAGGTCGTTGGTTTCTTTGAGGTTCTGGGTGCGTGAGATGAACTGGATAGCGGCCTCCCAGTTGAGTTCAGGTTGTTTGCCTGAGGCATCGTCTTGGGCAATATGTCGGGAGAGCTTGAGCGCCTCGATAGAGAGGTAGGTGTTGGATAAGTCGGAGTGCTGGTAGGAGCCGCCGTAGCCGATGCCGCCGTCATATTTATTATCGGTTTCTCCCTTGGTGTCCCAGTCGGTCTGTTGGTTGATGAGAAATCTGCGCGCCTTAAGAATGGCAGGGTGATAGGATTTGTCGCCGCTGGAGACCAAGGCGACGATTGATGTGGCCGTGTTGTAGGTGCCGAGTCCTTTGCCATAGATGCCACCGTCATCCTTTTGTTGCTTGGAGAGCCATGCATAACCCTTGTTGATATATTCGGCCTCATCATATGAGGGCGACCGCATCGCGGCGGTTAGCGCCAAGGCGGTATAGGCGGGGTATTTAGACTCACCCCAGAAGCCCTCTTGGTGCTGCTTGGATTGCAGATAAGCATTGCCGCGTTCGATGGCGTGAGCAATCTCGAGTTTGATAGAGAGGTAGGGTTCTTGTTTGTCCCTTGCGGAGGTGGGTAGGACAGAAAGAAGGCTCAAGACAAAAATAGAGAGCAGGGTTTTCATGGTATTTTTCAACATGGCTTTGGACATTATGGCACAGATACCCAAGGTTTCAAGGTGACCTTGACCGGGGTTCCCTCCTGTGGGGTATTGGCAGAAGGAGACCATAGGCTATCGTCATTACGGTCATCACCTGAGTAATTGGCAATGGCGCCAATGTTAGGAAAGATGGTGATGATGCTGCCGCTCAATTTGGCGTTGAATTCTTTTTCGTAGATGTAGGAGCCGTTATAAATCCAAGGTGTGGGAGCCATGTTTTTTTTACTGGCCTGGTTATAAATCCACTGAGTGACGGGGATGGTTTTCTCTGTAGGGCCATCTTTCCATGTGACGTGGACACTAAAACGCGCTGCCTTTTTGATGTCTTCTGCCACCACGGTATATTCATTACTAATGGAACCATCGGCTTTCCGCACTCGAAACAACTCAAGAGATTCCTTATAGTTGAGTAATTTCAACGCGATATTGATATGCGTGGGGTCTGCCTCAGTGATTAGCAGGGACTCGTGGATTTTTTCACCGTTAAAGTGAACGAGTAGGTATTCTATGATCGTCTTAGGATCGGTGATATTCGTATGAGCGGGTATACTGATCTCACGTGTCTCTTTGTTGAGTAAGACTTCACCTATCTGGTAAATGCTGGGGGATATCTTTTTAACCAGAGGTTCTATAGGTTCATCTGCTAGGGCCGCACATGCCAAGCTTGAGCATCCAATACATGTGAGCAACAAAAAAACCCTAGCTGAGTGAGGTGGTGTCATTCTAAGAGGACTTGGTTGCTTGTCCCCAGGAAAGACTTGGGGGTTTAGGGATAGATTGCGGATGCCTTAGCTGAATGGTAGCTGCTTAGTGTGAACTTGCGGCCTCTGGCAGAGGTAGAGGAAGTTGAGGAAGCTTACTCTTGGTCAGCTAGCCAACGCTCGACTTCGATCGCGGCAGCACAGCCTTGGCCTGCGGCGGTGATCGCCTGACGGTACTCGGTGTCGGAGATGTCTCCTGCCGCATAGATGCCCTCAACACTGGTGCGCGTGCCGTGTTTCTGAAGAATGTAGCCTTGGTCGTCTGCCTCAACAAGACCGTTGAGAAAGCCGCTGTTTGGCGTGTGACCGATGGCCATAAAGACACCCTCAACCTCAAGCTCTGAGGTTGAACCATTTTGCGTATCTTCAAGCAGGACAGCACGAATATCTCCTTTGTCATTGGTGAGGTATTCCCTGATGGTGGAGTTCCAAATAAGTTCGATTTTTTCGTGATTGAGCGCACGCTGAGCCATGATTTTTGATGCGCGCAATTCGTCACGACGATGAATAAGGTAAACCTTGCTGGCGAATTTGGTGAGGAAGGTGGCTTCTTCACATGCGGAATCACCGCCTCCAATGACACAGACGGGAACATCTCGGTAAAAAGCCCCATCGCATGTTGCGCATGCGGTGAGCCCGTGTCCGCCCTTGGTAAGTTCTTCCTCGCCGGGAAGACCTAGGTAGCGGGCTGAAGCGCCAGAGCAGATGATGACCGCTTTGGTTTGGAGTTCCTTTTCTCCAACCTTGAGAGTGAAGGTGCCATCATCATTTTTGTTGACTGATTCAACCCGGCCGAACTCTACCCGAGTGCCGAATCGTTCAGCTTGCTGCTGCATGCTAATCATCAATTCAGGGCCCGTGATGCCCTCAGGGAAACCGGGGAAATTTTCGACGTCTGTTGTTGTTGTTAATTGACCGCCGGGCTGTGTGCCGGTGAGAATGAGCGGGTTAAGATCTGCTCGTGCGGCATAGATGGCAGCGGTGTAGCCGGCGGGGCCTGTTCCTATAATGATGACGTTTTCCATAATAATGAGATTTTGAATGCGCAGGATTATGGCTTCAATAAGGATGTGGGCAAGCTGTTTTACTGGTATATCCTTTATTTGTTTGGCGACAGAGCCGCCGGCTTCTATCCTTGCTTTTTTGCTGCAAAAATGGCAACACCTCCCCGCGGCCGTGGGCTGCAGCTATGAAAATTATCATTGTAGGAGCTGGAGAAATTGGACGTCATCTGGCGATATCCCTATCACGTGAGGCTCACAGTATTGTCGTGGTCGAGTATGATGCTCTGGTCGCCGCAGAGCTTGAGGCGCAGATTGATGGCCGAGTCATTACCGGAAGTGGGGCCAGTGCCAACACTCTTCTGGAAGCTGGCGTCTCTGAGTGTGAGTTGTTTTTGGCGGTTACGAGTGAGAGCACGATTAATCTCATGTCGGCATCCATGGCCAAAAAGTTGAATGCGGAGAAGGTCATTGCCCGTGTCAGTCCGGCACAACAGCGGGAAGAGTGGCTGTTTGATTACCGCGGCCATTTCGGGGTCGACCATGTATTTAGCTCTGAGCGTCTTAGTGCAATTGAGCTCGCCAAGTTTGTTCGTAATCCTGATTCACTCATGGTTGAGGAGATTGCTCGTGGAAGAATCGAGCTGCAACAACTCCGAGTCAGTGAACAAAGTGATGCCGTTGGCAAGCGCTTGATCGATCTTAAGGCCCCAGAGCGAACCCGTGTGGCAAGCATTACCCGAGGCGGAGACCACTTTGTGCCCTCAGCCGAAGATGCGCTGTGTGCTGGAGATGTAGTGACGATTTTTGGTGAGCCAAATAAGCTCAGAAAATTGGCAACCCGCCTGCAAAAGGGCAATGTTAAGGAGGAAGAAATACGAGTGGTTATCTTCAGTGGTAGTGAGTATGGATTTTCCCTAGCGCAAATGCTGGAGAGCTTTCAATGCAAGGTCCGGATTATTGAGAAAGACCGGGAGCGCGCTCAAGAACTCACCGGGCTGCTATCAAACACGACGGTGATTAATACCGATGGCACGGTTCTCTCTGAGCTTGAGGAAGAGCAGGTGGGTGATGCTGATTTCTTTATCGCAACGAGCGGTAGTGACGAGGATAACGTGATGACCTGTTTGCAGGCCAATAACCTTGGGGCTAAGAATTGTCTGACCCTCATTCATCGAGCGGATTATGCAAATGCAATCAGTGCGAGTGGTCGCCATTTCGGTGTTCTTGCCGCGGTGAGCCCACGTGAGGCGACACGTCGCGAGCTCGAAAGATTTCTTACCTCCGATCGTTTTCATACAGTCAAAAAAATAGGTGTAGGGGAAGTCATTGAGACTCAGGTTGCGAAGGCTTCTATCGCGGCTGAACATATGGTCTCAGAGATTGATTGGCCAGAAGGCTGCGTGTTGGTGGCTCGCATGAGGGGGCTGCATGCTATTGTGCCTGGCCCAGAGGATATTCTGGAGCCCGGAGACACGATCTATGCGATGGTGGTGCCTAAAGTACGCCGTAAATTTCTCAAGCTGGTGAGGTAATTGACCGAAAGTCGTCGGGTTATCCTTTTTTCTAAATCATGAATTTTCGTATTTTATCCAAGTTTCTCGGGGCGATATTGCTGCTGGTGAGCATTGCCATGGCTGCTTGTGGGCTGTTTGCTAAGCTCGATGTGACCGACGGTAATGGGGCTGCAGCGAGTGCATTGTTTCTCTCCGCCGTCATTGTGGCTGCACTTGGAGGCGTAATGATGTTGTGCGGTATTGGTAAAATAGAGCGAGTGCCACGGCGAGAAGGTATCGTAGTCGTAGGTCTAGGCTGGCTTCTATGCGGTCTTGCCGGCAGTCTTCCTTACTTGTTAGGTGAGCCTAAGCTGGATGTTGCCGGTGCGTTTTTTGAGTCCGTATCAGGATTTACCACCACGGGATCTACCGTGATGGGCTCAGATCCACTTGCAGGTGGCGACATCGAGTCCTGGCCAAGAGGGATTCTCATGTGGCGTGCCGTTACCCAGTGGTTGGGAGGCATGGGTATATTGGTTTTGTTTGTGGCGTTGCTTTCTTATCTTGGGCTGGGATCAAAGTCACTTTTCTGCAACGAGTCATCCTTTCAGACGGGTGAGGCAAGTACGGCGCGTATCCGTGACACGGCAATGTTGTTGTGGAAAATCTATGTCTGTATTTCCATCGTTTGTGCCATTGGCTTGAAGATGATGGGGCTGACAACCTACGATGCCATCGCCCATACTTTTACCGTAGTTTCCACTGCTGGGTTTAGCCCGCACAACGATAGCATAGGATATTATATGGACTGGGGTAATGGCTGGCTCATTGAGCTTTGGCTCGGGCTGTTTATGGTGTTGTGCAGTATCAATTTCGTCCTTTGGGCCGTGATCCTTAGAAAGCGGTGGAAACGGCTTAGGGATGAGGAAGAGGGGAAGCTCTTTGTCATGATATGCATCGTGGCTGTGCTGGCTCTCACCATTGGTTTGGCAGATTCCCATCATGATGGCTTTTTCACTTCTCTCAGGCACTGCTTTTTCACACTTGCATCGTTGGCTTCTACTACAGGTTACGCTACGGTTGATTATGCCAAGTGGCCTGTGTTCGCATTGATTCTCATTGCTGTTATGATGTGTATAGGCGGATGCTCCGGCTCGACTGCGGGAGGAATGAAGGTGAGCCGATTTATTGTTTTTCTTAAAACAGCGCGTCTTGAAATCGTTAAGGCTTTCCGTCCCAATCAGGTGTTCCGCATGCATGTAAATGGTAACGCCATGGGTGATGCTGAAAGGGCTCAGACCGTTGGCTTTGTAGCACTTTATACCTTCATCATCATTGCTTCCTGTTTTCTGGTCGCTTTGTTTGAGTCAGTGAATGGTATCGATTTTGTCACGGTCTTTGGCGCCGTGATAGCCACATTTACAAACACAGGACCTGGTTTTGGCGAGGTCGGGCCATCGGGCAACTTCGCCCATCTACTTCCGGTCACGAAGGTGTTTTTATCAATGCTTATGATCTTAGGGCGTCTTGAGCTTTACGCTGTCTTGGTGCTCTTTATGCCTTCGCTTTGGCGTAGGTATTAATCGAAGCTTCTTCAATTTAAGAAGATGTCATCAGGAGCCTCCGCCAATATTTTATGGTAAGGCGAAATGCTTCTCAATAAGTCTGACCACAAATCCTCGGCATGGTAGCTGGCAAGCATGGCGCTTGTTGGCAGAGTAGGTATCCACGCTTGTTTTTTAAGTTCGTCTTCAAGTTGGCCAGCTTCCCAGCCTGAATAGCCGGCGAAAGCACGGATTAGAGCACCCGGTTGTTGAGAGCGTTTAATGGCATCGGCAGCACTGATGCGTGTGGTAAATTTAAGTTTGTCATCTTGGTCAGTCCAAAATGCAGCGAAGGTTAAATGTTCTTGGCCCACAGGTCCTCCCAAATGTATTGGAATATTAGCAAGGTCTGCAAATTTCGATGAACTCAATAATTCGCCGACAGTTTGGCCGGTTGGTTGATTAAGGATAAGACCGTGTGCTCCATCCTCATAATGATGATCAGTGAGGAGGATGACACTTCGATTGAAAAACCCATCTCGAAGAGAGGGGTCAGCAATCAATAGCTGTCCTTGAAGCTTGATCGGCAAATTAGGAGATTCATCCATCATTAGTCTTTGTATGTTCGCCTGCTGTTGATACAGGTGTCAAGATCCCAGATCGTTTATCAACCTTTGAATATAATGAAGTTTGAGCTTAGGTTTTACTCGTTGTAATATCTATCGCGTTTCAATGAACTCACCACCAATGAACTTACCTATTGCCATAGCCGCTATCATTGGCAAGCATACTGGTATGCTGCTTGAGCGTTTGCCCTTTGTGATCATAATTTTCGCTAGCGGGCTGGGTCTGTTCTCATGCTCTGTGCCTTCTGGTGACGGAACAAAGCCTGAGCAAGGCCAATACGGCATGGGTGCCTATCAGCAAGCAGGAGGTCGAGTAACGGGAATGGAAAACCCAGTTACTGTGCGCGTAGGGGGGGGCGATGGTTTGGTTGCCGGTCTCCAAGGGGAGGGGGTTGTCCCAGAAGAAGACATCGTATGGGCTCCAGAAAATCCAGAGGAAGCAATTGATGGGGGTTTAGAGCAACTATGGAAAAGCCCTGAAAACAAATCTTGGCATCAAAGTTATACGGAGGCGACTCAGCAGTCTAGACAGACAGGTAAACCTTTGCTGATTTGGTTTACAGATTCGATGCATAGTCCTACTTGTCGGTACTTGAGCGAAGAGGTTTTTTCGACCACGGATTTTGAAACGTGGGCAATGGAGCATGTGATCCGCTTGCGCGTAGATCGGCAGATTCCATCTAAAGAGAGGTCTACTGACATTGGCATACGAAAGTTGAAATACATCAAGAAGCTCATTAAGCGCTACGAGGTCAAAGGAAGTCCGACGGTGACCCTTCTCAAGCCAGGAGGAGAAGTATATGTCAATTATCGTGGCTACAAAAAGGGGCAGGGGGAATATTACTGGGCTAGGATGAAGCAGGCTATCGTCATGATAGAACGAGATTATGACGAATGGCGCGAAAAGTATGAAAAGCGGGGGTATCGTCTTTGGGAAAGCCGAGAAGGCAGCAAAACGTTTGCTAAGCTATATCGTTTTCATGCTGGTCATGTGACATTGATTGACCCTGATGGAAAGAGAGGCAAGACAGCCTTCGATAATCTTTCTGATGGAGACAAGGCTTGGATTTTGTTGCAGAAGAAGAAACGTGATGCGAGTAAAGAGCGCTGAGCCCGATATCGATAAAATAGGGGGCTATTTTCGTCTTCAATAAGTCTCACTGGTTAATTTTTAGGCCTTGGTGGCATAGTTTTGTCATATTGGGGCGCAGGCTTATTGTGGTGATTGTTTCAAATCTTGGAAATTATGCTTGTAGTGAGGTTCAAAAGTGAATAGCCATTGCCGCCATCACTTCTGAAGGCTTAAATTAACAGATTTATCATCTTCAAAAACACTCACCATCAATCAGTTTCACCTTTCACAACGATCCATTTCCCATGGCAGCTAAAAAGAAAACAGCAAAAAAAGTCACCAAGCGTGCAGTTAAAAAAGTAACAAAGAAGGTTGCCAAAAAGAAGGTTGCCAAAAAAGCACCACGTAAGACTCCCAAAAAGGTAGCCAAGAAGACTCCCAAAAAGGTAGCCAAGAAGACTCCCAAAAAGGTAGCCAAGAAGACTCCCAAAAAGGTAGCCAAGAAGGTAGTTGTCAAAAAAACGGCAAAAAAAGTAGTGAAAAAGGCAACCAAGAAAGCTGCCAAAAAAGTAGTAAAAAAGGTTCCTGCTAAGCCGTTCGTTTTGAGAGGTTTTGCTAAAAAACAACACCAGCGACTGCTTGATCTCCGTGACGGAATTCTCGATGCCATGTATGGCGTCACCCACGACACCCTCAAAAATACCGACGGTATGGAGACTGGTGGTGGAGGTATGCACACTGGCGATGCTGGAAGCGACTCCTATGATCGTGATTTCGCTCTCAATCTTCTCGCCAAGGAGCAGGATGCTCTGAGTGAGGTTGAACAGGCAATCACTCGTGCTGAAACGGGTCTCTATGGAATTTGTGAGATGTCGGGTGAACGTATTCCCAATGAACGCCTTGAAGCTATTCCTTTTGCTCGTTACACCGTTGGTTGTCAGGCTCTCTGGGAGAAGGAACACGGAAACAATCGCCACTCGGTGAAATCAGAATTTGGCTTTTCCAACGGCAATATCCGTTAAAATTGACGAAAAACCTTATTCTGAATATTCTCTGCTTGACCAATCAGCGGAAATCGCTAGTTTGCGCCTCCCTGCAACCTTTAGCTGGTAAGTGAATACAGCTAATAAAGCGACTCAATTTTACATATAGACTCATCAATTATGGCACGCGACATCATCATCCTTGAATGCACTGAAGCCAAAGCTGAAGGTAGACCTACCTCCCGCTACAGCACTACGCGCAATAAGAAAAGCCTCCGCACTCCAGGACGTTTAGAAAAAGTGAAGTATAACCCTTTTCTTCGACGTCGCACGCTCCACCGGGAGCTACGCTAAAATGATCCTGATGAGCTGATTCACATCACAAACCAACTTTATTTACCATGTCATCTATATCTACTCCTAAGAACAAAGAGCGCCGTATCTCTTACTGGAAAGCAAACCGTCCTATGCCGCACCGTCGTCATGACATCCCTGCAGCTGAGGTTGATTACAAAAATGTAGAACTTCTTAACAAATTCACCACGGAGACCGGAAAAATACTGCCGCGCCGTGTGACTGGTGTATCAGCTAAGCTCCACCGCAAAATCACACGTGAAGTGAAGCGTGCTCGCGCGTGTAACCTACTTGGATAAACCTAAGTGGTGAACGAAACCCTTTTTAAGCCTGTCCGCTGAATCCGGGCAGGCTTTTTTCTTTTTAAACATAACGTCAATATTACCTTTTTTATGCTATGAAGGAGCTCACGGACACTCAAAACGAGCTGGATGATAGACAGATCGCTATTGACCGTGTTGGCGTCAAAGCACTGAGGTTCCCATTGCAGGTGCGCAACAAAGATGGCAGCACCCAGCGTACTGTTGCTACGACTGCATTAGCGGTAGATTTACCTCACCATTTTAAAGGCACACACATGAGTCGCTTTGTGGAGGTTCTTAATTCACACGGCAATTGTCTCGATGTAAGAGAAATGACGGCTATTCCCGAGGAACTATTGGGCAGGCTTGAAGCCCGTAAGGCGCATGTTGAGTTTCGGTTTCCCTTTTTTCGGAGTAAGCCTGCTCCGGTTACTCAAATATCTGGGGTGATGGACTACGAGGTTGTCTTTGAAGCCGAGTCCGACATTGAGGGCAATCACGATTTTATTCTTACCGTCATTGTTCCCGTGGCCACACTCTGCCCCTGCTCTAAAGCAATCAGTGAGAGGGGTGCTCACAACCAGCGAGGTACAGTGACTTATTCAGTCCGCTTCAAAGAACCCATCTGGATTGAGGACCTGATTGACCTAGTGGAGATGTCGGCAAGTTGTGAGCTATACAGCTTGCTGAAGCGGCCAGACGAGAAGGCTGTGACTGAGCGTGCCTACGATAATCCAGTGTTCGTAGAGGATCTGGTGCGTAACGTGGCGGCACGATCCAATGCGCAAGACAATATCATATGGTATCGCGTCGAGGCAGAAAACTTCGAGTCTATCCATAACCACAATGCTTATGCGGTGGTAGAGAAGGTGGATTGATTAGGCTGGGGAATGGCGGCTTTGGGCGGGCCTTTTCATTCGGGTCATAAAAACATGCGTGCCAATTTTTTTGGATCTATTAGACTGGCCGCATGTCTAATGATCATTCTATTCACCGCCCTTATTTGACGCTTCCGGGTGCTACTGGCATGCCTGATATCCATGAGATTTTGTCACAGATGCCTGATGAGCAAAAACACAGGTTTGAGTCATCAGGTGAATTTATTCGCCGGCTGGCAATAAGGGTCGCCAAATGGCGTGAAGGGCTACCGGAAGATGAAGAGCCGGCCATTTTTGCCTTAATGTCAAATGGAGATGCGGTTGAGGTGCATAGCCTCGGAGAGGATGGGCATTCCAGTGTGGTTGTTGAGGGAAGTCTGCAGGGCGCTTCCTGCATGTTTATTAGCCACCAATCTAGTTTTCAAGTCCTGTGTTATACACGTAAAATCGAGGATGAATCGCCACGCAGAAAAATAGGATTTCATGTTGGTGGTGAGCAAATAGAGGCTTGATTCACATTTTTATTGGAGCTTTTTCATAGGCTTTTTGCTAGCCTGTCGAGGTTTTCCAAGTCGACTTTTTGTAAGCTTAGCATTCACCAGTGGAGGGGATCCATTTCCCTCGAAGGATTAAGCGCTGATTTTACAGACGGAGTATTGCCTTTCTGTCATTAAAGTGAATAGTAAACCCTATCGGAAGGACTATCGCATATCATTGAATGACTAACCTACTCATCGCACCGGCACGCCAGAGCGGCTGCCAAGATCTCGAAGCCTTTGCCAATGTTGTGCAAGCAGCTGCTGAGCAGCAACGCTCTCCCATTGATGATATTCTTGATTCTGGCGTGGTTGAGGAGGAGCCGTATTTGTCCGCTCTGGCTCAACAATCGCGCATGGAGTGGGTGACGAACATTGCCGATTTTGAGAATATTGGCGCACTCAGAGCCGCCTGCGGGCCTCGTGTGGCATTGGCTCATCGGCTGCTGCCGATGCAACTCGAAGAGGCAGAAGATGGCCAGCAGCGACTGGTGTTATTGACTTATGATCCGCTTAACCTGCTCGCTAAGCAGGCGGCAACTCAGCAAATCAGCCTGCCAATCGTCTGGAAAATGGCATCACGTAGGCGTATTCATGAGGCATTGCGGAAACTTTACGGTGTCGGAGCAGATACGTTTGAGCAAATTTTGGAGGGGCGTGACCTCGATTACGACAACCTCGAGTCCGCAGATGAGGCCAGTGTTATCGATGCCGATGATGATGAGGAGGCAAGCGTTGTTAAATTTGTCAACCAGATCATTAGGGAAGCGCTGCAGCAGCGAGCTACGGACATTCATGTGGAGCCGCTCCACGATAATTTACGCATTCGGTACCGTATCGATGGATTGCTGGTAGATGTTACCGTGCCAGACAATATCAAAGCGCTGCAAAGCTCGGTCATTGCCCGTCTGAAGATTATGGCGCATTTGGACATTGCTGAGCGTCGCTTGCCCCAAGACGGAAGGATTAACCTCCAGTTTGAGGGGCAAACCATCGATGTCCGGGTGGCTACAGTGCCGACCGTTGAAGGCGAGAGTGTGAGCTTGCGCTTACTCAACCAAGAGAAATTCACCATTGCTAAACTTGAGCTTGAGCCATTTGTTGAGGCGAAAATCGCACAGCTGCTCAGGCTGTCTAATGGTATCGTCTTGATAACCGGGCCAACGGGTTCCGGTAAATCGACCAGTTTATATTCTTTCCTCAATGAAGTGAACACCTCGGATACACGCATTGTGACGATTGAAGATCCAGTCGAGAACAAGCTGCCTGGGGTCATGCAGATTGCGGTCAAATCCGAAATTGGCTTAACCTTCGCAAGTGGTTTGCGCTCCATTCTCCGTGCTGATCCAAATATTGTGATGATTGGAGAAATCCGTGACTTAGAAACCGCGGAAATAGCCATTCGAGCTTCGCTTACGGGGCACCTTGTTTTTAGTACCTTGCACACCAATGATGCAATGGGTGGGATTAGCCGGCTCACGGACATGGGGGTTGAACCTTTCCTGTTGTCTGCATCGGTGCGGGCTTTCCTCGCGCAACGGCTTGTGCGTCGCTTGTGCCCTAAATGCAAAACGCCACGTGAGCTCGCTCCACAGCAGCGCATAGAGATGGAAATTCCTGACCACATCGATGGGCAGTGTTATAATGCCGTAGGATGTGATCATTGCCGGGGTACTGGTTTTAGTGGACGTCTCGCCATTTATGAAGTCGTTCTGATTACAGAGGAAATGCAGGATCTGATCGTCAAGGGTGATGATATGCGCAGGCTACTCGAACAGGCCTACGGCGACGGCTACGTGCCCATGAGGGAATATGGCTGGTATAAATGTTTTTCGGGAGAAACAACACTCGAAGAGGTGATCTCTGTGACGAGTGCGGAGCTTTGTTGATAGGCTGATTGTTATCGGTTCAGTAGAGATAATATATGGCTACATACACTTACAAGGCACTTGGGAAAAACGGAGATCTGGACACCGGTGAGATTACTGCTGTTGACCGGCCCGAGGCGCTCAAGGTTCTGGGTCGGCGAGGTCTGCAGCCCGTCAAACTCTCGCTAAATACGGCCAGTGGTTTGAGTAGAGCGGAAAAGAAGAGCCAATCCTCAGCAAGCTCAAACAAGGCAGGTTCTGCCGCTTCCACAGGCCGCCGTGATGACGGAGGTCTGCTTAAGCTGAAGCGTGCTGAGGTAGTGCTGTTTACCGAAGAGCTCAGTGAAATGCTCAGAGCGGGTCTTCAGCTTGAGCCGGCATTAAAATCCATGGAGAACAGAGAAGAGCTTGGTTCTTTGAAGGATGTTTCCAGTGAGATCAGGAAATTTGTGCGTGATGGTGGCAGCTTTTCGGTAGCATTGAAGAAAACAAGCAATAGCTTCGGTCCACTCTATTGCAGCCTGGCTGCTGCAGGTGAGGCCAGTGGTGCATTAGATACCATTCTCGAGCGCCAAGCCCACTATCTGAAAACACTGCAACAGCTGCAAAGTAAGGTGACCCTGGCTTTGATATATCCAGCCTTTCTTATTATTGCGGGTATTGGTGTTGGGATTATTTTTGTTACCAAACTTATTCCACAGCTGACAGATCTTATTTCGAGCACGCCTGGTGGCAAGATCCCTCTGGGGGCTAAAATTCTGATAGGTGCGAGTGACTTTTTTCAAGAGTGGTGGCTGGTGATGCTGCTGGTTATTATTGGTAGTTCGCTTGCCTTTAAGGCATGGAAAGATGCCGATGTAAACAAGCTGACATGGGATCGTATCAAGCTGAGAATTCCTCTCGTAGGGCGAGTCATCGAATCCCGCTTCTATGTGCAATTTCTTGAAACACTAGCCAATCTGGTTGGTAATGGTTTACCTTTACTCAGGTCTTTGGAGCTCGCACGGGACGCGACACAAAATTTGCATATCCGGCAACACATGAACCGTGTGATTGATATGGTGGGGGATGGCAGGTCGTTTTCTCGCGCCCTTATTAATTCTGGGATTTTTCCACCGCTACTTATTGATATGGTGTCGGTCGGTGAGAAAACGGGTAAAATTGATAAGTCCTTACGCCGAGCGGCGGAGCGCTATGATACAGAGCTCAACAAGAGCCTAGCGCGTATTATGGAGCTTATTATGCCCGTGGTTCTAGTGGTGATGGCATTACTTATTGGTACGATGGCCTACCTCATGATTACGGCGATCTTCCAAACCATTCAAAACCTCGGCGGCAGATAGGCACGATACTATCGATGAGGAACGAGGTTCCTTGTTTGTGAGTGGTGCGAAATTATCAATTTGGTATTTGGTATTTGGTGCTCAGCGTTTAGAAGAAGATATGTCCAAAAGCCGTGAAGAAGTCGCTGCAATGCGTGAGGAATATGGAAGTCGAGAGCTTCGCCGTGCTGATCTCACCGCAGATCCTTTTGTTCAGTTTGAGCAGTGGTTTGCAGAGGCTCGGGAAGTCGAAATCTATGAGCCCAACGCCATGGTGCTCTCAACAGTGGGGGTCGATGGTTGTCCTGCTTCGCGAACAGTATTGTTGAAGTTCTTTGATGAGAATGGCTTCGTTTTCTATACGAACTACAGCAGTGCTAAGGCTAAGGAGATGGAAGCCGTGCCTTTAGTCTCCTTGCTCTTTCCATGGCTGCCCCTGGAGCGGCAGGTGCGCATCGAAGGCGCAGTTGAAAAAGTCAGCACAGTCGAGTCCCTGAAATACTTTGCTTCCCGCCCGCGTGAGAGTCAGATCGGCGCTTGGGTCTCGGACCAGTCTAGTGTGATTGATTCACGCGCGCTGTTATTAAATAAAATGGCTGAGCTGAAAGCAAAATTCAAGGGGGGCGAGGTGCCGCTACCCAGTTTTTGGGGTGGCTACCGAGTTCGTCCGCAACGCATTGAATTCTGGCAGGGAGGCAAGGGCCGTGTTCACGACCGGTTCCTTTATACACGTGCTGAGAATGAGTCTCCGCAATGGCAAATAGATCGCCTGGCACCCTGATTCGATCAGGGGCCGCCTGATGGTTGCGAGAGTTTGCCAGAGCGTGCTATACAACGATGGTTTGCTCGCGCTCTGGGCCATTGCCAACGTAACTGACTGGAGCTCCGGCAAGCTCACCAAGGCGGGTGAGGTAAGTGCGTGCGTTCTCCGGTAAATCATCCCATGAACGGGCGGAAGTGGTATCGGACTGCCAGCCTGGGAATTCTTCGTAGATTGGCTGAGCGCGATTCCAGGCAGCACGGTTTGCTGGAGGGAATTCGTGGCGCTCGCCATCGATATCGTAGGCAACGCAGACTTTGATGGATTCACGCTCGTCGAGACCGTCTAGAATAGTTACCGCAAGATCTGTGACGCCATTGACCATACACGCATAACGGATCAAAACCAAATCGAGCCAGCCACAGCGGCGGGCACGGCCAGTAGTGGCACCAAATTCCATGCCGCGAGCGTGGAAGTAGGCTGAGATGTCATCGTTTTCAGTGATGAAAGGACCAGAGCCCACCCGTGTGGTGTAGGCTTTGCAGACACCAACAACACGCTCAATGGCTGTGGGCGGTAAGCCCGATCCGGTGCAGGCACCTCCGGAGGTTGTGTTGGATGATGTGACAAAAGGGTAGGTGCCGAAGTCAACGTCGAGGAAGGAACCTTGGGCGCCTTCAAAGAGAATCGTCTTGCCTTCTTTCCATGCCTTGTGCAGGGCAGGAATGACGTTGGTGATGTGCGGGCGAAGCCGCTCGATGGCTGGGGCGACTTCCTGCCAAACTTGATCGACGGTGAAGGTGGGTAGATCGTATTTTTCGAGGGTTGGGTTGGCTTCGTCGAGGCGTATTTCGATGAGTTCGCGCGCAGTCGCTTCATCGAGCATGTCAGCAAGGCGTAGTCCGATACGGTTAGCTTTGTCCGCGTAGGCCGGGCCTATACCGCGTTTGGTGGTGCCGATCTTATTTTTGCCGAGAGCTGCCTCGCGGGCAGCATCGAGCTCACGGTGATAGGGGAGCACGACGTGGGCACGGTCAGAAATAAGCAGCTTGTTGGCATCAACGGGGATACCAGCTTCTTCGAGATTGCTGATTTCTTGGCACAGACCATTGGGGTCCATGACGACGCCATTGCCAATAATACAGGTTTTCCCCTCCCATAAAATACCGGAAGGGACGAGGTGGAGAACGTATTTGGTGTTGTTAGCGATGACCGTGTGGCCTGCATTGTTACCTCCTTGGCCACGAGCGACGACATCGGCCGTTTCTGTGAGGTAGTCGACAATTTTACCTTTTCCCTCGTCGCCCCATTGGAGGCCGCAAATGATGGTGTTCATATTAGTAGAAATAGCTGTTGGCGTGCAGCGCGTGGATGGAACGCATGTGAATTAGCGTGATTGCTCAATGAGCTCCGCAAACTCTGAAAAGAAATAGGTGGCATCATTGGGTCCAGGGGCGGCCTCGGGGTGATACTGCACAGAGAAAGCCGGAAGTTCTTTATGACGAAATCCTTCCACGGTGTTATCATTGAGGTTGATGTGGGTGACCTCAATATTATCCGGAAGTGAATCAACATCAGTGGCAAATCCATGGTTTTGGGCGGTAATGGATACTTTTCCATTACGCAGGTCTTTGACAGGCTGGTTGCCACCACGGTGACCAAATTTGAGTTTATAGGTGCTGCCCCCAAATGCGTGGGTGAGTATCTGGTGGCCCAGACAGATGCCGAAAATTGGAGTTTTACCGAGGAGCTTTTTTACTTCGGCGTGGATGTAATCTAGAGCGGCTGGATCACCGGGGCCATTAGAGAGGAAAACACCATCAGGGTTCATGGCGAGCACCTCATCTGCTGGTGTGCGGGAGTTAACGAGGGTGACGTTGAATCCACCCTGGCGTAAGTGGCGAAGGATATCCCACTTGATGCCAAAATCGTAGGCAACAATGTTGTATTTGATTTCAGGTAATTCAATGT
>Ga0213861_10000135_pt1 | contig 55505 bp, 53 predicted proteins | sample PICome_4_FD_160110 | JGI IMG/M metagenome (GOLD analysis project Ga0213861, IMG submission 160110) | Coastal seawater microbial communities near Pivers Island, North Carolina, United States - PICO131 | ecosystem: Environmental > Aquatic > Marine > Coastal | place: USA: North Carolina... | reverse complement strand
AGAACTATTCAAAGAACTAATTAGGAAACTATCAATGGCATTACCAGAAAACCTACGCGGCAAACTCTCATTCCCGGTAATTGGCGCACCTCTGTTTATTATCTCGAACCCAGATCTTGTTATTGCACAGTGTAAGGCCGGCGTGGTTGGTTCTTTTCCTGCGCTGAATGCGCGCCCGGCTGAAGTGCTGGATCAGTGGCTTACAAGAATCTCTGAAGAGCTAGACGCTCATAATCAAGCCAATCCCGATAACCCTGCTGCTCCCTATGCGGTGAATCAGATCGTGCATAACTCTAACGATCGGCTCATGCATGATGTGGAGATGTGCGTGAAACATAAGGTGCCTGTCGTCATTACATCTCTTGGTGCCAGGCCAGAAGTCTTCGAGGCCATTCACTCCTACGGTGGAATCTGTCTGCATGATGTTATCAATAATCGATTTGCGCACAAGGCGATCGAGAAGGGTGCCGATGGGCTAATCTGTGTGGCGGCAGGGGCTGGAGGTCACGCGGGAACGCTATCGCCAATGGCATTTATTCAGGAAGTACGGGAGTGGTTCGATGGCCCGGTACTTCTTTCTGGTGCAATTTCGACAGGAGACGGCGTGCTTGCTGCTCAAGCGATGGGTGCAGATTTCGCCTACATCGGTTCGGCGTTTATCGCCACCGAGGAGGCAAATGCTGATCCCGCCTATAAGCAGGCCTTAGTTGACTATGCATCTAGTGATATCGTCTATACAAACTTATTCACCGGCGTACATGGTAATTATCTCAAGCCTTCTATAGAGGCGGCAGGCATGGATCCGGAAAATCTGCCAGAGAGTGACCCATCCGCGATGAACTTTGGCTCCGGCGGCAGCAGTAAGTCGAAGGCGTGGAAAGATATCTGGGGCTGCGGCCAAGGTATCAATGCGATTAAAGACGTAGTGCCTACTGCAGAGTTAGTTGCGCGAATGAAAGATGAATACGAGGCGGCGAAGCAACGAATCTTGTAAATTAGATTCTAGTCGAACAGGGCTGTAGTATCAGTTAGGGATAATTCCTCATTCTCCTATCTATTTCTCAGCCCTGATCGGTATTACCACATCGCTTAGGTTTTGCTCGACGATGCGCCGAATCTCAATGGCTAGATCGCGGTAGAATGACTTCTCCGGCGACGAGTTTCTCCATACCAGAACGTGGTTTCGTACCACGTTTACGCCTTCCACATCGGCGATCCGCAGTTCGTTCTCTTGCCGAATCTCAGACTTAACATACAACGCTGGCAGAAAAGCGGTGCCCATTCCCATAACTACCATCTGTCGTAGCGTGTCCAGGCTGGTGCCTTCAAAATCGCGGCGCACCTCTGCACCAACACGCTCACATAGCTCAACAATCTGCCGGTGAAACAGGTGATGCTCGCTTATCGTCAGTACCTGCTCACCTAGCAAGTCCATGCGATTCAGCCGCGGTTTTCGCGCTAGGCGGTGATCCATAGGTACAGCGAATTTCAGTGGTTCGCGAAATAGTTGAAAGACTGTTAACTCCTTCGACATGATAGGCTGTGTGCTGAGTATCAGGTCGTGGCGTCGGTCCAGTAGCCCCGCCTCGAGATCGCTGGGGGCCTCTTCACGTACATACAATTTCAGGTCTTGGTGCTTGGCGTGAATAGGGGTGAGGATGTGCGGAAGTAGGTAGGGGCCCAGAGTTGGCGTTACTCCCAGTCTATAGGTGCCTAGCCCTCCACCAGAAAGCGTACCGGATTTGCTAGCAAAGCCATGCACTTCCTCGAGGATGCGTTTGGCGCTGGCGAGCAACTCTCGGCCCTCTACGGTAGTGGTCGTTCCATTCTTGCTGCGCTCGAATAACTGCAGATCTAGCAGCTTCTCCAAAATCGCGATCTGATTACTTAGCGCAGGCTGGGTAACGTCCAGGCGGAATGCAGCCTGGCGAAAACTTCCGCTCTCTGCGATCGTAGTGAAGTAGCGAATTTGCTTCAAGCTCAGGCGATCCGTGACGTCCATTTAAACCCCCTGTACTAGTGATAACTAAAAATGATAACAAAATAAATATTAACCACTAACTATTATCACTATCTAGGGCCTAGAATTCAAGCCATCAACTACATTGATTAATAGATTGTTTTTAGGAGTTTGGTGATGGAAAAAGTAATCTCAGGAATTATGCGTTTCAAATCTTCTTCATTTGAGGAGCGCAAGCAACTATTCGCGGACTTGGCCACGGGTCAGAGTCCGGAAGTATTGTTCATTACCTGCTCAGATTCTCGCATCGATCCCAATATGGTTACGCAGACAGAGCCAGGGGACTTATTCATCATCCGCAACGCCGGCAACATCGTTCCTCCACACGCCAAGCAAGCAGGTGGCGTGGCGGCCTCAATCGAATTTGCGGTTGCAGCGCTTGGTGTTAAACATATCGTTGTTTGCGGACACACAGACTGTGGCGCAATGAAGGGTGCGTTGAACCCTGCGGGCCTTGATGGCCTGCCACATGTTCAAGAATGGTTGGATCACTCCAGAGCTGCCGTCGATATCGTCAGGGCCAAGCATGGTCAGGCAACGGTAAATGAGCTGGGCGAAGTTACAGAGCAGAACGTTCTTCTGCAGATGCAGCATTTGCGAACGCATCCTGCCGTGGCCAGCCCACTGAGCACCGGTGAAGCAGACTTGCACGGTTGGGTGTATGACATCGAGCATGGTACGGTTAATGCCTACTGCGAAGAGAAGAAGGCGTTCATTCCAGCGGAAGAGCGTTATGCAAGCCTTATAGCGGACGCGAATTCTCAGTCAGATTTAAAGACAGCTTAGTGTCCAGACCTGGCGCTGGGGTCTTTATACCGCATCGCCATTATTTTTATTCTTGTAGCACAAAAAAGGTGATCAGTAATGCTTGGTATTACTACGAAAAACTTACGCGGTGACCTCTTTGGAGGGCTCACCGCTGGTGTAATTGCGCTGCCACTTGCACTTGCTTTTGGCGAGGCTTCTGGTGCTGGTCCTATCGCAGGTCTATATGGTGCCATCATTGTCGGGTTCTTCGCTTCATTATTCGGTGGCACCGGAGCGCAGGTCACGGGTCCGACTGGCCCTATGGTAGTCGTTTTCGCAGGCGTATATGCCGCGCTGAGTGACAGGCCTGAACTAATATTCGCAGTTGTGGTACTTGCTGGACTGATGCAGATCGCTTTCGGCGTCTTGCGCTTCGGGCAATACATTCGCTTGGTTCCCTACCCGGTGGTATCCGGGTTCATGAGTGGCATCGGCTGTATTATTATCGCATTGCAGTTTAGTCGTCTCTTTGGGCATGAGCCAGAAGGTGGCGGAACTATTCCTGCCCTGGCGGCTATACCTGGTTCTGTGATGGATCCGAATTTTGTAGCTCTAGCCTTGGGGATTACCACTCTGGTTATTGTATTCAAATGGCCAAAAACTTGGAGTAAGTTTGTCCCAGCACCTTTAGCAGCCTTGATAATTGGCACAGTAGCAAGTGTTATGATCGGCGGTGCGCCGATTCTTGGTGACATCCCTACTGGATTGCCTTCTTTTATGCTGCCTGCGTTTAGTCAGGACACTATATTTATCGTCCTTGAAGCGGCCTTCCTGCTTGCCCTATTGGGAGCTATCGACAGTCTGTTAACTTCATTAGTTGCAGACAATATGACTCGGACCCGACACGATTCAAACCAGGAACTGATCGGTCAGGGTATTGGTAATACGATTGCCGGTATGTTTGGCGCGGTACCCAGTGCGGGCGCGACTATGCGTACGGCGGTGAATATTCGCACCGGTGGTCTAACTAAATTATCAGGTATGACTCATAGTATTCTCTTGCTGGGAGTAGTACTCGCCCTGGGTCCTCTCGCTTCACAGATTCCTCATGCAGTATTGGCGGGGCTTCTGGTGAAGACAGGATATGACATCATCGATATCGCCTATTTGAAGCGGGCACACAAGGGGCCGCGTTGGGACCTGGCACTTATGGTGTTAGTAGTCCTTCTTACGGTATTCGTTGACTTGATCACTGCGGTTATTGTCGGTGTGGTAATGGCAGCGCTAGCCTTCGTCAAGCAGATCGCAGATGCGCAGCTTAAGGCCTTAGGTGATGTAACTAACGAAGGGCTCTCTGTGGATCTCACTGATGAGGAAGAAGCATTACTCAAGAGAGCTGGAAATAAGATAACTCTCTTCGATTTTGGTGGTCCTCTAAGTTTCGGTGCCGCGGCTGATGTTGGACATCAAGTGCGAGAGAAGTCAAAAGGAAAGTCGGCAATGATACTTGATTTTAGTAGAGTGACCCACGTCGATGTCTCTGCAGCAAGAGCTATGGAAACTATTGGTAGCGATGCACACGCTGCCAACAAAGAAGTCTACGTGTCGGGTATGAATGATGAAGTTCGTACGATGCTAAAGGGCCTTAATAATGAGTATTGCTTATCACACGGTGATAATTTTGCTACTCGTTTGGATGCCATCAGGGACGCTGTTGAATTTGTAGAGGAAGAAGATGCAAATGCATCTTCGGCTGCTAGGGCGAAATCTAAATCCTCGACTACATAGGTACTCTCTCCATTCGATGAAATGGATTTTTGAGCCGCTTGTTTTACAGCAAGCGGCTTTTTTTAGCCTTCGGTTTTTGTTAGAGAGTGAAGAAAAATCAGCGTCGTGAAATCTCTTCTCTTTGCTAAGCTGGTTCGGGCTGGAAGTTTCTGCTGGACGCATTGCTTCGCGCTAGCTCAAGCCAATGTTGCCTGGGCGGCTATCTCTGGATCAGGGCGGAACTACTTATGCACGAGGGAGCTAATACTAGTAGATAGATTGCTTTCATTGATGGGCTCCTTCTTACAAGATTTTATCGCGTAGAATAAAAGAAATTTTCTGCCAAGTTCAATTCATCGATGCGTCGATAATCGGCAGCTAGGAAGATTGTCCAGTTGACTTAGTTTGCTACTACGATCGGTCTAGTTTCTCGCGGCTAGGCAATTGGCGGCACTCTGTTCGTTCTCACTTATGAACCGATAAAGTGTGGCACCGATAGCGTCCCTGTTACTAATTGCGTCGGACAGAATCTGCAGGCCTTGTTCGCTACATATGCCAGAGAATAAATCGCGGCCATAGCTCTGTTGAAAATAGTTATCGCGATTTGCGGCCAGGTCGCCCAAATTTTCTGTCAATTTAGGGAGTAGGTTTAGCTGCAGATCCTCTTGCCCAGTAGGAAATAGCGACCCCATCGCTGCCCGAAGATTAGACAGTGGCAGAGGATTCTCGGTATCGAGGATGCGGTCTGCCCATTGTCGCTTGATTTCAAGATCGGGCAGTGCAGCCTCCGCAGCAATAGCCGCTCTCCTGCCAGCATCTGAAGGGTCGCGTTCAAGTTCAGCCGCGAGCAAGCTGCGGGCATCAACATAATCTCTAGCGCTGAAGCGCTGAATAATATTCCAGCGTTGGTTCTGACCAAGATCGAATCCTTCAATCTCAATGCTGTCATCTAGCAGGCCGCGTAGATTCGCCAAGGCTTCTGCGCTGCGCGCAAGACCTATGTAGCGTGACAGTCTTAAGTTTAGAGTGCTAAGGGATTGACTGTCGTCAGTAGCCCCGGCGCTGACCAGCTCCCATAACTGGCGCTCGGCTAACAGGCCGTACTGAGCCAGCTCCATGGAAAATTCTCCGCCTAGCCTCTCCAGTGAATTCAGGTTGCTGACGAGTTCGGCCATCACCTGTCGAATTATCCGATCATTCATCTCGAGTGGCAGAGAACTGATAAGAGTCTCCAATAGTGTGGAATTTTCCATCTGCTCCTTGCTTGGCGCATCGAACAGAGCCGTCCAGATCATAGAGCGCATCAGTGGGTCATCAATCTTCGCCAGCGCGCCATTGTTAATGACGCTATTCATGCTGACATTATCGAGGCTGACCTCAAGATAGCCCCAACCTTCATAGTTTGGTAATGCCAGATCAGGGCAGGCTAGCCCAATCGCAGCGGGGACCTGTGTTTCTGCGCCGAAAATTTCTATGGGGATGGCCGCATCGAGTTCAATCGCGCCGTTGCTATCCGAGGAAAAGAGCCCTAGCTGCACTCGTTGATCTCTCAGTGTTGGATGACTATCCGGCATCGTCTGCAGTATGGCGAAGCTAGTTATGCCATTCGCATCGCAGCTGAATCGGGCCTCGATAGTATTGACGCCTGCCTGGTACATCCAGTCCTGTGCCCAGGGGTTGAGGTCTATGCCCGATTGTTGCGATAGAGAGCCCATGAAGTCTGCAAGCTCGGTGTTCTCCCAGGAATATTTTTTCAAGTAGTTTGACACGCCTACGCGAAAATTTTCGCGTCCGATATAGTGAGACAATTGGTTTAAAACAGACGCGCCCTTGTCATAGGTAATATCATCGAAGACATTGAAGAAGTCGTTAGTGCTAACCACTGGCATCTCGATAGGGTGAGTAGATACGGCATTGTCGGCTGCGATAGCTGTTAGGTTCTCCGAGAGATAGAAGTCATGCCAGAGGTCATCAAACTCGGTGGCTTCGGAGACGGCGATCGAAGACATTAGGGTGGCGAAGCTTTCGTTCAACCACAGGCCATTCCACCAGTTCATGGTAACCAAGTCGCCGAACCACATATGCGCCATCTCATGTAGAATAGTTCCAGCCCGGCGCTGACTATTGAAGCGATTGGAAGCGCCTCGGTCGACATAGCTTTCAGAAAAAGTCACGGCGGCAACATTCTCCATCGCACCGATTAGAAAGTCAGGAACGATTAGCTGATCATACTTGGCGAAAGGATAGGGAATATCGAAATAGTCCTGGTAGTGCTCCAGGCCCGACTTTGTATACTCCATCCATTCCTGGACCGCCACATAGTCGGCCAGTGATTGTCTCGCCATTAAGCGGATCGGTACACTACCCGCCATGTCTTCCCAGATCTTATAGGGGCCAGCGTGTAGAGAAAAAATATAGCTGGAAAATTTTTCAGACTGTGGAAAGTGCCAGATTCGTGTTTCACCATCATCGACGACGGAGTCTTCGATAGTGGAAGACACCACCTGCCAATCGTTAGCGGCGCGTACTGTGAGTTCATAAGTCGCCTTTAGATTCGGTTGGTCAAAATTCGGAAAAAGGCGATTCGAATAATAGGGCCATAGATAAGTATAGAGATAGGTCTTACCGTCTTGGGGGTCTACGAATCGGTGCAGCCCGGTGCCATCCTGACCGTAGGGGTGTGAATAGGCTATGGTCACCTCATTCGTCCCTTCCTGCAGAGCAGTCTCCGGCAAGGAGACGAAGAATCCGTTGTAGTCTGGCTGCAGGGTCTCGCCATTCACTATGACGCTATCAACACTGCCACCACTAAAGTCGATCTGAAGAGCTTGGTCGCGATCAGTCAGGTCGAAACGTGTCGTTACGCTGCCCTGATAGGCATCCTCGAGACTGACTAAATCAATATTCAGTACATAAGAAATTTCGGATACGCGGGCCTTGCGCGCTATGGCCGCTGATTCGCTTAACTGATCCAGAGCGGGACGAACAAAGGCGTCATCGAGCATCGCTGTGGAAGCCGGCTGCTCGTCACAGCTCGCAAGAAATAGTGTAAGAGAGAGTGTTGCTAGAGAGGTAATTCGGTGCATTAAGATGTCCTGATTTCGGCAGATTGCTAGCTTAGATCATCGCTATAAGTGAGTACAAGGGTTTTGGGCTATTGTGCTGGGGGTGTTATTCTTGATAATGAAGGGTAAATTTAGCCGAAAAATTTTACTGTGAACCGAGTAGCCATATCGATGAGAACAAATAACTCGAACAAGCCAACTACCCTGTTATTGTTGCTGAGCGCGGTATTCTCTGTTTTTTTGCCGCTGTCCCTAAATGGACAGAACATCGCTATTAGCCACTGCCAGGGAAGCTGTCCTGATTATATCTCGGGCCTCGCGGCTACTCGGTCTAATGTTGTCGTCCACAATCTCTATGCCGCCGGCCTCAATGGGGATACAGGAATGGCAGACTGGGTGGCCTATCGATTAACGAAGGAAGCGATCGGTGTCGCCTCTTTACTACCACGTTTCTGGCAGCCCGATGAACTGGTTCGTTTGTCCGGCATCGAAGAGCTCGCGGAAGCCGAGGCACTGGGCTTCTCGCTTGCGGAAATCAGCAGTGGCAACAATCCCTATGGCGGCCTCAATGAGCCGGCCGGCGATCCCGAAGAACGCGCTAGACTCGCGCCTATGACCAGCTTTGCGCAGACGCCGTATTGGTCTGAACTCAACAATCTTAGCAATATGGTACCGATGCCCGCGCTGCTGCGTCGCGGACCATGGCTGCAGCTGGAACAGACACTTAATCGCATCGTGACTAGTGAGAACGATCTTGGTGTCATCACCGGGCCTCTCTATTTAATCGATCAACCCTTGAGCGCTTCGGTCAACAGTGCGGATCTGAATCCGGCGGCGTACTTCAAGGTAGTTGTCGCAGAAAGCGGCTTCGCTGCCTTTGTCTTTCCTCAGGACCTGTCCCAGACAGACCGTTTCTGCGAATACCAGGCAGATATCGACCAGATCGAGTTAATGAGTAGTTTGGACCTCTTTCCAGAGAGTAGTGCGCGCTCCTCTTCGAAGCTATTGAAGGCGCTAGGCTGCCCCTAGGCCCCCTCATCCGCTAACTAGCCCTAGTTTCAGTGCTTCTAGCTACATTTTGTCGTTATTTATGAATTGTGCTGCTCTGGGGAATGAGCTACCTTTTAGCTATCGGGAATAAGTTACCCGCGGAGCTTTCATGAAAAAAACAATAATAGCGTGTCAAAGTCTAGCCGTACTGGCGTTAGGCTGTATGTTCTCTATAGTGGCTTTAGCTGCAGATGGCTATGTCGTTCCTCGCACAGAGTGGGGTCAGCCCGACCTACAGGGAGTATGGAATTTCTCGTCCAATACACCGATGCAGCGACCATCGCGATACGGTGATCGTCAATTCCTTACACCGGAGGAGGTGCGGGCGGTTGCAGAGCAACGGGCTGCCAGAGATGCATCAAATGATGGCGCGATCGCGGTCGAGGGGGTCGATGGCTCCTACAACGATTTCTGGGTTGAGAATGCGGGAATCGGTGGCGATGTACGCACCTCGCATATTGTCTACCCGAGCGATGGCAGGCTTCCGGCGCTGGTCGAGGGTGCGATAGCTAACCAGGGCGTATACGGAGGCGATACAACGGGTGAATCGCGTCCGGTACGTATCTCTGCCGGAGGCATAGGCACAGATGGCCCCGAAGATCGCGGCCTTTCAGAGCGTTGTCTCATAGGTTTCAATGCTGGCCCGCCGTTTATTCCCAGCCTGTACAACAATAATGTGCAGATTTTTCAGAGTAAGGATACCGCTGTCATCTTGACCGAGATGATTCACGATGCCCGCGTTGTTCCTCTGGTGGACGCGCCAGGCGAATTGGCTTCACTTAATGATGATGTGCGATTGTGGATGGGAGACTCTCGTGGTTATTGGGAGGGTGACACGCTGGTTGTGCAGACGCGCAATTTTAATGGTCTGTCTTCTAGCTTCGGTCAGGCTGGAACGTCTGCAGATAAGGTGCTCACAGAGCGTTTTACTCGTGTCGGCCCCTATACTGTAGATTATGAATTCACCGTCGACGATCCAGCGACATTTACTGACAAATTTACCGCCATTATTCCGATGACGAAGGTAGCGGGCTTGCTCTACGAGTATGCATGCCATGAGGGAAATTACGGCATGGTAAATATTCTTCGCGGGGCGAGAGTGCAGGACGCCTTAGCCGAGTCCGAAGCACAGTAATTTTTAGTTCGCTGTTCGATTAATGGGGCCTTGGGTGTTAACTACTCAGGCCCCATTCTTATATGAACTGTGAGAAGCAATTACTCATCTAAAAGAGGATGTTATGAAGATAATCAAGAGAACAATCATTGTGGTGTTCTGCTTGTTGTTGATTCCTGTCGCGGCGATTGCTACCGCTGGCGCGAAGCAGCGATTCGAAGACGGTCCAAATCGCGTCTTCTCTGGCGGCCCACTTGTAGCGGGTGAGCTGCATTCGGGCCCGGATCCTGACTGGAGTTTTGTTAGTGATATTCCAACGATAGAAATGCAGCTGTTAGATCCCGCCCAGTCGCGACGAATCTGGATCGCCGAATACGAGAACAAGATATATGTCTGGTCAGGTTATATGGGAAACCCAATTGGTCGTCTTTGGAAGCAGTGGCCTATTCAAGCCGAACGCGATGGGCGCGCCGTAATTCGCATCAATGGTATCCGTTACGAGCGCCAGCTCAAACGCCTTCGCACTGGTGATGTGCTCGATGGATTGACCGCTGCAATAACTGCCAAGTATCCATCGGCGACCACTCGTGCAGCAGTCGAAGCAGGAGATGTGTGGGTGTTCGAGGCTGCACCGCGTAGCTAGTGTCGCTCCTTAATTAAAGGGTTTGAATCATGAAAAACTTCTATATTTTTACTGCTGTAGCGGTCGTTGCTACCATCCTTGCCGTACTTTTTGTACCAGGTGTGGATGACTACGTGGAGAGAACCTTTCAGGTCTATCTAGGCCGAGCGGCGCGTTAACAATACAAGCAACGAACTATAAAAATGGTATCAATGCATGCAATTGATACCATTTTTTTTAGCATTAAAAAAAGGCTGAATTCACTAGAACTATTTTACAGTCTTAGTGGTTCAGCCAAGGAGAGTCGGTTGTTTGCTAGATTAGCGCTTACCGCCTAGTTTCCCGCTAGAAGGTTGGTGCTAATCAGGTCATAGTTAATATTGGCGTTGTCGTCTCTCTTGTTTAGCGTTAGCGCCATCTCGAGATCGACATTCGCGCCAGCAGTATCACCGATCATGGCCTTCGCCACTGCCAGGTTGGAGTAGATCGCCGCTAGCGCGATCTTCTCTTTTTCGATAGAAAGCTCTGAAGAATATTCCGCCTTATCAAGAGCGCTGCTACAGCTGGCGATAGCAGAATCGAATTCCTCCAGCATAATTTGAGCGACACAGAGATTGTTAGCTTCAAAATAGTCCATGTTCTTGACGCTGCGCGATGCAAAGGTTGCTTCTGCCGCAGTGATGTCTTCAGCCATAAGTGCCTTGAAACCTAGCGTCTCGCTGAACGCAGTTAAGTGATAGTCAGCAAATGCGCTAGTAGTAGCTAACGAAGATGCAAGAGTGATGGCAGCAAGTGTGAGTCTTGAATGTTTGAAAGATTTCATGGTTGTTCCTTTGTAAAATCGTTTAATGGTTAGTTAGGTTTTAGAATCGAAAAACACACTGGCTGAAATTTATTTGTGCTTAGGTATTTTTGCTGACATTACTAACGCAACTCTTTAGGAGTAAATGCAGTTAGTTTTGTGTGCCGCCTGTTTCTCGATTTGTGTCTATAGTAAGGATCGCTGCCTGCGCTGACAAAGTATGCTTCCTAATGTAACGCGTGAATATTTCTCACCTATCTGATCCAAACCATCTTTCCTCGCTCATCTTTCTCAAACTTTCAATTCTCAACCTTCATCTACTGATTGAATGTGTCGATTAGCCAATGCCAGAAAGTCAGTGCTACTCTTTTATTGCTGTTACCGTTGAGCACTAACCAATAATAGTCCTCGGTTACAAGATGCGAATCATGCAAGGCAACCAGTGATCCTGAGTCGAACCAATCCTGGCTAACCGGGAGCGGCATCAACGCAATGCCCACGCTCTGTTCTGCGGCCCTGGATAGGGCGAACATACTGTCGACGTAGATTATTTTCTTGAGCCGCAGATCCGCGATCCCAGCATTTTCTGCCCACTGATTCCAGGCATCGGGTCTAGCCTTGTGTAATAGAATTGTCGCTCTCCTGATAGCAGCTAACTCTTTAATGCCTTCGTGCTCCCATTTTTCCTTCTGTGCCAGACTGCAGGCAGGTACATAGCGTATAGGAAATAGCTTTGCGACCTTTATCGCCTTCGGTGTCTTGCGCGAGAGGACAATATTGATATCAGCGGCTGGATTATGATCATCCGTAATTCCCAGGCCTTCTATCTGTAGATCAATACTTGGGTGGGCATCGGAAAATCGGCTCATGCGTGGCATGAGTAGTTCGCTTGCGAAGAACTCGGGCATCTGAACCAGCAGAGGGTGACGCGTCGCTTGCTTGCGAATTTTATTAGTGGCCTCATCGATCGCCCTTAGATAGTGGTTGATTTCACCATACAGAACCGATCCATCGTGGGTTAGGCTTATGCGCCGAGTCATGCGCTTGAACAGCTTTGTGCCAAGCTCCTCTTCCAGGTCGCTGATCTGATGGCTCACGGCGCTGGGAGTTAGTGATAACTCATTGGCTGCTTTTTTGAAACTAAGGTGCTGGGCCGCGCTACAAAATGTACGCAGTCCTCGGTGATGGGTTTGCATTGGGTATAAATCCTTAATGGGCTTCCGTGAATGGATTCGAGAGATTGACAGTCCGTGGAGATCAATCGAAGTCGTGATTCCATTGGCAACTGATTCGTTTTTTGCAATCCTTGTGCCAATACAATTATTAGTTGAAAAAGGTATGACAGTCGTGACATGAGCCATGGAAGACCACGCCTGGGAACTGTGCAAGCCACTAAAACAAGCCCGTCATCCTATGGTAGGGAAATTTTATATCTCCTAGAAGTGACTGGGAACGAGCTGGAGTAAGAGCTGCAGCGAGGAAGTTTTGTGCACAATCGAGTGCCTGCGCACCAAGCTAGAGCAGCTCGGGTTTAGCAGGAGCTATTTCCCTTATTCTTTGTGTGACTATTGCCAGATGAAATTCTGTTGTAATCTTGCCTCTGAGTCTTCTTAAAAACCGGATCTGCCTAGTACTGCATATGAAAAAATTATTCCTTGTTCTAATAAGCTGTGGACTTAGTCTTGGCCAAACTGTCTACAGTGCTGAAATTAGCTGTAGCAGTCTTTTTGATGCTGAGGGCGACATGCTCGTGGCATTACAGCGGGAAATTGGAGAGAATGAATTATTGCAGATCGATATCGATAGTGAGGAAGTCTGCACGCTAGAGCGCAGCTCTGTCGACCTCAAGGCGCAGACAAGCACCGCCTTTCATGTCAACTCTGAACTGTCCGAGCTCGCCATTGCGGCGAATGTGGAGGGCTTGGATACATGGCTAAGAGTCGACAGTGGCTACAGAGAGTTTATGCTGCTAGACAGGGTGACCAGTGAATCTTTAGGCCTCACCGATGCAGAGTTTCTCGGTGATAATTCTTTGCTTGAGGCGTCGGATTTCTTCATCGAATATGTATCTATAGAGCTAGGCGCACTGAAGCTGCGCAGTGTAGAGACAAATATTCCCCACCTGGAAGTACCCTATGATCATTACGCAGGCAGAGGAGAGATGCTTACGACCTCCAATCCGGAGTCAGAGTTCTTAACTGTGGGTACGATTGGAGAGGCGCTGCTTGAAGACTTTATTATTACGCTGGATACTGTGAATAAGCGAATGTATATGACGGAAGCAGAATAATTGCTTATGCTGTCTGTCGACTTTTTACCTCTGAACTAGCAATTCCCTACTAACAAACCGAAATTAATCAAAGAAAAGGAAACACTCATGAAACGTACTATTTTGTCATTATTCGCAGCAATCGGCTTTATTGCCACTGCGGCCCAGGCGCAGCCCGAATATGTCGCTATCGAGATGGAGATCGACGTTAACAAGCCTGCCGCCGAGGTGTGGTCCAAGGTTGGTGGTTATTGCGATATCAGCGAATGGCTTAATCTACCCTGCGAGATTACTTCGGGCGACGGCGCTCTAGGCACGGTGCGCTCCTTATTGGGTGGCAGGGTCATCGAGATTCTCGTCGCAGAGACTGAGTTGTCTTACGGTTATACCCAGCCAGTACCGGAAGAAGGGTTCTACAATCAATACCATGGCTTTCTTGAAGCGCGACCTTCGGGTGCGAACAGCACTAAGTTGCTTTACACCTTGATGCTGGATGTTTCAAATTATGAGACTCAAGCCGAAAAAGATGCGGATGTCGCGAGAAGACGCAGCATGTTCGAAGGTGCTCTCGCTGCTATGAAGGAAATGGCCGAGTAGTAGCCAGTTGGAAATTGCAATACGCCTATAGCCTTCGCTTATTGCCTAGTAGCAAAAAAGAGGCGGTGAGGATTAACTTCTCACCGCCTCTTTTTGATTTTGCGTTTTAGTTCTATAGCTCTTTTATGACTACCTTGCGGAAGCGTAGTGCGCCACGCCCCCATTGCAAGCCGATCGGCCCGCTGGCAAGAAGATCATCACGGACATCTACCGTTTTCTTGTTATTCAGTTCTACCACCAGATGGTCGCCGTCTAAGGTGATAACGAAAACATTCCATTTCCCCCCAACCAGGGGTCTCGGCTCATCAATCGGAGCGATGTGCACTATTGCGCCGGTGCCAAAGGAGGGATCGGGGCGCTGATCGAATACATTCGCCTCGTAGCAGGTGCGATCGGTGATTCGATTGGCGTCTGCGCAGCGCATATAAATACCGCTGTTTGCATCTTCGCTGGCCCAGAACTCGACGCGTAGCGAGAAATTGCTATAGTTCTCCTTGCTTACCAACCAGGAAGCACCGCTGCCTTCAGTTGCCTGAATAGCATTGTCTTTAGCGGTCCAGTTTGCATCGCCGACAATATTGAAATTTTCCATTCCCTCGGTACCATCGATAAGCGTGACCCAGTCATTGTCCGCTGCTTGCAAAAATGACGTTGCCAACATGGCAGAAAGGGCGAAAAAGGAAAGGCTTAGGTATTTCGATATTTTGTGAACTGATCGCATTGTCTGTTTCTCCTTGTAGATGTTTTCATATCCCACTTGTAAGTAGAGACTAAGAGTTCTAGTTCATAAAAGCTATGCCTGTCCAGTTTTATTACGCCAAGACAGTCAGGGATCCCTCTAATAGCAGCGCGAGAAAAATTCCAGAGAATAACAAAAACGATTCGATTGCGAGTCTAGGTAGATTCATCAGATAGTCCTGATATTTAGATTTGGGAGATTATCCAGTTTTGATGTGATTTTGGACAGGAAAGGTGTTTTTTTCAAAATTGACTCACACCAATTCAAAGATACTGGGAGCAGCCAGGGTCATAAAAACGAAGAAACTAAATGCCTCCAACATATGCCAGTTGCGTGCTTTAAAGTTGATTTCGTGAACCTCATTGGTTCGCAATGATAAGAGAAATGAAAAGACATATAAAAAAGAGCCATATAAGAGGGTATAGCATGCATATGCGGTAATCTCTAAGTATGCATGCGGCTCTATATAATCATAGTTAGGTGATTGCCCAAAATTACCATAAAGGGTAACGACTGTGACAATAATGCCCATTACAATCGACGCCAATGAAGCGTCCGCGAAGTTTTCTGCAAGACCAGTTTCTTTCCTGGCTAGATTAAAAGCGATTACTAAACCCGCAGTTAAAATTGCTGGGGGGAGGCTTATAGCGCCACGGACTCCAGTGCCCGTTGAGAGCGCGAGCCAAACAGCCAAGTAGAATATAAAAAGGACGAGATAAAAGCTCTTTGAGGTTATTGGGAGCCTGATGCAGGTCATCTCTTTCTTATCTGTTAGAACAAAGCCCAGGACAGACATTAAGAATCCATAAAAGACGGTTAACAACATGTAATATGTAGAAACGCCGATACTTGTTTTGCTAAGTTCAACTCCTGTATCGGACATTGTTTCGAATACGGATACTAGGCCGACTGCTGTACCTAAAATTCCGATTGGCATTCCCAAATTAAGAAAAGTCTCCGATATAGGAAAGCTATTCATTCTTTCTAATATTTCAGCAATTAACAGAGGGATGAGGATAACAAAAATAATCCCACCAGAATCGAGCAGAAGGTCTTGCTCTGGTGCTGAGAAAAACGGCAAGCCGATGACAAATAACGCGAATAATCTGTCTCGAAAATAGCCCTTCCATAATTTCTGGGATTTAGAAGTCACTTCCATCTTAATTATCCGATGAATTACTGGCTCTCGCCTTGCGATAGGTATCTTTTGCTATTTGTCTCGCTTCTTCAACCTTTCTAGGCACATTCGGTCTTGGCGGCACCATCCAGCCAGATTTGTGCATTTCTTTGTCTGATTTAGTGTCGTCAGTCATGTCGTATGCGTCCCATCATAAAATTCACTTTTTTTCAAAATCGGCTCAAGCAAGACTGGGAAGATACTATAACTATTCAAGTAGGCGAATCGGCCTCCCGCCCCAAGTATATCAAGGCGGGGCCTATATAAAACCGGGGGGGGCTAAACTGGTCAAAAAGTGACCAAAATTGGCGGCAGTGGCGGGTTTTTGGTGGGACAGTTGGTGGGATATACGCTAGATGTCTCTAAAAGGCCCGTATTTACTGAGCTATAAGTGTCTGCCGGGGACCTCTACTATAAGCAAATGCCCGCGTGCAATCACGCTGGCCAATAGCAGCTCAATCACAAATCCGTCTCTCAGCCAGTGCTGAGACAGGGATTTCTGAGCCTGCTCAAGTAGAATAAGAAGTCTGCTAAGTTCGTCTTGTTTTGGTTGCTCTATTGATTCCATCGGCGGATATTAAAAGCGCGTGGGTCAATTTTCAGCAGAAGTTTGCTAATCTGTGGCTCCTGAAAGCGAATCTGGTCACAGCCCCTAAAATCAGGTCAATTAGCCGTTGCGGATCAGTCTATAAGAATTAGAAGGAATCAATCATGCAAGCCCTCACCCTCTCCCACCGCGCATTGCAACAGCTTCCCAGTGCAGTTTTAACAAGTTTGCTGCTGACCACTCCGGCGGCCCTGGCCCAATCTCAAGGGCAGGCACTATTGGAAAACTACACCCCGGTCACTCTTGAAGAGCTGGCAAATCCGCCTGCCAGCGACTGGCTTATGTGGAGGGGAACGCCGAATCATTGGGCCTACAGCCCGCTGGATCAGATAAACAGGGATAACGTGGATAGCCTGCGACTGGCTTGGTCCTGGACCATGGAGCCGGGAAAGCAGGAAACTACCCCGCTGGTGCACGATGGCATCATGTTTCTGCCCCAGGCCTGTGACTTCATAGAGGCCGTGGATGCTACCGACGGCACGCCCCTGTGGGAATATCGCCGTCCAACAGTAGATCACGTGGCGCCGCTGTCTTGTGCGAACCGCAACGGCACCCTCTACAAGGATCAATTGCTCATTGCGACTCGTGATGCCTATATAGTCTCCCTAAACGCTACTAGCGGTGAAGTCACCTGGGAAAAAGAGATCGGTGATTGGACGGTTGGGCAGCATTATTCGGGAGGCCCGCAGGTTTTTAATGGCAAGGTAATAACGGGCATGTCCGGTTGCTACTATATTAATACCAGCTGTTGGATTACCGCTCACGATGCCGACACAGGCGAAGAGCTCTGGCGAACCAATACCGTGCCTAAAATCGGCGAACCTAACTGGGAGAGTTGGGGAGACTTGCCAAACGAACAACGCCGTGGCGGTTCCGCCTGGATGCCGGCCAGCTTCGATGCCGAACTCAATCTAATCTTTATCGGCGTAGCGGTGCCTATCCCCTGGGGAGAAGTCCAGCGCGGTACTAGAGGTGGCGATGTTTTGTATACGAATTCCACCCTGGCGCTTAATGCTGATACCGGCGAGATCGACTGGTATTTCCAATATATTCCGGGTGGCAATTGGGATCAGGATCATCCCTTCGAGCGCCTTATCGTCGAGACAGAAGTCACACCCGATGCCGATGCCGTGTCTTGGATGAATCCTAATATTGCATCCAGTGAGCGCAGGAAAGTCATTACCGGCATCCCAGGCAAGCCTGGAATCGTCTGGACCCTGGATGCCGCCACAGGCGAATTCCTCTGGGCAACCGAGACTAATTTTCAGAACGTGATTGTCGGCGTAGACGTTGAGGGCCGTAAGGGCATTACCAATCCCGAGATAAATATTACGGAGATAGGCCAGCAGAAGCTGGTGTGCCCTACTACTCAGGGTGGCATCAACTGGAACTCCGTAGGCTACAGCCCACAGACCAATTCATTGTATACACCAACCAACAATACCTGCATGAACTTTGCGCTAAGGCCTGTGGAGCCAACCGTAGGTCTGCATCATGCCTCCGCCAGAAGCAGTGCAGAAATAGGGCCCGAAGACACCGGTCAGGTAGGGCAGTTCACCTCGATAGACGTAGCAACCGGTGAGACACGCTGGACCTATAGGCAGCGCGCGGGAATAGGCGGTTCGGTGCTAACTACCGGGGGTGGGCTGGTGTTTGTCTCGGACGATGCCAGACGCTTCCGCGCCTTCGATGCCGATAGTGGCGACATCCTCTGGGAACAGATTCTGAACTCGGCCGCCGGAGGTTTCCCGGTTAGTTATAGTGTCGATGGCGTGCAGTACATCGCGATAGCTGCGGGCGAGGGAGTTAACTACAGAAGACACACGCCGGAGATTCGCCAGCGCGGCGGTGGCAACACCTTGTATGTTTTCCGCCTGCCATAGGGGCAGGGAACAAGGAAATAGAATTGGAGCGGGCGACGAGGGTCGAACTCGCGACAACTAGCTTGGGAAGCTAGTACTCTACCAACTGAGTTACGCCCGCTAAGGTTTTATCTTAAGCAGTTTGATTTTGCGCTAAAAAGCTTGGAATAGGAATACAGAAAGAGTGCTCTGTCCTAGTTATTAGGAGTAATCATGAAAAACAATAAGATCGTAAAGTGGTCACTAGCCGGTTTAGGCGTATTATTTTTGGCCTATGTGGGTTCTATCGTCTGGTTTGAGGCGCAGCTGGGTATGAATCAACCGCAGGGTAGCACCTCAATAGTGATAGCAACTTTCAACGACGACAACGAACGCCACGAACGGGTGGTACGGCTTGAACGGATCGATGGTCAGAACTACATCGCTGCGAATCATTGGCCTCGAGCCTGGTATAAGCAGGCGCTAGGCAATCCAAACGTAGAAGTAAAAATGCCCGGTAATGATTCATTCGCGTCCTACCTTGCAGTTCCGCTAGAAGGCGCTGAAGAAGAACACATTAGAGAAATCTATAGTTTCGGTTTCGAGTTCAGGTTTCGCACTGGCTTTCCGCCGCGCTATTTCCTGCGACTCGACCCTCGCGGCTGAGCGAATTTGATTTACCCACTGAAGCACAAGGAACAGAAGTATGTTGTACCGTTTAGGAGAGAGTAGAGTTGATATTGCGGGCGAAGACTATTTTGTCGCCGACAGTGCAGACGTAATCGGAAACGTGCGACTGGAAAACAATGTCAGCGTTTGGTTCAACGCAGTCATACGCGGGGACAATGACCCTATCATCATTGGCGAGAACAGCAATGTGCAAGATTGTTCCGTTCTGCACACAGACGTAGGATCTCCGCTAACGATAGGCAGAAATGTCACCATCGGCCATAAGGTAATGTTGCACGGCTGTACTATCGGCGATAACACCCTGATCGGTATTAATGCCGTCGTGCTCAATGGCGCGAAGATCGGCAAGAATTGTTTAATAGGAGCTAACAGTCTGGTAACTGAGGGCAAAGAAATTCCGGATGGATCGCTGGTGATGGGTTCTCCGGCCAAGGTTGTTAAGACTCTGACTGAGCAGCAGCAGGCACAACTTGAAAAAAGTGCCGAAGTCTATGTCGCAAAATCCAAGCAATTTAAGAAAGATTTACACAAGGATATTCGCTGATTGCCTGGGCCTATGTGCTCGGCTATCACACCGCACGTGAGTGCGCATTAGATTAACTACAACAAAGAGATCAAACCCATGAAGAAAAATACATCATGCCGTAAGCCGATTCGACTGACATTGCTCGCGCTTGTACTACTGCCGCTAGTGGCCGTCGCTCAGGATTTTAACGAAATCGAAATCACCACCACCCCAGTGCGCGATGGTATCTATATGCTTCAAGGCAGTGGGGGGAACATCGGTGTGTCTATAGGTGATGACGGCGTTATCATCGTTGACGATCAGTTTGGCCCGTTGACCATGAAGATTCAGGCGGCTATCGCCGAGCTCTCGGACAAGCCGGTGACTTTCGTTATGAATTCCCATTTTCATTACGATCATACAGACGGCAATACCAACTTCGGCAGGGCCGGTGCCTATATAGTCGCGCAGGACAATGCGCGTAAGCGCATGGAGAGCACTCAGGTTCTCTCCGGCAGTGGTCGCGTGCAGGAAGCCTATGAGGCAGTGGGTCTACCTAAGATCACCTTCGAGGAACAAATGCGTTTCTACCTCAATGGTAATGCGGTAGACATCATCAACACCGGTAACGGTCACACCGATGGCGATGCGCAGGTATTCTTCCGCGAATCCAACGTCATCCACACCGGTGATATGTTTGTGCGCTACGGACTGCCCTTCATCGATAGAGACAATGGTGGCACTGCCGACGGTATGATTGACGCACTGATGAACATCGCTGGCCTGATTAATGAGAGTACTATAATTATTCCCGGTCATGGTCAGCTTGCGACCCGAGATGATCTATTAGAGTTTCGTAATATGCTGGTTGTGATACGTGGCAATCTGGTTCGTGCGAAGGTGCAGGGCTTGTCTGTCGACGAAATGCTGGCGAGTGAGCCGGCAGACGGTTTCGCTCCGGCGAATGAGAACACAGAAGGATGGTTGCGGCAGGCTTACGCAGAATACTCTGACTAGTGCGTTATGAAGCTAAGCAGTTCGATCGGTCTTTCAGCAACATGGTTGCGGAAGGTATTTCATGGGAGAAAAATGATGAGAATTACTTATACGGTGTTAGCGCTCAGTCTTTTCAGTGTTGGTGCGACTGCTCAAGAATACTCAGTGCCCAAAACAGAATGGGGTGTGCCTAATTTTCACGGTGTCTGGAAACACGCCACTATCATGCCATTCGAGAGGCCTGTCGATCTGGGTGAGAAGCGAGCTTATACCGAAGAAGAAGCTCTGGTTCTGGAAGGTGCGGTACAGCAGAAATTCGAAGCGGCTAATGAGCCATTGAGTCCCGACCGGGCGCCACCAGAAGTGGGTGAGGCTCTACCTTCCCTTGGTAACTATGACTTATTCTGGCGAGAGGATGCTAAATTCATACCGACTATCGATGGTGAATTTCGTACCTCTGCAATTACCGATCCGGCGAATGGGCGCATGCCTGAACGCGTGGCTGGCTTCAATGAGCGCATGGCGGCGCGAGGTAGCCGGGGTAGAAACAGCGACGGTCCGGAGGGGCGTGGCTTGGGCGAGCGTTGTCTTCTGAATGGCAACTTTGGCAGCCCGGTAATGCGACCGAGTATCTACAATAGCCTGCTCACGTTCAATCAGTCACCGGGTTACATTAGCATTACCACCGAGATGGCCCACGATACCCGCATTGTTAAGATTACTGACGAACACAATCCGGCAGCGGCTGCACACAGAAAATGGATGGGAAGTTCAATAGGGCGTTGGGAAGGCGAGACCTTGGTGGTTGAAACCAAGCACTATAACAACTGGCAGACACTGTACGGTGTGCCTACAGAGAATCTCACGGTCATCGAGACCTTCCGCCGGGATTCAAATAACAAGATGATCTATGGCTTTACCGTGGATGACCCAACTGTGTTTAGTGCGCAGTTTTCCGGTGAATACGCCTTATCGAGGATTGACGAGAACATCTATGAGTATGCCTGTCATGAGGGAAACTATGGCATGGTCGGTATTCTGGGTGGGGCACGACGCCTGGAGCAGCTTGGACTGGAGCCATAGCGTCTAAGTCTTGACCTAATCACTTATCTGGCTCGATTCGAAAAATCAAAACCGCAAGCGCAGTGCATTGCTAACCACCGACACCGAACTCAGGCTCATGGCGACGGCTGCGACCATGGGTGAGAGCAGCAGACCGAATACGGGGAATAAAATTCCCGCTGCGATCGGCACACCTAGACTGTTGTAGAGAAAGGCGAAGGTCAGATTCTGGCGCATATTGGCAACGGTTTGTTCCGATATGAGTCGGGCCTGAGCAATACCCCGCAGGTCGCCTTTTACCAGTGTTACCGGGGCGCTGCTCATGGCGACATCGGTGCCGGTGCCCATGGCGATACCCACCGTTGCCTTGGCAAGGGCAGGTGCGTCGTTGATACCGTCGCCGGCCATAGCAACCTTATGACCCTGGCTCTGTAGCTGCTCTATCAGTGCCAGTTTCTTGGCTGGGGTGACCTCGGCGTGCACCTCCTCAATACCTAATTCCTTTGCTACCGCGAGTGCGGTGAGCTCGCCATCGCCGGTAGCCATGATCAGACGAAGGCCGCTGTCCCGAAGTTCTTGCAGTGCTATGGGGGTCGACTCCTTAATAGGGTCGGCTACCGTTAAGAGACCGAGCAGCGTTTGCTCCATCGCGAGGAAGACTACACTGGCGCCACCGCGCCGCAGGTCATCGGCTTGATTAGCAAAGTCCTTCATTTCCACGCCTAATTGTCGCATTAAAGCCGTGTTGCCTAGTGCGAGTTGATGCGTGTTGCCCTCATCTGAGAGAAGCGTAGCCGTTACGCCGATGCCGGAGGCGGAATCGAAATTACTCACGGCCTCTAGTTGAAGTTGTTGCGCGCGTGCAGACTCGACGATGGCTTTGGCAAGCGGATGTTCGCTGCTCTGATCGATGCTGGCAGCGAGGCGCAGAACTTCTTCCTCTGAGTGATCGGCTAGCGCTATGGTCTTTAGCAGGCTGGGGCGACCAAGAGTAAGAGTGCCGGTTTTGTCTACTACTAGAATATCGACTTCACGCAGCTGTTCGATTGCGGCCGCATCGCGAAACAGGATGCCCTTGCTGGCGGCCCTTCCGGTTGCCACCATGATGGACATGGGGGTGGCGAGCCCTAGCGCACAGGGGCAGGCGATGATTAACACGGAGACCGCATTGATTAGGCCATAGACCCAACTGGGCTGCGGGCCTAGCAGGCCCCATATAATAAGAGTAAGGACGGCGATTGAGACTACTGTTACGACGAAGTAACCCGCCACGATATCGGCCAGACGTTGTAGTGGTGCGCGGGAACGCTGCGCCTGAGCAACCAGGTTAACAATCTGCGCCAATGTTGATTCGGCACCTACGTGTTTGGCGACGATGATCAAACTTCCACTGGTGTTCATAGTCGCGCCTATGACTTTGTCACCGGGGTGTTTGCTTACCGGTAAAGGTTCGCCGGTGAGCATTGATTCATCTATAGAGCTGTTTCCTTCTACTACATCACCATCCACCGGAATCGTCTCGCCAGGGGTTACGCGAAGACGATCACCCAGTTGTATAGTTTCAATTGGCACATCACTCTCGCCGCCGTCGTCATCGATGCGCCTAGCTGTCTTCGGTGCCAGCTGCAGCAGAGCCTTAATCGCGGATGAAGTTTGGGCTCTGGCCTTGAGTTCAAATATCTGCCCGACCAATGTCAGAGAGATGATGACAGCTGCCGCTTCAAAATAGACTCCGACTCGCCCATTCACAACAAACGATTCGGGGAAGAGTTGTGGCGCAAGCGTTGCCACCACACTGTAGGTGAACGCGGCCGAGGTGCCGAGACCGATTAGTGTCCACATATTGGGGCTGCGATTTACGATTGATTGTACACCGCGCTCCAGAAATGGCCGGCCCGCCCAGAGCACTACCGGCACTGCCAGCATCAGTTCGATCCAGTTCTGCCAGTGAGCCGGCACCCATTCGCGACCGTGACCGAACATGGCCAAGATAAAAACGGCGAAGGAGAACGGCAGTGTCCACCAGAAGCGACGGCTGAAATCAGTCAGCTCGGGGTTGCCGTCGTCTTCTAGGCTAGGCATCTCCGTTTCAAGCGCCATGCCGCACTTGGGGCAGGTGCCGGGGCCCAGCTGGCGTACCTCCGGGTCCATGGGGCAGGTGTACCAGGCGCCTGGATCCGCCGGTTCTGGTTCGCGCGGTTCCAGGTACTTGATAGGGTCAGATTCAAACTTACTGCCACAGCCAGCGCAGCAGAAATAGTAATCCACGCCAGCATGGTGAACATGGTGTTGAGAGTCGGCGGAGACGCTCATGCCGCAGACCGGGTCTTTGAGTTCGTTTGGCTGTTGCTGCTCGTCTTCGTGATGACTCACTCTCTGTCTCCCTGTGCCGTGTTGCAGTGGATATGCTAATCTACTCTCGAACCCAGTATAAACCCTAGAGTCTACTCTAAGGTCAATCGATTTATAAGCAACAAAAAAAGGGGTAGTAGGGATTTAATTTAAATCCCTACTACCCCTTTTTAATTTTCTGTTGCGCTACTTCTGCGGGCAGATCAGGAACTTCTCGCCGGTATGCTTTGCGTAATACTGCTTCATGATGTCTGCGTCCAAGGCTTCGCTTAGCGAGATCTCATTGGTGTAATTACTGGCAAAGCTAGTGGTGAGCTCTTGTGCCACGCGAGCACGCAAACGTCCAGCTACTTCCATTCCGGCTTTGGCAAGAAAATTTGGTAGCAACCAACCACCGACTCCCCAAGCCATGCCATAGCCTCGGTTCAATGTGGTAGGTGAGGTGTCGAGCCCGCCATACAGGTAAACCTGTTTGTGCTTGACCGAACCATAGATGCTATAAGCGCCGGGCGTTCTGGCGGCGGCAGCTTCCATGCAGGACAGTATGTTTGATGCGAGCATTCCGCCACCGGTTGCATCGAAGGCTAAAGTCGCGCCGGTTTCATGGATAGCATCGGTCAGATCGGCCATAAAATTATCGGCACTGCTGTTGATCACATATTTAGCGCCCATAGCTTTGAGTAGCGCGACTTGCTCGTCTTTACGCACAATATTGACGAGGTCTATACCCTCCGCCTGACAGATTCGGTTTAGCATCTGGCCGAGATTCGATGCCGCGGCGGTATGCACCAGTGCGGTATGGTTTTCCATCCTCATTGTCTCTATCATCGACAATACCGTCATCGGATTCACGAAGCTAGACGCGCCATCTTTGGCTGTATGGCCCTCTAACAGAGGTAGGCAGGAGGCAGCTTCTATACAGCGATATTGCCCGTACATCTGGCCTCCCGCTATCGCAACAATTTTGCCATCGAGACTCTTGGCAGCATCACTGTCGCCAGTCGCGACTACCGTGCCCGCACCTTCGTTACCCACTGCCAGCGCCTGACCCACACGCGCCTTCATTATCCTCATGCCCTGCTCGGAGACGGGTGCCGTGAGAACAGTATCACCGCCAGTTCCGGTAGACGTGGCGGCGCTCATATCAGTAAAGCCGAACATGACGCCTAGATCGGAGGGATTAATCGGAGTTGCTTCGACTCTGACCAGAACCTGATCGGCATTCGGCTCGGGTGTTTCCTGTTCTTTCAGCTCCAGGCGCAATTCTCCGGCTTCTGTAACGGTGGAGTGCATCTGCAGGTAGGTTGAATTCACTGACATGGTGTACCTCTAATTATGAAAACGATGAATGTTTCTTATCTCCGGTGACCGGTATCAATAAATACCCCCGGAAAGCGGCACTTAATATAGCAGCCATTGTGGTAAAACGAGACCTATTTATCGCTGCATCAGAACCTGCTCTTCGTCAGATTCACTGGATATAACTATTGCAGATGCAATTTTTGCAGTGGCCATGAGTGCGCCAAATTCCTCGTTGGGAATTGCCAGATGGGCCTTCAATAGATCGTCATTCTCCCACTTTTCGGTAAGGTGTATCTGCGCGGTGTCTTCCAGGTTTTGAGAAAATACATAGTCGATACAGCCAGCATCTTCTCTACTACGCACTGCACGATCTACCAGGGCTTGCTTCGCGTTCTCGAGTTCCTCTACTGATTCGAATTTAATGCTACCGGTAACTATTACCATCAATCTATTCCTCCTTCACTAAACGGGTATGGTTTTGAACACAATCAAACTTAGGCGTGAAGCGGATAGGGAGCAAGTGTTTTAAAGGGTGCGCAAGTGCAGTTAAGATAGAGCACACGGGTTTTCTTATAGGCAATTGCTGCAACTTGCGCCGCAGCTGATTGTCGGTCATGCTCTGACTATGAATTCTTAGAGGAGAAACAATACCATGCTCAGTCTGAATCGCTATCTTCCTGTCGCGCTAGTCTTGTCCATGTTCGCCACTACAAGCGCCTGTGCTCAGGAAAGAGCGTATATCAATCCTAATCATGCATCGCAGGCAGATGTGTCACCTTTCAGTGGTGCAGTGCTAACCGACAATACCCTGTATATATCTGGTACGCTGGGCTTGGAGGATGGTCAAGTGCCATCTGACCCTGCGGCAGAAGCACGTAATGTTATGAATGGGATTAAGGCTCAGTTAGAGGATGCTGGCATGACCATGGACGATTTGACCTATGTGCAAATCTTCTGTTCCGACCTTTCGCTGTATCAAGTCTTTAACGATGTATACCGCACCTTCTTCACGCAAGAGTTTCCTGCGCGAGCCTTTATCGGTGCTGGCAGTCTCTTATTCGATGCGCGCTTCGAGATTCAAGCCATCGCAGTCAAGCGCTAATAAGTTCTTACCTTAGGCACCCTGTTCCGAACGTTAGGCTAAAAGGCAGGGTTCTGAGGCTTTACTATTCAATCTACCAGAAGAATTCCATAATTATGTTTTACGAGCCGAAGAAGAAAAACCACGGTTTACCAAAGAATCCATTCAATAGCCTGATTGTTCCGCGACCCATAGGCTGGATAAGCTCTGCAGATAAAGAGGGTGTTCACAACCTCGCGCCATATAGCTTCTTCAATGCGGTGAGTTATAGTCCACCTACAGTCATGCTCTCTGGCGGTGTAGGATCGGCGGCGGATGGCATGAAGGATTCGATTCGAAACATCGAGGCGACGGGGGAGTTCGTCTGTAACCTGGCTACCTGGGACACGCGGGAGCAGATGAATCGGTCTTCGATGTCGGTGCCAGCGGATGTCGATGAGATTAGCCTTTCCTCTTTGACGGCGATCTCCTCCAGCATCGTCGGCGCACCAAGAATCCAAGAGGCTCCCGTGCATCTTGAATGCCACTACTTGAAAAGTGTGGACATTCCCGGCTGGACAGAAGCGGATGCCTACCGGGTGATATTCGGTGAGGTAGTAGGGATCCACATCGATGATGACTTCATCACCGATGAGGGTCTGGTCGACGTGGCTAAACTGCTGGTCATTGGAAGATTGGGCTATAACGAATACAGTCGTGTAGACAAGGATTCACTGTTCACTATGGACAGGCCCGGCTAGATGGCCACTATTTCTTAGCCTTAGTGGCATTCTGCAGCAAGGCGCCGAAAGTACCGACTGCAGGCTTTGCCGATGCTGATCTGCCGCTATTGGTTTGTGCCGGTCTGTTGTTGGGTCTGTTGCTGGTTTTGCCTTTCTCCTTCCCTTTCTCCTTTCCTCTGTCCTTTCCTGTATCTTTCCCGCTATCACTTTCCTTGTCAGCCTTCGATAGCAGTTCATCATCGAGGCGCATAGATAGGCCGATGCGTTTTCGCTGCACATCCACCTCCATGACTTTTACTTTTACGACGTCGCCTGTTTTTACTATGGTGTGTGGGTCTTTCACGAAGGTATTCGACAGGGCAGAGATGTGTACCAGCCCATCTTGATGCACACCAATATCCACGAAGGCGCCGAAGTTGGTTACGTTAGTTATCACGCCTTCCAATAGCATGCCGTCCTTAAGATCTTTCATGGACTCGATGCCGTCTTTAAATTCTGCAGTTTTGAATTCAGGCCTTGGGTCACGGCCGGGTTTTTCCAGTTCGCTCAATATGTCGGTAACCGTGGGCAGCCCGAATTTTTCATCGATAAAATCTGCAGGATTTAGCTTCATCAAGAAGCTGCGATCTCCCATCATGTCGGCAACTTTTTTCTTGCTTGCGCTGCCGATCTTTTCAACTATGCTGTAGGACTCGGGGTGTACCGCAGAGGCATCCAGTGGATTGTCACCATTAACGATGCGTAAGAAGCCTGCTGCCTGCTCGAAACTCTTTTCACCAAAGCGCGGAACTGCTTTCAGGTCGCGCCGATTCCTAAACTCGCCATGCTGGTTGCGATACTCCACAATATTTGTCGCGATTGAAGAGGACAGGCCAGAGACCTGTTTTAGCAATGCGGCCGAGGCCATGTTCACATCGACACCTACGGCATTCACGCAATCTTCGACCACCGCATTCAGGCTCTGCCCTAATTTGAATTGACTTACATCGTGTTGATACTGGCCTACGCCGATAGACTTCGGGTCTAGCTTCACCAGTTCTGCCAGTGGGTCTTGCAGGCGACGTGCAATAGAGATCGCTCCACGCACGGTCACATCCAGATCGGGAAATTCTTCTCTGGCAATGTCAGACGCAGAATACACGGAGGCGCCAGCTTCATTCACCATGGCTTTATCGAGCTTCAGATCCTTGTGTAGCTTAATAAGATCACCAGCCAGTTTGTCAGTCTCTCGCGAGGCGGTACCGTTACCAATGGCAATCAGTTCGACACCATGCTTCTTCGCCAATTTGGCCAATACAGAAATGGATTCGTCCCATTGGTTCCTCGGTTGATGAGGGTAGATGGCAGTGTCTTCCAGAAATTTTCCAGTGCGATCGACTACACACACCTTCACGCCGGTGCGCAGGCCTGGGTCGAGGCCAAGAGTAACTTTGTTGCCAGCCGGTGGTGCCAGCAGGATAGCTTTCATGTTCTCGGTGAACACACGGATGGCTTCGTCGTCTGATTGTTCGCGAAGCTGGCCCAACAGATCGGTCTCGAGCCGGTAGATGAGTTTGATGCGCCATGTCCATGTGACTACCCCGCCTAACCACGTATCCGCCGTGCGATTCTTGTTTGCTATACCGAAATGCGCGGCAATCATGCCCTCGCAGGGGTCGGTCACCCCGGATTCGACACCCGCGCTACCAATTTCTACAGATAGGAACCCCTCATTCCGCCCGCGGAAAACGGCGAGCGCGCGGTGGGAAGGAATTTTTTTTAAGCGTTCACTGTAATCGAAGTAATCACTAAACTTGGCAGCATCTGCCTTGTTCTTCTCTACGACGCTGGCGCGAATTTCGCCGTTGTCCCAAAGGTGGTTACGCAGTCTGCCCATGAGTGCGGCGTCTTCACTGAAGCGCTCCATAAGAATGTCACGGGCGCCCTCGAGAGCAGCTTTGACATCTTCGATGTCATTTTTGCGTGAGTCGTTGTCGATGTAGTTGAGGGCCTGAGTCTCAGGATCCAGATTCGGATCAGCAAATAACTCATCGGCTAAAGGTTCTAAGCCCGCCTCGATGGCAATCATGGCCTTAGTGCGACGCTTGGGTTTATAGGGAAGATACAAATCTTCCAAGATGGTCTTCGTCTCGGCGCAGCGAATTTGCTTTTCCAGTTCCGGCGTCATCTTGTCCTGCTCACTGATGCTGGTAATAATGGTCTCTACCCGTTCATCCATCTCGCGCAGATAGCGCAGACGTAATTCCAGATCACGCAATTGCAAATCATCGAGCCCGCCGGTTGCTTCCTTGCGATAGCGCGAGATGAAGGGCACGGTCGAACCCTCATCGAGTAGCGCAATCGCAGCGCTCACTTGTGGCGGTTTGACGTTTAGTTCATTGGCGATTTTTTGGGTTATTACTGGAGAGCTTGACTGGGTAGCGGGCATTGCAATCCTACGTTCCCAGTCAGGTATCACCGGGATGTTGCGTGGTTAAAGAGGGGCGTATTCTACGCTGAATTGGGTTGCTTAAACTATGGGTGAGATGAGGTCGCGGAAATTTAAATTCGCACAAATTTCGGTACAAACATTAGTCCAACACCAATGCCTGCCATTAACATCGGATCGGTGATCATATATGGGTACATCATCAGACAAAGGCCAATATAGTAGGCGACCGTGTGCTTCTGCTTCTTGCCATAGATGAAATATCCAAGCCCAACTGAGCTGAATACCAGGCTGATAAGCAGATAATTCGTGTCAAACATGAAAGGCTCTCGGATCGGTAGTGGCTAACCATAACCTGAATCAGCCTCTGGGTGTTGGCTTGGTTCTCAACTCAGCGAATGTCTAGCCTTAGTTCCAATCCGTTCCGTCATAGTAGCGTGTGCCCCTATGTCCTTTGCGGGCAACAGGCATGGTGATTCTCTCACCGGGACACTCCACTAGAATCAGAGTTCTTGGCCTGCCCGATTTAGGGTTCACGGCACCACCGGCCAACTCGCGAATTCTTAGTCGACCTCTAAGCTCATCATTGAAGATTGCGTAGACGAAATTTCCTACCTTTAATTTTGAAGGCTTGCCTGCCATGTGAAATTCAAACTCTGCGACCGAGCCATCGAACAGAGATTCTATTCCCGCTTCTCCGCGGGACGCGGGTATGGTTTTTGTAATACCAAAATTCATTGCAGACAACTTTTTTCTAACTAAATAAATCGAAGGTGCCGAAGTTGCCACCTAACAATTTGTTTGAATCAGAGTGCCCGAGCCAACCCTGTGTCATGCTTTGGTAAACTTTTCTGAAGTCGGTTGTGTAGGCTAGGTTGTCTCCCTCAGCCAATTCGGTCAGGCTTGGCAGTTCGCCATAGTGTCCGCCCTTGACTTGGTTACCCACGACAAACATAGCGTTTGCCGCGCCATGGTCTGTCCCAAGGCTCACGTTCTCTGGCACGCGTCGGCCAAACTCGGAAAAGATCATGAGTGCGACATCATCGGCACGACCGATGCGTTCAAGATCTTGAATGAACCCTGCTACGGCGTCAGAGGTATAGGTTAGTAGCCGCCGGTGTAGGTTGTTTTGAAAAACATGTGTGTCAAATGCATTGTTTCGATAGGCCACATAGTAAAGACCGGTAGGCATTCCTGCATCTAACAGAGCGACTACTTTCTGGAGATCCAGATCATTCACGCCATAGTCAATTGGTGAATCGTACTTGGTCCAGGCATCGCGAACGAGGGCCGATGCGTCATTTGCGCTGCGCGCAATGTCCAGTAGGAAGCTTCGTGATGAATTCTCAGATTCGCCAATCTCGGGCACTGCATTCAGAGCATCTTTCTCCGCAGCAAAGGCTTCACGCATAAATCGATTCGGATCATCGAAAACCACAGGAACGTGTTTTGCACTGCGTACCGCCAGAGATTGCCTAGCGGCTATGTTGACCAAATAGTTGGGTGGTGCGGAAGGGGCGATCTCATCGGCCAACTTTCCTACCCAGCCATACTCGTTGCCACTATTGGGTGCGGCTGTATGCCAGTAGGCCATAGAGGTGAAATGAGAGTAGGAAGGGTTTTCATAGCCGCAGCCGTGCACAATTGCCATCTTCCCGTCTTTGTACAGGCGTTCGAACCCTGCCATTCCAGGATTAAAGCCGAAGTGATCATCGATTACTCTGAGTTCATTCTTGGGAATCCCGATGTTAGGCCGCTGCCGGTAGTAGGCATCGTCGCCATGAGGCACTACTGTGTTTAAGCCATCGTTGCCGCCGGAGAGCTCCAAGATAACCAGGACCTTGCCGTTGGCGGCAGCTTGTGCAGCCGCAGCCTGTGCCGCTTGTGCAAACGCTGGAGGCACCATGCTTAAGGCCCCCAATCCTGCCATGCCGGTCAACATCTCTCGGCGGCTAAGTGCTTTGTTCGACCTGAACTTGTTCTTTTTCATTTCTTTTACCTCGTCTACTCAGGGTCCTAAGTCAGACTTTTCAAATTAACTTAATTGATATTCCGGTTGGCTCATAATGAGATGTAAGACAAGGCGCAGAGAATCTTCCATATAGCTTTGTGCATCTACAATGTTTGAAGTGCCCAAGTCCTGGCTCAGAAAATCGATCAACATGCTGCGCGTTTCGCTGCCCGGTTGAACTCGCATAAAGCGTGCGAGCAGATAGCTCACCGCTTCGTCCGTGGTTTCTATGTTTTGCTCTAGTATCATCTCGCTCAAATTTATCCGTGCTGTATGCCGAGGTATGGGCTTAACCCTCTCTATAGCCATCTGCCAACCCCGGAAGCTACCGTAACGGGTGTTGAATTCTTCATCGCGGTCCGCCAGCATATTCGATTCGGCCATAATCCCGCCTTCGTTCATTGAGCTAGGCTGCGTAGCGGATGTAATATCCTGACCTTGCCGAATGCGATCGGCCACACTGCGTATCTCGGCGCTACCGTTAATTCTATCCGGTGGTATAAAGTTGATGTCGGGAAACAGAACGTCCCGAGCGAAGTTTCCACGCTCAAGAAGCAGCCCCGGTGTCATCCAGCTTCTGCCTCCGGCCCAGCCAGCGACAGTGGGTGGACGGAACAATGATTGGCTAAGCGCGCCGGTTGCTCGATTAAAATCAGGCACGCCAGGTGCGTCTTTAAGACCAAGCTTGCGATAGGTTGAAACGGCCAGTTGTACCGGGCTCTTTATTTGGCTGCCCATTGAGGGAGTGCTGTAAAAATCTTTTGAAAGGAAGAGGGTTTCGAGCAGAGTCGCCACATCATAATCTGCGTCACGAAGAATAGTACCCAATTCTTTGCCTAGCGCTGGGCTTAACTCTTCACGCACGAAGAAGCGATAAATTTTGCTGGAAATGTACTCTGCTGTAACCGGCTGTTCCATAATAAGATCGATGATCTCAATACCGTCGAAGTTGCCGTTGTGGCCTAAAAACGTTTTCATGCCATCGTCGTGTTGTTGCTCGTTGACGACAAAGTCTGTGTCAACATAGTTCCAGCCGGTAAAGGCGCGCGCGGCCTCACGAATATCGGTCTCAGAATAGTTGCCCACACCCATGGTGAACAGTTCCATGATTTCACGAGCAAAGTTCTCGTTAGGTGCGCCCTTCACATTTACGCCGGCATCGAGGAATGACAGCATGGCTGGGTCTTGTGCTACTGCCACCATGAGGTCGCGAAAACTGCCAGTGCCCATTTCATGAAACAGCTCAAGTTCGTTTAGTAACTTGCGATAGTCCCGCACCTTGCTCTCGTTGATGGCATAGTGCCCATGCCAGAATAGCGCCATCTTCTCTTGAAGCGGATTATTCGATGCGACCATGCGGTCGGCCCACCAATAGGCGACGCGGTTGGTTTCCAATACGCTGGCTCGCAGCCAGTAGAAAAACTTATTCACAACCGGCTGCAAACGGCGGTTTCCTTCAGGTTTTACTCTTACGCCCAGAGCCTCGCCGGTCTGCTTTGCCAGTTCTGTGGTCGCAGGGCGGCTGGGGGGAAAGGGTTCTAATCCAGGCTCGTGAATTCCCGAATGCTCGAAGGGGAGCAGGTGAGCATTATTACTAGAGTCGTAATGCACCAGGCTAGTTACGGCTTCGCGTGGTGAGAGTGCGGCCAGGGCCTCTATCTGAGCGGGGGTGCCACCGAATCCGGCTCTCTCAAGCAGGTGAGCAGCTGTTTCGTAATTCCAGTCCCCATTTGCGATCGGGGCAAGGTCGTCTTGCTGGGCAAGTACTGAGGGCGATGTCAGGGCTACTGCAAGGGCGCTTGCTGCGGCCATAAATTTCAGTGCTCTCAACATGAGGGAGCTCTCCGGTTTTGTATCAGAGTGCCTACTTTATTCTATTTTCTCCTGTATTTGTACGTGCTTGTAGGGGCACAATGGTGCTTTCGAGAGGGGAAGAGGGGATACCCAGTGAAGTCTAATTAACCTTACTTTATGTGCGGCATTTTTGCGCACAGCCAGAACTGTCTAAATACAGGGCAATTCGGCCTAGGAAGGGCTTTACACCACCCCTATTTCCTATATCCTGTCGAGAAGGTCTTACAATAACGAGGAAGTAAAACAATGGCCAAAACTGCAGGCATTAATAGAAGAACATTCATCAAGAACGCTAGTCTCACAGCCTTCGCTGGGGCAACCGGTGGCATAGCGACCGGCGCTACTGCGGCTCAAGGGGCCAGTAGCTCGAAAATGGCAAACGGCAAATACGATTTCGATACCGTCTATAACCGAGTTAATCACAATACGGCTCGTTGGGATTCCCCGCCTCGAAATTACCCTGACGGATCCTTCAAATATGGCATGGGCGTTGCCTCCATGGACTTTGAGTGTGCGCCCTGTATTACAGAGGCTATTGCCGAGCGCAACGAACACCACAGCTGGGGTTATATAAGTACTACCGAGCCACTGCGCGATGAAGTCGTAAGATGGAATGGCGAGCGTCATGGTGTTGACCTTCCCAAGGAGGCGGTAACTATTTCCGATGGTGTGTATGCCGGCATGATTGCCGCTATGCGTTCACTGGTAGGCTCTGGTGGCAAGATTCTAATTAATACACCGGCTTACTCTGGTTTTTACACGATGAATCGGAATGCGCGTACCGTGCCTGTTGATAGTCCCTTGGTTAAAGTCAACGGCCGCTATGAGATAGACTGGGAAGACCTGGAAGCAAAGATGACTCCAGACGTTCGCGCGATGATCGTTTGTAATCCGCAGAACCCTACGGGCAATGTGTGGAAGGAAGATGAGCTGCTGCGCATTGGTCGTCTCTGCCTGGAACACAACATCGTTGTCTTGTCTGACGAGATTCATTCCGATTTTGTCCGGCCTGGTCACAAATATACACCATTCGCCAGCCTCCCGGACCAAGCTGTGGTAAACAACAGCATTAGCTTCAATGCCATCAGTAAGACATTTAATCTGGCCGGTATGAAGAATGCTTATTTCTATTCGAAGAACCCGCAACTGAAGGCAAGAGTCGATGAGTTTCACTTTGCCGAGCTCAGTACGTTGGGCGTAGTTGCGAACGAGGCGGCCTATAAGGGTGGCGCAGATTGGTTTGCTCAGGCGTTGGCCTATATAGATGGCAGCCACGACATGGTCGAGGATTACATTAAGCAACACATGCCTACGGTAGGTTATACACGTAATGAAGGTACGTTCATGACCTTCCTAGATTTCAGCAAAACTATGGAATCGGTTGGTGCTAGCGAACAGTACAAATCACACGGCAAACAATCACCTGAGCATTATTTTCAAGATTGGCTGGTGCACAACTCGGGCGTGTATCTGAATCCGGGTTCAGTTTACGGTGCCGGTGGCGCAGGTCATATGCGCATGAATATCGCCTCATCGCGACTCGTGCTCAAGGATGTATTCGACGCGATGGCGTCTGCTGTTAACAAAGTCTAAGGTCAGCAAACCCAAGGGTTGGAATTGAATTCCAACCCTTTTTTTACTCCCGGCTTTATGTCTAGGGAGAGCTATCCACAATCAATGCTCCACAGTGAGCCAGTTTGTCTGACACCGTATTCCCAAGTAGAGGAGATTAGATCATGAAAATGACGCGTCGCGGTTTCGTAGGAACTATCGGTCTTGGCAGTGCTGCCGGACTTCTTTCAAGTGCAGGTCTCACCAGTCGCCATGCCAACGCAGCGAGCTATGCCGATGAAGTTGTGTATGACGGTGGTATCATGCAGCTCAATCAAAATGAGAGTGCTCGTGGCCCTGGCCCCAAAACTATGGAGGCAATTCGCTCTCATGTAACCAAGCGTGTTGGCCGAGGCTATGCGCCAGACCACGTTAACGAATTGCGCTCTACACTGGCAGAAGGTTACGGTGTTAGTACCGACAATGTAATTCTGTCTACGGGTTCTACGCCCTTGCTAGTGGGGGCGACACGGGCGTTCTGTTCCGAGAACAAGCCGCTGGCGACTATTGACCCTACCTACACAACAGCCGAACAGACCGCTCGCGGCATGGGTGTAGAGATTAGACGTGTGCCCGTAGATAGCTCTAGCATGGGCGTCGACCTAGATGGCCTGGCAAAAGCCGCAGTGGGTGCAGGTATGGTTTACTTCTGCAATCCAAACAACCCAACAGGAACGGTGCATTCGCCGGCGGCAGTGGAATCCTTTGTTCGACGCGTGCAGCGGGAATCCCCGAATACTAGGATTCTCATCGATGAGGCCTATATCAACTATGCTGCCGATGAGGTTATGCAAACCGCGCTGCCATTGGCGCTGGAGTTTGAGAATGTATTTATTACCCGTTCCTTCTCCAAGGCGCATGGCATGGCTGGATTGCGTGTCGGCTACGGCCTGGCTCAGAAGCAGACTCTCGATGCGATCACCGCTGCCTGGGGCATGGGTGATGTGAACATGTTAAGCGCGATAGCAGCGATTACCGCCTTTAAAGACAAGGAACATATCGAATGGGAGCGACAGGAAAACACCGAGATTCGTGCTTTCGTCGTGGCTGCATTCAAAGACATGGGCTTTGAGGCGACGAACTCGCACACCAATCATATTTTCGTCAATCTGGGCCGTCCCGCGAAAGAGTTTCGCGATGCCTGTTTAGAGTATAAGATTTTGGTTGGCAGAGACTTTCCGCCGTTTCACAATACTCACTGCCGTATTTCTATGGGCAGTAGGGAAGAGATGCAGCAAGCGGTAGAGGTGTTCCGTAAGGTTCTTGCCTAAAACCAGGTAGTGAGATAATCGAAAACGGAGACAGACTTGGCCATGGGCGAGTCTGTCTCCGTTTTTCATTTCTGATGCAGATATGCTTGTTATAAGCAACGACGATAGAGGGCAAATAATCTTTCCCAATGCCGCTCCGCCGATTCCTTGTGGTATTTTCCTTCGCGTTTGGAAAACACAAAGCCATGTTCGGTGCCGGGATACCACTCGATACGAGAGTTGATATTCGTAGTTGCCAGGTAGCTCTCCAGATTGTCTACCATCTCCTTCGGTGCATACTCGTCAGTCTCGGCGCAGCCGAAGTACATCTCGGCCTTTATTTTTTCTGCATCCAGGTGTGGAGAATCTGCTCGATCAGAATACAGATACACGCCATGGAAAGAGGCGCTGGCAGCGATGCGGTCAGGAAATGCGGCAGCGGCGGCGAAAGCAAACGGGCCACTCATACAGTAGCCGACACAGCCTAATTTTCCATCTCTTGCTGCAGCATCCTGATCTGCGAATTCGATGAGAGAACGAACGTTTTCGCACACCATAGCATTGCTTAGCGAGGCCATAAGTTCATGCATCGCGTCACGTCCAGACTCCTGAATCTTGAATTCTCTCACGCGGCGATAATAGAGGTTTGGCAGCATCACATAGTACCCAGCTGTCGCCAGGCGGTTGGCCATGTCATGGAGTTCTGCCCGCTTACCGGGCGCATCCATCAGAAACAGTACTACCGGATGCGGGCCTTCTTCTTCGGGATGAGTGATGAAGGTATTCATGCTGCCCGCACTGGTGGGTATATCTATTTCTCGATTTATCATTGTTAGCTGTCTTCATTATGGTGGAGGAAAATGATGGAAAAACAAAGGTAGCAGAAACCTCGTGATCTTCAATACTTCCGTGTTAAAGATTTCTGGCATAGGCGGGAATTTTAGGTGAACTCCTGTATATTAGCCTCATCTAGAATGAGTAGAAGTCAGCTGCTTATTGAAATTTTTGTTAATGAATTGAAAGGTAAAAAGCAAGGTGTCGAAGTACAGGCCCCCGCAAGTTTGGACATTCAATACCGAATCCGGCGGCCAGTTCGCTAATATCAATAAGCCTACGGCGGGTGCTCAGCAGGAGCGAACTCTGCCGGTGGGCAGGCATCCCCTGCAGCTCTATTCGCTCGCAACTCCTAACGGCGTGAAGGTGACAATACTGTTGGAAGAATTGCTCGCCTTGGGTCATGAGGGAGCGGAATACGATGCGCATCTGATTCGTATCAATGAAGGTGAGCAATTCGGTAGCGACTTTGTCGCGATCAATCCTAATTCCAAGATTCCTGCACTGCTCGATCACAGCACGTCACCACCGACTAGAGTATTCGAGTCAGGCGCTATTCTTATCTATTTAGCGGAGAAATTCGGTGCCTTCATTCCACAAGATTCATCTGCCAGGGCGGAGTGTCTGTCCTGGCTTATGTGGCAGATGGGAGGCGGGCCTTTCCTCGGTGGCGGCTTCGGTCATTTCTATGCCTATGCCCCGGAGAAATGGGAGTATCCAATTAATCGTTATGCCATGGAAGTGAAGCGACAACTAGACCTTCTGGATAAGAACCTCGCTGAGCGAGCTTATCTATGTGGTGACGAATATAACATTTCAGATATGGCTGTGTATCCATGGTACGGTGCGGCGGTGTTGCATAATATTTATGACGCGGCAGAGTTTCTCGACGTGGCTTCGTATAAGAACGTGGTCCGCTGGGCGAAAGAGATAGAAGAGCGCCCAGCAGTAAAGCGCGGTCGACGGGTTAACCGTAGCTGGGGCCCGGAAGAAACTCGACTGCCAGAGCGACACGATGCGAGTGACTTCGATTAGGTGGTAGCGACTGTGTAGGTGTGGCGGCCGTATGAGAGGAGCCCGAAAGCGAAGCGCTCTATCCTCTCCATGCCGTCGCATATCCATAAAGCCTAGGGTAGGTTAGGGTCGGGTGGGAAGAAAGAAAGAAAGAAAGGAAGGAGAGTCCCGCCGCGATGACGAGTTGTTCTGTGTCTCTTAGGGTAGTGGATTCTTTCTCGAATCTAGCGCTGTCATCTAGCTATCAGTCTCCCTGATTTTTCCTTTTCTGCCAAACCTGTCGCCTTAGCCACGTAGATTGTGCTTCGTAGGAACAAAGCAGAATAGGAGGCAGTCACGTAAATTTTTGGGTTTAGGTGATGGGATTGATATGAGACAGTCACTACTAATGATTCTGCAGAATATATGCTAGCTTGTATACAGACATAGGAATAAGAAGAGGTCACACCCTTGAGCAGTTCTGTCGCACAACCTATTCACTATCGCAGCCTCAGTAGCATTGCCCAGAGCATTAAGAGTGGTCAGATATCTCCGGTGGAGCTGACAGAAACACTGTTGTCTCGTATCGATTTCATTGATGGTCGCCTTAATAGCTATGCAACGGTCATGGCACAGCAGGCAAGAGACGCCGCTTGGCAGGCGGAAAGGGAGATACTCGCAGGAAATTATAAGGGGCCCCTCCATGGAGTTCCCATAGCGGTGAAAGACCTTTGCTTTACAGCGGGAACTCGCACCATGGGCGGACTTAAGGTGCTTCGTGACTTCGTGCCTGACCATGATGCTACAGTGGTTCAGAAACTATCTAATTCTGGTGCGGTAATTTTGGGGAAATTGAATCTAACCGAAGGTGCGCTATCAGGTTACCACCGAGATTTTCCAATACCGGTTAATCCCTGGGGAGAAGACCTGTGGGCTGGTGTTTCTTCTAGTGGATCGGGCGTAGCCACAGCCGCGGGCCTATGTTTTGGTTCTCTTGGTACCGATACAGGTGGCTCAATTCGCTACCCGGCTATGGCAAATGGAATAGTGGGTCTCAAGCCAACTTACGGCATGGTTAGCCGACACGGCGTGTTGGAGCTGGCGGGTTCTCTAGACCATGTAGGCCCGATGACCAGATCGGTCAAAGACGCGGCCATAATGCTCGAAGCTATCGCTGGATATGATGTCAGTGATGCAAGCTCGCTAGACGTTGCTGTGCCTAAAATCTGTGATGCTTTGACTGATGACTTGTCGAGCATTCGAGTCGGAGTAGACGAGCGTTATCTAAGTAACGGGACTAATTCAGGCTTGGTAGATGCGCTTCATCAGGCCATCGAAGTTCTGGCGCAGCTAGGTGCTCAAATAGTTGAGATAGCTATGCCCGAGTCTGACCCGATGAATCTGCGCAATGCCTGGTTGCCTATCTGTGCCTATGAGGCGGCCAGGGCACACGCTGCTAACTATCCGTCGCGTGTAAACGAATACGGCGGCTACTTCGGCGATGCGCTGAAGCTCGGCGCATCGATGAGCGCGCAAGACTATGCAGAAGCGACAAAACTACGCGAAAAGATAAGCAGGGAATTCGAATCAGCCATGGAGCCGGTGGACGCCGTAATCTGCCCCTCAGGTGGGTCGGTGTTTGCGGTAGAGAAGGAAGCGCAATACGGTGATATGGAGGCGTTAAGGCCCGTCATTCAGCATTTTCAGGGGCAGTTCACAATTCCGGCAGACCTTGCAGGTACGCCCACGATAACTGTGCCCTGTGGTTTCTCCGAAGCGGGACATCCCTATGCCGTGCAGTTTCTCGGTAGTCGATTGTCAGAGCTTAATCTCTGTCGTATCGGGCACGCCTACGAACAGGCAACGCTTTGGCACCAGCGCCATCCCAAGATGTAAAACACGGTACCTATTCAGCAGTCTTCCTTCGCCCGATCAATCATCTTTCGCCTAGATTAATAGACGAGTTGTCTGTGGACGATGAATGGTAGTAATAGAATTTCTATTTCTTCATTGATGAAAGAAAGTAAAAGATGAGCCCCAGACCTATGATCCCAAGTCCAAACAATCCTTCAACTGGCCGACTGATCAGAACGAATGCAAGGGTCCACCCGGTTAGCGCAAGATAGATTAGTGGCGGTAATGGAAATAGGAAGGTTCTGTACGGACGAGGCAGGTCAGGCTGTCGCCAACGTAATACGAATATCCCTAAAACGGTTGTAAAGCTGCTTAGTGCCAAAGTGAAGCCTGAAAACACCAGTACCGATTCGAAAGTTGACGAAAAAATGAAGAGCAGGGCGATTGCCGATTGGATATAGATGGCAATTGCGGGAATGCCGTCCTTGTTCTTTTTGGAAAGCGCATTGAGCGCGGGAAAGTCTTCACCGATAACCTGAATGACCCGTGGCCCGGCCATGGTCATGGCGCTTACCGTCGATACTAATAGCATGGCAAGAACGAGCCCCGTGAAACGCCCGCCCAACTCGCCGAAGGCGGCCTCTGCAGAGATAAAACCTACCTCAACCTGTCCGACCATGGCATCCATTGGCGTGGTATAGAGAAACGTGAAATTGAGGGCCACATAGAGGAGGGTCACAATCATCGTTCCGCCCATGAGGATCCAAGGTAATGTACGCTGTGGGTTTTCCAGTTCGCTGCTCAAATAAGTTGCGGCATTCCAGCCGGTATAGGCAAAGCTCACATAGATCAGTGCGACGGCGAAGACGCCGCTCGTTAGCAAGGCGCCATCTCCTGCAACAGGAAGGAACGTGACCGGCTGAGGTGAGTCTACTGCGAAGAGAGCGGCTGAGCAGAAGACTACGATGATAGCGACTTTCAGAATGGTGAAAATGACCTGCAGGGCTCCGCTATTGCGCCGATTGCTGGCATGAACCAGAGTCAGTGCTATTACCAGCGCCGCGGCCAAACTCTTCTCCAGCCAGGCGTTCTCGCCCATCTGAAAAACCGAGGTGCCGTAGGCCGCGAAGGTCATCGCAGCAAGCGCTGTTGGTCCCGCAAATCCTACGGTTGCCGAAACCCAGCCGGACACAAAGCCTACAGAAGGGTGATAGATTCTTGTGAGAAAGTTGTATTCTCCACCCGATCGGGGCATTGCAGCTCCAAGCTCGGCATAGGTCATCGCGCCGCACACGGCTGCAAGGCCCCCCACGGCCCACAATGCCAAAAGCACGAAGCCTGATCGGATGTCTAGCAGCTGAAAACCCAGGCTGGTAAATACACCAGTGCCGACCATGTTGGCGACGACGACGGCCATTACCGTGAAATGACGAAATTTGTCTTGGGACATAGTGGCTTAACAGCTCTGAGAGTTGGATTAATCAGGCTGCATTATTACGGTGATGAGGCGCTACGTCTATGACTGAATGATCTGCCGGTCTACAAACTGAAGCTGCTCTCGACGCCATTGACGTTCACCGTGTAGATACCGGAATTCAAATCGGTGATATCTAAAGGGATGGTCGTCTCAAAAGGGTCAAGTACCGCTATGCAAGACTCGGCAGGACCCAAATTAGTCTCAGCAAGGGCGACAGTGAATGTGAATTCATTCCTGAAGATTGCCGGTGTTTGTAAGTCTACACAGGGTACCGACTTATTTCCTGTCACGGACAGGCTCACCTGCACAGGCAGTGACTCGGCCACACTAACCAGCACATTTTCAACGCTTACTAGCGTGCTCTGCTGTGCCGCCAATAGAGTAAAGTTTCCCTCACTATCGGCGGCGAGTTGAATATCGTTGTAGTAAAGCGCTTCGTCGTTTATGAGAGTGGCCACTTGTGGAATGCTCAGGACGTTATTTTCAAATGTGGCTGGCTGTGCGATTCCCAGCGGATTCGCGCTGCAAAGGCCAAGTACCAGTAGAACTAGATACTGCGTAGGTTTTAGCATTGTGAATTCCTGCTACTCATTATCATGAAAAGTCTATCGAGCCTCAATAGACTAAGATTAATAGCTGCATGTGTGTCACTCAAGTCGAATTTCTTTTTGTAGTGACCTCAGGCACAAATGCGTAAAAACTCTGCTATTCTAGCCCTAACCACATCGTCACACAGGTTTTTTCAGGAGTCGCTCATGCGAAATTTACTACTGCTAGTCGCATTTTTTCTTTCTCCCGCGCTACTGGCTCAGCCGAGTCAGCCGGACTGGTCATCCGTCGAAGATGAGACGCTTCGACATTTTCGCGCCTTGCTGCAGTTTGATACCAGCGATCCACCCGGGCGAGAACTGCCTGCCGCCGAATACATACGGGATGTTCTGGAAGCCGAGGGCTTCGCTGTAGAGATGCTTGCGACCGACCCGGCGCGGCCAAATGTGATAACACGCTTAAAGGGCAATGGCGACAAAGAGCCATTGCTTATAATGGCCCATACCGATGTGGTCAATGTGGACCCAGAGAAGTGGACCTTCCCACCGTTTAGCGCGACGGTAGATAATGGCTATGTCTATGGGCGCGGCGCAGTTGATGACAAGGACAATCTTGCATCGGCCTTAATGGTGATGCTGGAACTTAAAAGGCAGAATGTGCAGCTCGATCGAGACGTAATCTTTCTTGCCGAATCGGGAGAAGAAGGCGCCACCGAGTACGGTATCGAGTTCATGGTTAATGAACATTTTGATAAGATCGAATCGGAATTCTGTCTGGCAGAAGGCGGCTCGGTCGCACGAGTGAATCGTGAGGTGCAGTATGCTGGCATTCAAACCGTGGAGAAAATACCTTACAGGGTAGACTTACTCGCTACGGGCGTAGCAGGCCACGGTTCGGTACCACTCCAAACCAATTCTGTTACGCGGTTGGCAAAAGCGGTAGCAGCAATTGCCGATTGGCGTTCGCCAATTCGTCTCAATGAAACCACGGCGGCATATTTTCAGAGGCTTGCCTCGATATCGCCAGCGGATGCTGCGCAACGTTACCTGAATGTGCTCGATCCGGGGCTCGCTAGCGAAGTCGATGAATATTTACTCGCCAATGAGCCGCGTCATGCTTCTATGTTGCGCTCTTCCCTGTCGCCAAATATTTTCAATGCGGGCTATCGTATTAACGTCATACCCTCTGAAGCTACTGCCAGTGTCGACTTTCGTGCACTACCGGATGAAGACATTCCTGCATTTCTGGATGAGATTCGGCGTGTGATTAACGATCCGGCGGTTGAAGTAAGTCTTGGTGATCGCAACACGCGCCCGCCAGGTGAGGCGAGTCTCAATACGCCAGCATTTAGTGCAATCGAAGCGAACATCAACAAACACTACGGAGTTATCACGCTGCCGACGATGAGCACGGGCGCGACAGACATGGCCTACCTGCGTAATAGAGGTATTCAGTGTTATGGCATAGGGCCCGCTATCGATCGCGAAGATGCAGCTCTGGGCTTTGGAGCGCACAGTGATCAGGAGAGAATTCTAATTAGCGAACTGCACCGCTTCGTGCGCTTCAATTGGGACGTTGTGATTCAGATTGCTGCCTCGGGTAACTAGGGTCTAGCGCCAGAAATTTAGGGCAACTTTTTAAATAGAAGGAACAGTAATGAGATTATTTCTATCGTTACTTGGTATAGCCATATTCGGGTTTGGTTTCTCAGTTGTACAGGCGCAGTCTGATGCGGCGCCTCAAATTTCCATCGGCAATGGAGCCAAGAACTGGATCACGACGGAAGGGGTGCGTCGCGCAGATGGAACACTCACATTCTCGGAAGTTCAGATCGATGGCAACGGCTGGTTGGTTATACATCCCTTTGAAAATGGCGCGCCCAACGGCGACAAGTATGTTGCCTCGACCTATCTGAAAGATGGCACGAATTCAGATGTGAGTATCAAGGTTCACAAAGGTTTGCAAACCGGTGAGATGTTTATCGTGATGTTGCACCGAGACGTCAATGAGAATCAGGTTCTGGATTTTGTTTTTGTTGATGAGCAAAACGTTATGGATACTGCGGTATTCGAAGGCAGTACTATGATCGGACATGCCATACCTGCGCCGTAGCTGAGTACTGTGAGGTGTAGCAAGTAATTGGGTTGAAAAATAAACGGCGAGATTAACTATCTTGCCGTTAATCGTTTAGCTGTTCTAATCCTCTGACTGAGCAGCGAGTCTCTCTTCGGCACGATGGCCAGAGAGGATGTTAGTCATGCCATAGTTGCCCTCATGGCAGGCATACTCGTAAATATCATCATTCGTATAATCGAGAATAATCTCCCGTGTATAGGGCGCGGTATAAGTCCCTGGGTCATCGGATGTAAAGCGATACTGGATGGCATCGTCCGAGATTCGCGTAATTCGTTCTACATTTACCTTGCGTGATGTTTCCGGACCAGTGCTGCTCTTGTCTGAATAATTTGTGGTCTCAACGACTAGAGTATCTCCATCCCAGTAGCCGCGTGAATCTCCGTGCCAGAGTTTTATATTTTCATGGGCATGGGGCTTGGCGACCAAGGGAATGATACGCACGTCATGTGCCATTTCTTGAATGATAGCCACCGTGTCTTTTGTTTGCACGATCTGCCAGTAACTGTTGTAGCCGGAGCTCAAGCGCGGCGCACCGAAACTTAAACAGCGTTCGCCCAGAGGTCTGTCGGTATAGGAGTCTGCCGGGTGATCGAGCCGGTGCTGCGCGAGGTCTCTGGCCGCAGCAATCGCTTGTTCGGTTCGTGCTGGTAACTGACCATTGGGAGGGTCGATGACTTGTGAGGTGCCCCGATGAATCTTTCTATCTACCATCCATTGGGAATCATAGTTACCGGTAGAGGGGTCGTAAGATTTGATCTCCCCACTAAACGCTGCGGCAAGCACGCCTTCGCCGAACAGAGCATCACCGCCTTCTGCGGTAATTTGTGCCATGCGCTGCTGCAGGAATTCAACGTCTTCATCGGTTAGGAATTTCTTGTCGCCGAATACCTCGGGACGTTCCACGGGAGTAATCGTATTGTTCTCCCATACGCCCTGTAAATCGGGGTGGCCATCGATAGTTCTAGCGACCTCCCAGCTGTCGCTGGATTGGGCCAGGCTGAGGCCGCTCAATAGTAGTAGTGTTGCCGCTGAACCGCAGTAGCTGAGAACTCTCTTCATAATGTAAGTCCTTGGAAATAGTCTTTTTTTTATAGGCTTTAGCACGAATACCGCTTTTTCGACTAAGCTCCAATTTAAACCTTTGGCGACTAGAGTACAAGTAGGTATAAAGTCGCAGAGGCTCGCTCTGGCAGCTTTCTTTGGTTAGCCTCGACGTGGCCCTAAGAAGCCTAAGGCCCTGGAGGCTCCCATGTATCTAGCCGAAAGCCTGCGACTGAACAGGGGCGAGTAACAATGCAAAAGCACCTATTTTCTCTATTATATTTCTCTATTATAGGACAGTGCGCTCGCTCGCTGTGCAAGCGGCGAATCAGGAAAGAGGCCGAGGCTGCCAACTACAACTCAATAGTGCCCTGGGAAGACTATATCGCCTGTTTTACTAGCATAGAACTAAGGAGCCGTTTTCCATGCGGACCCTGCTATCGCGTAGCGAGCCTAAAGGATTATGAAGCGCAGGAGCAAATGTTGCAGATCGATGGTCTGTTAAATGACCCGTTAGGATTCTGAGTAACTAAGCTGCGACAAACTAACGGTGCCGTAGCATCTCTCTGTTTAGCTGCGAAATATTTGAGACACCAAGAAGTCTCATATCGCGTTCGATCTCAGTTTTCAGATTACCCAGCGCACGTTCGACACCGGGCTGTCCGGCAGCGGCTAGTGAATATAAATACATGCGCCCGCCAGAGCAGGCCTTTGCTCCAGCTGCAATCGCTTTTAGAACGTGGGTTCCACGCCTAACGCCGCCATCTAGAATAATGTCGATATCATCGCCCACCGCATCGGCGATCTCGGAAATCTGGTCGAATGGAGATCGAGAACCATCGAGCTGCCGCCCGCCATGATTCGATACCATGATCGCATCGGCGCCTATATCCACAGCCTTTCTGGCGTCGGCGACACTCATGATGCCCTTGAGGCAGAAGGGGCCGCCCCATTGGGCGCGTAGCGCTTCTGCATCGGACCAGTTCATGGTGGGATCGAGCATCTCGGCGAAGTAGTCTCCTATTGAAACCGCAACATTCGAGCCTTGCTGCACAAAGTCCTTTAATTCTGCGAGCTCGAATGACTCGCGGAAGAAATAGTTCATCGCCCAGCCAGGATGCGTGGCAAAACTGAATAGACTCTTAAGCGTAAGTCGAGGTGGCGAGGTAAAGCCGGTATAGAGATCGCGTTCGCGGTTTCCGCCGGTGATGGTATCGACGGTGAGAGCAAGAGTATTAAAGCCCGCCGCCTGCGCACGCTGAACCATGGCATCGTTGAGGGCTCGGTCCTTGTGAAAATAGAATTGAAACATTTTTGGTGTTGAGATCATCCCGCCAATCTCAGCCAGACTCACCGTGCCGAGTGATGAAACACCGAACATCGTGCCGAACTTTTCTGCAGCTCGGGCAACCGCTCGCTCGCCATCGTGGTGAAACAGGCGTTGCAGTGCGGTGGGTGAGCAGAAGATTGGCAGGTCTAGTTTTTGCCCCATAACAGTGACTGACATATCGACCTCTTCGACACCGGCAAGTACGTTTGGCACAAGGTCACGGTCATCGAATGCCGAAGTGTTTCGGCGGTAGGTGATTTCATCATCTGCGGCGCCGTCGATATAGTGAAATATAGGGCCTGGAAGTCGCTGCTTCGCCAGTAGGCGCAAGTCTTCCACGTTATGGCAGTCTTTTAGGCGTCGGAACATAGTTAGTTGCTCGTTTTCGATAATCTGTCTACCTATTATCGTTGTAATGGGCCCAGAATCGAAGGATTTATTCAATTGAGGCTATTTAGGGCCGTTTAGCGCCACAAAGCCAGTCGCCATAGTCATGGACTTTTATTGCGAGCCAACTTAGTATCACCAGCTAGTTGACTACAAGCCCTTATGAGGAATTATCCATGCGCAAAACATTATTCAATCTATTTACACTTATCGGCTTGACGCTCAGCCTGGGCTACAGCAGCCTGGTGCTCGCAGCTGACGCGCCGCCTCCCTGTGGTCCGGCATCACACCTGTCAGACGATCTTTCCGGTAATGTCGATTCTGCTTCTCGTTGTTTTGAGATTCGTATGTATACCGCCGAACCTATAAAGGATGGAGTGGGCGGTATCGACAATTTGCACCAGCGTTTCCGTGAAAAAGAAGTCTCCATTTTCGAGAAGCATGGCGCCGAGGTTATTGCGGTTTGGCAGAAGTTGGATGATCCAAATACTTTGGTTTGGATGCTAGCTTATAGAGACCGCGCTCACCGTACGGAAGTCTGGGATGCCTTTCTTGCCGATCCAGAATGGATAGAATTAAGACAAAAATACGAAGTGCCTATTTCTGCGAACACTTTCATGATGAGTGCCACAGACTATTCCAATCTGAAGTAAGACAGTCTTTGCAACTCCCGTGATGGACGATGATTCGACATCATGGGATGTATGGACTGGCCTGCCAAGAGCAGGATAAAGTTAGGTAAATAACACAACAAATTCAATGTAGAATCAGTAGAGGAGCAGCAACAATGGGAAAATTCACCAGCTTGATCGGCGCGGCATCACTAGCTTTGTCACTTAATGCATTCGGGGCCGACGCGCCTGAGACGATTACGGTAACCAGTTCAGCCTTTGATCACCACGGCATGGTGCCCGAGGAATACTCAGCCTACGGCGAGAACAAGTCGATCGATCTTAATTGGTCAAATCTACCTGCGGGCACAGTGCAACTAGCCCTTATTTGTGATGATCCGGAAGTAGTGACTATAGGAATGATGGCTAAACCATTCCCACACTGGGTTGCCTATAACATCCCGGCGTCAGCTTCTGGCCTTCCCGAGAATATGGCTAAAGATGCAGTTGTCACAGGTGTTGATGGCCTAGAGGGTATGATCAATGGATTGAACGGTACTAGCCGTGCTGGCTATTTTGGTCCTCGTCCTCCGGTTAATGGTCATCTTCACGCTTACCATTTTCGCGTCTATGCAATTGACGCTGACCTTGGCTTGGCAGAAGGACTCAATAAAGACGAGCTACTAGCTGCTATCGATGGCCATGTACTCGCCACAGGCATGTTGATGGGACACTACGAACGCAAGGAACAATAGCTCCTATAGGTTGTCAAATGAGCAGTACTAAAAGCGGGCCTTTGGCCCGCTTTTTCGTCTCTGAAAGTTAATGCATGAACCGGTTGAATAGTGCACAATGCCGCACTTTTTTACAACGCCTACAGTTAGCTATATACCTAAACATGGTGATGTATCGTCAAATGCATATAGCCCCATATAGCTCGATATCTGCTCAGAACAAACTTGGCTCTCGATTGTCGAGCTGTCTATATGCCTCGTCTATTTTGGCAGTTAAGCGGCAGGAAACTGATAGTCCTCGAACGTCTTACGTAAACCAATCTTGCTGATCTTTCCGGTCGCGGTGTGCGGCAGTTCATCGACAAAAACGACATCATCTGGCCTGGCCATTTTATGCAGTTTGTCCTGCAAGAATTCCATGACTTCGTCGCGGCTTAGGGATTTTTCTGGCTGTAATACAACAATCAGCAGGGGCCGCTCTGTCCACTTGGGGTGGTAGCGGCCAATGACGGCAGCTTCGGCTATATCTGGGTGATTGACCGCGGCATTCTCAATATCGATAGAGCTAATCCATTCGCCGCCGGATTTAATTACATCTTTGGTGCGATCGGTGATTTTCAGGAAACCCTCAGGTGTTATTGCTGCTACGTCACCGGTCTGAAACCAGCCCTTTTCATCGACAGGGCAATCTTCATCTCCGGGAACATCGGACAATCCGTAGTAGCCGCTCGCGACCCATGGCCCCCTTACCTTTAATGCGCCGAAGGCAACGCCATCCCAAGGAAGTGTTTCATCATCTTCATCCACGATTTTCATTTCTATGCCGAAAACTCCACGCCCTTGCAGGCACTGCAAGTCCGTAATCTGTTCAGTGGTGAAGTCTTCCATGCCGGCTTTCAAGCTAAAGACTGTTCCGAGCGGGCTTGTTTCGGTCATGCCCCACCCCTGCACAACGATACAGTTGTGTTGCTCTCTGAAACGCTCGACAATGATCCTTGGGCAGGCGGCACCGCCAACACTTACCCGTGAAAGACTAGGGACCGACTTCTTGTTGGCCTCGAGATAATCGAGTAACGCTAGCCATATGGTAGGGACGCCAGAGCTAAAGGTTACTTTTTCGCTGTTCATCAGGTCGCATAGGGTTTCTCCGTCGGCCATCTTGGGACCAGGCAATACCAACTTCATCCCTACCATAAGGGCCGCATAGGGCGCGCCCCAGGCGTTGACATGGAACATCGGTACAACGGGTAGACTAGTTTCCATGTTCGACGCTCGAGTAACGTCTGGGAGCGCCCCGGCAAGGGCATGGAGCACCGTGGAGCGATGGCTGTAAACGACCCCCTTGGGGTTTCCCGTGGTACCTGAGGTGTAACACATGCCGCTAGCCGTGTTCTCATCAAATTGCGGCCAATCATAATCATCAGACTGTGCTGCAAGGAGTTCCTCATAACAGGCAACGTTTGTAAGGCTGGTTTCAGGCATGTTCTCCTTAGTTGTGAGAACTACGATCGTCTCCACCTTCGACAAATGCTCTTTTAGCGCTTCCAGCAATGGCATAACTAAGACATCAACAAAAAGAATTTTATCCTCAGCGTGGTTGATTATGTAGATCACTTGCTCGGGGAATAGTTTGGGATTGATGGTGTGGCATACCATGCCGCTTCCTGAGACGGCATAGTAAAGCTCCATATGACGATGGTCATTCCAGGCGAGCGTACCGATTCTGTCGCCAAATTCAGCCCCAAGGGAGTCAAGCACATTCGCCAGTTGGCGGCAGCGCTTGGCAAACGTCTTGTTGTTCTGGCGGTGTAGGGGGTTGTCGACGGTAACGGAAACCATCTCCACTTCCGGGAAATTGTACTCAGCGTGATTCAGTATCGACGAAATCATGAGTTGGGTGTTCATCATCAAAGCTTGCATATCAATTCCTTTCGGTTTTCTAATAGGGAATAGTCGATGTTTATCCCCAGGATCTTAATTCTGTGTAGCAGAGTGTAATACTTTATCTAGGTGTCTCGCCACACCCGGCTACATCACCGAGAGGGCTACTATCCGATACCTCTGCCGTCGATCAAGTCATGCCCCCGCTCAGCAAAGCGTGTGTCTTCTATTCTGTGGCCATTGAAAATATCACTACGCAGGACGGTTTGAAAGCCCCTGTGGGTTGTGTAACTACAGAATTCACCCTCCGCGCTTTCAGTTTCCTGACACTTGATAAGTATTCTCTGTGGTCGTCCCTAACTTTCAGGTACACCGCCGCCCGCCTAGAGTTGGAAACTAAAATGGAATTGCGGGTCTGCTCGCATGATTCTTTGCTAAGACTAAGCTCGGGCCTGTGGTTTGATCTATGCTCAGACGTAAAGTCAAAAGTCTGGGCTTGATCCAGAGAGCTGTAGTGTCACTTTGGACAAATTATTATTGCAGATCTATTCGATAGCCTAGTGCAAGAAAACCTTTAGAATGTAGTTGTTCTGGAATACATCTAGTGCAATTTTTGGGGAAAATAATTGTAGCAAAATGCGATCTAGCGAGGCTGTGATCAATTCCGGCCCAGAGAATTTAGATAGGCCTGCGCTTTCTCGAAATCTCGGGACAAAGCCCGGTTAAAACCTAGTCGGACCAGGAAGGCGGTTAGTCGCGAACTTGGCTTGTAGGCTACGGCTACCGTTGCCGCTGTCTTTCCGTCAGATTGTTCTGCAAAGGTGTAGTAGCCTATAGAATAATCGATCGGAACATTTACAGTCGAAAGGGCCATGTCTGTGAAGTAGGCGAACCTGTTGGGCGGTTCGAAAATAATAATTCTCTGCACCAGCTTGCGCCCATCATCCATTGTCGTAATTCGTTCCGATCCTATGCTTAGGGCGGTTGGATCTGCAGCGCGGGAATGATCAAAATCTATGCGGGTAATGTTCTGGGTATATTCTGCCAGGCGACTGAGCAAGGCATCAAATACAATCCCTATAGGCTGATCCACCTCGATGGCCGTGCTGTTGTCTGGATTAACAATCGTGCGCTCAAGCTCCGCGTCAATAAATTGCTGATCATATTCACTTGCGAGGAGCAGTTGCGCAGGCAGTAAGAAAAAAAGGGCTAAACAGTATAGTGTCCCAAATAGATGAGCTGTCTTACTATTTCCATTCATCGGGTGATATGTCATGGGCTTCTTCAACGTGATTCTCTATCTTTACGAAAAGGCTGCGTAAGTAGTGGCAGGATACCTATTGAAGTATCTTCTTCATATCCCGAGATTCCAATATCGATAGCGTCTTGTCCTTTGCTGGGTTCGTCTTTGTAAGTATTAAAAAGCTTGTCCCACCAGGGGAAATTGAAACCGAAGTTGCGATTATGTTCCTGCGCTATAACCGAATGGTGAATACGATGCATATCAGGAGTCACTATGACGTAACGCAGGGCCGCGTCGAGCCGATACGGCAGTTTAATATTGCTATGGTTAAACATCGAAGTGGCATTCAATACAATCTCTGACACTATCACCGCGATAACCAGCGGACCTAGAGCGAGAATTAGCCCTAGTTTGATTCCTGCCGAGATAAGAATAGACAGAGGATGAAAGCGAACTCCCGTAGAGACATCGTAGTCTGGATCTGTGTGATGCATTCTGTGAAGTCGCCACAGCGGTTCAAACTTATGAAACAGGCGATGTTGCACATAGATAGTAAGGTCGAATGCAATGATGTAGAGGGGGATGCTGAATAAGGCGGGGGTATCGAGTCTATTGAATAGCCCCCAATGTCTTTCATCTGCCAGTAATGCAGCGCCAGCACCGACGATAGGAAGTATCATTGCTACGGAAGTTGAATTGAGGATGCTGATACCAAAATTACTAATCCATCGCGAGCTTTTCGAGTAGCGCGGCTTTCGTCTGGGCGATATGTTCTCTAGCAGCGCCAGCAATGCCAGCAACAGTATGAAGACAGTTAACCTAATGACAGGTTCGGATGTGAAGTCGATTCCATTCATTGTATAGACTTTCTAAAGTGGCCCTCTAGCGTGGCCAGGTATCCTCTGCTTTAGATTCGATAAATCTATAAGCAGGCTTTATAGCTGTTGAGGTGGTCGATAACCCTGGTCAGTTCTATTTAGTGGCCCAGTTCATATTGCAGAGCGTCGTTACTTTATCATATTCGAAGATTTTGTAAGATAAGACTTTAAAGCATCGCCGAAGCTCAATACTATGCTTGGCACTAGGCTATTCAATTAGAGAGTATCGGCCATGTCTCAGTATAGGCGCGCAGTGGGTTCATTTCGAAGAAGAAGTTGCTCTGACGAGGGCGAGGCGGCACGGACGCTGTTCAGCGCCTCATTGCGTTTTACGCTGTTTTCAATGCTTGCTGTGCTACTTGCTAACTGTTCAGGTTCGAACGCTCCGCTGCATCCGCAAACGGCAATTTCAAGCGGTGTACTTGGCGAGCGGCAAGCCAGTTATGATGTGAAACATTACCGGCTGGAGTTGCAGGTCTACCCGGCGCGAAAATTCCTGGAGGGAGCTGTCGAGATGCAGGCGGTCGCTCTGGATAGTCTCTCTGTGATTGAGCTCGATCTTGATCCCCGATTCGAAGTGCTAACGGCTTCGATCAATAATGAGTCAGCGCAGTTCCGAACCCAGGGCGGAAAGCTGATGCTATCGGGTGCAGTAGTTGCATCTGGAAGTGAATTCGAAACCCGCGTTTCCTATAGAGGCAGACCCTATGAGGCCGAAAACCCACCCTGGGATGGCGGCTTCGTCTGGGCGCATACAGAATCTGGGGAGCACTGGATAGCCACGGCAGTTCAGGGCCGAGGTTGTGATCTCTACTGGCCATGCAAAGACCATATATCGGACAAGCCGGAGAGGGGCGCCGACATGCTAATAACTGTTCCCTCCGAGCTGACAGCTGTAATGAACGGGGTTCTGGTTTCTCAGTCAAACAATGAGGGTCGAACCACCTATCACTGGAGCACGAAGAACCCAATCTCTGCCTATCATCTTGCCGTTAATATTGGTCCATTTAGACAGTATGAGCTGCAGCATTATAATGCATTGTCTTCGAAGCCTATCCCAGTTATTTTCTACCATATTTCAGATGATATGGAAAAAATAGAGAGGCTGATCAAGCAAGACTTTATGTCGCAGCTCGAGTTCTTCGAGAGAACGCTTGGGCCCTATCCCTGGGGGGAAGAGAAAATAGGGATAGTCGAGATACCCTATCTGGGCATGGAACATCAGACCATGAACGGATATGGGAACGACTTTAAATTGGATCCCTATGGATTCGACTGGTTGATGCAACACGAATTTTCCCACGAGTGGTTTGGCAATCTAATGACTCAGACCGAGAGCGCGGATTTTTGGTTGCACGAAGGCTTCGCCAACTACATGCAGCCGGTCTATGCGCAACAGGTCATTGGTGATGCGGGTTACTGGAGCTATATGTGGGATTTCTACAATGGCCTGACAAACTGCAAGGCCGTCGTGCCTGATGAAGATGTCACCATGGATTACTTCGAATCTAACGATGCTTATTATAAGGGTAGCTGGACTCTGCATACTCTGCGTGGCTTGATGGGTGAGGAGACATTCTGGCGCTCAGTGCGACGACTGATCTATGATACGGAGGACCCCTGGTCGCTTTCTTATCCTGTACAGCCGACCCGTCGTAGCAATGGAGATTTTGTTGCTATAGCCAGTGAGGAATACGGTCAGGATCTATCCTGGCTCTTCGATATGTACCTGGGACAAGCAGCCCTACCGAAGCTCATTCAAGATCGCAGCGATGAGGGTGTTAGTTTTAGTTGGGCAGGCAATAGCGCCGTTGAGATAGACATTCCTATTCTGGTTACCCTAGACGGTAATTCAACCGAGTACGCGGTGCCCTCAACGGGAGAAAGGTTTCCTTTGCCGCCAGCTGCGTTGCTGCAGGTCGATCCGCGGGTTAGTGTGTTTAGAGATTTTGGTACGAATGAGGCCTGTGTGAATAATTAGGTTTATTCTTCGTCGTCGAGAGTGGGCAGTAATAACTGGTAGGCCTCATACAATAAGCTTACGACTGCAAAGGTATACGTCTGCCTGTGTACTTCTTGAATGCTGGCCCAACGACTATCGATCTCACTCATGATATGGGTGATCTCTGCGCTATCGGCGGCGGCATAGGCCACTTCAAAATCCGGTATCAGTTTGAGCATCTGTTGGTGCAGAGACTCTACATCTGCGCGCAGGCCTTCAGGAAGTAGTCGATGGTATTCGTGAACCAGCCCGACAGCGTCCTGCCGATCTAGGGCTGTGCTATCGAAAGTTTCACTAAGCCCGATCAGGTCGCCCTCGATGGTGAGGAGCTGTATGTCATTCTCCGCCCCATAGGCGGTAAGTAAACTCAACGCTAGAACAAGGGCTGCGCATCTATAGAAACGTGTTATGCCTTTAGCCATCTACGTAGTCTCTGTGCGCAGCCATACTAGCTTGATCGGTATAGCCTATTTATCTTCATAGGAGAAAACTGACTTCAGCTCACGATTGCTGATTTTCCAGCCGTCATCGGTTAGTACGAAGCTATCATGATACTCGCCGATGATGGCGAAGCCCTCTGTCGAACTCGACCCTGCAGAGGCTGTATAGATGGTCGCATAGCTTACACCCGTTGCATTGAGTGCATCGATCGGTTGGATACGGATTGTGCTCATCAGATGGCGAATGGAACCACTACTGTCCAGTCCCTCGATTCGAGCGCGGATATTACTGCGGCCTTCCCAGGTGCCATTCCCTACTTTGAGGGATGCATCCTCGGTGAATAGATTGGAAAATCCGATAGCATCGAATCTGTCTCGGTAGTATGCGTAGTCGGTCACCAGATTAATACAGTCTCGATAGACGTCGCTCGCGTGGCTGGCGGGAATAAGGCCTATACTGAGTACAATAAATAACAGGAAGCGTTTGATCATAGTTGTGGTCCTGGCAATGGGTAGAAGTGTTAGTGGGGTGCTAGTCAGAATAGCAGCATAGAGGCTAAGATTACTATGACAGGAGTGGCTGTAGCGAACACAAACTTGACTATACTTGCGCTGTCGAATGGCCGTACCTGCATGGAGCGGGCTGTTTGTTGTAAAGCCTTCAGTGCCCTCAGATCGGCTACCTGATCTGTATTCAATGCATGTAGACGATTGGCCCCGCTATTCTGTTTTCGATTAAGTGCCCCGTAACGTTCCTTAATTGACATCAAGCGTTTTTGCTTAGCATCCCGCAGAGTATCGGTGACTGTGTACAAAGGCAGGACGAAGGCTATG